>ERZ507073.833-NODE-833-length-23475-cov-12.379547_pt1 | contig 23475 bp, 18 predicted proteins | sample MGYA00512290_ERZ507073 | MGnify/ENA metagenome assembly ERZ507073 | reverse complement strand
TCATACGCAGGGTGGTGGACTTGCCGCAGCCAGAGGGGCCGACGAAGATGATGAACTCCTTATCCTGGATCTCCAGGTTGAAGTCGGTAACAGCAGGAGCAGTAGCGCCCGGATAGATCTTGTAGATGTGCTGGCAGCTAATCGAAGCCATAGGTCATTGCCTCCATTAAAATTTTTCTATGTTACGGCACCTTGACGGTGCACGCTCTCGTTGGTATTATAATAACAGATAACTTTGTGATATAAAATAGCATTTTATTGATTTGAGGTGTCAGATATTGCTTTATGATTGGACAAGCACCGCAGCCCTTGGCGTGGTGCGGGATATCCAGCCCAAAGAACCCCTGACCCTGACCGGCGAGGGGCTGTGGGTCTGCCTGATCTCCAGCGGCAGATGCACTGCCAGCCTGACCGATGCCTCGCCCTCCCCGGCGGGCAGCGCACTGATCCTGCCGCCCCAGAGCGCGGCGGCAGGCCATCTGGTGCTGAGCCGCGCCCCGTTGACCCTGACCCCGGAAGGGGAGAGCCACCTGCTCTGCATCCAGCTGACCGGGCAGGCGGCGGTGCAGTTCCTTGCCGGGCTGACGGAGCTGCCGTTCCTGGCCCGGGGCGAGACCTGCCCCGCTGCCGCAGAGCTGCTGGGCCGCCTTGCCGCCGAGGCCGACACACCCCGCAGCCGGGCTGCCAGCCAGCTGGCCTTTGCCCTGCTCTGTGAGCTTGCGGGGGCCGACAGCGCCGCCCCGCCCCTGCCGCCGCTGGTAGAGGCCGCCATTGAGGATATCCGCCAGAACTACGCGGGCCTGTACGGCGTGGAAGAGCTCAGTGAGCGGCTGGGGGTCTCCAAGAGCCACCTTGTCCGCACCTTTACCGCCGCCGTAGGGGTGCCCCCGGGGCGCTACCTGACCACCGTGCGGGTGGAAGCCGCCATGCGGCTGCTCCTGCACCGGGAATACACGCTGGATGTCATTGCCAGCCTGTGCGGTTTCTCAGGGGCCAACTACCTGTGCCGGGTGTTCAAAAAAGAGACCGGCCAATCCCCCGCACAGTGGCGGGCCTTGGCCGGTCAGACAGCGCGGCCCCTCAGCCCGGCGGAAAGCCAGCGGGAGCAGGCACTGTATATTTAAAATGTTCAGGAGCCGGGGCAGCACCCGGCTCTTTTCCGTGGAGGCGTTCAGCCGCACACAGACTGCGGGCGCTTGAGCAGGAACACCGTCAGGGCCAGCGTGATGGCCTCGGCGGCGGGGAAGGCCGACCACACGCCGTTCATGCCGAACAGGGCGCTCAGGATCAACGAGCAGGTGACGATGGCGGCCACGCCCCGGCTGACCGAGGTGATGGTGGCCTCGGTGGGGCGGTTGACCGCACCCAGATAGCCCGCCGCAACAATATTGCAGCCTGCAAAGAAATAGCCCAGGAAGTAGATGCGCATACCGCTGTGGGCATATTCGGCCATCAAAGCAGAGCTCTCGCTGTTGAAGAGGGCAACAAAGGTATCGGTAAAGCCAAACACGGCACCGTACAACACCGCCGCCAGCGCCAGCGCGGTACCGCAGCCCAGCAGAAGCAGCTTTTTTGCCCCGGCCATCTCGTTTTTGCCGTAGCACTGGCTGATCAGCGGCTGGGCACCCTGGGCCACGCCGTTGAAGATGGCTGTTGCCACCAGCGCAAAGTTTGCCACCACGCCGTAAGCGGCCACGCCCACGTTGCCCGCCAGCCGGAGCAGCAGGAAGTTGAACACGGTGGTGGTCACGGCAGAGGAGAGCTCCCCCACAAAACCGGAGATGCCAAGCTGGCAGCTCTGCACCAGCAGCCGGGCCGAGGGAGCCTGCCGGACAAAGGTGAGCGTGTTGTTCTTTTGAAAAAAGTGGCGGCTGCAGATGGCGATGCTGAGCACCGGCGAGATGGCCGTTGCCAGCGCCGCGCCGGGCAGGCCCAGCCCCATGGGGAAGATGAAGATGTAATCGAACACCACATTGAACAGGCTGCCGCTCAGGGTGGCCACCATGGCAAGGGACGGGTCGCCGTCGTTGCGGACGAAGGCCGAGAAGATGTAGTTGCACATGAAGAAGGGGGTGAACAGCAGGAAGATGCGGGTGTAGTTCAGGCCCAGCGCCACGATGTCTGCATCGCCGCCCATGAGCTGCAGAAGCGTGCCCGGGCAGAACGCGCCCGCCAGCATGAACGGGATGGCAATCAGGCAGGCGCAGAGGATGGCGTTGGAAAAAAACCGCTGCGCCCGCGCCTCGCCCTGCGCCTGCAGGATGGCGTACCGGGTGGCCGCACCCAGGCCGATCATCGAGCCGAAGGCAAAGATCAGGTTGTACATGGGCAGGCAGAGGTTCAGCAGGGTCACGCCGTCGGTGCCCGCCGCCTGTGCAATGAAATAGGTGTCGGCCAGAATATAGCACGATGTGCCGATCAGACCGAAAATATTCTGCGACACATACTGGAAGAACTGCTTTGTCAGGTTCATGGATGCTTCCTTTCCGCAGGGAGAATAGGGGAGTGAAACGTAAAAACGACTACTACTATATCATAAAACTTGGCATATTTCAACGAAAAAACGAGGAAACACGCCATCATTCCCCAAACGGAACACTTCTCCCCGGGGCGATGCTGCTATCCGAAAATGCCATACAAACACTGCCACTTTTGTGCAACTCGCCAAAGATGGTTTTGGGTTATTGACAAAAAAAAAAAAAAAGTCTTATGATTTTTGTGTAAAATGCCACATTGAAAACAGAAGAATCGGCAAACCAGTCGAAAGGCTGCGACGCAAAGCTACAGGGCCTGTAATATGGCAGCCAGCTGCACTTCTCAGAAGTTTTCTCAGAGCGTCACACCAGCCTTTCAGCCGGTGCGGCGCTTTTCTGTTTGCGGTGGGTGCAGAGAAGAGTAATTGGGGACAATACGAAAAGGAGGATTTTTATGAAAAAACGATTGCTCAGCATGATACTGGCCCTCAGTATGATGCTGACCATTCTGCCGGTGAATGCCATAACGGCGTGGGCGGCGGATGATGGCATGAGTGGTAACTGTGGAAAAACCGGTGACAATGTCACCTATGTCCTGACCCAGAACAATGACGATACCACAAATCCGACCTATACTCTGACTATCCAAGGAAATGGGGAGATGGCGGACTTTAATGAATCAGATATGGCAGGGCGTGCACCATGGATTGCACAAAAGGAAAAAATTACTGCGGTAACGATTGAAAATGGAGTGACATATGTTGGAGCATATGCATTTGACCATTGCAAGAAGTTAACGCAAATTACAATTCATGCGCAGTTGGATTCGATTGGCAAAGGTGCCTTTCGTGATTGCGAAGGTCTTACCAGTATTGAAATCCCAAAGACTGTGACTTCGATTGGTGCAAGTGCTTTTAGTCGTTGTAAAGGTCTTAGTAACATTGAAATTCCTGAGACTGTGGTTTCAATTGGTGGAGCGGCTTTTAATGGGTGCACTGGTCTTACCAGCATAAAGATTCCAGCTACCGTGACTTCGATTAAGGAGTATACTTTCAATGAGTGTAGCAACCTCAAAAATGTTGAAATCCCTCAAGGCGTTGTTTCAATTGGTGAATGTGCCTTTAGTGAATGCGGTATACTTGAAAGTATTGAAATCCCTCAAAATGTGACATCAATCGGTGAAAATGCTTTTTTCGGTTGCAAGACGTTAACAAGTATTAAAATTCCCGCAAAGGTAACTTCAATTAGCAAAGGTATTCTTTCCGGTTGCTCTAATCTTAAAGATGTTGAGATTTTAGGTGCAGTGACTTCAATTGGGGATAATGCCTTTATGAGTTGTGGGCAGCTCACAGACATTAAGATTCCCGATACTGTAACCTCGATTGGTAAAAATGCCTTCTATATGTCTGGCTTAACCAGCATTAAGATTCCCAATACCGTAACCTCGATTGGTGAGTATGCCTTTTATGTGTGCAATTCTCTTGCGAAGATAGAGATGCCAGCGAATATGCCGAGCATTTCGCAGTATACATTTTATCGTACTACAACAACGGTAGATGAGACACGGGTATTCTATTATCCGGGCTATAGACATGATTGGGATACGCAGGTGAATAGAATTATTGGCAATGGTAATACCGACTTACTTGCCAATGATTATGAGCGTGTCCACTATTATTGCGATGTGATTTTTGACTCTAATGGTGGTACTTTTACAGATGTTACAGATGGTAGTAACACAAAGACAATTAAAGAGGTTTGGCGCAAGGAACATTTGACACAGGAACAGATCAATAGTGTTGGCAAGCCGACAAAAGATGGAAAAATGTTCATCGGATGGAATACCACACAAGATGCTACTACTGTGATTGACCCGAAATCTGATTATATAGCAGACGGCAAGATTTACTATGCCGTGTACAAAGATGCTGTACCTGCTGCCGTTACCATTACCGACCTTGATGGTACTACTGTGAAAGCCGGTGAAGCAAAAGAATTTACCGTAAATGTTACCCCCAATGACGATGCAAACACTGGTGCAAAAGCAACGATTACAGTAAGCGGTGCAGATGCTGTTGAGAAGATTCAGTACAAGGACGGCGAGACTTGGAAGGATGTGCCGGGCGAAGGTCTGAGCATTGATAAAATCAACAACACTGAGTTCAAGCTCATTACCAAGGCTGACGCAAATGACGGTGATGTAACGATTACCGTTACTGCAAAGAAGGCTAATGGTACTGAGATTGACAAGAAGGTCGCAGCTGTTACCGTAAAGAAGCATGAAAATGCTGCCGTTACCATTACCGGCCTTGATGGTACTACTGTGAAAGCCGGTGAAGCACAAGACTTTACCGTAAATGTTACTCCCAATGACGATACCATTGACAAGGTGACCTTTGGCACGACCAGCGGCGAGGTGCAGTGGAGCAATGATGGCGGCAAAACTTGGACAACTGTGCCTGGTGATGTGGCTTACAGCAACCTGACCGGAAAGCAGTTCCGTGTTGTGCCTGCCGCCGATGCAGCAAATGGCACTGTAACTGTGACCGTTACTGCAAAGAAAGCAGATGGCACGGAAGTCGCCACGAAAGATGCAAGCTTTACTGTGACCGCTCGTGAGCACGCAACCGTTGAGATCAACGAGCTGAACGGCAAAACCATTAAGCAGAACAAGGCTCATACCTTTACTGTGACCGTTACCGCCAATGATGACAGCGGCAATGCGACATTGACATTTGACAACGTTGCAGGGCTGACCTACAACGGTACTGCTGTGACGGATGCAGGTGTAACGGTTGCACTGACCGACCGGCCTGCAACCCTGACCTTTACCCTGACCCCGAGCGAAGCAGGCAACAAGATTCTGACGGCAACTCTGAGCACCAGCGGTGCAACGGACACTGCAACTTATACCGTAAGTGAGTATGAGCACGCTAAAGTTACCATTGATGGCCTTGATGGTACTACTGTGAAAGCCGGTGAAGCAAAAGACTTTACCGTAAATGTTACTCCCAATGACGATGCAAACACTGGTGCAAAAGCAACGATTACAGTAAGCGGTGCAGATGCTGTTGAGAAGATTCAGTACAAGGACGGCGAGACTTGGAAGGATGTGCCGGGCGAAGGTCTGAGCATTGATAAAATCAACAACACTGAGTTCAAGCTCATTACCAAGGCTGACGCAAATGACGGTGATGTAACGATTACCGTTATTGCAAAGAAAGCAGATGGCACTGAGATTGACAAGAAGGTCGCAGCTGTTACCGTGACCAAGAAGGAAGAGCCTGTTACTCCCGGCGGCGGCAGCACTGGCGGCGGTGAGAACCCGGGCGAGAATCCCGGCGGCGGCAGCACTGGCGGCAGTGAGAACCCGGGCGAGAATCCCGGTAGCGGCAGCACGACACCGAAGCGTAAGCTGGAGATTGCCGATGGTACCCTGACCAGTGTGACGGTGAAGGATGAGAACGGCAATCTGAAGGATATTACCGATACCATTACCAAGGATTCGGATGGGAAGTATGAGATCCCTGTAGGTGCCAAGGTGACCGTTACCGCAAAGGATGCCCCCGAGGGCATGAAGTTTGGTGAATGGAGCATCAGTGATAAGACACTTCTGAGCGACCCCGATGTTCCTTACACAGAAAAAGACCTGATCTTTACCATGCCGGACAATTCGGATGGAGTGAAGCTCAGCGTGGTCTATCTGGAAGAAAGCATCGGCGAGGAGCCGAATCTGTTGGAAAAGGGCGCTCTTGCCGGCACGGTAGTTGTTGGCAGTGCAGCGCTGCTGTACCAGGGCCACATGCTGGGTACTGAGTTGTACCTGCGGTATCTGCTGCCCCACGGGGCCGTTATCCCGCAGAACCGTGCGGAGCTGGCAGTGCTGCTGTGGCAGGATGCCGAAAATCCGGAACCTGTCAGCACCACTCTCTACAGCGATATAAGCGATGAGGACAGCGCGATTCAACAGGCTGCCCGCTGGGCCGTGGAGAACGACCTGATGGAGCAGCTGGATGCGGATGAACATCCCGACCACTTTGATCCATTTGTACCTGTGACTTTCTCTGATTCTATCCGTGCATGGAAAAAAGCGCAGGAACTGAAAAAAAGCGTTCACTGATTTTTCCATTGCACTGCAAAGCTTTCCGCCATGCCAAGGGCCCCCCTATTAGCGGGGGCTGTCGCTGAAAGCGACCGGGGGCTTGCCCCCACAACCGAACCATTCTCTATTCCCAAATAACCTGTGGAAGCGCCCTGCCGGGGAACCGGTGGGGCGCTTCTGCATAGGGGCGGGAGCCGAAACCGCCGCTTTTTCCGCTCTAGCGCCGTGGTTTTTATTGACAAGCTCCCGGCTTGCTATTATAATAGAACAGTCATAATAGCATTCGTGCGCGGCTTTGCGGCTGCGTCAATCCAATAGACAAGGAGAAGATCCAAAATGGCACAAGAAATCAAGATGTCCGCTTCCGGCCTGAAGGCGATGCAGGACGAACTGGAATACCTCAAGACGGTCCGCCGCAAGGAGCTGGCCGAGGAGATCAAGGAAGCCCGCAGCCACGGCGACCTTTCTGAGAACAGCGAGTACGATGAAGCCAAGAACACCCAGGGTCTGGTGGAGAACCGCATCACCGAGCTGGAGCAGATGGTCAAGAACGCTGTGATCATCGACGAGAGCGAGCTGAGCGTGGACAGCGTTGCTGTTGGCACCCACGTTTCCATCAAGATGATCGGCGATGATGAGGCCGAGGAGTACGATATCGTTGGCCGCACCGAGGCTGACCCCATCAACGGCAAGATCAGCGACGAGAGCCCCGTGGGCCACGCTCTGCTGGGCAAGGCCGTGGGCGAGAAGGCTGAGGTCCTGCTGCCCTCCGGCCAGACCGTCGAGTACGAAGTGCTGGCCATCACCCACGCCGCAAACTGAGCCTGAACGGGAGGAAACCATGGAAGAGCAAAAGAGAAACCCCGCTCAGGGCCTGTCTGAGAGCGAGCAGGTGCAGGTGCGCCGCCAGAAGCTGGCCGACCTGCAGGCTGCCGGAAACGACCCCTTCACCCTGACCAAGTTCCCGCAGGACGCATACTCTGCCGACCTGAAGGAAGAGTTCAAGGATCTGCCCAACGAGACCGACAGCGGCAAGCAGGTCGCGCTGGCTGGCCGTATGATGTCCAAGCGCGTGATGGGCAAGGCAAGCTTTGCCCACCTGCGCGATGACAAGGGCGATATCCAGCTGTATGTCCGCCGCGACGAGCTGGGCGAGGAGGCCTACGCCGCCTTCAAAAAGCTGGACGTGGGCGATATCATCGGTGTCAAGGGCGAGGTGTTCCGCACCAAGACCGGCGAGCTGAGCGTTCGTGCCACCGAGCTGACCCTGCTGGCCAAGAGCCTGCGCCCCCTGCCCGAGAAGTTCCACGGCCTGACCGATACCGAGATGCGTTACCGTCAGCGCTATGTGGACCTGATCGCCAACCCCGAGGTGAAGGATACCTTCGTCAAGCGCAGCCAGATCCTGAAGGAGATCCGCGCCTATCTGGACGAGAAGGGCTTCCTGGAGGTGGATACCCCCATCCTGACCCCCTTTGAGATCGGTGCCTCTGCCCGCCCCTTCTACACCCACCACAACAGCCTGAACATGGACATGGTGCTGCGCATTGAGACTGAGCTGTACCTCAAGCGCCTGATCGTGGGCGGCATGGACCGCGTGTATGAGGTTGGCCGCATCTTCCGCAACGAGGGCATGGATCCCAAGCACAACCCCGAATTCACCAGCATCGAGCTGTATCAGGCCTTCACCGATTTCCACGGCATGATGGATCTGGTGGAAGAGCTGTACAAGCGCCTGGCCCTCAAGATCTGCGGCAGCATGGTCATTCCCTATCAGGGTAAGCAGATCGATATGAGCCACTGGGAGCGCCTGACCATGGTCGAGGCTGTCAAGAAGTATTCCGGCGTGGACTTCAACGACTGGAAGTCCGACGAGGATGCCATTGCCTCTGCCAAGGAGCATCATGTGGAGCTGCCCGAGGTTCCCACCAAGGGTGCCATTCTGGCCGAGTTCTTCGATGCCTTTGTTGAGGACAAGCTGATCCAGCCCACCTTTATCTATGATTATCCTGTCGAGATCAGCCCGCTGGCCAAGCGCAAGCCGGATGATCCCGCCTTTACCGAGCGCTTTGAGTACTTCATCGACTGCACCGAGTACGGCAACGCCTTCAGCGAGCTGAACGACCCCATCGACCAGAAGGGCCGCTTTGAGCGTCAGGTCGCCGAGCGCAAGGCCATTGAGCCCGACTGCAAGGCTCAGGTGGATTACGATTACGTCAACGCTCTGGAGTACGGCCTGCCCCCCACGGGCGGCCTGGGCTTCGGCGTGGACCGCCTGGTCATGCTGCTCACCGACAGCGCCTCCATCCGCGATGTTCTGCTGTTCCCCACGATGAAGCCGATTGAGCAGTAAAATGCAAAATTAAAACGCAGATACGATGAAATTATGAACGGATTTCAAGCGACATCTGCGGTACTACACCACAACTACACCAATTTTGGGACGTTTTCCCGAAAAAGAGCCTTACAAAGCGGTGTGGTGTAAGAAGTGAATAGACGGATTGGTGTAGTAGGTACACCGAACTCCCAAAACGAAGATACGGCAGCTATGTTGCGAAAAACAACGTAGCTGCCGCTTTTTGTTTCATATAAGGATTTTATGCTACCAATCGGCGTTCCCTGCGGTTAAATCAGCTCGTCGCTGGTGATTATAAAATGCACCTTGATTCAGCATACGCCAAAATTTACGCCAATGATTCATAGCACACGTTCCACCCAACGCAGTGCAGCGTTAAGACGCTCACTTTGCCGGTCATGATGGCCGTAGTCATCCAGCACAGTTTTAGCTCCACATGTCGCTTGCAGGGCAGTGTGGACTCGTTGGGCGTAGCTATAGGCATCACACAGACGGTTGTTGTGGCCTTCGCCCTCCCGGATACCATTTTGCAGATAAACCTGTGCGGAGTAGTTTTTGGGGACATGTTCCTCTATGAAATCGGCAACACCCGGATACCAGAACGACCCACAGAGGGAAAATACTGCAGCAAAGGCATCTGTTTCCCAGAGACTCATGGTTGCAGCCAGACCGCCCAGCGAATAGCCGCCATACGCCAGTTTTTCCGTGTCAAGGGCGTATTCGTCTATAAGCGCCGGGAGAATTTCGTTGTTCAGTTCTCGATGATATTGTCCTAGCTGCCCGCCAAAATCCGGTGTGCCCGGTCGAAAAGCCGGTTCTGGCCACGGGGTATACTCTGAAAGTCTGTTATTGGGGTATACCCCCACCAACACTGCTCGTTCCGTGCGCAGATTCAACTGCTCAATCAGTTCCCCATCGTTGAGTAGGATTGCAGGATTTTTGCCTTTGCGCAGTCCCTTTTCCGGGAACCGGGCTCCAATTCGATGTGAACCGAGGTTTAGAATATCCATCCATAACCACCCTTTTTTGTCAATTATTACGCAGTGTGGGGTGCTCCCCACATAGACAAACGGTAGCATTTTGTGCTATATTAGCATTAACTAACCGCTTTTGCACAAAGGAGCTCCCAATGAATCAAATATCCGCGCTTCCTAATCCGCTGGAAATTTTATTTCAGGAATACAATCAGGGCCGAATCGAGTCTGTCGGCTTCCGCAGCTTTACCCTGCACGCTGGTGAGAGTAATAGCTACCGCACCCTGAAAAGTGCACTGATTGTTCCGGTGTCGGGTCGGGCCATCTTCTCATTTGAGCACGAACCCTTCATTGCCAAGCGAGGACTATTCCTGCACGGATGTCCCGACAAGACCCTGACCATTTCGGCCTTGGGCGAGCAGGATTTCCACTACATCAATATGTACTACGAAAACGACCGGCCTTTGCTGTTCTCCCACAAGCTCAAAAATCCGGAACAGACCTTTTCCATTCTGGAGCAGATCCTAAAGCTCCACCCGGACGCTGACATCCGCAGCCAGTACCAGCAAGAAAAGCTGACAGAAGAGTTCTTCGCCCAGATTTTTGCAGATTTTCAGCCCGAGGAAACTTACAATGAAAGCCAAATCATGAGCATCCTGCTGGATTTCATCGCAGAGCACTATGCAGAGCCGCTGACGCTGGACGCACTGGCCGAGCAGGTCAATGAGAAAGCTGGACATGTCAGCTATCTCTTTTATAAGTACAAAAACATCCGCCCCATCGATTACCTCATCAATTATCGTGTCCGAATAGCCACTGAGCTTTTGCGTTCCGGCGACTACACTGTGACACAGGCCGCTCATGAGGTCGGCTACCGAGATGCCTGTTATTTCAGCCGCATTTACAAAAAACGGATGGGCTTTCCGCCCACCCGTATTCTGCCATAACCGAAATTTTTGATTTCAGGTTCCGTTAAGATGCACTGTACATGAAGTTGTACAGGGTCTCAGCAGAATCGATGACCCGTGCACCGTAGTCCATTACGTCATCATAATCCATCTCGATGACCTTCTGGTTGGCGATGGCGGGAACCTCCTGCACAACAGCGTTGGCGGTCAGCTGCTCCACCGCGTCGGCATCGGTGGAACCAAAGCGGTCTGCGCGGACGTAGACGATGATATCCGGGTTCATGGAGACCAGATTCTCCAGCGTCAGGCCGTTGCCGCCCTTGTCCAGAACATTTTCAGCGTTCAGGGCATTCAGCATACAACTGCTCATCTTGGAATTGAAGGCCACGAAGGTGCCATCGGCGTAGCCAGCCATGAACAGAACCTTCAGGGGCTCTCCACTCTGGCCGCTGACCTTGTCCATCAGCGCGTCGATTCTCTCCTGCAGCTCGTCAGCGTAAGCGTTTGCAGTCTCCTGCACGTTGAAAATCTCGCCAATGTTCCGCACATCTTCTACGATGTTGTCCAGAGCCTGGTCAGTGGAAGCACTGGCCAACTCGGTATAGACGGGAATGCCCAGTTCCTGATAGGATTGGACGGTGCCAATGCTGCTTTCGGTGAACATCAGAGGACCCTTGCCAAGGATCAGATCCGGCTCGGTGGCAAGGATAGTCTCCTTGGAAACAGACTTCTTATCGCCAAGGCTGTTCAGCGAAGCAACTTCATCGGCGATGTCGCCTTTCAGGGCGTTGTCATTATCGAACACACCGACAATTTTGTCCTTGAGCCCCAGCTTAATGAGCAGCTCGGTCATGGACAACTGGGTGGACAGCACCTTTTCGGGGGCATGATCGTAGGTCATATCCACAGCATTGCCATCAGCGTCATAAATCTGCAGGGTCAGGGGGTAAGAGGTCTCTTCGGCGGAGACGGTGCTCTCGGCAACAGACGAAGCAATCTCAGAGGAGGCGGCAGCAGACGATGCCACAGAAGATGCAGTCTGACTGCAGCCAGTGGCCAGCATGACGGCTGCCAGTGCCGCGGCAGCAACACTCAGGGTTTTCTTTTTCATAAAGGTTCCTCTTTCTGCGGGGTACTCCCGCGTTTTTGTTATAGATATTGAATCATCAGTTTTCCGTTGATCGGGCTGGGGTACACACAGGCTTCTACATCAAAGATTCGGCGCAGATTTTCGGGGGTCATCACCGCTTGAGGCTGGCCCTGCGTTACAATTTCGCCTTGTTTCATCAGATAGAGGTGGTCGCAGAATTGTGCTGCAAGGCTCAGATCGTGCAGCGCTGCCAGGACCGTGATCTGCAAATCTTTGATGATTGAAAGGATTTCTAACCGATAACGGATATCCAGATGATTGGTCGGCTCGTCGAGAATCAGGATCTTGGGCGACTGGGTCAGCGCGCGGGCCAGAACCACCCGCTGCTTTTCACCGCCCGAAAGGGACTGGAAGTTCCGGTCGCGGTAGCTTTTCATGCCTACCTTGTCCAGTGCCTCCAAAGCCATCTCATAATCCCGCTCTTTTTCCTGCTCCAGCAGGGAGTGAAACGGATACCGCCCCATCAGGGCGATGTCCAGCACGGTATAGTCAAAATTGATCTGGTTGAATTGGCCCATCACCGCCATGTTCCGCGCCAGCTTTTTGCCGGAAAAATGTGTGATGTCCTTGTCGTCCAGACGAACGATGCCGCTGTCCATTTTTTGTGTGCGATAGATGGAGCGGAGCAGAGTGGTCTTGCCGCTGCCGTTGGCACCCAGCAAGGCCGAGAATTTCCGGTCCGGCACCTCAATGGAGAGATGCTGTACAATTGGTTTGCCGGAAATCGAAATGTTTACATCTTTCGCTTCCAGTCTCATTCAATTGCCTCCAAATCCATATTTTTTACGCACCATCACATAGACGAAGAACGGCGCACCCACCAAGGCGGTGAAGATGCCCACAGGCAGCTCGGTGTTGGGAATCAGACTGCGGGCGATGGCATCTACCCAAAGCATGAACAGTCCGCCGGATAATGCTGCAATGGGCAGTAGTTTTCGGTGTGCTGTGCCTGCAATGGCGCGGGAAACGTGCGGGATAATAAGCCCTACAAAGCCAATCGTGCCGCAGACCGATACCAATGCACCAGTCAGCATGGAGAGCACCAGCAGATAAACCAACCGACACCGGAAGGTGTTGATGCCAATGGTGGAAGCTGCTTCCTCACCAAGCATCAGACCATCGAATGTCTGGGCCTGCGTCCGAAAAAAGACTGCTGCTGCCAGTACGATCAGTGCAATGGGGCCGATATTTTTCCATCCGGCGCGGGTCAGCGAACCCATCGTCCAGAACTTAATGGACATCATACCGTCAGAATCACCTGCTACTGCAATGATAAAGTTGGAAAATGCGGTCAGTAGCGCATTGACGATCATGCCGGAGAGAATCAGCTTGACTGAGGTGGTCTTGCCATCCGCCGATGAGAGAGCCAATACGAGGAAGCAGGCACCGCCTGCTCCTACAAAGGCCCAGAAGCCGGAGATCACGCCCAGCCCTAAAAAGAGCGAACCAGTGGCTCCCAGCGTTGCGCCTGCCGACACACCAAGAATATATGGGTCTGCCATTGGGTTTTGGACAACTGCCTGCATCACGCAGCCACAGAGCGCCAGCCCGCTTCCGGCCAGAAAGCCCAGAATAATTCGGGGCATTCGGATCTGCCAGACGATCTGTTCAAATGCCAAAGATACCGAGGTGCCTGTGTCTGTCCCGAACAGGTGCCGAAGCAGGATCGATAGTGTATCTTGTACCGGAATGCGGACTGCTCCCATGCAAAGCGTAATAATTGCAGAAACAAGCGTTAGAATCATCAATAGAATGATCGTCAGTCGTGTCTTTTTCATATAGAAATTACCTTCTCAAGTGGTTCGAGGTTAGCTTTGACTACCTGCAAAGTATTTTACAGGCTGCTTGCAGATTTGTCTATGGACAATTCTTTAAAGAATGGACGATTCTTAAAAACCGGATAGCCAGATTACTTTTTGTCAAGAGGGTAGGCGTCGTCCAGCCCTCTCTCTTTTTGCCAAAGTTTTCCTCGCCTTTTCTTGCAAGCTGCCGAAAGTGACGCGTTCTCAAAAGTTCGCGTTTGCGTAGCGCAGCAGAGCAATGAAAGCCCCAGTGGGGCTTTTAAGCGGCAGAACGGTCTTGCGCAGCAAGATGGAGGGGCCTTGCCCCGACAAGTTCACGTTGACACGGCTCGATTTTTGTGGTAATCTATCCCAACAATTTAATATAACATATTTATCTTAGAGTTCCAGCTCGGCTCCCGAAGGAGTCGGCGCAAGTTTTTGACTTTCTTATCGCTACATAACGAACCCGAACCAAGGCCATCCCGGAAGGGATGGTTAGGTTCAGGTTGTTGTGTGGCGATTTTTTATTGCCAGATCCAGCACCGCACCTTGAAAACCGCATGACCGTCTGCATGGGATACCCGGCGATGACCCCGCAAGGGAGAGCCTGGAAACGCCGCCGAGAGGGGGCAGGAAATCCATGCAGGGAGAACGGCAGAATGGTGGACACCATGCCCCTGCGGTGTGAGATCTTCGAGATGATGCGTGAATATGTCGGAGCGAACCTTGCCAAGAAGGTCACCAATGTGGTAGATGTGCTGAAACTGGCGGCACAGGTGGAGGACGGCCATGAGGGCCTCCACCTGTTGATGGTGGATCCCCACATCCCTGCCGGCGCAAAGCTGTACTAAGCTGCCGGAAGCGTCCCCGGAGCGTCCGGAACCTAGAATCAATATAAAAGAGCCGCTGCACCTGTGTGAGGTGCGGCGGCTCTTTTTGCATCTTTTCAGCGAAAGCTGCGGCGCGGGAGCGGCGGTTCAGCGGGCCTTTTTGGGGCCGCTTTCATCCGGGGCGGAGTCGGGGGCGCTGTTGCCGCCGGAATTCAGGATCGCGGCAAACTGCTGCAGCTGCTTGAGGGAGCTGACCCCCAGCTTTTCGTAGATGTTCTTGTTGTGGAAGCGCAGGGTGCTGTCCTTGATGTCCAGCTGCTCCACGATCTCCCGGGAGCGCAGCCCGGCCACATAGCCGTCAAAGATGCGGCGCTCGGTCTTTGTCAGGTTGGGGATGCCCTCCAGAAAGGTCTGGAAGGCATCGGGGACGGATTCGTTGCGGCACACGTCTGCCAGCCGGGAAAGCTCTGTCTGCATCTGCTGGCGCTCCATCTGCAGCTCGTCCATCCGCCGCCGGGACTCCCGCCGGTCCTCCTCAAACTGCCGGAACGCAGGCGAGAGGATGTGCTGGTGGAAGTACATGCAGCAGAACACCACAAAAAAGAGGATGAACAGGCCGATCAGCAGCATTTGCAGGTTGCCGGAAAAGATCAGCCTGCGGTAGTCCGTCATGGGGATGCAGACGGCCAGCCGGTAGGACTGGTTCTCGCTCAGGCGGCAAAGCTCCGAGATGCCTGCATAGGCGCTGTCGGAGCCGATCAATTGGGTCAGGCTGCCGCCCATGCTGCGCAGCACCAGCATGTCCCGGGGGGCATGGAAGTAGCCGCCGGTGGTGCCGCTGCTGAGGGCGGCGCTGGCGTTCAGCCCGCTGTCTGCCGGGGCAAGCAGGCAGATCAGGTGGTCAAAGCCGGTGGGCTGGGCAAAGTTCTGCTTGAAAAAGCTCTGGCTGATCTCAAAGCCGCACAGCCCGTACAGGGTGCCGTCGCGGCCCCGCAGGGGCAGCAAAAACAGCTGCACCTCCTCCGAGGTGCCGGGGAGGCTGAACCGCTCCGTCAGCGTATAAGCCTGGTACAGCGGGGTGCTGCTGGGGGTCATCCAGCGGTCGTAGTCCGGGAACTGGTCGGTCTGGAATTCCATGCGCCATTTGCGGTGGGGCATCACGCTGTGGGTCTTGCCCACATCCGCGCTGCCGCGGTAGAGCAGCAAGGGCACGGTGGGGGTGTCGGCACCGCCTTTCTGCACATAGAGCCCGGCGCGGGAATACCCGGCCCCCTCCATGCGGGTGTTGACGGTGGCATCCAGCAGCACAAAGGCACCGGAGCAGCTGGTCTGGCGCAGGCTGCGGCAGAGCGGCTCGATCATCTCCTCCTCCAGCGCGTTCAGCACCTCGGGGGAGTCGTTCAGCTGGTCAAAGGTCATCTCCCGGCTGGCAAGCTGCCGGTCCACCAGAGCGCCCATATCCTCAGAGAGGTTCACGCCCATGACCGCCAGCTGGTCAAAATAGCGCTCCATATCGTTCTGGAACACCGAATACTGGATCTCCAGGCTGCGGGTGGTGTCCTTTTTGGTGTTGTGCAGGCTGGCAAACAGGAACAGCGCCGCGCCAAAGGTCAACAGCAGCAGCGCAGCCAGCAGCAGGCAGGGCCACAGCAGCCGGGAACTCATGGAGCTCTGGCGGATATTCTCACGGTGCCGGGCAAAAAAGTGCATCAAAGTTCCCCCTTTTTGGCTGTGCTGCGGGTTCAGGCATTGTCACACAGCAGCTGCCAGGTCTCCTCAGTCAGGGCTTCCAGCGTTTCGCCGTTGGCAAGGCGCTGGGGGTAGTCCTTCTGGCGCTGGCGCAGGCTGTCGTACAGGGCCTTTGCCTTGGCGTGGTACCCCACGATGCCCGGCTCGGACAGGGGGGGGGGGTTCTGGAGACGCATCTCGTTGTAAACATCGTACAGCCGCTGGTAGCTCTGCTGCTCGAACGGATAGTCCGCAATGGCATCAAAGGCGGCGCTGGACACCGGCATATATCCGGTGTCGGCGGCAAATTCCAGATTGCGCTGCTGCTCGGTGAACCAGCGCAGGAACACGGCGGCGGCTCTACTGGCGGCGGCGCGGCCATCCTGCTGGTGGGCGGCGCAGCCGTGGCCGGTCTGGTGGGTTACGGCGTGTACAGCTATGTGTCCGAGCAGCAGCTGAAAGCCCTGCTGCCGGAGGGCGTGGCCATGCCGGAGAACCGTGCCCAGACTGCCCTGCTGCTGTGGAACACCGCAGGCCGTCCTGAGCCTGCCGAAGCCCCGGCCTTCAAGGACGTTGCAGACCCGGACACCGCCAAGGCGGCGCAGTGGTGCGTGGAGCACGGCCTGATGGACCAGAAGCTGGGCGGCCGCTTTGCCCCCGACAACTCCGACCCGGCCTACAAGACCCTGAATGCCTATCAGCAGCTGGTGGGGTAACAAAACAAACCCTCTCAGTCATTGCTTCGCAATGCCAGCTCCCCCGAAGGGGGAGCTCATAGCGGCCTTTTGATAAGGTTTTGCGAAAACCAAAACCTAGGCGCAGTGTGACCTCTCCCTTTGGGAGAGGGGGCGCGGCCTAAAAAATAAGCATCCGCAGCGCACTGCGCCTGAGCTGAAACAGCCCGGCCATGCGCTGCGGATGCTTTTGTTGTGCGGCGGGGCACGCCGCCAAAAACAAAAGATCCGAACCCTTCTCTTTCGAGAAACGGTTCGGATCTTTCTTGTTTGGTGCGGATAAGAGGACTTGAACCTCCACCGAGTTGCCCCGATTAGAACCTGAATCTAACGCGTCTGCCAATTCCGCCATATCCGCATATTCTGTTTTGTTCGTGGGCCGTTCGGCTCGGAACGTTAGTTATTATACCATGGAATCCGGAATTGTCAAGCGCAATTTCAAAAAAAAGTTGTACTTTTCGGCAGAAATCGGAAAAATAACGGAAATACGTGTTAAAATGGGCCGGAAAAGCAAAAAATCAGACCGGAAACCTTTCGGCTTCCGGTCTGATCTCTAGCAGGGTGCCTTGTGGGACTCGAACCCACGGTCTCCAGATCCACAATCTGGCGCGTTAACCGACTACGCTATGGGCACCACATAGATGCGCCCGAAGGGACTCGAACCCCCGGCCCACTGCTTAGAAGGCAGTTGCTCTATCCACCTGAGCTACGGGCGCACGTTGTTATCCCATGGGGTACTTATCTGGCGGCAGTGTGCGTTCGGCACACGCTGCGAGAAGTATAATACCATACGCATAGGCTTCTGTCAAGCGGAATTTCAAATTTTTTTGGATTTTCCGGCGCAGGGGGCATTTTGGGGTCACAGCAGGTACATTCCGGCGGCCCCAAGGGCAAAGCCGAGCAGAGCACCGGCGGCCACATCCCGGACATAGTGCGCCCCGGCAAGCACCCGCAGGGCGCAGATGAGCAGGGCCACCACCACCATGCAGGCCCCGGCGGCGGGGTAGAAGTAGCACCACACAGCGGCCAGCACGGCGGCGCTCAGGGCGTGGCGGGAGGGGAAGGACTTGCCGTGGGTCTCCTTGGGCACCAGCGGCGTGAAGCCGGGCTGCTCATACGGGCGGGGAAAGTTCAGCCTGGCCCGCAGGAGCGTGCCGCCCAGAAAGACGAAGGCCGGCACAAAGACTGCCCGGGCGATGAGCTGCATAAAATCCAGAGCGGCGGCGCGGTTTGCGGAGAGCAGCCGGAACCACCGGACATTCAGCAGCACCAGCAGCAAAGGGTAGCAGGCAAAGGGCACGGCAGGCAGCCAGCGGTTCAGGGCGATCACCAGCTTTTTCAGGGCGGGGCGGGCCTCCAGCCAGCGCAGCAGGGCCTGGTAGCGTTCCGGGGTCATGGTATCCCTCCCTCAAAAACAGGTGTCCAGATAGTTTTCAACATCAAACGGCTCGGGGGTGGAATCTTTGCGCAGGTAGAGCGGGTGATGGGGATGGCCCTTTTTGCTCCGCTTGCCAAAGGTGACCCACGGGATGTCCCGCTCTCTTGTCAGGGCCACCATCTCCCGCATCAGGCCGGGCAGGTAGTCCCGCTTTTCGATCAGGGTGCCCCATGCGGCCCACATGGTGGGCTCGGTCTCGGCCAGAACGGCCCGCAGCCAGCGCAGGTTCTCGTCGCAGAGGGCGCGGTCCGGCACTCGGTCCATGTCGTTGGGGTCGGTGGCGCGCTGGGGATATACGTTGAACATGATCCAGCTGTCAAAGCCGTTGGCGTTGGCCAGCCGCTCCACACTCTTTAAGGTGGGGTCCAGCGCGCCGGGCTGGGCGGTGCTGGGGTTGATGCCGATGCACACCAGCGGGTGCCTGCCCACCCGGCCCAGCACATAGCGGTAGGGCAGGTAGGTGTGGGGCTCGTAGTACCAGATGCCGCCGGGGTATTCCCCCGCTTCCAGGCGGGGCAGCTGTTCAGTCTGCATGAAAATGTACCTCACAAATATGGTTTCCTATTTATCGTACCTGAAAAATTTCTGTAAATCAACACCTTTGCCGGAGAAAGTCTCCCATAAATCCGAATTTCATGTTATACTGTCCTTAGACCTGTGCCGCATACACGGCGGCACGGACCGGGAAAGGAAAACAGGAGCCATTGAAGAAGGGAGTTCTGCTATGGCCATGATAGAAGATTATAGAAGCGCCCTGCGCGCGGGCCAGCGTGCCTACCGTGCCTGTGTGGCGCGCGGCCAGTCGCCGTACCTTGCGGTGCTGGATGATATCCTGAACGGGGTGAACATCGTTGCCCAGGAGCCGCTGGGGCTGGTGGATATCCCCGCCGAGAGCATTGTGGGCACCAAGACCAGCGGACGGCACACGGCCTTTGCGGCCAACTTTATGCCCCTGCTGGAAGAGGACACCGAGTTTGCCATCAAGTGGTCGAATCTCTGCGAGGCCCATCTGGAGGAGGGCATCCACACCCCCATCATTGCCTACGAATACCTGAACAAGTTCTATGTGCAGGAGGGCAACAAGCGGGTGTCTGTCCTCAAATACTACGAGGCGGTCACCATTCCGGGCACGGTCACCCGGCTTGTTCCGGCCCGGAACGACACGCTGGAAAACAAGATCTACTACGAGTTTCTCGATTTTTATAAGCTGAGCAAGATCAACAATGTCCAGTTCTCCCGGCTGGGCGGCTATGCAAAGCTGCAGACACTGGTCTGCAAGGCCGCCAGCGAGGTATGGTCGGATGACGACCGGCTGAACTTCTCGGCCCTGTATACCATGTTCAGCCAGCAGTTCTATGCGCTGGGCGGCTCTGCCCTGGGGCTGACCCCGGGCGACGCGCTGCTGGTGTACCTCTCGGTCTACCGGTATTCGGATGCCTGCCAGTCCACCCCCAGCCAGGTGCGGGAAAACCTGGCCAAGCTGTGGGATGAGATCAAGATCCTGACGGAGCCCCACGCTGTGGAGCTTTCGCTGGAGCCAAAGCCCGGCAGTGAGCCGCTGCTGAACAAGCTGAACATCTTCAGCAAGCCCAGCCAGCTCAAGGTGGTGTTCCTGCACGAGTACGATGCCAAGAACAGCGCCTGGGTGCGGGGCCACGAAAAGGGGATCGAGGCCCTGAAAAAGGAATTCCCGGACCGGCTCATCATCACCAACCGGGAAAATGTCTCCCCCGAGGTGGACGCGGAGCAGATCATGGAAGAGGTGGCCCACGACAACGCGGATGTGGTGTTCACCACCAGCATCCGGATGCGGCCCGCCTGCCTCAAGGTAGCGGCCCAGCACCCCAAGACCCGGTTCCTGAACTGCTGCCTGAACGCGCCCCATCCGCTGGTGCGCACCTATTACCCCCGCACCTATGAGGCCAACTACCTGCTGGGAATGCTGGCGGGCATCCTGAATCTGACCGACCGGGTGGGCTATGTGGCGGCCAACCCCGTTTATGGTGTGCCTGCGGCCGTCAATGCCTTTGCCCGGGGCCTGCGCACCGTGCGGCCCAACAGCCATATCCTGCTGCGCTGGGCCTGCCTGCAGGAGCCGGGAAAGCCGCTGGATTTCTCCGACTGCCCGGATATCGAGCTGTTCTACGCCTGCAGCCCCTTTGAGCCCACCGGCAGCGCCAGGGAATACGGCCTGTGCCGCCGGATGCCGGATGGCAGCATCCAGCCGGTGGCGCTGCCGGTCTGGAAGTGGGAAGTGTTCTATATCGGCATCATCCGCTCCATCTTCGAGGGCACCTGGGACAGCGGTTCCAGCGGCAAGGCCATCAACTACTGGTGGGGCTTCCGCAGTGACGCGGAGCGGCTGGATTACTACGAGACCCTGCCCAAGGGCACGCAGCAGCTGCTCGATCTGCTGGAAAAGAACCTTGCGGCCAACGAGTTCCCCATCTTCCCGGCGGGCATCTTTGCGCAGGGGCATATCCCCAAGGCACCCACTGCAGACACCTACACCCCCAAGGAACTGATGGAGATGGACTGGCTGGGCGAGTGCGTGGAGGGCAGCCTGCCCCGGTACGATCAGCTGGATGTCAGAACGCTGGGCCTGCTGGAGATCAACGGCCTGAGCAGCCTGAAAGAGACGACGCTGTAAAAAGCTCAACAGAACGGAGTGTTGCGGACGTGAAGATACTTGCAATTTCCGATACCCCCTCCAAGGCGCTGTGGGACTATTGCTCCCGGGAACGCCTGGCCGGGGTCGATCTGATCCTCTCTTGCGGGGATCTGCCAAAAAAATACCTCGAATATATAACAAATTTTACAGCGGCCCCCATTTTGTATGTCCACGGCAACCACGATGGCTGCTACCGCACAGAGGGCGAGCCGGGCGGCTGCATCTGTGTGGACGATCAGGTGTATGTCTGGAAAGGGCTGCGCATCATGGGGCTGGGCGGCAGCATCCGCTACAACCGCGAGGAGACCTTTCAGTACACGGAACAGGAAATGCGCCGCCGGGTGCGGCGGCTCTGGTTCAAGGCCCACCGGGCGGGCGGCATCGACCTGCTGCTGACCCATTCCCCGGCGGCTGGCCTGAACGATGGCGATGACCGGGCCCACAAGGGCTTTGCCTGCTTCAACGACCTGCTGGAGGAGTACCAGCCCAAGTGGTTCGTGCACGGGCATGTCCACCTGAACTATAATGCCAATCTGCCCCGGGTGTGCACCCACGGTCAGACCACGGTCATCAATGCAACGGAGCGCTATACGTTTGAGATCCCGGACCCGGACCCGGTGGCCCGGAAGCGCTTTTTCTGGAATGACCCGGCATTTCCCACCAAAAACTGAAAAAAGGAGAAACACCCAATGGAACAAAATGAGAAGCTGCGGGCGCTGGAGACCCTGCAGAAGAAGCTGTACGCCTACAACTGCGCCTCCAACAGCCTGTATCTGGACGCTGTGACCGTGGCCCCCAAGAACACGGCCGAGGGCCGGGGTGTGGCCCTGAGCATTCTGGCCGGTGAGCTGCAGAAGCTGATGACCGCCCCCGAGACCCTTGCACTGGTGGAGGAGCTCTATGCCCGGCGGGAGACGCTGGACACCCTCCACCGCCGCGAGGTGGAGGAGCTGCGCCGCAGCTGCCGGCAGCTCACCCGCATCCCCGCCGAGGAGTATATGGCATACAGCGAGCTGACCAACCGCGCCAGTGATGTCTGGCACAAGGCCAAGGAAGAAAACGACTTTGCCTCCTTCTGCCCCATCCTGCAGGAGCTGGTGGAGTATAACCGGAAGTTCGCGGGCTATTACGATGCGGAAAAAGCGCCCTATGATGCCCTGCTGAACGAGTATGAGCGGGGCATGGACACCCAACAGCTGGACGTGTTCTTTGACACCCTGCGCAAGGGTCTGGTGCCCCTCATCCGGGCCATCGGCGAGAAGCCCCAGATCGATGACAGCTTCCTGCATCTGGAATATCCGGTCGAGCAGCAGAAGGCGTTTGCGGACTATCTCATGGAGGTCATGGGCCTTGACCGGGGCCACTGCGGCCTGGGCGAGACCGAACACCCCTTTACGCTGGAGTTCAACAACAAGGATGTCCGCATCACCACCAACTACGACCTGCACAATGTGGCCTCCTCGATGTACTCCGTTCTCCATGAGGGCGGCCATGCCCTGTATGAGCTGGGCATCCGGGATGACCTGCAGTACACCTGCCTGACTGGCGGTGTGTCCATGGGCGTGCACGAGAGCCAGTCCCGCTTCTACGAGAACCTCATCGGCCGTTCCCGCGCCTTTATCGGGGCCATCTATCCCAAGGTGCAGGAATTCTTCCCCGCACAGCTGGGAAATGTGACTGCGGAACAGTTCTACCGCGCTGTGAACAAGGTGGAGCCCAGCCTCATCCGCACCGAGTCCGATGAGCTGACCTACTGCCTGCACGTTATGGTGCGGTACGAGATCGAGAAGCAGCTCATTGCGGGCACCCTGACGGCAAAGGAGGTACCTGCCGCATGGGCAGAGCTGTACAAGGAGTATCTGGGCGTGGAGGTTCCCAATGACCGCGAGGGCTGCCTGCAGGACAGCCACTGGTCGGGCGGCTCCTTCGGCTACTTCCCGTCTTACGCTCTGGGCAATGCCTACGGTGCCCAGATGCTCCATAACATGGAGCAGGAGTTCGATGTGTACGGCGGTGTGGCCCACGGGGATCTCTCCGCCGTCACCGGCTGGCTGAGGGAAAAGGTGCACCAGTACGGCCACCTGCTGGAGCCTGCTGAGGTCGTCAGAAATGCCTGCGGCACCTTTGATGCACACTACTATCTGGATTATCTGACCCAAAAATATGCGGAACTGTACAACCTGTAATTAACCCGCACAAAACAAAGCCCTCCCGGCCAAATCGGCTGAGAGGGCTTTATATATGCTGTTGCAAAGGGCGGCGGGAAGCTTCCCAAAGCAAGTGTCCGCTGGGGTGGGACCCTGTTGCCGCAGGCAATAGGGCGGGC
>ERZ507073.691-NODE-691-length-27255-cov-5.778566_pt1 | contig 27255 bp, 16 predicted proteins | sample MGYA00512290_ERZ507073 | MGnify/ENA metagenome assembly ERZ507073 | reverse complement strand
CTTTGCTCTTCATTGCTTTCCAATGGCTTCAGGAAAAGCTACATCCCGTGCAGGCCGAACCGTCTCAGGATTGGCAGATTGCAGAAGAAAAGCAGGAAAGTGACCGGGAGAAAAGGGAAGCCGGAAAAGAATAATAAATAGAGCTAATTATGAAGATACGAAATATGAGAAAACAAATTTTATTGTTTGTAGCCGTTGCTTTTACATTGAGCAGTTGCGGCATCTATTCCAAATATAAACCTGTTTCGGAAGTACCGGACGGACTGTATGGCAGCACTGATGAGAGTGCTGCCCAGACAGCCGATACTGCCAACTTTGGCAATCTGGCGTGGCGGGAAGTTTTTTCCGATCCTTTTTTGCAGACATTGATTGATTCGGCGTTGGTTCGTAATACCGATTTGCAGACAGCCCAATTGCGGGTGAAAGAAGCGGAAGCGGCCTTGATGACTTCCAAACTCTCTTATCTGCCGTCTCTGTTTTTGGCGCCGGAAGGTTCTATCAGTAGTTTTGACGGTGCAAAGGCTACCAAGACTTATTCGTTGCCTGCTACTGCTTCATGGGAGATCGATCTCTTCGGACGTCTGACCAATGCCAAACGGGGTGCGAAAGCTGCGCTTCTGCAAAGCCGGGAATATGAACAGGCGGTACAGACACAATTGGTGGCATCGGTGGCAAACGTGTATTACACGTTGTTGATGCTCGATGCCCAATATGAAATTGCAACAGCTACCGAAAAAGCCTGGAAGGAGAGTGTGGCTGCCACCCGTGCCATGAAAGCTGCCGGCATGGTGACAGAAGCCGGACTGGCACAAACCGAGGCTACCTATTACAATATATGTACTACCGTGCTCGATTTGAAAGAGCAAATCAACCAGACGCAAAATAGCTTGTCATTGATTCTGGCCGAGGTCCCCCATGATATTCAGCGTGGTAAACTTGCCGGACAGCAGTTACCGGAGACTTTTGCTACGGGAATTCCTTTGCAGATGTTATCCAACCGGCCCGATGTGCGGAGTGCCGAACTTTCACTGGCACAGGCCTTTTATTCTACGAATGCCGCCCGTTCGGCTTTCTATCCTTCCATTACATTGGGTGGTAGTGCAGGCTGGACCAACAGTGCCGGTTCGATGATTGTGAATCCGGGCAAACTGCTGGCTTCGGTATTCGGATCGTTGACGCAACCCTTGTTTAACAAGGGAGCTAATATCGCCCAACTGAAGATAGCGAAAGCACAGCAGGAAGAAGCGAGTTTAGCTTTCCAGCAAACATTGCTTGCTGCCGGAAGCGAAGTGAATGATGCTTTGACGCAGGTACAAACTGCACGCAGCAAATCCATTTACTTCGACAAGCAGGTAGCTTCATTGGAAAATGCCGCCCGCAGTACCCGCTTGCTGATGCAGCACGGCAACACTACCTATCTGGAGGTCTTGACTGCCCAGCAGACATTACTCAATGCGCAACTCTCTCAGGTAGCCAACCGGTTTACCGAAATTCAAGGAGTTATCACCCTATATCAAGCACTTGGTGGCGGGCGAATGTAAAACAGGCAGAGAGGAGGTATTATGATGAAAGCCGAAACAACCCGTCGGCTTGTTGTTGATCATACGAAGCGAGAGATGATTCGTCAAGGTATCAGCCGTTTGACAATGGATATCATTGCTCAAGGGTTAGGGATGTCGAAACGAACACTTTACCAACTCTTTCCCAGCAAGGTCTGTCTTGTACAGATTTGTCTGGCAGACATTGCTGGGGAAAAAAAACGGACTCTGTTGGCCCGGGCAGATAATGACCGGTCGTGTGTGAAAACGTTGTTCGATATTGTTGGCGGGTATGTCGATCTGATGTATTCTATGGGAAGGGTGCTACTGACCGATTTGGCACAGGAGACGGATTACCAATCGTTCTCGAAGCGAGAAGAATATTTCTGGTTGCAGCAATTTGCAGATGTATTAAATCGTTGTAAGGCCTGTGGATATCTGCTTCCCGATGTCGATCCCGATCGCTTTGCGAATGATTTGCTTGTCCTTCTTTATGAGAATAGTTTGCGTGGTGCACGTTATACTACACAATGGTTGTTTTGTCAAGCGTTGTTGCGTGGTATATTCCGGACGAATGCTATTCCTTTGATTGATGAATATATGGAAGAACATGATCTTGCAGTACATGCCTGATCTCTTCAATATTTTAAAAAAGATGCAGCAACTTGATGCAAAGATGCTGCGTCTTTTTTTTATAGATTTTATTTCCTGAAATCAATAATGAATAAAACGCGCAGCCAATCGGCACATTAATAAGACAGCGCAGCCAATTGGCACATTGGCATATTGCCGCATTGGCACATTATTTATCCGTTTTCAGCTCTTTCAGTACACTGCATGTCAACGGTATGGCCAACAGGAAAGAAAGTAAGTCTGCCATTGCCTGGCACATTTCCACTCCTTGCAGTCCGAAGAAGCGGGGCAACAGGAAGATAAGCGGAATGAAGAACAGTCCTTGGCGTGCCGAAGAGAGTAGTGTGGCACGTACCGGTTTGCGGATAGTCTGCAGCATCATGTTACTCATAATGATCCATGAACCGAGAGGCAAGGTAATAAATTGCCATTTCAATGCTGCCGATCCTATGGAGACAACCTCTGCATCTCCTTTACGGAAAAGTTCTATCACATCCGGTGCAAAGGCAATTCCTGTGATTGTGACGGTCAGCAGAAAAATAAATCCTACTTTTACACAAAACCAGAATCCTTCCCGTACGCGACTGTTCAGTCCTGCTCCGTAATTGAATCCGCACACGGGCTGGAATCCTTGTCCGAATCCGATAAGGAAAGAGTTGATGAACATACAGACCCGTGTGACGATAGACATCCCGGCAATGGCGGCATCTCCGAAATTACCGGCCGCCACATTCAATAAGATAGTAGATCCCGATGCCAGTCCCTGACGAAAGAGGGAAGGGGTTCCTCCGTCGATAATCTCTTTGAAAAATCTCCAGGTAGGGGTGAAATGCTTGTATCGGATGATGATATTATTTCCCCGGCGTGCCATATACAGTAGCAGTGAGAAACTGCACATCTGGCTGATGATGGTAGCTAATGCCGCTCCCGATATCCCCATTCCGAAAGTGAAAATCAGTAACGGGTCCAACACGATGTTCACTACCGCACCGGTGACGATACCCACCATGGCATAGGCGGCATTTCCTTGAAAACGCATCTGATTGTTCAGCACCAGCGAAGCCGTCATGAAAGGTGCGCCGATCAGGATAATGCCTAAATATTTTTCTGTGTAAGGCAGGATGGTAGGGGTAGACCCCAATGCGACGGAGAGTGGCGTTAACAGCAACAAGCCGACAACGGCAATGACTACTCCCATGAACAGGGCAAAGAAAAATCCTGTAGCCGCCATTTTTTCCGCATTATCCGTTTCTTGTGCTCCCAACTTTCGTGAGATGTAGTTTCCCGATCCGTGTCCGAAAAAAAATCCCACAGCCTGAATGATAGACATGACGGAGAACACGATGCCTACTGCTGCTGTCGACTGTGTGTTGATCTTCCCGACGAAATAAGTGTCTGCTATATTATAAAAGGAGGTGACCAGCATACTGATAATTGTCGGTACGGCCAGTTTACCGATTAATCCCGGAATGGGAGCGGTAGTCATCTGTGTAAAATTATCTTTCTTCATCGCTGTAAGGCGGCACTTCCGTGTCTTTATCGCTTTGTAAATTCGTACAAAGATACGCATCCCTGCGGATATACGGGTGGCATTAGACGATCAGATTACGGTCTACTTCATCAAAATTACGAATAATTAGATAATCTGCCCAGTCGGAATAATCGTCATTATTTGAGTTGACGGCAATAATGCATCCTGCATCCGCATTCTTGGCCGCCTGAAGTCCGGCAACAGCATCTTCAAAAACAATTACTTCGTCCGGTTGTTTTCCAATCACCGACATGGCAATCCGGTAAATTTGTGGATCGGGTTTTCCTTTTATCTGTCCGTTGTTGTACACTATCCTGTCGTAATCGAACCATTTGCCTATTCCCAAATGCTCGAAGTAGAAGTCCACATTCTCTTTGTCGGAAGCGGTGGCAATGGTGAACGGAACCTTTCTTTCTTGAAGAAAATCGAGGAAGTCAGGAGCACCCGGTGCCAGCATCATTTCGGTTTCCAGGCATAATTGCCGGTATAAAGTCTCTTTTTCATCAACGAGCGCACGTATCTCTTCTGCCGGATGTTCGCGTTGGAAAAGACTGTTGAAAATATCCCTGTTATTCTTTCCGTGAAAGGTGGCGAAGAACTCATGATCGGACAAATGCATGCCCCGTTTTTCCAGAAACATGTTCCAAGCTTTATTGTGTAAGGGAGTATCCCAGAACAATGTACCGTTAAAGTCGAATATCACACCAGAGTATTTCATAACAGAATGGTTAGATGGATTTGGATTTATATATGCAAAGGTGGAAAAAGAAAGGTAGACGGGCAATGATATAAATCAAGAAATGAGGTTTCAATAATTTTTGTTTTCAATTATTGGAATTTTTTGTCGTATATGTTATATGCTTATAACGGTTCTTATTGGCAGGAAGAATTTATTATTTTTCAAATACATAATAGTTGAAAATAACATGTAGTTTACCCGATAAAAACGTTAAAATTCATCTTTTTCTTTTATAATTGATTTTCCAGGACAATATATGTTAAATGATTACACTATTGTAGTTGAGTTGTGTTTTATTTTATTATTTTTATGATAAATTTAAAAAATAGGCAACCATGCTCACGTAGGGATACAAGTTCTCTTCTCTGAGCCTGTAATGAAAATGCTTCGGAGTGAATATAATAAAGTCCGACTATTTGTTTAGTTGACTTTTAATAAACGCCCAAACGGACTTACATAGCCTAAAATAGTCCTTTGACATGCAGATATTTGGAAAATCATCAACTTGATGAAGTTTATCCACATGCATCTGACATTAATCTACATGGAGCGCTTTAACAACCTCTGTAGCGGGTCTTTGTTGCTGCGCGTATGAAAACTATGGTTTCGAGCTCTTCCCTTAAAAACTCTTCCTTTTTTGTTTTATCCCGAAATGGGATTACGGTATTTGACATGAAGCGGTTATAATGAACCGCAGGCTTGTTTGAATTTTAACCGTCCACTTCTTGTGAACACTTATGAATATGTTTAACAATTTAAGTTTAATTATTATGAAACGATGTATTATTTCCGCATGCCTGATAATGGTGTGTTCTTTGGTGTTTGCACAGGTAAAAGTGGGTTCGGATGGTAAAGTAGCTATCGGAACTGATACTGCTGCTCCTTTATCCATATTAAGTGTGAATAGTAAGGGAGAAGCCGATAGCGATATTATTATCGAATCGACCAACTCGATGGCTCTGACGGCAATACACAATCCTACGGAAAGATTAACGGGTTGGGCAAGAGGCTGCAATACCGGTATTGCGTTGTCACCCCATACATTTAATGTGGGAACTTTGGGCTCTGCATATTCTCACTCCGCTTTAAGTAGTGGAAGGGGATTTGGTTTGTTCGGTACAGCAGGCAATTATACATCAGGTTACAACTATGGTGTTTTAGGAATGCTTTATGGAACTAACAATGGTGCAGGCATCTATGGTACTTCTGTTCATAGTGATTATGGTGTGCCGATAAACGGTCGTTATGCAGGTTATTTCCGGGGAAATGTGTATGTGACTGGTAGTATTTATAGTGTTTTGTTGACTCCTGCAACAACTTCGACCAATCTTTCAACTCTATCCGCCCAATCGGAATCGGAAGAAGGCACAATGACGAAATTGAGCCGGTTGAACACAGTTCAATATAATATGCAGTCTCCTTTCAATACGGCAGCCCCAGCTACTTTTATTGCCACTGATACGGTAGCTCCGGCTGTGCAGCTCTCGGCGGATGAAGCTCTGATTTATTCACGGGTTCATTATGGCCTTATTGCCCAAGAATTAAAGGAGGAATATCCCAGCCTCGTTTATGAAAACGAACAGGGAGATTTAAGTATAAACTATATAGAGATGATTCCTCTCTTGGTACAATCCATTCAGGAGTTGACGGTAGAGATAAACCGGCTGAAATCGAAAAGCCAATCTCCTCTCTCAAGAAGTGTAGATGAGGAAGATGGAGAAGTCGAGGACGGTCTTATGGATAAATTAGAATCCGAATTGTTTCAGAATACTCCCAATCCATTTAGTGATAATACTGTAATTAAATATGTCATTCCGCAAGATGCACAAAATGCTAACTTGCTAATTTATGATATGAATGGCAAACAAATCGAGCAATTTGTTTTAACTCAAAAAGGTATGGGATCTATTGTATTGGAGGGGAGTCATTTGGAAGCCGGAATGTACCTGTATTCTCTGATTGTTGATAGCAAAGTGATTGATGTGAAAAGAATGATCTTAACAAATTAATAGGATAAAAACTATGCCATTGTAATTGTAAAATTGTAATTCATGAATGATAGAATATTATGAATAAGATTATATGTTTATTATTGTTTACATTTTGGGGCATTTTATCGTATTCACAAAATGTAGTGACTGATGGTGTTATCTTCTCAATAGATGGAAAGACTCTGATAAAGTATCCTACAGACAAGTTCTATAAAGAATATATAATACCTGAAGGTACGGAAATCATAGATAGAAAAGCATTTGTAGGAGCTCAAATAGGGAAAGTGACATTGCCAACTACATTAACTCATATAAACGATTCTGCGTTTTATAATGGTCCATCTGATTTCATTCTTACAGGGAAATTCCCCATTATTGGAAATCGTGTTTGGCCCAATGATAGGCGTTTTGAAGTTACTGAGAGCAATCCTTATTGTCGAGTATCGGACGATGGTTTTGTTTATTCTAAAGATGGAAAAACTGTACATATAGTTCCTATAGATATACGTGGTTATTTAGAAGATATTGAAATAATTGATAGATATGCTTTTCAAGATTGTTACTTCCGTTATGGATATATGAAGATGGCGATGGAAAAGTTATCAAATTGAATATTTAATTAGTAATAGAATGTTATGAAAAAAATTACATGTCTTTTATTGTTTACATTTTGGGGTACCTTGTTATATTCCCAGAATATGGTTGTTGATGGGGTCACTTTTTCTGCGGATGGGAAGACGTTGATAAAATATCCGAAAGATAAAGTGGATGAAGAGTATGTGGTTCCGGAAGGGACACAGATAATTGAAACAGAGGCTTTTGATCAAGTAGAATTGTTGTCACATATTATTTTACCTTTTTCTTTAAAGGAGGTAAGAAACAATGCTTTTTTTAAATGTTTTGTTTTAAAGGCTGTGACTTGGAGTAATTTTCCCTCGATTGTGGGTAGGGATATTTTTTACGAATCTCCAATACGGGAATTTTATGTGTCAGATGGTGCTGATTGTGTAGTGGTAAACAATGTTCTTTTTTCTATGGATCAAAAGAAGCTGTTACGTTATCCTCCAAGAAGAGAAAAATCACAAGAAGAATCTGAAAATCCTACATATTTCACAGAATATGTAATTCCGGAAGGTACTGAAGTAATAAATAGATTAGCGTTTGATAGAGTTTTTTTGTATAGTGTAACTTTGCCGTCAACTCTAAAAACAGTAGAGGAAGGTGCTTTTTGGGTAGAACCACGTGTGCCTGTCGGTAGAAATAATCAAGAAACCAATCGTGATAATGATTTTGATTGGGATTTGGAATATCGGGACATGGATGTAGTTGTTTGTAACGCAATTGTACCTCCTGTGCTGATTGGCTATCCATTTGCGAATACATACTGGACAAGATTGTATGTTCCTAAAGAGAGTTTCGATGCTTATTGCTATGCACCGGGCTGGATGAAGTTTAGGGATATAAATCACAAACTCAATCCGGCTTCAGTTAATGACATTTCATTATCTGGCTTGAGAGTTTTTTTAGATGGTGACAACTTGAATATAACGGGTATGCGGAAAATATCAGAAGTAAGATTATATGCATTAAATGGTATTTTATTATTAGAAGAAATCATAAATGATAATTCGTGTAATTTAAAAATAGATAATCTGTCACATGGATTATTACTCTTAGAGGTGGTTTATGAAGATGGAACGAGGGAAAAGATAAAATTCCATAAATAAATTGATTTATGAAAAAGATATTAGTTTGTTTGATAGCTATTGTAGTTGTCATGAATTTGAGTGCACAAGTGGAAGGTACGATACAATGGAGGCCTGAGATAGATTTTACTTATCAGGTAAATGGTGAATATGTAGAAATATCATCTGAAACCGGATATGTTGATGAACCGGGAATGCCTCAGATTCCATATTGTGTGAAAACATTTCTTATACCTGTGAATACTCAGCCAGCAATACAGATAAAGTATGTAAATAGAAAGTTACAAAAAAAGGATATTTTATTATATCCGGTCCAACCGCCAATTCCTATTGGAGAAAGTATCTTATCATGGGTAGAGCCCAATAGTGATATTTATAACTCATCGAATCCTTTTCCAGGAAAGTATGCCGAAATTGTATCAGATAGGATGGATTTTGGTTACCATCTTGTAACGGTGAGATTTTATCCAATTGAGTATATTCCTAAACAGAGGGAACTGTATACTTGTGATATTGCTTATTCTTTAACTTTTTCGATGGCTAAAAAGTTAGCTTCTACTTCAATAATAGAAAAGCAATCGGAATACTTAAGTCAATTAGATGAGGACTATATTCGATCAATTATTGATAATAAGGAGATGTTGTCAGAGATTACTCCGAACATAAAAGCATCTTTCAGAAAAGGGCGTTTGGGCGCAATGGTAAGCGCAGCAGAAAAAAATGCTAATTCAGATGTGGATAATTATCTGCCGGAGTATCTGATTATAACGAATGAAACGTTGAAAGAGAAATTCCGGATATTGGCTGATTGGAAAACTAAAAAAGGGATACCTGCTATTATAGAAACAGTAGAGGAAATTTCTACCACATATACAGGAAGTGATATTCAAGAAAAAATTCGTAACTATTTGGTTGATGTTAAACGTAACTATGGTTCTATGTTCGTATTACTTGGAGGAGATACAAATGTTATACCCGCTCGTGTAAAGAAATCAAGAGATTCAGATAATAAAGATTGGGTTGCAGTTGATTTTTATTATACTTGTGTAGATAATGGAAACTGGAATAAGAATGGGAATAATATATATTATGAAGCTGATAAAATAGATTTTGAAGATAGTAAAGATTGGGGAGTATCATTTAAATTAGGAAGAGCCCCGGTGGAAACATTAGAAGAGGCAGAGATATTTGTCAATAAAGTAATTCATTATGAAAAAGCAGATTTAAATATTGATTATTCATATATAAATAATTCGGTAGCAGCTGACGCCTTTATTTCTAAAAACGAAAATACCGGTTATTTATCTAATGAAAAAAGAAGTGAAATTGCAAGTTTTTATTCTGAGACAAATCTGAATCGTTGGTTGATTTATGATCATTATAACTGTAAAAGTAATATTGCTACTTGTAGTAATAAACATAGTGTATATGAAGATCAGTCCGGTAAAGGAGAAGAATTGAATAAGGTCCATTTTGTAAGCGCTTTACAAAATGGTGGAAATTCGGGTTTAAACCATTTTCACCTTGTTTATCACATGGACCATTCTTCGCCGGAAGGAATGGGAACTTCTTCTAAGGATAAGAATGAATCAATATCCAATTGGGATGTGGATAATTTGAATAATGGATATTATTATCAAATAGTTATGTCGGGTGGCTGTTCGCCGGCAGACATAACAAAAGATTGCATAGCGGAACATTTTATAAATAATCCTCAAGGTGGAGCTGTTGCATTTATTGGTAATGCCGATACAGGCTGGGCAAATGAACATGTTCATTTAGGCCAATTTTTGTCTGAACTTTATAAAACGTCTGCTAATGCGACCAATAGATATGATTTGTCCATTCTTCATCAGAAGGCACTTGAAAATATTAAATATAAAAATCTTAAATTAGCTAATTGTGCTTTGCATCTTTTAGGTGATCCTGAAATGCAGGTATGGAGTGATGTTCCAAAAACGATGAATGTTACATTAATGCCTGCTTCCTTAACAACGGGTGAGAATATGATAATGGTAAACATAAATGGTTTACCACAAAATGAAACTGCCAGAATTTGCATTCAAAAAAAGGATGAACTGTATATTGTTGATCAATTGGCTAATGGAAGTCATACTATTAATGTATCTGTACAGACATTGGGAGTTGTGAATATAACAGTCACTGCCCATAATTTCAGACCTGTGGAAAGAGATGTTCAAGTATCGCAAAATGGTAGTGAGTCTACTATTGCTGTTGAAGATCTAATTTACAATGATAAAGGAACTGGTGTAAGTATAGGAAATGGTGACGGACAATTGGATGCTGGGGAAACGATTGAATTGACTGTAAAATTGAGAAATACCGGAAACAGCGCATTAAATGGAGTAACAGCATCTTTAATAAGTACATCCGATGATATAGAGATCGTGAATGCTAATGCTACATTTGGGAATATTGCCGGTAATACTGCTGTGAGATCTGTCACTCCGTTCGTTTTCAAAATAAATAAAGATAGTGGTGAACATTTGAGAAATAACTCCAGTGGAATAAACTTGAATCTACAAATATCAGTAAATGGTGAAACTAAAATTCAACCGCTTAAGATAGATAATATTTATGCTCCTAAAATAGAAATAGGGAATCAAAAAATTACTTGGACGAGTAATGGAAACACTACAGTAGAAGCGGGTGAAACTGTGAAGATGAATATTGATTTAATGAATGTAGGACAGGCCGAAGCTACAGGACTGAAAGCTGTACTTATTTCGAATAATTTGCAGGTGTCATGTTCATCTACGCCAATCGTGTATCCTTCTATTGCCTTTTCTGAGACTAAAACAAATACAATTGCTTTTCAGTTCCAGACATCAAGCAGTTATGCGGGGATATTGAGTTTCACATTACAAGTAAGTAATGAGTATGGAAGGACTTGGAACTTTCCAGTAAATCCATTGTCAAGACCCTCTGTGATTAAAACATCGACTCTTGATTTTCAGCCTTATGCTTCTTCTATCAATGTGTATTGGACACCTGTCAAGGAGGTGGCCGGATATAATATATACCGTAGTGACAATGGAGAAAATGGCATTTATCGGAGATTGAATAGATTTCCATTGAAGGCTGCATATTATTTAGATGATAGCCTTGCCGAACGAACATTGTATTATTATAAGGTTGCAGCAATTTCAACAAACGGAAATGAAAGTGAATGGAGTGCGGCTTACCGGACATGGACTTCTTATCCGGTTGTTAGTCCATTCCCCAAAAGATTAGCTACCGGTGTTTATTCATCTGTATCTTGTCCAAATATTGCAGATGTGGATAATGACGGCAAACAAGAGATATTCTGGATCTATGAAGATCGGTATGATACTCATACAAGTTACATAATGGGATTTCGTCCTTCGGGCGAAGAGTTATATGATATTGATGGAAATGTGACCACGGTAAGTGGTTTTGCTAAAACACCAACAATGTTGACAGGGCAAGTGGCTTTTGGAGATTTGTCCGGAAATGGGGAACAAAATATAGTAGCATCTACTTGGGAAGATGATAAAAAATATCAGGAAAAAAGAGCAGTCTATTGTTATTCTCCGTTTGATAGGGATGGGGACCATAAACCTGATTTGTTGTGGGAAAAGCGAATTCCTTATTCAATGTTTCAAAGTCCGGTCATTGCCAATTTGGATGGTAGTGCCGATGGTACAATGGAGGTTATTGTAAAATCGCATCAAACTTCTGATATCTTTATTCTGGATCATGACGGAAATGAAGTGAGACGTTTGAATCCTAACGTTCATGTTACGAATGGAAAAGACCATAATCGTTCAGCTTTAACAGTAGCCGATCTTGATGGTGACGGTCAGATGGAAATAATAGCTTCGTATGATTCTTTAGGAATTTATATTTGGCGGCAGGATGGAACTCCTTTTACGACGAATCCGTTTTGGGGAGCAGGAATTCCCAGATTAGCTTCTGCTCCGGTGGTGTGCGATTTAAATGAAGATGGTAAAAAGGAGATATTGTTTTCTCAACGGCAAATGGCAGAAAGTAAGGTATTTGCTATTAGTTTGGATGGGGATAAAACAGTTGCAGGGTGGGATGGAAGTCAGACAATTCCGTATACAGTCAATGTTGTTGGATCTACTTTAGATCATACTTTATCAGTGGGTGATATAAACAATGACGGGCATTTGGAGGTGGTTATATTGGGGCATGAAACGGTAAAAGCATGGACACATACAGGGAAGCTTATTTTTAGCAAATCGATTAAAGGCTTATTTCCACAAGAAAATTATGCGTCTAATATGAATACTCCAATTTTGGCCGATGTGGATGGAGATGCTGTACCTGATATTGTATTCTGCTGCAACAATTATATTTATGCTTTACATAATGACGGTAGTGATATAATCGGATTTCCGATAATATCGGATGAGAAATTTTTAGATACTCCTTGCGTGGCAGATATTGATAATGATGGTAAAAGCGAGTTAATAGCCGGTAATGAACATGAATTGTATGTCTGGAAAACCGATGGTGTTCCTACGGCCATAGAGTGGGGTGTTAAGCGTGGAAATCCACAGAATACGAATGAATATTTCCCGACTGTTTGCCAGCCGACACTGATAAATTCCAATGAAGTATGGGACGGGGAATCACCCTGCGGAAATGTAGTGTTGCAGTCGGGGCGATTACTTATTCCTGCCGGTAAAACGATGGTGCTGAATAAAACTTTTTCTGTGATCGTCCGTTCCGGTGCTGTGCTTGAAGTAGATGGTGGAAGTATTTTGAATGCAAGGCTTGTCGTGCAAAAAGGCGGCACGGTCATCGTCAAGAACAATGGTTTAATCAAGTTACGAGCAGGTTCCGACTTTGACATGGAAAAAGGGGCTATACTTGATTTCTCTTTTGGAGCAATTGACATACCTTGATAAAAGAACAGAATCAGCAGTAGGATAAATATAATTAAGAGATGAACCACAAACACTATCGGTTCATCTCTTAATTTTTACTTGTCCCGTCTTTTTCCGTGAAATACTTATGCGTTCAGCGCTTGCTCTATATCGGCAATGATATCTTCGGCATTTTCGATGCCTACACTGAAACGGATGAGGTCGGGGCGAACTCCGGCTTCCATCAGTTGCTCGTCTGTCAATTGCCGGTGAGTATGGCTGGCAGGATGCAGCACACAGGTGCGTGCATCGGCTACATGCGTAACGATGGCAGCTAATTTCAGCGAATCCATGAATTTAATAGATACGTCGCGTCCGCCTTTCAGACCGAAGGAGATGACACCGCAGGAACCGTTTGGAAGGTATTTCTGAGCCAGTTCATAATATTTATTACCCGGAAGGCCGCAATAGTTTACCCATGCCACCCGGTCGTCATTCGACAGGTATTCGGCCACTTTCTGTGCATTACGGCAATGTTGAGGCATGCGAAGGTGAAGTGTCTCCAATCCTAAATTGAGCAGGAAAGCATTTTGCGGGCTTTGTATACTGCCGAGGTCACGCATCAGTTGGGCAGTTGCTTTGGTGATATAGGCCATTTTACCGAATGCCTTGGTATAGGTCAGTCCATGATAAGATTCGTCCGGAGTACACAATCCGGGGAATTTATCGGCATGGGCATTCCAATCGAAATTGCCGCTATCGACAATGCAGCCTCCTACACTCGTGGCATGTCCGTCCATGTATTTGGTGGTGGAATGTACCACGATGTCTGCTCCCCATTCAAAAGGACGGCAGTTGATCGGAGTAGGGAAAGTATTGTCTACGATCAGAGGTACACCGTGATTGTGAGCTATGCGGGCAAACTTTTCAATGTCGAGCACTTCAAGAGAGGGATTCGAGATGGTTTCGCCGAACAGGGCTTTCGTGTTCGGGCGGAAAGCAGCCGAAATCTCTTCTTCGCTGGCATCAGGACTGATAAAGGTAACATCGATACCGAGCTTTTTCAGCGTTACACCGAAGAGGTTGAATGTGCCGCCATAGATGGCTGAAGAACACACGAAGTGATCGCCTGACTGACAGATATTGAATATGGCATAGAAATTGGCTGCCTGGCCACTGGATGTCAACATTGCTCCTACACCTCCTTCAAGAGCGGCTATCTTGGCAGCCACTGCATCGTTGGTGGGGTTTTGCAAACGGGTATAGAAATATCCACTGTCTTCAAGGTCGAAAAGACGGGCCATCTGCTCGCTGGTTTCATATTTGAAAGTAGTACTCTGATAAATGGGCAGCACACGGGGCTCACCCTTTTTAGGAGTCCATCCTGCTTGTACACACAGGGTTTCGGGCTTGAATTGTTTTGCCATAATTGTTATTGTAGTTACAGTTTTATTTCTTTAAAAAGTTATATCGATGCAAAAGTAGATAAAATAATTGGTTTAAAACATTATCTTTGCGAGTGAAATATATAATAATGTACCAATGTGCTAATATGCCAATGTGCCAATTAAGAATGGGGACAATTGAATAATATAGCAATGAAACGGAATATATGGATCATTTGGCGCAGCTGATTGGTGCATTGGTATATTCTTTAATTTGTGCATTTGCCTATTAGTACATTGATTCATTGTCTATTATTTCATTCTTTCAATTGGTACATTAGCACATTGGCACATTATTTAATTGGTACATTGGCATATTAGCACATTGGCACATTATTTAATTGGCACATTGGCATATTAGCATATTGGCACATTATTTTATTATGAATAAATATTGTATTCTTCTGTTTTTCTGCTTTTTGTTTTCTGTATCTGCTTTGTGGGGGCAGCAGAAGGCGACTCCGAAACCCGGTGAAGGTATTTCTACTTTCCTGTTGCGGCACAATCGTGCACCGAAGAAGTATTATGACGATTTTATCAAATTGAATGAGGCTAAATTAGGAAAGGGGCAGACATTAAAGTTGGGAGTGACTTATTTGATTCCTCCTGTGAAAAAAAAGGTTCCGGCTTCTGTAACGACTGCCGGAAGCGCTGCCAAGAAAGAAAATACAGGAAAAAAACAACCGCCCCGGAAGACGGAAAGAAATGAGCCGCTTTTTGGAAAACTTCTGGCAAATGTGAAGGTGACTTCCAACCGGCTGGCAGGGGCGTGCTTTTATGTAGTCAGTGGGCATGGCGGCCCCGATCCCGGAGCTATCGGAAGAGTGGGAAAGCACGAACTGCATGAAGATGAATATGCCTATGATATTGCTTTGAGATTGGCACGTAACCTGATGCAGGAAGGGGCGGAAGTACATATCATCATTCAGGATGCAAAGGATGGTATTCGTGATGCTGCCTATCTGTCAAACAGTAAGCGCGAAACCTGTATGGGTGCTCCCATTCCCTTGAATCAGGTACAGCGTCTTCAGCAACGTTGTGATAAGATCAATGCTCTGTATCGTAATGACCGGAAAAAGTATAAATATTGCCGTGCCATTTTTATCCATGTCGATAGTCGCAGCAAGGGCAAGCAGACCGATGTGTTTTTTTATCATTCCAACCGAAGGGCGGAAAGTAAGAAACTGGCAAACAAGATGAAAGACACTTTTGAGTCAAAGTATGGCAAACACCAGCCCAATCGTGGTTTTACGGGTACGGTGAGCGGACGGAATCTGTATGTATTGACACGTGCTACCCCTGTATCTGTGTTTGTGGAACTGGGAAATATTCAAAATTCACTCGATCAAAAAAGACTGGTGATACCTTCTAACCGACAGGCACTTGCGAATTGGCTGATGGAGGGTTTTCTGAAAGATTATAAAGGGATGTGAATATAACAAGAACGGATAACCGTACTGTGAGAATAAGTTCTATATTTGTCCGGAAATGCAAAGTAAGAACCTAAAAACTCACCTTACATGAATCAACTCTCTTTTGTCGATGCGTATCGGACTTTCCCTTACATCCTTACCGAAGGAGCTATTGTAGAGCGTTTACGCCATGAATTTCATATTCCTTTGGACGAACATCTTGTTCATGCCGCTTTGATTTATGACGATGCTCATCGTGATACGCTGGCAGGTCTTTACAAGCAATACATCGATATTGCCGCCGGTCACGATTTGCCTCTGATGCTGATGACACCCACCCGCAGGGCAAATGTCGAAAATATTGCTGTTTCTGCTTATCGGAACCGGAGTGTCATTCCCGATAATGTTCGTTTTCTTTTGCAACTGCGCGCATCGGCCCTTTCACCTGTTTATATCGGTGGTCTGGCAGGTTGTCGCGGTGATGCTTACGATGGTCGCTATCATTTTTCCGTAGAAGAGGCGATGCAGTTTCATTATCCTACGGTTCGTGCAATGGCTGAAGCGGGAGTCGATTTCCTGTTTGCAGGCATTATGCCCCAGCTTACCGAAACGATCGGCATGGCCAATGCAATGGCGGCAACCGGTTTGCCTTATATTATCAGCTTTATGGTTCGGCGCGACGGACGGCTGATGGACGGCACTTTTATTCATGATGCCATCGATACCGTAGATAAAGAGACGACCACCCGTCCTTTGTGCTATATGGCAAACTGTGTACATCCCGATGTTTTGCATCAGGCATTATCACATCCGAGGAATGATACTTTTTTAGTTCGCGAACGCTTTCGGGGTATCCAGGCCAATGCTTCCGCGTTGAGTCCCGAAGAATTGAATGGCCGTACCGATTTACTTTCTTCTTCTCCCGATGAACTGTCTGACAGATTGATGACCCTGTTATGGGATTTCCCGTTGAAGATATGTGGCGGATGTTGTGGTACGAATGAGCAGCATCTTCGGAATTTTGCAGAGATGCTGACTTTGAATAGTGTGCCGATATGCTAATGAAAGAATGAAAAATTAAAGAATAGTCTGTCAATTGGTTGTGTAGAAAAGATATTGGATATATTTCCTACGTTTTACACGTTAACAGTTATAGCTTCGTTTTCATTCTTTAATTATTCATTCTTTCATTTTTTATACTCAAAGCGGCATATTGCCGTGCTTTTTCGGCGGATTGGTCTGCATCTTGTTTTCTGTCATGTCTAATGCTTGGATCAGGCGCTTACGGGTCTGTTTCGGCAAGATGATTTCATCGATAAAACCAAGTTCGGCGGCTTGATACGGAGTGGCAAATTTCTCTTTGTATGTTTCCAGTTCTTTGGCTTTGGTTTCTGCATCTGCTTTGCGGAACAGGATGTTTACAGCACCTTCGGCTCCCATTACGGCAATTTCTGCATTGGGATAGGCAAAATTTACATCAGCTCCGGTCTGTTTGGAGTTCATTACGATATAAGCGCCACCATAAGCTTTGCGGGTGATTACTGTGATTTTGGGCACAGTGGCTTCTGCAAATGCATATACGATTTTTGCTCCGTGACGGATAATGCCGTTGTTCTCTTGAGTATATCCCGGCAGGAAGCCCGGAACGTCTTCAAATGTTATCAACGGTATGTTGAAACAATCGCAGAAACGGATAAAACGGCTTGCCTTGTCGCTGGCATCGATATCGAGCACTCCCGCCAGATAAGCCGGCTGATTGGCAACAATGCCTACCGAACGTCCACCCAGACGGGCGAATCCGATAATGATATTTTTGGCAAAGTAGGGCATTACTTCAAAGAAATATCCATTGTCTACCACGCGTTCGATGATCTCTTTCATGTCATAGGGAACATTCGGATCTGTAGGGACGATGGTATTCAGAGACTCGTCTTCACGATTGATTTCATCTGTACAAGGTTGCTTGCGTGTCTCGTCCATATTGTTTTGTGGCAGGAAAGAGAGCAATTCGCGGATGGACATCAGCAGTTCTTCTTCGCTATTGGCCATGAAGTGGGTCACACCGCTTTTGCTGCTATGCGTCATGGCACCGCCCAATTCTTCCTTGCTTACTTCTTCATGGATAACGGTTTTTACTACATCCGGTCCGGTAACGAACATATGACTTTTCTCTTTTACCATAAAGATGAAGTCTGTCAGTGCCGGAGAGTAGCAGGCACCTCCTGCACAAGGGCCGAGAATGGCGGAGATTTGCGGAATTACTCCACTTGCGATCGTATTCTGGTAGAAGATATCGGCATAGCCTGAAAGACTCTCGATGCCTTCCTGAATACGTGCGCCTCCCGAATCATTCAAGGCAATGATCGGTGCACCGTTCTTGAGAGCCAACTGTTGCACCTTTACGATTTTTCTTGCGTTGGATGCCGACAGAGAACCGCCGTATACGGTGAAATCGTATGCATATACGAATACCTGGCGTCCGTCTATCTTTCCGTAGCCCGAAACAACTCCGTCTCCCGGAATCTTATTCTTGTCCATGCCATAGTTGGTACAACGGTGCACCATCAGTTTGTCCAGTTCCACAAACGTGCCTTTGTCCAGCAGCATGTCGATCCGTTCACGGGCGGTCATTTTCCCGCTTTCATGCTGTTTCTCTATCTTGTCGATGCCTCCACCGAGGGAAGCCATACGGTCACGCTCTTCGAACGTGGCATATGCTTTATTCATTTCCTCCATTATTCTATTGTTTCAAGGGTTATCAATGTCTGGTCACCGGTGATGTTGTCACCTTCTTGTACCAGAATTTCTTTAATGCGGCAATCTGAAGTCACTTTGTAATTGCTCTGCATTTTCATGGCTTCGATGACGATGGCTGTTTCGCCGGCTTTCATTTTTTGTCCTGCAGTAACAGGGATTTTTACCACCTTTCCCGGCATTGGCGAGGTGATGCGGTCATTTTGTTCCTCTTCCCCTTTTTTACGCATGCGCAGGTATTTGGCCTGGCTGTCTACGATGTCGATGTTGAAGCTGCTGTAGTGTGTATTCACTTTGTAGCTTTTTCCGTTATCGCTGCGAATCAGTTGGGCATTGGCACTGCGGCCGTCCATAAGAATGTTGCAGGTTCCGTTTTCCGCCATGACGACATCGGCTTCAAACGTTTTTCCGTCAATGGTGAGTACCACCTTGTTATCTTGTTTGCTGACCAGTTCTATTTCGGCCACGCGGTTTCCTATATGAATTTCCATAATTGATGTTATTTATATTCTGAGCACCCCTTTATGCAATCCGAACTCTTTCCACTTGCTGATCGGACGGTTGTCGGCTGCCAGTCCACTGTTGTTCTCTTCAAGGTTCATCAGATAGTCCATGTATGCGGCAATCATGGCAATGTTTTCGGCGCGTTCGCTGGTGCGGGTGATGCTTTGTTGCAGCAATTCTCCGTTTTTTGCAATGAATCCCGTGTCGTAGTTTCCTTCTACAAAATCCGGGGTATCCATGATGGCACGCAGATAGCTGATGTTGTTTTTCACACCGGTCAACTTATATTCGTGGAGTACGCGGCGCATCCGCTCGATAGCGTATTCGCGGTTGGTAGCCCATACAATCAGTTTACCGATCATCGGGTCGTAATATATCGGAATCTCATAGCCTTCGTATACGTAACTGTCGATACGTACGCCGATGCCGTTCGGCTCGGTAATTTGCTTGATAACACCCGGACTGGGCATGAAATTCATTTCCGTGTCTTCTGCACAGATACGGCATTCGATGGCATGTCCGCGCTGTCTGATATCCTCTTGTTTTAATTGCATCACCTGTCCGTCGGCCACTTTAATCTGCTCTTTTACGAGGTCCACACCGATTACTTCTTCGGTAATCGGGTGCTCCACCTGCAGGCGGGTATTCATTTCCAGGAAATAATAATTGCGATGTTTATCGACAAGGAATTCAATAGTGCCCGCACCGATGTAGTTTACGGCTTTGGCGGCAGCTACTGCTTTTTCACCCATATCCTTACGGAGCTCCGGAGTAATGAACACCGAAGGGCTCTCTTCTACTATTTTCTGATTGCGGCGCTGAACCGAACATTCGCGTTCGCAGAGGTGAATTACATTGCCATGTTTGTCGCCCAATATTTGGAACTCGATATGATGCGGTTCTTCTACGAATTTCTCCAGATATACCGTATCGTCTCCGAATGAAGAAAGCGATTCGCTCTTTGCCGTGGTATAAGCTTCTTCCACTTCGCCGGCGTTATGAATGAGTCGCATGCCTTTGCCACCGCCACCCATCGATGCTTTCAGCATGACCGGATAACCGATCTTGTTACACAATTCTACGGCTTCTTCCACGCTTTTCAAGTTCTCCTGTGTTCCCGGAACTACCGGTACACCCGCTTCTGTCATTTTGATACGGGCGGATATTTTGTCTCCCATTGCTTCCATGGTTTCCGGTTCCGGACCGATGAAAATAATGCCTTCTTCGCGGCAGCGACGGGCAAATGTTGCATTCTCGGACAGGAAACCGTATCCGGGATGGATCGCGTCTGCATGGCATGATTTGGCCACTTCGATGATTTTTTCTATATTCAGATAACTCTCTTTGGATGCGGCCGAGCCGATGCAGTAAGCTTCATCGGCATAGAGCACATGCTTTGCGGTGCGGTCTGCCTCTGAGAAAACAGCGATACTCGTTATTTCCATCTCCCGGCAGGAGCGCATTACCCTCACGGCAATTTCTCCGCGATTGGCAACTAAGATTCTTTTTATCATATTCATTTCTCAATTAAATGCATATATTAGTGCTTTTCCACCCTGCGGATACACTCCACCCGATGAAACACAGTATTTTTACGATTTGGGGCTTAACAGCGATACTTTCCTTTCTAACCCACGAGACAGGAAAATATATATCCGAATGGCAGGTCTTCTGACTGACTCTCATCTTACAAGCCTTCCCGATGGATTTTTCACCTCCATCAGTGGCACGAATCCGGTTAATTTGTAAGATGTTTCACAGAGCTTCACAGCAGCGGGACTGTCCGGGATTTACACCCGATTCCCTTTTAATCTTCCTCCGTTGACCACGGATTTCAAACCAATTCGGGCGCAAATATAGAAAATTATTGAATAAAGCGAATCTTTTTTGCACGAAAGTTTGCTTTTTGTGCAATCCGAACTGTGAAAGCATAAGGTCCGGACGTCTGAAATGCCATCTTTTCAATGGCAGGCTTCTATTGACTGATTATACCAGTCGTAAATCATATTTATGTTTAAAAACCTTACAATGCCGGTATTTGTTGGCTGAAGAAACTTTATAGAAAAAGGTTATTATTCTTAAAGTTGAGATTATACAGGTTCTGCTGTCGGATTGTGTATTGTCAATCCGCCGTCTGCTATAATTGTCTGGCCGGTGATGTAACGTGCATCATCTGAAGCAAGAAAGGCAATGGTTGCAGCGATGTCCTGCGGTTCTCCTAAATAGGGAGTTGCACATTGGCTGAGGAAAATGTTCCGTACATCTTCATTCAAATTGTTTAAAGCGGCAGGTGTGAGAACCAATCCCGGGGCTACAGCATTGCAACGGATATTTTTCTTGCCTGTCTGGGTTGCAATATATTTGGTAAGATTGATGACTCCTGCTTTGCTGGCACCGTAAAGCGTACCGTTTGAATCGGCTGTAATACCGCTGATGGAAGCCACATTGACAATGTTACCACCGCCATGTGTTTTCATTACGGGAATGACTAACTGTGAGAGATACATGGTACAGGAAAGGTTTAAATGAAAGGCTTCATCAAAATAGTCTATGTCCAGCTTTTCGATGCTTGTATCTCGTTTCGGGTCGGTTCCACCGACATTGTTTATCAGAATATCGATCTGCCCGTATTCTTTTATAGCAAAAGCAATCAGCTCTTTACAACTTTGTAATTCCGTGGCTGAGAAATAAACGGAACGTACATCTGCTCCTGAAAGAGTCAGTTCGGCAGCAAGTTTGTCTGCCCTTTCTTTTGAGTAATCTGCAATAACAACTTTACCGCCTTCGGAGACGATACGACGGGTGGTTGCTTCGCCTATACCACCGGCAGCACCGGTAATAACAGCTACTTTATTTTCAAATCTGTTCATATGGAATGTTTTTGGGTATTGTTACATTCAAAACAATATGGAAATGGAAAAGATTACTGCTTTAATTTCTCTTTAATATGATTTCCATTTTTTGTATTAAAATAAATATTTATATATTCGCACCATATACAACATCATAAAAGCAACACCGAAGATGAAACCTGCATACAAGAAACTTGAATTTGGAAGTTTTGCAGAAATAGAAGTCTATAAAGCATTTAGCAGTTTAATCGGTTCTGATGAAACGATAGAACGGGAGAAATTTATGTTTGCTGGGGGAACCAGAGGCTATTACGCTGACATTGTACTCCCTCATGGATGTAAAAGACTGAAAATGCCTCCAAAAACAATTGTGGAAATCAAAGGTACTTTACTGTTTGACACGATACATCGATATCTGGAAATGTATAAGACGAATAAAACGGATTGGGGTGTTTCTGCTTTTTGTATCGTTTATATCAATAGCCATGTTCCAGATGAATTTATTGCAAAATATGACAACAAAGATTTTAGAATTATATCTTTAAATGAGATACTTTGTTCATCTGATACCAACGCTGATACGGTTGAAGAGTTCCATGAAGAATGGGAAGATGAACGTGATAATCTGATAACAAAAGCTCGTGATAAGTTTTCCATTGGAAAGAATACATTGTTTCTTGGAGCGGGAGTCAGCATTGATGCCGGCCTTCCGACATGGGATGAATTGTTGAAAAAGATGTTGCATAAATACAAAAGGCGGAAACACAATATAGGCAGAGGTGATTATAAACGTGTCGAAAAAGTGTGTGCAGGTTCATCTATAATAACTGCACGGTATATCAGAACAGGGTTGGGAGTTTCCACATCTGATAAAGAGTTTGATAACATGATTCATTCTATTTTGTATAAGAAGGTCAATCAATCACAGTTGATTAATGAGATAACTAATATGGTGGTGAGTAACAAAGTAGAAAGTGTTGTAACTTATAATTATGATGACTTGATAGAAATAGAATTATCAAAAAAAGGTGTTCCTAATTTTTCTGTTTTTGGGGGTAATAGGGCTTTGTATGGAGAACTTCCTGTATATCATGTGCACGGTATAGTCACGATGGATGCAAAAAGCGGAATATATTCTACTCCTGTTTTGTCCGAAGAAGATTATCATAATATTTACAAAGAAGCATTTCATTGGTCGAATATTGAGCAGTTACATGCGTTGGACAGGACAACGTGCTTTTTTATAGGATTTTCCATGAGCGATCCGAACCTGCGAAGATTGTTGGAAATTTCGCAAAGTAAAGGAGACGGTGGAAAAAATCACTATGTTTTTCTTCGTAGAAGCAATTTTTCTAATGATAGTAATAGAGATATGGAAAATCTTACTATTCTAAAAAATATGATGAACGACTTAGGACTGAATGTAATTTGGTTTAAGGATTTTAATGAACTTCCTCAATTACTAAAAAGAATTTATTAATTCTGCCATTTGCTCGCTTTTCTGCAAAAAGTAGTACGGGGCGTTCACTGGGCTTTCAATATGAAATGTGAATGATTATGTTAAATGTTAACTTTTTGAATGCAAAATGTTAATAGAAAGGTTGCAGCATTAAACCATGTTATAATATAGCTTGTATGGGCTCTTAAATTTGCTAATGATGGAAAAGGCAGTATCTTTGTACTGTGTTTTTTTCATAAGTATTAGATTTAAGGTTAACAAGGATTGGTTGCGCGTGATGCGTAGCCATTTTTTGTTTATCAGAATCTATATCCCAGTCCGATTCTGAATGTCGGGTATATTCCCGAATACCCATTGGATGACCCGAAGTAGCCGACTCCTCCTGCCAGGTCGAATAGAAAATGTTTCCACACCCGGCGGAATCCCCAGTACGGAGTGACATTATATATATGTGCAGCTTCCCAGCCACTTGTGATTGCTATTGGAAAAGAATATCCCAAGTTTACGGATAGGTATCCTCCGGAGTTTCCAAAAGTACGTTTGTTTTTCCGGTGTCTTTTTTGCAGGTTATAATAGAAACGCGGTTCGACAGATATATTTCCGCTTATCAGATGGTAGTCTTTGGTTGTGATGTAGATTTCGTTGAGTGAGTTTACGTCCAGACCTAACATCCACCCGTAGGTATACGAACTTCCTGCACTGAAAAGTACTGTTCCGCGAGGAGAGAAAGCATATTCGTAGCTATATGCCAATCCAATGCCGTTTAGCTCAATACTATGACCGGATGTGGTTTGGTTTTGGATGGATTTATCATTGATCTTTCCGTCGGAAGATTCTGCATACGTGGGGCGGCCAGCCAGCGAGAAAAACAAGATAATGAAAGATACTTTGTAAAGCGCTTGGAGGCGATAGGGGAGAAACTTAATTTTTTTCATATATTTCTGTTTTCTGTTTATGAATTAAATGTTTTGTTTATAAAGACAGTTTTAAAGTGAGAAGTCCCTATGGCGGCTATTGATTATTTGTCGGAATATCATGATTATTTTCTGATTTATTAAAGAAATGGAAAGCAAAAAGCAATTTATATTGTTATTAGTGCGATGTCGGTCTGCTTTTGGCTGCCTATTTACAAATTTATTAAAAAAAGAATATGAGAAAGAATCTATTGTGTTTTGCAGCGCTGATAAGTGCTTTTTTGTTTGCTTCCTGTTCTGGAGGTAGTAAGAGTAAGTCTGTTTCTGCCACGACGGCAGATGTTGAAAATGCGGCTGAGGTAATTCAGTATTATAATACTTCGCTCAATGTTTTGAGCAATATGGTGAAAGAAAAAGATGTGAATGCAGTTTTGGGATATATGGAACAAAAGGGTAAGGTGCCCACAGTGCTCGCCATTGCTCCGCCTGCTGTTTCGGAAAAAGATACTCTCGCCTTGATGAATCCGGGCAGTTGCTTTAATGAGGCGACCCGGCAGAATTTGAAACAAAGTTATGTCGGGCTGTTCAATGCGCGGACGAAGTTTTATGCAAATTTTGACAGGTATCTGTCTTATCTGAAAGCAAAAGACTATTCTAAAGCCGATAAACTTTTGGATGTTAACTATCAGTTAAGTAAGGAGATGGCTGAATACAAACAGAATGTTTTTGATATTTTGAGCCCTTTCACCGAACAGGCAGAGCAGGTGGTTCTGGCAGATAATCCGTTGAAAGATCAGATAATGGCAGTTCGTAAAATGTCTTCTACAATGCAGAGTATAATCAATTTGTATGCTCGTAGGCCGGTTTTTGAAGGTGCTCGTATCGATTATAAATTAATTGAATTGAAAGATCAGTTAGAGACTGCTAAGAAACTTCCGGCTATTACCGGAGATGAGAGTGCGGTGAAATCTTATCAGGCTTTTCTGGATCAGGTTGAAATTTTTATCAGCAAAGTACAGAAAGTGAGCGAAAAAGCAGAGTATACCGATGCCGATTATGAGATGTTGACCAGTGCATACGAAACATCTGTCATCTAAATCCTGAAAAAAATGTATCTTTGTACCGGTTTTATACTTTTAATAGATTAAGATTATGAATAAAGTGATTATTAATTCGTATGCGGATTTTGAGAAACTGGTAGGTCAGCAGATTGGAGTTTCTGATTATTTGGAAGTTCCTCAAGAACGTATTAGTCTTTTTGCAGATGCAACGCTGGACCATCAATGGATTCATGTAGATACAGAGCGTGCTAAGACGGACAGTCCTTATCACAGTACTATTGCGCATGGTTATCTTACCTTGTCTCTTCTCCCATATTTGTGGAGCCAGATTATCGAGGTGAATAATCTGAAAATGATGATTAATTATGGGATGGATAAGATGAAGTTTGGACAAGCGGTATTGGCTGGGCAGAATGTTCGTTTGGTTGCAAGTCTTCATTCATTGACTAATCTCCGTGGTGTGGCTAAAGCCGAGATTAAATTTGCTATTGAAATTAAGGATCAACCCAAGAAAGCACTCGAGGGTATTGCCATATTTTTGTACTACTTCAATTAACGAAGTGTGGGTGAGTCTGTGAAGCAATATATCGAAACACCTTGTTTGCTTCTTCGTGATTGGAAAAAAGGGGTACTGTTCACTATTTGAAGTGTGCCCCAAAAGTTTTATGTCTAACTTTTGGGGTGCACTTCATTTTTTGCCTTGTCCACTCTTTTGCCTTGTCCACTTTTTTGTGTAAATATCAAGCTTCAGTATTCAAGTTTTATACTTGATTCCTGTTTTTTTCCTCATTCCGTTTTTTCTTTTTAATCTGTGTTTTTTTCTGTTCCCACAAAATAGTAGGCAGTAGCCACCAAATAGTGAGCATCCTCTTTTTAACATCGTTAATTTCTTTTTTTATCCCCTCTTGTATCCGGCCTCCATTTCCCCTTCCTGTCAATATTTGTCACAAGGCTTCTTCCTTTCTCCATCCTGAAAGGCTCCTTTTCTCTATTGAAAAATGGGTACATCCGTCTTCTTTCTTAATGTACTGTTTACCAACCTCTTGCCTTTTCTTCTTTTTTCCCGTAGAGAATCTCCCCGTTCCTCTACGAGTCTCCCTTCCTTCCTCTACGGGTTTCCGTCCTTTTCCCGTAGAGTCTTCCTTCCCTTGTTTCTAATCCGTTACATCCCCCTCTTTCCTCCCTTCCTTTCCCTTTCTCCTTGTGTAATGATAAATGCTTCTCCATGCGGCAACGGATTCTTTTCCATAGACCTTCCCTCCCTTTCAATCCGTTTCTTTCTTCATCGTCCCCTTTTTTCTTTCATTTTTCCCTTTTCACGCGCGTATATATATTATAATGTGTAGCTCTTTTTCCCTTCCTTTCCCTTCCTCTGTTTTTATGTTCTACAACATGTTTCATAATCAGCCCCTTACATATTTATTTTCATTTTATTCAAAAATAAACATTGAAATCTTTTGCTTGTATCGTAAAAAGGCCTACTTTTGCATCCGCTTAGCTGAAGAGTCTGAGCCTGTTTCTTTGACATATTGAAAGCGCATTCTCCAAGTTAACGGTTTAAACAAAAAAACTCCCTGAAAGTTTTGGAAGTAAAACAATAAATTCGTTATCTTTGCAGTCCGGTTCGCAAAAAAAAGGTCGGTTTGGTGTGTCGGTTCTTTCTTTCCCTTTCGCAAGAGAGTCTTAGAGTAGAAAATCCGCAACCCGAAAAAAAACTTCCGAAATATTTGGCAGTTTAAAATAAACCCCTTACCTTTGCACCCGCTTTTGAAAACAAAGCAACCATAGTTCTTTGAAATATTGATAAACAATACAAGTAGTACGATTCTGTCTTATTAA
>ERZ507073.633-NODE-633-length-29346-cov-4.423475_pt1 | contig 29346 bp, 23 predicted proteins | sample MGYA00512290_ERZ507073 | MGnify/ENA metagenome assembly ERZ507073 | reverse complement strand
TCGGTTAGGTGAGATTTCGGATGTCCTAAGAAACCCGGAACAAGAAAATTGGTTTTTAGATATTGTAAATGATTCATATGCGGAAGATACATTTATGAGTGCTGATGCAGTAATTGGTTAATTGAATCTTATTGGTGTAAAATGGCAAAGTGTTGCAGATAGAGCGTTTTATGAGCAAGGTTCGACGACACCAACTAAAGATAAATTTAAATACACTTTAAACGCTTTATTTAGAAGAAGAAATCAGATTGCACATCAAGCTGACCGGTTACATGAAACAGGTGTGAAAATAGATATTGAACGTGAGGATGTTGAAAAATACATTACTGATATAGAAAAGATAGTGATATCTATTTATGAAGAGATAGAATGTATGAATGATTTATGATGATATCAGGGGCGATTTTATCGCCCCTGATATGTTTGTCCCAAGAAAACTTCCGGGGGATTATTTTTAATAGTTAGTTACTACTGTCTTTTGGCTTGTCAACAATCTTAAGTATGATAGATTCAGCCCTGTTTGAAGATGATCTTTCGACGAACAGCCATACATTATCTATAGTAAGCTTATCGCCTGCTTTAGGTATGCGGTCAAGCTTTTCTGATATGAATCCGCCTAGTGAATCGTTATCCTCTGAATAAAGTTTGGTTCCTAGTTCATCATTTATGTCATCAAGCTTACATGAGGCGTTTATACGGTAAGTGTTTTCACGGATCTTAGTCATGTCATCCTTTTCGTCAGTATCATATTCATCACGTATTTCACCAACGATTTCCTCTAACAGATCCTCAGTTGTTATCATACCGGCTGTCTGACCATATTCATCCAGCACAATAGCTATGCTGTAACGCTTAAGCTGCATTTCTTTAAACAGCTCAGAAGTGTTCTTATGTTCATATGTAAAGAAAGGCTCACGCATAATCTTCCTTATATTAAATGAATCATCAACGTTAGTAACTATAAGATCTTTTATATTAAGTGTACCTATAACATTGTCAGTATCATTTTCATATATAGGAATACGTGTATACATAGTACTCTTAAAAAGAGTGATGATGTCATCATACGATGAGTTAACATCAGCGACTGTCATATCTATACGAGGTATCATAACATCCTTTACCGAAGTATCACCAAAATCGAAAAGGTTGTCAATAATCTGTCGTTCGTCTTTTTCTATGATACCCTCTTCATGGCTTACTTTAACTATTGTACGAAGCTCTTCTTCTGTTATAGTGTTGGATTTATCTTTGGAGCTAGTTCCAAAGAGCTTTAATACTATGCCTGCAAGATGGTCAACTATAAAAATAACAGGTGTCAGTATGATCATAAGTCCATATATAACAGGCGCATATAATAATACAAGCTTAGTGTTAAACTTTGAAGCAAGATTCTTAGGGGTTATCTCTCCGAATATAAGAACGAACAGAGTAAGAACACCAGTTGCAATACCAGTAGCATAGCTGCCCCAGACATTAATAGTAAATGTTGTTGCAAGAGCAGAACATGATATGTTAACTATGTTGTTACCAATAAGTACAGCACTTAACATCTTGCCTGAATTGTCGATAATCTTAGCTACTAAAGCAGCATGTCTGTTACCTTCGTCCATAAGCGAGCGGATCTTTATACGGCTTACCGTCATAAATGCGGTTTCAGCAGATGAAAAGAAAGCTGAAAGAAATAATAAAATAATAATAGTTATAAGTTGAATATAACTGTCAGTGTCCAAGGAAATATTCCTCCAATCCTTAATAAAAATATAGTAAACACATTTAAGTGTTATATTTCAACATTTTACAGTATCAGTAAAGGACTGTCAAGTAGCTGGAGGCTCTGCATATAATCAGGCTTTAATGAAAAATTGGAATAAATGATAAGATAAATATAAGATAAAAGATAGTATACGAATGAGATTTCCTACATATTTATATAGAGAACAAAGAATGTATGACTATTAAGTCAGAGGAATGTATGAAAAAGGTATCTATTATATTAAAAACGCTTATAGCAGGATATATTATAACAGTTCTAGCCCTGCTTGTGCTTGCTTTCTGCCTGTATAAGTTCAGGGTGTCTGGTAATGTGATATCTATAGGGATTTATGTTACTTATGGGCTATCAGCTTTATGCGGAGGTCTCATTCTTGGAAAAGGCATGCAGCATAGCCGCCTTGTGTGGGGAGTACTGTATGGAATAATATATTTTCTTATATTATGTGTTGTTTCAATAATATTAAGCAGAGGAATATCATCAATAGATATGTCACAGATGGTTAAAGGCGCGATAGTATGCATACTTTGCGGTGCAGTTGGAGGAATTGTATCTTAAATGAAATTTTATAACGTGAACCTGAAATAAGAATAAGAGATAAGAATAAGCGATAAGAATCAGGATATAAATTGAAGTGAAAATCAAAGCGAAAAATAAAATAAAATCAGAATAAAAATTTAAAATAAAAAAAGGAAATAAGGTATCTGCGTTTAATACATTAAAAGTAGGCAGTTTTTGAATACATATTGAATACATAGGGAAAGAAGAGTTAATATGCCAATATATTCAAGTGAAGTAATAGAGGAAGTTGTATCGCGTAACGATATAGTAGATGTTATTTCAGGTTATATAAAGCTTAAGAAAAGTGGCAGTTCCTACGTAGGGCTATGTCCGTTTCATAACGAGAAGTCACCTTCTTTTTCTGTATCAGGAACAAAACAGATGTATCACTGTTTTGGATGCGGAGTCGGAGGCAATGTTATAACATTTGTTATGGAATATGAGAATTATACGTTTCCAGAGGCAGTAAAAATGCTGGCTGACAGGGCAGGTATAGCTCTACCTGTGATGGAATATTCAGGTGAAGACAGACGAGAACGGGATATTAAAACAAAGCTGTTAGAGATTAACAAGATAGCAGCAACATTTTACTATCATCAGTTAAAATCACCAGCAGGACAGAGTGGGTTGGATTATCTGAAAAAAAGACAGCTTTCAGACAAAACTATAAACACATTTGGCCTTGGATATGCGCCACAGCTTACAGGTGATTTATATAGAATGCTAAAGGAAAAAGGGTATGATGATGAGCTCTTAAAAGAGTCAGGTCTGTTCACTTATGAAAAGGGAATAAGGGAAAAGTTCTGGAACAGGGTAATATTTCCAATCATGGATATTAACAATAAGGTTATAGGTTTTGGTGGCCGTGTTATGGGAGATGGAAAGCCAAAGTACCTGAATTCTCCGGAAACAAAGCTTTTTGATAAAAGTAAGAATCTTTATGGACTTAATGTTGCAAGAAGTTCAAGAAAGAATAATCTTATAATATGTGAAGGCTATATGGATGTTATATCTATGCATCAGGCAGGCTTTAATCAGGCGGTAGCATCGCTTGGTACAGCACTCACACCTGGACATGCCCGTCTTATGAAAAGATATACAGATAATGTCCTTATAACTTATGATAGCGATGAAGCAGGGGTAAAGGCAGCTTTAAGAGCCATACCTATATTAAAAGAAGCAGGACTATCTACTAAGGTTATTAATATGAGGCCATATAAGGATCCGGATGAGTTTATCAAGGCATTAGGAACTGAAGCATTTCAGGAGCGTATAGATAAAGCAGAAAACAGCTTTATGTATGAAATCGGTATTATAGAGAAGAATTATAACAGAAGTGACCCGGAGAGTGAGACAGCATTTGAAAGAGAAGTTGCTAATAAGCTTGTACAGTTTAGTGAGAAACTTGAAAGAGATAACTATATGAAAGCTGTCTGCCGTCAGTTTATGATACCAGAGGATGGTATGCGTGAAATGGTTATAAGGATAGGAAGCCAGAGCGGAATAATACCAAGACAGACACAGCCTGTAAGACGGATGGAACCGGCAAGAAAGAAAAAGGAAGATGGAATAAGGCAGGCAGAGAAGATTCTGCTTACGTGGATGATTGAGGATGGTGATATATATGATAAAGTCAGTGAATATATACAACCAGATGATTTTATAGATCCATTGTTTAAAGATGTTGCATCAAAGGTATATGAACAATATGAAACTGGAAGTGTTAATCCGGCAGCGATTATTGGCTCATATAGCGATGGTGATATGCATAGTGAGATAGCGGCGATGTTCAGCGCTGAATTAAGCGAGTCGCTTAGTAAGTCAGAGAGAGAAAAAACACTTAATGATACAGTACTAAGGGTTAAGAAGAGCAGCCTTGATTATAAGCTTGAACATGCAGCAGATGCAAAGACTATGCAGGATATCATAGGCAGACAGATGAAGTTAAATAATATTCACATTAGTTTATAATACATGCGAAAGGTGGACCATTGTAATGGCAGTAAAGAAGGAAAACTTAAACGAGGAAGAATTAAAGGAAACTAAGAAGACAACTAAAAAGAAAGCTGATGAAGCTGTGGCAGCAAAGAAACCTAAGAAGTCAAAGAAGGAGGAAGCTGCACAGCCAGAGCTTTCAGAAGAGGAACAGGCAAGAATTATACAGGAAAAATTCATGGAAAAGTGCAGGGGGATTCTTGCTATAGCCAGAAAGAAAAAGAATGTCCTTGATTATAAGGAGATTATGGATTATTTCCAGGATACAGATTTTGAAGCTGATAAGATGGAAAAGGTGTTCGAGTTTCTTGAAGGCTGCAATATAGATGTCAAGATGAATGATGATGATGGAGATGTAGAAGATGATATTATTCTTTCGGATGAAGATGATATCGATATAGAAAAGATAGATCTTTCTGTACCAGATGGAATCGGACTTGAAGATCCTGTAAGAATGTATCTGAAGGAAATAGGTAAGGTGCCTCTTCTTAGTGCAGAAGAAGAAATAGAATATGCACAGAGAATGGAAGAGGGTGACGAGGAAGCCAAGAAGAGACTTGCGGAAGCCAACTTACGTCTTGTTGTAAGTATTGCAAAGCGTTATGTCGGCAGAGGCATGCAGTTCCTTGATCTTATCCAGGAGGGTAACTTAGGTCTTATCAAAGCTGTTGAAAAGTTTGATTATCGTAAAGGATATAAGTTCTCAACATATGCAACATGGTGGATAAGACAGGCTATTACAAGAGCTATAGCTGATCAGGCACGTACTATACGTATACCTGTTCATATGGTAGAAACTATCAACAAGCTTGTAAGAGTACAAAGACAGCTTTTACAGGAGTTAGGAAGAGAACCATCTCCAGAAGAAATAGCAGAGACTATGGATATTCCGGTTGAAAGAGTAAGAGAAATCCAGAAGATATCACAGGAGCCTGTATCGCTTGAAACACCTATAGGTGAAGAGGAAGACAGCCATCTTGGAGATTTTATACAGGATGACAATGTGCCTGTACCAGCAGAAGCAGCAGCATCTACTCTTCTTAAGGAACAGCTTGTAGAGGTGCTTGGAACACTTACAGAAAGAGAACAGAAGGTGTTAAGACTTCGTTTTGGCATGGATGATGGAAGAGCAAGAACTCTTGAAGAGGTTGGTAAGGAATTCAACGTAACAAGAGAGCGTATCAGACAGATTGAAGCCAAGGCGTTAAGAAAGCTTAGACATCCAAGCAGAAGCCGTAAGCTTAAGGATTATCTTGACTAATCAATGTCCAGGAATAATATTTAAGGATAGAAATCAATAATAAAACTAAGAATATAGATTTCTATTTTTGATTGTGTCAGGATAAAGGATGATTTAATAAAGTATAATAAATCAACAGGAAAAATGTATGAACAATATTATTAATATATCGGAAAGACTGAAATGTGTTGCAGGTCTTGTTAATAAAGGTGCAAGGGTGGCTGACATTGGCACGGATCACGCATATCTTCCTATATATCTTGTGCAGAACGGGATAAGTAATAAAGTATATGCGTGTGATGTACGAAAAGAACCATTAAGGCGTGCAAAGCTTCACATTGATGAATATGGTCTTTCAGATAAGATAACTACACAGCTTTGTGATGGGCTCAAAGGGATTAATAAAGGCGATGTTGATACAGTAACAATATGCGGCATGGGTGGAAAGCTCATGAAGAATATATTAAAAGCAGGTATAGACAAGCTGGGGGATAATACACAGCTTGTCTTATCTGCACAGTCAGAACTAAGGGATTTTAGAAAATACCTTCTAGAAACAGGCATAGATATTAAGTCAGAACATATGCTTTTAGAAGATGGAAAATATTATTTTATATTTGACTGTGTATACAACACACAAGATGAATATTATCTAAATGTAACTAATATTCAACAAAATAACATTTATGAACATGCAGCTACTGCAGGAGATATTCATAACAATGATAGTCACAAGGAAGATAATGATAAGAAAAAGATAACAGCCTACGCAGAGGAAGAATTAAGATATGGAAGATATCTTTTGGATAATAAGTCAGAGGTGCTTTACGAATATCTTAATAAGGAACTGACAAGCTGTAACAATATTAGAAATAGTCTTATTAATAATAAGGAACAATCAATATCGATAAAGAGCAGAATACATGCTATAGATGAAGATATTGCTGTTATTAATAAGGCATTAGGAAGATGGAAGGAGTAATAATAATGCTTTTATCGCAGATGGCAGCAGATGCTGCAAAGGATTACAAGTATGATATTATTCTTGCCAATGTAAATGGCAGGCTTACAGAGATATCAGATATGGATATAACTGATGAAAAAGTGGAATTCATTACAGTAGGAGAGGCAGTGGGAAATGAGGCATATAAAAGAAGTGTGCTTCTTTTAATGCTCAATGCAATACATAAGCTTGATACAGATAATAGAATTAAGAGAGTTACTGTTGAGTTCTCGCTTAGTAAAGGTCTTTATTGTGATATAAAAGGAGATTTTGTAATCACACAAGAATTTCTTAATGATGTGAAAGAACTTATGAGAGCCGATGTTAAGAAAAATCTGCCTATTAAGAAGCAGGGAATGAAGACATCAGAGGCTATTAAGCTGTTCAAGAAGTTCGGAATGGAAGATAAGACACAGTTATTCAAATATAGAATTAGTTCTTATGTTAATGTATACAGCATAGAGGGTTATTACGATTACTTCTATGGTTATATGGCAGCTAATACAGGAATATTAAAGACATTTGACATATTTCAGTATGACAAGGGGTTTGTTCTCCAGTTACCAACTAAAGAGAATCCTGAAATAGTGCCGGAATTTGCACCACAGGCTAAGCTTTTTAATGTACTTATGGAAAGAAGCGAGTGGGCAGATATGCTTGGTGTTGATACAGTTGCATCATTGAATAAGCATATAATAAGCGGGGATATTAATTCACTTATTCTTGTTCAGGAAGCATTACAGGAGCAGAAGATTGTTGAGATTGTTAATCAGATAAAAGAAAGGGAAGGCGTTAAATTTATTATGATAGCCGGACCATCATCATCTGGCAAGACAACATTTTCACACAGATTGTCAATACAGCTTCGTGCAAGTGGATTTAAGCCACATGCAATAGGTGTTGATAATTATTTCGTTGAGAGGGAGCAGACACCTGTTGATGAAAATGGAGAGTACAATTTTGAAGATATTCATGCAATAGATATAAAGCTTTTTAATGACCATATGAATGCATTACTAAGGGGAGAAAAGGTTGAGATACCTCAGTTTAATTTCCTTACAGGTAAAAAAGAGTATAATGGTGAATATATACAGCTCGGAGATGAAGATATTCTTGTAATTGAAGGTATACACTGCCTTAATGATGAGTTATCTTACGCACTTCCAGTTGAAAGTAAGTTTAAAATCTATATAAGTGCACTTACACAGCTTAATGTTGACGAGCATAACAGAGTGGCAACGACTGACGGTCGTCTTGTAAGACGTATGGCGAGGGATTACAGGACGAGAGGTGCTTCTGCTAAAAAAACACTTTCTATGTGGGAGTCAGTAAGAAAAGGTGAGGAAAAGAATATCTTTCCTTATCAGGAGGAAGCTGATGTTATGTTTAACTCAGCACTTGCGTATGAGCTGTGTGTTTTAAAGCCGATAGTAGAGCCGCTGCTATTCTCAATAACAGAGGATGACCCGGAATATCAGGAGGCAAAGAGACTGTTAAAGTTCTTAGCGTACTTCCTTCCTTGTCAGTCAGGCAATGTTCCAATCAACTCTATAATGAGAGAGTTTATTGGTGGAGGGTGTTTCAGGGTATAATAAATAATTGCTTAAGTTATTAGCGAAAGAATACTCGGTCACAACCGACTCGGTTGTGACCGAGTATTTTGTTTACATTATTAGAATATAATGATATACTTTCTATATAAAAGTAAACTCTTGGAGGGTAGGATGTATGAAATTTATAGGAAGGGAAGAACAGCTTAAGAGACTTGACAGAGTTATTAATACAGATGAATTAACATTTTCCTTAATATATGGAAGAAGACGCGTTGGTAAGAGTGAGCTTGTGAAGCAGGCTATTAAAAGAAATGATGTTAAAAGCTTTTATTATGAATGCAAGCAGGTTTCAGAAGCTGGTAATGCAGCAGGTATTGGTGAGATAGTATCGGAGATTATGGGATTGCCAAAGCTGGGATATAGTGATATAGAAGCGGTACTTAAATATATTTTTGAGCTATCAGTTAAAGAAAAGATAATCCTTGTTCTGGATGAGTATCCATACTTAAGGGAAAATATTAAGGGAATGGACAGTATATTGCAGTCATTTATAGATAAATATAAGGAAACTTCGAAGATTACATTGATAATACTAGGTTCTTACGTTGAGGTAATGCGTTCGCTTCTGGAACATTCTAATCCATTATATGGAAGAGTTGATTTGACAATAGATTTAAAGCAGATGGATTATTATGAATCATCAATGTTTTATCCACAATTTTCTGTTGAAGATAAAGTAAGAATATATTCTGTATTTGGGGGTATACCATATTATAATCGTCTTATTGATGATACTAAGAGTGTTAAGGATAATATTATAGAATTGATAGCATCTTCTGGGGCAAGACTTGAGAATGAGGTTTCAATGTATTTGAATGCAGAGATATCTAAGATAACAAATGCGAATGAAGTTTTTGAAGCACTCTCGAGAGGATATACAAGGTACAGTGATATATTGTCACAATCACACGTTTCAAGTGGACCAACACTTGTAGATGTTCTTGATAAGCTAATGAGAATGGAAGTTGTGGTGAAAACAGCACCGATTAATGATGGTAATAATAAAAAGAAGGCAGGATATTATATTTCGGATAATCTTTCACTATTTTACTATAGATATATTTTCAAATATTCATCTCAGATGAAGATAATGGACTCAGAGGTGTTTTATAAAAAATATATAGAAACAGACTTTGAAGAGCATTATGTACCACATATATTTGAAACAATATGCAGTCAGTATCTGATAAGAATGAACAGATTAGGGAATATAGAACCTGTATTTGAAAAGATTGGAAAATACTATTATGATAATCCAGTAGAACATACCAATGGAGAGTTTGACGTTGTTACAGAAGATGAAAATGGATATATATTTTACGAAGTAAAGTTTAAAAAGACACCAGTGACAGATGAGATTATAGAAAAAGAAATAAGTCAGGTGGAAGCAACAGGACTTAACTGTTATAAGTATGTATTTATATCAAGGTCTGGATTTAGTTGTCAGCAAAGGGAAAAAGTGAAGCTTGTTGAACTTAATGAATTGTATGCAGTGGATTAAACTGGATTTAATGAAATCGGATAATTATACTTGTGGATTTTATAGAATACTCAGTCACAACCGACTCGGTTGCGACCGAGTATTATTTTTGAATAAATTAACGGCAAAAACTATACAAATTTGATATATAGATGTATATATTATTTTTTAAATGAATTCTTATATTCCCTTGACATTTCAAAAAGTTCATTAACATATCCTGGGGTTTTGTTATCAATATTTTTCTTGATTTCACTTAATATGTCTATATAGTCACCAAGCAGTACGCTTATATCTTGTGAGTTAGAAGCACATATCTGGTCCCACATTTCAGGAGATGAAGCAGCTACCCTTGTCATATCACGAAAGCTTCCAGCTGCTAACTGCTGCATATGCTTGTCGTCATCGTCCTGTTCAGATACGAGCTTTACAAGTGCTGTTGATATAAGATGTGGAAGGTGACTTATGGCAGCTACACTTTTATCGTGGATTGTATAGTCCATGATAATCGGATTAGCTTTCATATCACACACAAGTGCTTTGAAGCGTTCAAGCTGTTCTTTAGTAGTTTTTGATGTTGGTGTGATAACATAGCGGGCATTTTTCATTATTGCGGAAGATGAGTTGGCATAACCTGTGAGCTCTGAACCAGCCATAGGATGACCACCAATAAAAACATCTTCCATATCAAGCTCTTTAACAGTGTTATGTATTGAAGTTTTGACACTTCCAACATCCGTTATAATACAACTTTTTTTCACAATGCTTTTTAACTGTTTAAGATAATCATTCATAGTTATAACAGGTGTACATAGTATTATAAAATCACAATCAGATAATCTGTTATCAACAGAGTCAAGAACTTCGTCTACAACTCCATCTTTTTTAGCTTCATATACAGGTCCAAGCCTTCTGCTTGTAGCTATAATAGTATAATTGCTGCCTGATTCCTTAAGTGAATGTGCTATAGAGCCTGCAATAAGACCGAAGCCTATAAAACCAACTTTGCAATCCATAATATATTTAACCTCGTTTCTTTGTTTCGTTTAATTCAGTAAAATAAATGTTTTGAAATATTTTTAATGAGTTTAACACTTTAAAGCGGTAATGTAAAGGGATACGACTTATAAAATACTTTATTTTATAGATGTCAATATATTGTGTGATATATAAAATATTCTATTTGTTGACAATATGTTGCTACTGTGTTATAAATATATTATCAATATGCATAACGATAATAATTTAGAAGGAGAACAGCATATATGCGATAGTATAATAAGTGAGCGATTCATTAAATAAAGACACGAATACTGACAGTTATAGAACAGCTAACGACAATTCTTATGCTTATGATTTTTTATCAGCAGTCCACAATAATCCCAATCTTGCATTACAGTATAATAAATTTAAAAGAAACAGCTTTTTTAATAAGGTATGGGCTGATAGATTTAATGATTATATCAGCAAAAAAAAGACACTTCCATTGTTGTATGATCCGTTTTTTAAAAAGCTTTTCAATGGAGATGAACACAGAGAGAGACTATCAAGACTTGTAAGCAGTATCATAGGACAAAAAGTTACGGTTATTGATATACTGCCATCTGAAAGTTCATGTTTTGAAGATTCATTTATAATAATGGATATGATAGTACGGCTGTCGGATGGAAGCATTGCCAATATTGAAGTTCAGAAAATAGCGGCATTATTTCCAGGAGAAAGACTTAGCTGCTACTCGGCAGATGCAATTATGAGACAATATCACAGACTATCATCTTCATCAGCGTTAGCACAATATAATAGTAGTATAGATGATAATACAATGAATGAGAATGTTCAGACGATGGAACATAAGACATTTTCTTATAAGGATATGAAAAATGTACATACTATTGTATTGTTTGAAAACAGCAATTCTAATCTTATAAGTCCAATAGATTCCAGGTTATATTTTCATGTTGGAACAACGCGTTTCAATACTCAGATAGATTTCCCATTATTACAGCACTTTCATATGATTAGTCTTGACACATTTAGAAAATACAGATATTCTGATATTATAAAAGGAAACGTTAATATTACGGAATACGATTATGATGAAAGCATGTATGGTACACCATTGACTTCTGATATGCTTCGTGATAGACTGGCATATCTTTCACTTTTTGTGACAGAATCAGTGGAGGATGCATTAGCTATCCAGAAAGTATTTCCAGAATTATCGCAGATATTTGATGAGATGAACGAATATCTTGCAAAACCAGAGGAGGTGCTAAATATGTTTTCAGAGGCATTGAGAATACTTAATCACAATACGGCAGTACTTATGGTGGATGAATATAGAAAAAAATATCAGGAGATGGAAAATAATCTGAAGAAGGAAATCCAGGAAAAACAAAAGATACTAGACAGCCAGAAGGAGCAGTTAGACAGCCAGAAGGAGCAGTTTAGTATAAAAAAGGAACAATATGAAGAACAACATTTAAAAGATCTAGAAAGAATAGCTGAACTTGAAGCTATGCTAAAGAAAAAGTAAAGAAATAGATTAAGGTCAAGTATGATATTGCCTTGATAAAGGTGAGATACAGATCAAAGATGAGGGGTAAGTAAGCGGATAGATATGTACAGTTAATGATGACTTTACATACTATCCGCTTATATTGTGTAGGATTATTGAACTGTGAAATTTTGTGAAAATTCTGGTTGATAAGAGCATATAAAGAAGTGGTCAGTTATTGACAAATCCTTTCATTGTGATAATATTTGAAAGTGAGTAAATATGTGATTGAAAGCACCGGAAGAGCATAGCCGGTGCAGGAATGAGGTTTTAAGATGGCTAATACAACAACTTATAATCCCAAGTCTATCGAGCCAAAGTGGCAGAAGTATTGGGCAGAACATGAAACATTTAAAACAGATGTATGGGACTTTTCAAAGCCAAAGTACTATGCGCTTGATATGTTCCCTTATCCATCAGGAGTAGGTCTTCATGCAGGTCATCCAGAGGGATATACAGCTACAGATATCACTTCACGTATGAAGAGAATGCAGGGATATAATGTACTTCATCCAATGGGATATGATTCATTTGGACTTCCAGCTGAACAGTATGCTGTTAAGACAGGTAACAATCCTAACGGATTTACACAAAAAAATATAGAAACATTCACTAAGCAGCTTAAGGAGCTTGGCTTTGATTATGACTGGAGCAAGACTTTAGCAACAAGTGATCCTAAGTTCTATAAGTGGACACAGTGGATATTCAAGCAGTTATACCTTGATGGTTATGCTAAGTATATAGATATGCCAGTGAACTGGTGTGAAGAACTTGGTACAGTTCTTTCAAACGATGAAGTTATTGATGGTAAGTCAGAACGTGGTGGATACCCTGTTGTAAGAAAGAACATGAAGCAGTGGGTTATCGATCAGGTAGCATTTGCAGATAAGTTACTTGAGGGACTTGAACATATTGACTGGCCAGAATCAACTAAGGAAATGCAGAGACACTGGATAGGTAAGTCAGAAGGTGTTGAAGTTGACTTTAAGATTGATGGTGGTGGAGATTTCTCTATCTTTACTACTTGTATTGAAACTATATACGGTATTACATTTATGGTGCTTGCACCAGATGGAGATATCGTTAAGGAGCTTATGCCAAGAATCCAGAACAAAGAAGAGGTAGAAGCTTATATAGCAGAAACAGTTAAAAAGAATGATATGGACAGAACAGAGCTTAACAAGACTAAGTCAGGCTGTGTTCTTGAGGGAATCTACGCTGTTAATCCTGTTAATGGTAAGAAGGTTCCTGTATACATTGGTGATTTCGTTCTTGCTAACTATGGTACAGGTGCTGTTATGGCTGTCCCAAGCCACGATCAGAGAGATTTTGAGTATTCAGAAGCACATAATATTCCTAGAATACAGGTTATTGATGGTGCTGATGTATCAGAGAAGGCATTTGAGAAGTACGATTACCTTGGCAAGGGCTGCAAGCTTATCAATTCAGAGGAATTCACAGGTCTTACAGTAGAAGAGGCTAAGGAAGCTATTACCCAGAAGCTTGAAAAGATGGGAGTAGCAAGAAGAAAGGCTAACTATCACTTCAGAGAGTGGATATTTGCAAGACAGAGATACTGGGGTGAGCCAGTGCCTATCGTATATCTTGAGGATGGACAGATTCATGTCCTTGATGACGACGAACTTCCACTTATCTTACCAGAGCTTGAAGACTACAAAGGTAAGAATGGACAGGCACCTCTTGAAAATGCTACAGAATGGAAGAAGTATGAGCATAACGGACTTAAGGGTAAGAGAGAAACTTCAACAATGCCAGGTTCGGCAGGTTCAAGCTGGTATTATATGAGATATATTGACCCAGATAACGATAAGGAGCTTTGTGACCCAGAACTTCTTAAACACTGGCTTCCAGTAGATCTTTATATCGGTGGACCAGAGCATGCAGTTGGACATCTTATGTATTCAAGAATATGGAACAGATATCTGTATGATAAAGGCATATCACCAGTTGCAGAGCCATTCCAGAAGTTAGTCCACCAGGGTATGATTCTTGGTTCAAACGGTATCAAGATGGGTAAGAGATTCCCAGAATTCGTTATTAACCCAAGTGATATCGTAAGAGAGTATGGTGCTGATACTTTAAGACTTTACGAAATGTTCATGGGCCCTCTTGAGGCTTCTAAGCCTTGGAGCCAGCAGGGTGTTGAAGGTGCAAGAAGATTCATTGGTAAGGTATGGAATTTCTTTACAACTGAGGGTAACGTTGTTGATGAGGATGTTAAAGAGCTTGAAAAGGTATATAACCAGACAGTTAAGAAGGTTACAGATGACTTTGAAAAACTTGGCTTTAACACAGCTATCAGCCAGATGATGATATTTATGAATGCTGCAACTAAGCTTGGCAGATGCTCAAAGGAATATGCTGAAGGATTCATAAAGATGTTCTCATGTATATGTCCACACGCTGGTGAAGAAATGTGGAGTGTATTAGGACATGATGATACTATAGCATATGAAAGCTGGCCAGCATACGATGAAGAAGCCTGCAAGGAAGATACTGTAGAGATAGGTGTCCAGGTTAATGGTAAGGTTAAAGGAACTATATCTATAGCAGTTGATGAAGCTAAGGATTCAGTCCTTGAAAAGGCTAAAAAGGCAGTAGAAGGCAAGATTACAGGTAACATAATTAAGGAAATCTATGTACCTGGCAAGATTGTAAATATTGTTGCAAAATAAAAGCTATATTGCAGGTTTTGCATATATTCACATAACATGGATTTAACTATAAACATGGCCCTAATTGTAAAATGTCAATTAGGGTCATATTCACATGCAAGCTAATCAATCATTCTGGTATATTTCCACCTGGAACTATCTGCTTATATATCATTTCACAATCCTGCTTTGTAAATTGTATACCAGCCTGTTTTGCCTTCTGGCTTAATGCGAATACAAGAGGAAGCAGTTCTTCCTTACTTTTTCCTTTGGATAGTGTCTTGAATTCATTTAATAGCAGCTGCTTTCTAAAATCAGTTTCTGACATAACTATATTCTTACCTCTGTCAATATGTTTACATATATAGATATGAAGTGTGTAGAACAAATATGTATATTTGTTAGCAGTTTAACAGCCAGACTCATCATCTGGATTCATTCTGGCTTACATTAAAGTCGAGGGAATCAAGCTGTTTTATATATTCGTTATACAGATCTTTCTGGCTGGAATTCATAATATTTCCAAGCATGTCAGAAGTATTTATGGAACTGTTACTTTTATAGTTATTGTTTCCATCGTTATTATTTTTATCGTTATGAATTTCATCGTTATTGCTAGAAGAGTTATTAAATATATCCATCATATTAAACATATCAGACATTTTGTTTAAGTTTCTGTATGTATTAATCATATTTACTATATTTCCAGAACAATAAGTTTTTACTGTGTTTATAAGCTGTTCGTTTCCAAGTATTTCGCTTATGGGAGTGTTGAAGTTTATACCGCTGCTGTTACAGCAGGATTTAAATATGTTACAGTTGACGGGTGAACTATAGAAACGTATCGTGTTTTTAAGTTCACTGGTACGGATAAGAGTGGAAATGCTGCGTTGCATATTGTATTCCATAAAGGGAAGAATAGCTTTAAGAAGCTGGATATAATCAGGCTGGGTTATCATATCAAATTCTGTCATGGGAATCGACTTAGACATAATATACAGTAGTCCTATATTGATTTATATAAATATATTCAGAAAAACTAAGCATATGACATCAATAAATTAAATATAAGCAGTTTAAGGCAGCTGCAGACAATAAAAAGCAGCCATATAGCTTTACACCTGTAGATAATGCGAATAATGCGTGCTTATAAATCAATGGCAAAATATCAAGCAGGTGTATGCAATATGGCTGTAATAAAATATTATATCAGTAGATAAGAATTATTCAGGCAAATGCAGTCTAGCATCCACAGCCGTTATTGCAGCCGCAGCCACCATTGCAGCCACATCCACCAAAGCCTAATGTATTGCCGCAGTCACCACAGCCGCCACATAAGAGAAGAAGGCATATAAGCCAGATACAGTTATTGTTTCCACATCCACCGCAGCCGCTATTGCATCCGCCGCCATTGTTATCAAAAAGAAGTAAGAGAATAATAAGCCAGATGCAGTTGTTTCCACCACAACCACAATCTCCACATCCGTTGCATCCTCCGCAGTTTGTTGCTGCTAAATCACTCATAAAAAATCCTCCGATTAAAACATTTACAATACAATAATATGAATGCAGGCTTGTTAGTGTTACTTATTTTTTTTGAAATATTGCAATATTTATAAAATTATTATATCATCAAGGGGTATGTGTGTTCAGACTATACAGATACATAGATAGGAGCGTAAGGATATGAAAGTATCAGTTATTATTCCTTCACTGAATCCGGATGACAAGCTGGTTACAGTAGTGGATTCACTTGTAAAGAAGGGATTTAAGGATATAATATTAGTTAATGACGGAAGTGACAAGAGTCATATGTGGCCTTTTGAAAAAGTGGGTACGTATGATGAATGCACAATTCTTACTCATGAAGTTAATAGAGGAAAAGGAAGAGCTTTAAAAACTGCCTTTGAATATTGTATAAAAAACAGGGAAGGTTATATTGGAGTAGTTACAGTAGATGGTGATAACCAGCATCAGGCTGACGATATAATGAACTGTTGTGAAGCTATGGCCTCGCAGGATAAGGTTGTGCTTGGAGTAAGAAAATTTGATGGAGATGATGTTCCTTTTAAAAGCCGGTTTGGCAATAACCTTACAAGCTTTGTGTTTAAAGCTATGTGTGGACTGGCTATATCAGATACACAGACAGGATTAAGAGCCATACCTTATAAGTTTCTACAGACCTTTTGTGATATTGAAGGGGAACGTTTTGAATATGAAACAAGAATGCTTCTGGAGTTTAAGAGGTCATCGATACCTTATATGGAGGTGCCCATTAAGACTGTTTACATAGAAGAAAATGCATCTACGCATTTCAATCCAGTTAAGGATTCAATAAAAATATATAAGGTCATATTCAGATATACTTTTTCGGCAACAGCGTTAAAGTATGTGCTAAGCTCACTTGCATCGTGGGTTATAGATAATTTAATATTTAATTTACTTGATATTTTTCTTGTTATGTTTACAATATCATTAAGGCTGTTGTTCAGCACAGTTTTGGCAAGAACAATATCATCTGTATTTAATTTTACAATGAACAGAAAACATGTATTTAAGTCAGATAAAGATGTTAAGGCAGCAGCAGTAAGATATTATATACTGTGGTTCTGCCAGATGGCAGTATCATATCTTCTCGTCTTTTTGTTTACTAAAATGCTTATGCTTGGTACTACAGCAGTAGGTATAACCAAGATAATTGTAGACGTTGTTTTGTTCGTTGTGAGCTACAATATACAGAAAAGATGGGTATTTAAATAAATTTTATTAGAATGAGGAAAATGATGAAAAAGAATGTATTAAAATGGTTAGGCCGGGTTGGTGCCACTTTGCTTACGACAATAGTGATTCTTGTTGTCGGTCTGTATGGTGTTATGGCTATGCTTGCATGGGGACCATCAAAGGTTGCAAAGAAACAGTTTATTATGTCACTACAGGAGACAGGAGAGCTTGGTTTTATGGCTAACTGGTTCTGCTCACAGGAAGAAATCGACAAGATAAAAGAAGAGAATTCGGTTAAAGATACAACAGATATAACAGATTCAAGCCTTGTTGTAATAGGCAATTCTGAAACAAGTGATGAAGAGGATCTTTATGTGGTTGATATAAAGGCAGAAGCTTACAGTGGAAAGCTTATGGTTATAAAGGATCCATCAAGACTTTTTGTTGGTACTGTTCCGGAGTTTAAGCTTGAAAAGGGCTGGACAGTTTCAGAAATAGCACAAAGATATGATGCAGTTGCAGGTATCAATGGTGGAGAGTTCGTAGATTCAACACCACAGACAGCGATGCCTATAGGACTTGTTATGGTTGATGGAAATGTCTTAAAAGGAACTGCCGGTGAAATGTATCATGTTACTGGAATAACATTTGATAACAAGCTTGTTATGGGTAATATGACAGCTGCAAAGGCACAGGAGCTTGGAATAAGAGATTGTGTCAATGTAAGTAGTGATATAGGTCCATTTCTGATTATCAATGGAGAAGCACAGGATGTTGATGGCGTTGGTGGTGGACTTAATCCGCGAACAGCTATAGGACAGAGAGCTGATGGTGCCATCCTTCTTCTTGTTGTTGATGGAAGACAGGTTACAAGCCTTGGGGCTTCATTCTCTGATCTTCAGGATATAATGCTTCAATATGGGGCGGTAAATGCATCTGCTATGGATGGAGGAACATCAACACAGATGTATTATAATGGTGAGGTTATCAATAAGCCATATTCACCAACAGGTCCAAGAACACTTCCAACAGCGTTTTTGATTAAGTAAATGTGATAATGGAATGGAGAATATATGTCAGATATGAATAACAACGTAAAAGATAATAAGAAGAATCCTTTTAAAAGACTTTCTTCATTTAAGAAATTCCTGATAATATATGCATCTGCATTGATAGTTATAATAGCTGCTGCATTAGTGATTTTACATGGTTTTCTTAAGGATTATGAGTCAGGACGCCCGGCTAATACGATGGATACGCTTGTTGCCCATATTGAAAAGGGAAATGTCGGAGAGTGGATTAAGAAAAGTGGATTACTCGGTGAATTTGAAACAGAAAGTATAGTATCAGATTATTTTAGAGATACATTTGAAGGAAAACAGATAAGCTATAAGAAAAAAGCTGGAGAATATTCAGAAAGCACACCTGTGTATGTTTTGTATGCAGATGATGATAAAATAGCAAGTGTGAGTCTTGATGAAAGCAGGAAAAATGCACATAAGTTCACAGAATGGAAGATTTCTTCCATCAACTTTAATGTTAATGCACAGGACAAGAGCCGTGCGGTTAAAGTTACAGTACCAAAGGGAAGTGATGTAGAACTGAATGGTGTAAAGGTATCGTCAGACTATATAACAGGCGAGGGCAGCGTGGATTTGTGTAAGCATGTATCTGACTATGTGGATACACCAGTTAATGATATATATGAAATTACAGGCCTTTTTACAGCTCCAGACGTTAAAGTGTATTCATCTGGAAAAGAACTTTCTACAGAGCTTGATAAAGAGGGCTATGTTGCATATTATCCTGGTGATGATTCTTTGCTTGAAGAGGAAAAACAGCATATATTACTTGTTGCTAAGAACTATGGAAAGTATATGATCAACAGAGGCAGCCTTACAACTTTGTCTGGTTATATGATTGGAACTGCTAAAGAATATATGAGTGATATTCCGGCTATAGATGTTTATCTTATAGGAAGGACATTTACATACAATATAACTGATGAAAATATAAGTAATTTCAGAAAATATTCTGATGATTGTTATTCATGCAACGTGGATTACAAGCTTAATGTAAACTGGTCATCGGGAAGTACTACATATGATATTGCATTAACTTACATATTCGTAAAACAGGATGGTAAGTGGATGTTAGCAGACTTTAAGATCAGATAAGAGGATTGTAACAATGTCATCTAAAAATAAACGTAATTTTATTCTGCAGGGTTCCATACTTGCAATGGCTGGAATATTTGTAAGAATAATAGGAATGGTATATAGAATTCCAGTCCTGAATATTATAGGAAGTGAAGGAAATGGAATATACGGAACAGCATTTAATGTATACAATATAATGCTTGTTCTTTCATCATATGGACTTCCTATGGCAGTATCAAAGCTTGTTTCTGCAAGATTTACAAAGAAAAAGTATAAGAGTGCTGCTAAAGTACTCAGATGCTCAGTGATCATAGGAGTTATCATGGGTGGAGCAGCTGCGCTTCTTGTATTTTTTGGAGCTGGCTTTATAGAAAATGTCGTATATGGTGGTGGTATACCTGGACTTACGATTCCATTAAGAGTACTGGCACCAACTATATTTCTTGTTGCAATATTAGGGGTGCTAAGAGGGTTCTTTCAGGGACAGGGAACTATGATACCAACAGCTGTTTCACAGATTATAGAACAGCTTGTGAATGCTGTGGTTAGTATTGTGGCTGGATATATGCTTATGAAAGCATATGTATCAGCAAGTAATACCGCAGCATATGGAGCAGCAGGAAGTACATTGGGAACTGCGATGGGAGCATTGACGGCTCTTGTTTTTTTTGTATTTCTGTATATGTTGTACCGTCCTAAGTTTATGAGGATGGTCGCAAGGGATAATAGTCCTGATTGGAGAGATACTAATCAATATATATATAAGACTATTATTGTAACTATGTTGCCTATTATTCTTAGTCAGACATTTTATCAGATAAGTGCTCTTTTAGATGATGTTTTGTTTAGTAATATAATGGTTGTAAGAGGTGCATCAGCTAATATTACAAGGGATCTTGGTAATTTCAGCTCAAGTTATACACTTCTTATAAGTATACCGCAGGGTATAGCTTCGGCACTTTCAGCATCGATGCTTCCAAGTATTGTGGCCTCTTATACAACAGGGGATAAGGAGAGTATATATTCAAAGCTGACAAAGACATTAAAGACTAATATGTTTGTTGCTGTACCTTCATTTATAGGATTGTTTACGATTGGTGAGCCGATTATCAGGCTTTTGTTTGCAAGATATGATAGCGTGCAGGGTGGGATGATGTTAAAGCTTGGAGCTGTTGCTATAGTTTTTTATACACTTTCCACAGTCACAAGCTCAGCACTTCAGGCAGTTGATAAAGTGAAATCTCCGATGTATCATTCATTTATATCACTTGTTGTTCATATAGTGCTTGTAGTAGTGTTGTTATTCACAACAGATCTTGGAATATATGCTCTTGTTATAGGTAATGCTTCATTTCCTGTTATTATATTTATATTGAATCTTATAACATTGTACCGGGAAGAGGGTTACAGGCTGCCTGTTATGAAGATATTTGCAAGACCATTTATATGTTCAGCATTTATGGGAGTGTTCACAATATTATCATATAATATGATGTATAATGCTACATCATCAAATGCTATTTCAGTTATTGTTGCACTTGTTGTTGCACTTGTAACATATTTTGGCTTATATGGAATTATACTAAAGAAATTTAGAGGTGTTTTATAGTTATGTGATGTTTATGGTGAAAGAATTCCTGACCATGGCATCGGTTAAAGGATTGGAAAGAGAGGAAAGACATGCAGAATAAATTCACAGACCAGGCAAGAAGAGTTCTTGAACAGGCTGCATTTGCTGCAGAGGTTAATGGACATTGTTATATAGGCTCGGAGCATTTGCTGCTTGGACTTATACAGGTAGAGGACTGCCTGGCAGGTAAGGTTCTTTTAAACAATGATGTTACAGAGAATAAGGTGCTTAATCTTATATATCAGCTTATAGCCCCTGATTGCGCAGTCAGCGTTAAGGAGCCGGCAGTATATACTCCAAGAGTAAAAAAAATCCTTGTAAATGCAGGTAATGAAGCGGCAAGATTCAATGCAGACAGTATAGGAACTGAGCATATATTGATAGCTCTATTAAAGGAAACCGATAGTGTTGCATCAAGACTTCTTAATACTATGGGTGTATCTGTTAAGAAAATATATACAGAGCTTCTTGAAGGCATGGGAGAGGATGTATCACGTTTACGTGAGGATTTCCAGAATGGACGTATCAGGCAGAAGGATAAAAGGGCAACTGCAATGCTGGATCAGTATAGCAGGGATCTGACAGAGCTTGCAAGACAGAAAAAACTGGATCCTGTTATAGGAAGAGATGCAGAAATCCAGAGAGTTATCCAGATATTATCAAGAAGGACAAAGAATAATCCATGTCTTATAGGCGAACCGGGAGTTGGTAAAACAGCTGTTGTAGAGGGGCTTGCTTTACGTATAGTGGAAGGGGAAGTCCCTGAAACTATCAAGGATAAAAGACTTGTTACACTTGATTTATCAGGCATGGTTGCAGGCTCTAAGTACAGAGGTGAATTCGAGGAAAGGATAAAGAGAGTTATAGCTGAGGTAAGGAATGCTGGCAATGTGATTCTTTTCCTTGATGAGATTCATACAATTATAGGTGCAGGCGGTGCAGAAGGTGCTATAGATGCATCTAATATATTAAAGCCTTCACTTGCAAGAGGAGAAATTCAGCTTATAGGTGCAACAACACTTGAAGAATACAGAAAACACATAGAAAAGGATGCAGCGCTTGAAAGACGATTCCAGCCCGTTAAGGTTGAAGAACCAACAGAAGAAGAGGCTGTTGATATTCTTATGGGACTTAAGAGCAGGTATGAGGAACATCATAGTGTTAAGATAACTGATGAGGCTGTTAAGGCAGCAGTCAGGTTGTCTAAAAGATACATCAATGACAGATTCCTTCCAGATAAGGCTATTGATCTTATAGATGAGGCATCATCAAGAACAAGGCTTTTAGCATATGCTGTACCAGCAGATATTAAAAAACTTGAAAAACAGATTGAAGAGCTGTCACAGGAAAAGGAAGCTGCAATAAAGAAAGAAAAATATGATGAAGCCTCTGATATAAAGAAACAGCAGGCAAGAAAAAAGACAAGGCTTGAAAAGCTTAAGAATAAGTGGAGAGAACAGATGGATACATCTGAGCTTGTTGTTGATGAGGATATTATCGCAAAGACAGTTGCCATGTGGACAAAGATACCTGTCACAAAGATTGCAGAGGCTGAATCAGAGAAGCTTATTAATCTTGAACAGACACTTCATAACAGGGTTATAGGACAGGATGAGGCTGTAAGCGCAGTTGCCAAAGCGATAAGAAGAGGAAGAGTAGGACTTAAAGATCCTAACAGGCCAATAGGGTCATTCCTTTTCTTAGGACCTACAGGTGTTGGTAAGACAGAACTTTCAAAGGCACTTGCTGATGCGATGTTTGGAACAGATAATTCACTAATAAGGGTTGATATGTCTGAATATATGGAAAAGCATACAGTATCTAAGCTTATAGGTTCACCTCCAGGATATGTCGGATATGATGAAGGTGGACAGTTAAGCGAAAAGGTAAGAAGAAATCCGTATTCTGTAGTGCTTTTTGATGAAGTTGAGAAAGCCCATCCGGATGTGTTTAATGTGCTTCTTCAGGTACTTGATGATGGACACATAACAGACTCAACAGGAAGAGTAGTCGATTTTAAGAATACGGTGATTATTATGACATCAAATGCGGGTGCAGAAAACATAGTTGCACCTAAATCTCTTGGTTTTGCTTCATCGTCTACAGATGAACAGATTCACGATGATATGAAGAATAAGGTTATGGATGAGGTCAGGAGAATGTTCAGACCAGAGTTCTTAAACCGAATAGATGACATTATAGTATTCCATATGCTTAAGAAAGAACAGATAGGACAGATAGTTGATATTATGATGAAAACTATCAACGACAGGATTATGGAACAGATGAAGCTTTCTGTAGAACTTGATGATGATGCTAAAGCATATATTGTTGACAAAGGATATGATGCAAAATATGGAGCACGTCCATTAAGAAGGACTATCCAGAATGAGATTGAAGATGAACTCGCAGAAAGAATTCTTGAAGGAAAGATAAAGGCTGGTAACAGAGTATTAGTTACAGTTAAAGATAAGAAGCTTGATTTTGTTTTGAAAAGAGGATATAACAGATAAAAGTTAACAAATAATACTAGTAAAATACTAGCATTTTTATACAATTTGATGTATAATCAGAATATGAATAATTATTATGTTTCTTAAAGTAATCTGTTGGTTATATTTGTGATACATAATAAAATCGTAAAAAACGCAGGAGGACAATAATATGCCAGTAATTAATGAGTTGATTCGTTCAGAAAAGGATGGAACTCTTAGCTTTGGTAATTATGAGCTGGATACTAAGTCTAAGTTATCGGATTTCGAATATTGTGGAGATACTTATAAGGTTAAAACATTCAAGGAAATAACTAAGTTAGAGCGCAATGGTTCTTTCGTATATGAGTCAGTACCAGGAACAGCTGTTATGAATTTTAAGGCGACAGATACAGGCTTATCATTCAAAGTAGAAGGCAGTGAAGATGCACAGATTACTGTAGAGCTTGAGGAAGGTGCTTCGTACAATGTAACAATTGATGGTGCATTTGAAGGCAGTATGACTACTAATATGGGTGGTAAGATAGTTCTTTCAGTAAGTCTTGAGGAAGGCAAAGCTGTCGGAGTAGAAGTAGTTAAAGCATAAAGTGTATGATTATTAATACAATATAATAATTAAATTGCTGCACCGCGCATAAAGTCATAGTCTGACCAATGCTGGTGCAGCATTTTATTTAAGTTGCAAGGAGGGAAAAGTGGCAAAAAGTAAAAATACAGCTTTTTTTTGTAGTGAATGTGGGTATGAATCATCTAAATGGTATGGCCAGTGTCCTGCTTGTAAGGCCTGGAATACATTTGTTGAAGAACCTGTAGCAGGTAAGACGGCTGTAAAAGGGTTGTCGGTGGTAAGAAAAGATAGTTTAACTAAAGCAAGCCATCCAGTCAGCCTGAAAGAAATAAGTACAGAAGAAAAAGAGAGAACACTTACAGGGATTAAAGAGCTTGACAGGGTACTTGGTGGTGGCATAGTCCAGGGCTCACTTGTTCTGGTTGGAGGAGATCCCGGGATAGGTAAATCAACACTGCTTCTTCAGATGTGTTATAACATTTCAGATACGAAAGATAAGGTTTTGTATATATCAGGTGAGGAATCTCTGACACAGATTAAGCTTAGGGCTGAAAGAATAGGTGAATGCAGCGATAATCTGAAAATACTATGCGAAACCAATCTGGATATTATAGAGCAGGTCCTAAAGAAAGAGATGCCTAAGGTTGTTATTATAGATTCCATACAGACTATGTACAGAGAAGAAATATCTGCTGCACCAGGAAGTGTGTCGCAGGTAAGAGAAAGTACATCTATCCTTATGCAGCTGGCAAAAGGGTTGGATATAACCATATTTATTGTAGGACATGTAACTAAGGAAGGTGTAGTTGCAGGACCAAGAGTGCTTGAACATATGGTTGATACAGTGCTTTATTTTGAAGGTGACAGATATGCATCATATAGGATTTTAAGAAGTGTAAAAAACAGATTTGGTTCAACTAATGAGATAGGGGTTTTTGAGATGCGTCAGGATGGTCTTGTCGAAGTGGCTAATCCGTCTGAATATATGCTTAACGGAAGACCGGAGGGAGCCTCAGGTTCAGTTGTTGTGTGTCTTGTTGAAGGAACAAGGCCGCTTATGGTAGAAGTGCAGGCACTTGTATGTGATTCTAATTTTGGCATGCCAAGACGTACAGCAGCAGGCACGGATTATAACAGAGTGAATCTTCTTATGGCTGTTCTTGAAAAAAGAGCAGGAATGAGAATGTCATCAAGTGATGCGTATGTAAATGTTGCAGGTGGCATAAAGGTAACGGAACCGGCTCTAGATCTTGGAATTGTTATAGCACTTGTGAGCAGCTTCAGGAATAAAGAGATTGACAGTAAAACAGTTATATTTGGAGAGGTTGGCTTGTCAGGAGAAGTAAGGGCTGTTACCCAGGTACAGCAAAGAGTGAATGAAGCTGTAAAACTTGGCTTTACGACATGTATATTGCCATCAGTCTGCTTGAAAAACATTAAAAATAATGATAAAATTAATCTTATTGGTATACATAACGTAAATGAAGCCATAAACCTGATATAATGAGCGCAAGAGAGCCAGAAAGCTGCTTGCAGATTTCTGGCGAACGGCGAATGACGATCACGATAGCTGCGATAGCAGCGGCGAGTAGCAAAGCTACGAATCGTGATATAATGAGCGCAAAAGAAAAGAATGCGGCTGCGCAGCAGACATATTCTTTTCTTGCGCCATTAACGAACGAACAGCCATGCGAAGCAGGGCGAGATAGCGCGCAGCGCGGGTTCGTGAGTGTATGGGTTAAGAAAGAGTAAATTATGATATAATGATGTGAGTGTGTTCACATCATGTTATTAAAACATTAATCTATAAAGAAAGCGAAATCTAATGAAGCATACTAATACAGACATCAAAGCAGACAACTTAAATACCCAATTAAATACCAATACACAATCTAATCCTGATTCCTGCTCACCATATAAATCCTCATCCAAATCATCATCCAGCTATGGCAGCTTTCCTGACGGTACACCCATAAATAACTGGTTTTATTCGAATTATACCAAAATCAAGTCAGCTTTACAATCTCCACCTGCTACTGCCAATTCATATATTATAACTGACTATGGAATAAAAGATGATGGTAACATATATACTGAAGAATTCCAGAAGCTTATAAACTCTGTGTACGACAATGGTGGAGGTTATATTATAATACCTGACGGAACATATATGACAGGTTCCCTTTTTTTTAAGCCAGGAGTTAATCTGTATATAGAAAAAAACGGCATATTAAAAGGAAGTCAGGATATTACAGACTATCCAGTAATAAAAACACGTATTGAAGGCGAAAGCTGCCTGTACTATGCCGCACTTATTAACGCCAGCCATGCAGATGGCTTCACTATATATGGTGAAGGAACAATAGATGGCAATGGTCTGCATGCCTGGAAATGCTTCTGGCAGAGAAGAAGCTGGAATCCTGACTGTACAAACAAGGATGAACAGCGTGCCCGCCTTTTATATATCGCACATTCAGACAACGTAACTATATATGGTATTCATATGAAAGATTCCCAGTTCTGGACGTGCCACATATATAAATGTACACATACCGCAATCTATGACTGTACAATATCAAGCCCACGTACTCCGGTGAAAGCCCCAAGTACCGATGCGATCGATATAGATGCATGTTCTGATATACACATAAAGGGATGTCACATTAATGTCAATGACGATGCAGTTGCACTTAAAGGTGGTAAAGGGATAAATGCCAAAGCTGATTCCGATAACGGACTAAATGAAAGAATAATAATTGAAGACTGTATATATGACTTCTGTCATGGCTGCCTTACCTGTGGTTCAGAAGCTATCCACAATCGTAATATTATTATGCGAAACATCTGCATAAATAATGGTTATAATCTCCTGTGGCTTAAAATGCGGCCTGACACACCTCAGCTTTATGAACATATACTTATTAAAAATGTAACTGGAAAAGTATCAAGCTTTATAAACATTAATCCATGGACACAATTCAGCAATATTAAGAATGAAGCTTCTTTAAAAAAAGGCAGCGATAAACCTCCCATCCTGCTATCATATATTAACAACATTACAATGCAGGACTGCACCTGTGAATGTGATGCATATTACAATGTTAAAGAAGACCCATCGCAATATCTTATCAATAATATACAGCTGATAGATAATTCTATAACTCTTATGGATAATAACGACCTGCAGCTTCATAACAATGCTGAATGACAAGTATGTTCTTGGCTTACAAACAATATATGTTTGCCTATTTATAATAAAAGTGCTATAACAATATAGCTGATTATGTATTGCAAAATATTGATATGCTGTATTTCTTAAAAATAACATATTATAATCACAAAATTACAGACATTTTTATAGTCACAATAAATGCACAGGATATATGACACGAGGTATATATGAATTATATAAGTAACACTATAAATAAAACTTTTAAAAACAAGTATCATAAGGATACTTTAAAAATTGCAATCAATATGGCATGGCCAGCTATAATTGAATCTTTCTTTATAGCATTTGCAGGATTAATCGACTCGCTAATGGTAAGCTCCCTTGGTTCTGCCTCTGTTGCTGCTGTCGGACTCACCACACAGCCTAAGCTTTTAGGGCTGGCTCTGTTTTTTGCACTGAACGTTTCTATATCAGCACTTGTTGCCAGAAGACGTGGCGAACAACGTAAGGATTCTGCCAATGAGATCATGCTTACAGCTATACTTTTTATCATAGTATCTGCCATTATTCTTAGTATATGCTTTGTTACTCTTGCAGGACCAATCATCAACTTCTGTGGTTCCACAGCAGAAACACATGATGGTGCCGTTACTTATTTCAGGATAATCATGGGTGGTATGATATTTAACTGTATACAGATGGGTGTTAACGCTGCCCAGCGTGGAGCTGGTAACACTAAGATTACTATGCGTACCAATGTAACCTCCAATACAATAAACATTATACTTAATTATCTTTTTATCAATGGTCACTTTGGATTTCCTGCTCTTGGAATACAGGGTGCTGCTCTTGCAACCGTATCAGGAACTGTTGTCGGCTGTATCATGAGCATAATATCCATAACAAAAAAGAATAACTTTTTAAGTATACCTTATATAATAAATAAAAAAATAAAACCAGCCTCTAAGGCTTTTATCGACCTTATAAAGGTTGGTTACAGTGTATTCTTTGAGCAGGTGCTTATGCGTATCGGCTTCATGCTTACAGCAATCATGGCTGCTAACCAGGGAACAGATGCCATGGCAGCACACCAGGTAGGTATGAACATTATGTCACTTTCATTTGCATTTGGTGATGGTCTTCAGGCAACTGCTGTTGCACTTATTGGACGAAGCCTTGGAGAAAAGAAGCCTGAACTTGCGAAGGAATATGGAAGAACCTGCCGTCTTATCGGAGCATTTATAGCTGTATTTTTAGTTGCTGTTTACTTCTTTGGTGCAAGGGGATTGTACAGATTATTCTTTACAGAAGAGCATATAATAGCTATTGGTATTAATATAATGCATGTTATTATCTTCGTTGTTATATTCCAGATATGTCAGGTAATCTACATGGGTTGCCTGCGTGGAGCCGGCGACACTCTTTACACTGCTATAGCATCTATGATAAGTGTAACATTTATCCGTACTATTGTTTCTTATCTGTGCGGATATGCACTTGGTGGAGGAATAATCGGCATATGGCTTGGCGTGCTTGCCGACCAGATGTCAAGATTTATATTCGCAACTGTACGATTCAAACAGGGAAAGTGGATTAACATAAAAATATGAAAAAAGTATGTGGTCATGTTCATTAATATTATCTTTCTTTATAGTAGGATAATTTAAAAATTAAATATTCAGCAATAATAAAATCTCCCATTAAAT
>ERZ507073.494-NODE-494-length-35482-cov-16.313970_pt1 | contig 35482 bp, 27 predicted proteins | sample MGYA00512290_ERZ507073 | MGnify/ENA metagenome assembly ERZ507073 | reverse complement strand
AATATCCTACATGGGGGCTTTTAGTGCTGTCCGCATAATCTGGTGCGGTTCAAAAAACGGAACGGGGGTGATGCTATTTATAATCTGTTTTACTCTGCAATTTCTGCACTCAGCAGGTCTAAAATCGCGTCTTCCGCGTTCCAGAAGTACGCGTTTTCACTGAGAAGCGCCGTGATGCCCGTGCGGTCAAAATAGGTGCGCACGCCGTCTGCCATGCCACAGCAGGCGACCGTTTTGCCTTGCTTTTGCAGGCTTTCACACAGCTCCAAAACGGCCTGCGCGCCGGAAACGTCAATGTTCGGCATGCCGCGCAGGGAAAAGATCACATGGTCGTAGGCGGGCATTTCCGCCATGCGGCGGTTGAATTCATCCACCGCGCCGAAGAACAGCGAGCCTATCACGTACACAACGCCGGTCGTCTCCAGCACCGGCGGCTTGCCTTCCACCGTGCGCAGCTTATTCGCGTCAATGTCGGAGAAGCTTACGCCAATCCGGCTGGATTTTGCAATGTACAAAACCGCAGAGTACGCAACACCGAGCAAAATCGCGACCGTCAAATCGAAAATGACCGTTGCGAGCATCGTGATGAGGAATTGGCTGATGCCGGATTTTAGCTTGTGGCTGAAAATGTAGCGGATGCCGCTCCAGTCGTTCATGCGCCACGCCGTTACCATCAAAACGCCGGCAAGTGCCGCAAGCGGCAGGCGCGCCATCACGCCGCCGAGCAGAAACATGGAGGCGAGCAGGAAAACGGAGTGGAACACGCTCGCAAGGCGCGTCTGCTGGCCGGATTTCACCGCTACGCTCGTGCGCGCAATGGCCGCCGTAGCCGGCACACCGCCGAAAAGCGGCAGCAGCATGTTGCCTACGCCCTGCGCGATGAGCTCTTGATCGGCGTTGAACGGCTCGTTTTTCATGCGGGAAGCCGAAGCACCGCACAAAAGACTTTCAATCATGCCGAGCGCCGCAATCGTCACAACGGGAGAGATGAGGTTTTTCAGCATGTCAAGGTTCAGACCGCCGAGGTCAAGGCGGTCTGCGAGCATCAGCGTGCGCGGAATGTCGCCCACCGTCGCAATGGAATCCATACGGAACAGGGCGGAAACGACCGTTGCCAAAATGATGCCCACAAGCGAGCCCGGCACGCGTGCGCCCCACTTTTTCGGCCAGACAATCATCACGACAACGACAAGCAGACCAATCAGCACCGCTTGGAGGTTCGGATGAAAGCCGAGGCGCGCGTAAGACGCGATTTTTGCCAAATTTGAGCTGCCCTCGGACGCAGTGCCGAAGAAATTATCGATTTGCCCCATCGCGATAATAATCGCAATGCCGGACGTAAAGCCCATGATGACGGGCATCGGGATGAAGCTGATGAGCCGCCCAAGCTTAAAAATACCGGCTAAAAGCAGCAGTGCGCCCGCCGCAAAGCACGCGAAAAACACGCCCTGCAAGCCGTAAGACGCCACAATGCCCACCAAAACGGCGCTCATCGCGCCTGTGGGGCCGGAAATCTGGAACGAAGCGCCGCCGAGTACCGCAATGACAACGCCCGCAATGATTGCCGTAACAAGACCCGCAGCTGCCGTAGCGCCGGAAGATACGCCGAACGCCAGCGCAAGGGGCAGCGCCACCGCGCAAACAGTCAGGCCCGCCATGATGTCTTTCATCAGCTTGGCGGTGTTGTAGCCCGAAAACTCCTGCTTCAGGCTCGTTAAATAGTTTTTTATCATGTTTCCCTCCAATAAATTGATTTTTCCGCATCATTTGCCGCTTTTTTACCGCAGCCTATTAACTATACCATTAGGAGCCGCTTTAATGCAAGGAAAAAGATACGCCGTTTTCTCGCGCTTTTCTGTGCATACAGCCCGCGTGACACACCTTATAAAAATCTTTACTTTTTATAGGAAATACGCTATACTTTGTACAAAAGCAAATGCGAAAATTCCTTGTTTTAATCCAAACAAAGAGGTATGAAAATGAACGTAAAAAAAACGGAAAGAGACGGCATTGTCCGCGCCTATCCCGAAAACGGCAAGCCGCTCGCGTGGTCTGCGTCGTCCGGTGTAGAGCTCATCGAAAGAGACGGCCTGTATTTTAAAGACTTGGAGAAGACCGGCGAGCTTCTCCCGTATGAAGATTGGCGTTTGCCCGTTGAGGAGCGCGCCGCAGACCTTGCTTCCCGCCTAACAACAGAGGAGATTGCGGGCCTTATGCTCTATTCGCCGCACCAAGCGGTGCCGCCCATGGCGTTCGGCCCGTTCGGCGGTACATATAACGGCCAAAAGTACGCGGAAGCAAATGTCCCTGCGTATACGCTCACCGACCAGCAGAAGGAATTCATGAACAAAGAGCACATTCGCCACGTCCTCATGATTACGGTAGAAGACGCGAAGACTGCCGCAAAGTGGAACAATGAGCTGCAAAAGCTTGCCGAAAGCATGCCGCACGGCATCCCGGTGAACATTTCCTCCGACCCGCGCAACGGTGCGCGCGGCAGCGGCAGCGTAGAGTTTAAAACCGCCGGCAGTGACGTCAGCAAGTGGCCGGAGGGTGTCGGTTTTGCCGCGTGCTTTGACCCCGAGATTGTCCGCCGGTTCGCGGAGGATGCGTCGAAAGAATACCGTGCGCTCGGCATCACCACGGCGCTCGGCCCGCAGATTGACCTTTGCACCGAGCCGCGCTGGATGCGCTTTGTCGATACGCTCGGTGAAAATCTTGAGATGACAAAGAAAATGGTCAAGGCGTACTGCGACGGTATGCAGACCACCGAGAATTCCGAAAACGGCTGGGGATATGACAGCGTAAACACCATGGTCAAGCACTGGCCGGGCGGCGGCACGGGTGAGGCCGGCCGCGATGCACACTATGCCTACGGCAAATACGCGGTTTACCCGGGCAATAATTCCGAAGAACACAGGAAACCGTTTACGGAAGCGGCGTTTAAATTAGACGGTCCCACCGAAAGTGCCTCTGCCGTCATGCCGTACTACACGGTTTCTTGGGGACTCGACACCAAAAACGGCAAAAACGTCGGCAACTCGTACAGCGAGTATCTCATCAAAGATCTCCTGCGCGAAAAATACGGCTTTAAGGGTGTCGTTTGCACGGACTGGGGCATCACGCAGGATCCCGCACCCATTATGGATACGTTTGCAAGCCGCTGCTTTAATATGGAAAACATGACCGAGGGCGAGCGCTGCTTCGTCGCCATCATGAACGGCGTAGACCAGTTCGGCGGCAACGCAGAGATTGCGCCCATCATGGAAGCGTATCAAATCGGCTGCGAAAAGGTCGGCGAAGAAGCCATGCGCGCCAGAATGGAGCGCTCCGCCGCGCGTCTGCTCAAAAATATTTTCCGGTGCGGCCTGTTCGAGAACCCGTATCTCGATCCCGAAGAGTCCGCTAAGATTGTCGGCAACGCGGAATTCTGCGCCCACGGCTATGACGCACAACGCAAATCTGTCGTCTTATTAAAGAATCGCAATCACTGTCTGCCGCTCCAAAAGGGTATCAAAATCTACGTGCCGCAGCGCAAGCTCCGCACCATGAAGGGCTTCATGCGCAACGATATTCCCGCCCACACGGAAGACCCCGTGACGGACGAGGTGATTTCGAAATACGGCGTGCGCGTCCATACGCCCGAGGAAGCGGACGTGGCGCTTGTCTTTGTGGAAAGCCCTGCGTGCAACGCGTATTCTACGGAAGACGTCGCAAACGGCGGCAACGGCTACCTGCCCATCACACTCCAGTACCGCCCCTATACGGCGGTGAACGCGCGCGAAGTGAGTATTGCGGGCGGCGATTTCCGCGAGGATTTCACGAACCGCAGTTACCGCGGCAAAACGAATATTGCCTATAATGAATGCGACCTCGATAACATTCTAAACTGTCGCGAGGCGATGGGAGACAAGCCCGTCATTGTCTGCGCAGCAATCAACAACCCAATGGTCATGCACGAGTTTGAGCGTGAAGCGGACGGCATCGTCGTCGAGTTCGGTGTTTCCCGCGCCGCGGTGCTTGACGTCGTCTTCGGCGATTACGATCCCACCGGCCGTCTGCCTGTGCAGATGCCGAAGGACATGGACACCGTGGAAAAGCATTGCGAAGACGTTCCGTTTGACCTTGAAGTGCACGTGGATGAATTCGGCCACGCCTACGACTACGGCTTCGGCATGAATTATGAAGGCGTCATCGAGAAATAAGGAGTGACATCTAATGAATACAGTAGAAAAATGGGGGCTTTTTGAAGTTTCCCTCAAAGGTCCGTCTGCGGGCAACCCGTTTACGGAGCAGTCCGTTTCCGCCACGTTCCGCAGCAAAAACGAGATCGTCACGGTAGACGGCTTCTATGACGGCGACGGCGTTTATAAAGTGCGCTTCATGCCCTCGTTTACGGGCGATTACGTCTATGAAACGGTCGGCAGCTTCCCGGAAGCGGAGTCTGCCGGCGATTTCACCGTAACGGAGCCGACCGGCAATAACCACGGCCCGGTGCGTATTGCGAACACGTACCATTTCGCCTATGAAGACACCACGCCATACTATTCCGTCGGCACCACGTGCTACGCGTGGGCGCACCAACCGGAAGAAGTGCACAAGCAAACGCTCGAGGAGCTCGATAAGGGCTACTTCAACAAAATGCGTTTCTGCGTCTTTCCGAAGCACTACATCCACAATTTCCGCGACCCGGAGACCTTCCCATATGAGGGCACCCCGGTCGATAATTCAAACCTCACCGAAGAAAACTTCTCGTATTTCGTCGATTTTTCCGGCAACAACTGGGATTTTACGCGTTTTAACCCCGAGCATTTTCGCCGCATGGAGCGCTGCATCGTAGAATTACAGGAGCGCGGCATCGAGGCCGACATCATCGTTATGCACCCCTACGACCGCTGGGGCTTCTCCGTCATGAACCGCGAGCAGGACGACCTCTACTGGAACTACGTCATCGCGCGCTTCTCCGCCTACCGCAACGTGTGGTGGAGCCTTGCAAACGAATACGACCTCATGCGCGCCAAGAAGCTTGAGGACTGGGAGCACTACGCAGACCTGCTCTGCAAAAAAGATCCGTACAACCACATGCGTTCCATCCACAACTGCATACCGTTCTACGACCACACTCGTCCGTGGATTACGCATTGCAGCTTGCAGCGCCAGGATCTCTACCGTCACGTGGAATACACCACCGATTACCGCACGCGCTACCAAAAGCCTATCGTGTGGGATGAGATTGCCTACGAAGGCAATATTGATATGGGCTGGGGCAATATCTCCGGGCAGGAGCTTACCCGCCGCTTCTGGGAAGCTTCCATGCGCGGCGGCTACGCAGGCCACGGCGAGACCTTCATGAACCCCGAAGACATCTTGTGGTGGAGCCACGGCGGCAAGCTGCACGGCGAAAGCCCCGCGCGCATCCGCTTCCTGCATGAAATTCTCACGCAGACGCCCGGTCTCGGCTTAAAGCAAGGCCCCGGCGCGTTCGATGAGACCGTCGCCGTGCCGGACGAGATGATCCCCGTCACCGGCTACGAGATTCACTACTACGGCTTCGGCCGCCCGAGCTTCCGCGATTTCGTAAAGCCCGCGGACGAAAACTGGCGCGTGGAGGTCATCGATACGTGGAACATGACCATCACCGATGCCGGCGTGCACAGCGGTAAGTTCCGCATTGCGCTGCCGGGCCGCGAGTACATGGCCGTGCGCCTCACGCGCGTGTAAACATTCATAAAGCGTATAAATTTAAATAAACCGTAAAAGAGGGCACCCGCAGCGCTGCGCGGTGTCCTCTTTACTTGACAGAATCTTTCCCGCGCCGTACAATAAACCCAAGATAACAAAGAAATATTCCGAAAGGATGACTATATTTTGGCGAATAAAAGAAAACGCCCCGCTGCTATGCGCGAGGAAGAACGGCAGGCACAGCGCGCAGCCGCCCGTGCGGAGCGCCGCACAAGGCGAGCCGCAGAGCAGGCCACACAGAATGTCCCGCAGAAGACGGAAGCCCCGAAAGCGCCGCAAAAAGCAGGCGTGCCTCATAAAAAGAAGAAGATCAACAAGTTCCGCGTGGCGGTCGTCTGCACCGCCGCTGTGCTCGTGGCGCTCGTTGCCCTCGGCGTGGCCAGCGCTGCCGGTGTGCGCACGCCCATCAGCAGTATCGCCGCAGACGGCGAGCCGGAGTTCTTCTCCACCGTAAAACCGCAGGCCAGCGCCGCACCGGCAGAAAACACTGCTTCCGCCGCGCCTACGCCGTCTTCCGCTTTTGACGGCGCACTTTTCATCGGCGACAGCATGACGACGCGCCTGAAAAGCTACGTCACGGACGGCGCAGGCAGCACCACCGCTTTGAGCGACGCGGAATTCATGACCCGCAGCGATTATTCGTGGGGCGAAGCGCAGAACGAACTAAACGGCGGTGAGGGCGGCCTGTGGCTCGACGATGACACCGCTCTCACCGTCACGGAAGCCATCGACCGTTTCTCCGCGACGAAGCTTTACATTCAACTCGGCAAGGAAGACCTCACGTATAACGACGTTTCCGACGTCACGTCCACTGCACAGGCGGTTATTTCCGCGCTGCAAACGAAGTACCCGAACCTTGAAATTACCGTGCAGGCCGTTACGCCCATGCTGGAGTGGATTGACTATCAGGGGCTCAGCAGCAGCACCATCGCGCAGTATAACAAAGCGATGCAGACCTATTGCACGGGCAAAAAGAACCTGAAGTTCTTAAACATCGCCGCATTCTGTACAGAGGGCTACCTTCCCGCGGAGTATTGCGCTGACCCCGAGGGCTTGTGCATCCACTTAAACGACGAGGGCTGCGCCATTTGGGCAGATTATCTCCTCGGCAACAAAACGCCGGAGCCGTCGCCCACCCCCACGCCGACCCCCGATCCGAACGGCGACAGCACCGATAACACCGATACAACGGACACCGCCGGCGACACCTACACGGACGATTCCGGCGATTATACGGACAACACAGGGGATTACACCGATGATACGGGCGACTATACGGATGACACCGGTGATTACACAGAAGAATAACCTACAAAATATGGCATGCAAAATGTTTGGTATACCATATTTTGCTTTTCTCAAAACTTTTTGAAATTTTTTTGAAAAAAGGCTTGCAATTTAGAAAGAGATGTGGTATTATAATAAAGCCGTCAGATGAGGCGGCAAACAGAATAGTTGGTGTTGATTACAACGAGGGTCCACCTGTTCCCATACCGAACACAGAAGTTAAGCTCGTTTGTGCTGAAAATACTCGGCTGGCAACGGCCCGGGACGATAGGTTGGCGCCAACACTTAGAAGAATCACAGAAATGTGGTTCTTTTTTATTTTTCAAAAGCTAAAAGCCCCCTCTGTCAGAGGGGTTTTTTCATTTACGCTTGCTTTTAGCTGTCCGCGCAGAAAGCTTGAGCAAAACTTTATTCCTTCAACAGGTTTTACTTCACGACTTACCATATTCAGCAAAACAACGGGAAAAAACGCCTTTTTTCCCTAAAACATGGCGTCAAAAAACATTGACATATCCGTGAAATTGTTGTAAACTTTTTTGGAATTCTGCTTTTTTCGTCTGCGTGCTCCGGCGGCAGGCGGACAAAGAAAAAAGATATACAAACGGAGGGGCGGAGACCGGCACTTTCCTGTGTGGCCGCACGCGTACCTCGAAGAAAGGTAAGTGTTCAAAAAGTGGAAAAAACCCTGATTTGTCTGGCCATCGCTCTGGTCGTCGGTCTGCTGATGTCCCGCTTGGCAAAGCTCGTACATCTGCCTGCGGTCACGGCGTACCTCGTCGGCGGTCTGCTCATCGGTCCGTTCTGTCTCGGCGCGCTGAACCTTCCGTACATCGGCTTCAATTCTCTGGAGCAGGTGGAGGGCCTCAGCGTCATCACGCAGACGGCGCTCGGCTTCATCGCGTTCGCCATCGGCAACGAGTTCCGCGTCTCGCAGCTCAAAACGATGGGTAAGCAGGCCATCACCGTCGGCATTCTGCAGGCGGTCATCACGACTATTGTGGTCGATATCGCCCTCATTGTCCTGCATCTCATCAATCCCGCCCTCCTTTCGCTGCCCTCTGCCATCACCCTCGGTGCCATCGCCGCGGCTACGGCCCCGGCGGCTACGCTCATGGTCGTGCGCCAGTATAAGGCAGACGGCCCGCTCACAAAGCTCCTGCTCATGGTCGTCGCCATCGATGACGCCGTGGGCCTCGTGCTGTTCTCCGTGTCCTTCGGCATCGCCGGCGCGCTCGAAATGGGCAGCATCAGCGTTGTCAGCGTCATTTTAGAGCCCATCATCGAGATCGTGATTTCCCTCGTGCTCGGCGCACTTTCCGGCCTTGCGCTCAACTGGTTAGAGACCTATTTCCATTCTCGCAGTAAGCGTTTGTCCCTCACGGTCGCCTTCGTGCTTCTCATGGTTGGTATCTCCTCCATGGAATTTGAGCTCGGCGGCGTGAAGATCGGTTTCTCTCTGCTGCTCGTCTGCATGATGACCGGTACGGTCTTCTGCAATGTGTGCAGCGCTTCCGAAGAGCTGATGAGCCGTCTGGATCGCTGGACAGGCCCCATCAACATTTTGTTCTTCGTGCTTTCCGGCGCGGAGCTCGATTTGAATATTTTAAGCAACCCGCTCGTGCTGCTCATCGGCATCATTTACATCGTCTTCCGTTCGCTCGGTAAGATCTCTGGCTCTTACATCAGCTGCGCCATGACAAAGTGCAGTGACCACATCAAAAAGCATCTCGGCATCACGCTTCTGCCGCAGGCCGGCGTGGCGCTCGGCATGGCACTCACTGCTACGTCCCTTACAGACGGCAGCATCGTGCGCAACGTCGTGCTGTTCTCCGTGCTGGTGTATGAGCTCATCGGCCCGTCTCTCACAAAGCGTTCCCTGCTTGCCGCAGGCGAAATCAAGCCCGAGGGCAAGACCAGCGCCCGCGAGGAGAACAAACCTGTAAAGCCCATTACCCTCAAGTAATTTCATAGAATAAAAAACGCAGGAAGGCAAAGTGCTTTCCTGCGTTTTTTCATGCCCGATTTCATCTTGAAAGCAGGGAACAAATGTGCTATTATGATGAAAAGAAATTCTTAGGGGGCGTTTTGAGTGCGCGTTGTGATTGCGATGGATTCGTTTAAAGGCAGCTTGTCTTCCATAGAGGCGGGCAAGGCCGTGGCAGAGGGCGTACGCCGCGCAGACGGCGCAATCGAGTGCGTGGTGTGCCCTGTGGCGGACGGCGGCGAAGGCACGTCTGCAGCGCTCACAGAGGGCCTGCACGGCGAAACGGTGCGCGTGCGGGTCACGGGCCCGCTCGGTGAGAAGGTCACGGCGGAATACGGCGTCAAAGGCGACCTCGCCATATTGGAAATGGCACAGGCAGCGGGCCTGCCGCTCGTACCCCAAGATAAGCGGAACCCCACGAAAACCACCACCTACGGCGTGGGCGAAATGCTGCGCGATGCAATAAATCGCGGCTGCAAGCGGTTTATCCTCGGCATCGGCGGCAGCGCAACGAATGACGGCGGCGCAGGTATGCTGCAAGCCCTCGGGTTCGATCTTTTGGATAAAGACGGCAACCCCGTCCCGTTCGGCGCAGAGGGGCTGCGCGTGCTCGCGAAAATCGAGAACAAAAATGCCCTGCCTGCGCTCAAAAACTGCGTCATCCGCGCGGCGTGCGACGTCACAAACCCGCTGTGCGGCGAAAACGGGTGCAGTGCCGTCTTTGGTCCGCAAAAGGGTGCTACGCCCGAAATGATTCGCGAAATGGACGGCTATATGCGAAATTACGCCGCATTGACGAAAAATCTGTACCCCGAAAGTGACCTTGATACCCCCGGCGCAGGCGCGGCGGGCGGCCTCGGCTTCGCACTCGGCGTGTTCCTGCACGCAGAGCTCATGCCCGGCATTGAGATCGTCATGGAGGAAACGCGCTTAGAGGAAAAAATCAAAAATGCCGATTTCGTCGTGACGGGTGAGGGCAGATTGGACGCCCAAACCGCCATGGGCAAAGCGCCCGTAGGCGTGGCGAAGCTTGCTAAGAAGTATCACAAGCCCGTCATCGCATTTGCGGGCGGTATTGAAAAGGGCGCGGAAGCGTGCAACAAAGCCGGCATCACGGCGTTTTTCCCCGCCGTGCGCGGCGTGACGACATTAGACGAAGCCATGCGCCCCGAAACCGCGGCGGAAAACCTCGCCGAAAGCGCAGAGCAGGTCTTTCGGCTTCTTACCCTGCGATAAGGAGGTACGGTATGCATGATATTTGGAACCCGTGGCACGGGTGCGTGAAGTGCAGCGAGGGCTGCGCACACTGCTATATGTATTTTCTCGACAGTCAGCGCGGGCATAACGGCGCGGAAATTTACCGCACAAAAACGGGCTTTCACTATCCTTTAAGCCGCGACCGCGCAGGCAACTACAAAGTAAAAAGCGGCGAGCAGCTGCGCGTGTGCATGACGTCCGATTTCTTTTTGGAGCAGGCCGATCCGTGGCGGCGTGAAGCGTGGGAGATCATGGACCAGCGGCGGGACATCTCGTTTTTTCTGCTCACAAAGCGCCCGGAGCGTGTAGAAAAATGTTTGCCGTATAACTGGGGCGACGGTTGGGAGCACATCTTTTTCAACATCACATGCGAAAATCAGCGCCGCGCGGACGAGCGCATCCCCATTCTGCACAGCCTGCCGTTTAAGCACAAGGGCATCATGACAGCGCCCTTGCTCGGCCCCATAGAGATTGAAAAATACCTCGCGATGGGGCAGATTGAGCAGGTTATCTGCGGCGGCGAAAACTACGACGGCGCGCGCCCGTGCGATTACGACTGGGTGCGCTCGCTGCACAGGCAGTGCGCAAACCAAAACGTCACGTTCTGCTTTATCGAGACGGGCACAAACTTCATCAAGGACGGTCGGCGGTATTTCCTGCCGAATAAGCGCGTGCAAAGCGAAATGGCGTATAAATCCGGCATATCGTATCAGGGCAAGCCGATGAAATTCAAGCTCGAAGACGATTACGGCCTGTTCGACGCCGGGCGAAAATACGAAAAATACTTTGGCCCCCAGTGCGAAAAATGCGGCAGCCGCATGATCTGCAACGGCTGCGCAAGGTGCGGTAAATGCACTGTGCTGGAAGGGAAATGAAAAAAGACCGCTGTATGTGCGTAATGCAAATCATACAGCGGTCTTTTAATTTTCTAAAAAGCTATCGCTTTTTCGGGGCCCCCCTTAATAGGGTTCCCCGATTTCAAATGTCCACCGGACATTTGAAACTCCTCTCCTGATTTTTGGTAGGCAAAAGAGTTTCGTCGTCTGCGGACGACGACCAAAGGTTTCACTTTTGGAAACGGACAAGCTTTTGAAAAAGTTTGAGCAAAACTTTTAACCCACGTTGCCGGTCACTTTGTTCTTTCCGTCTTCTTCCGTCCCGTAAAAATTGAAACGCCGAAGATGACGAAAAGCAGCAGCACCGCAAAGCACATCCAGCTCACAAACACCGCCGTACTCTTGCCGCTGAACATATCGTAGTAGCCTTTCAGGTAAATGATGACCACAATCAGAGGCAGAATGTACTGCATGTAAAGGCGGATCCAGTGCGGGAACTTAATGCCCTCGCCTTTGTTCGCTTCCTTGAGGAAATTCTCAAAGCCCCAACCGTTTTTGCGCACGCAGAACAGTACGAACACAAGGCTGCCCAGCGGCAGCAGATTGGAAGAAACAAGGAAGTCTTCCATATCCATAATGTTGCTGCCCTCACCCAGCGGCTGAATGCCGGAAAGCACATTAAAGCCGAGAATCGCCGGCAGGGAAAGCACCGTGATCAGCACAAAGTTCACGCCCACAGCCTTTTTGCGGCTCCAACCGCCGATATCCATGAAGAATGCGAGAATCTCCTCGAACACCGCAATGATGGTCGAAAGCGCCGCAAACGACATGAAGATGAAGAACAGCGTGCCCCAAATTCTGCCGCCCGCCATGTTATTGAAGAGCGTCGGCAGCGTGATGAACAGCAGCGACGGACCCGAGCCCGGCTCCACCCCGTAGGCAAAGCACACCGGGATAATGATGAAACCCGCCATCAGCGCAACAAACGTGTCCAGCAGCACGATGTTCACCGCTTCGCCCGTAATGCGCTTTTTGCGGTCCAGATAGCTGCCGAAGATCTCCATGGAGCCGATGCCGATGGAAAGCGTGAAGAACGCCTGCGACATCGCCGCAAACACCGCGTTGCCGAAGCCTTTCTTTGCCACTTCACCGAAGTCCGGCACAAGGTAGAACTTGATGCCTGCCGCGGCATTCGGCAAAAATGCGGAGTTCACAGCCAGCGCAATCATCAAAAGCAGCAGGGCAATCATCATGACTTTCGTCACTTTCTCAATGCCCTTTTCCAGGCCAAAGCCGCATGCACCGAACGAAATAACAATGGCGACAATCGCCCAGAACGTCAGCGTGCCCGGATTTGTCAGCATATCGCCGAACACGCCCTCTACCGCCTTGCCGTCCAAGCCGACAAACGTACCGGTTGCCTCCATAAATGCGTATTTCAGCATCCAGCCGCCCACCATGGTGTAGAACATCATCAGCAAAAAGCTGCCGAGAATGCTGATCCACTTCATGCGATGCCATTTCGTGCCCTTCGGTTCCAGTGTATCGAGCGCCTTGCCCATGCCCATGCGGCTGCCGCGGCCCACGGTGAATTCGCACACCATAATGGGCAGACCCAGCGCCACAAGGAACACAAGATACATCAGGATGAATGCCGCGCCGCCGTATATGCCGGTAATGTACGGGAATTTCCACACATTGCCGATACCGATGGCGCACCCGGCCGAAACTAAAATAAATCCCAACCGAGAACCGAATTTTTCTCTTTCTTTCATACGTTTTCCTCCCAAATTTTTTCCCCTGTATATTTTAAAGAACGCATATTTGCGTTCTAATCGGGCGAGGTTATGTGCGGAAGGCGTTTCTTTGCCGCACAACTTCATAGAACATCACGGTCGCCGCAATATTCCTCACTGCATGTTTTTCAGCATGGCGACCGCATCCCGCACGTATTCCGAGAGCGTCTTGTCCTGTACGCCCACTACGCTTACGGAGCAGCGGTTAACGGGAATCAGGATTTTCTTAGCAACGCATTCGGAAACGGCTGCCGCCATTTTCGGCGTGATCTCGCCCCAAAGCGCGTTTGCTAAGATAATGCCGATGGGTCCCACGATGACGTCTGCCCACGTGCAGTTTACCACAACGGGGTTTTCGCCTGTGGCGGCAGCGTCCGCACCGGCGCGCAGCATGGCGCTTGTGGCAAGGCTGTTCGTGCCCACGGCAACGACTTCCACGTCCGGCATGTTCTTTTTAATTTGGTCAGTCAGTGCTGCGCCCATTTTGCCGCCCTGACCGTCAATCACGAGTATTTTCATCAAAATCAACCCTCCGTAGGTTCGTTTGTGTCGCCGTCCAAAACGGCGGAAACGGGAAGTTCGCCGTACATCAGCGATGTGCAGTTGATCTGCATATCGCCCACGGTGACGGGCTTGCCGTCCGAATACACCTCAAGGTTAGAAAGCGTCATGCCCGCAGCTTCATAAAATGCACGGAACGTCTTTGCAATGGCTTCCAGAGAAGACGTGGAGCTGGCGGAGTCTAAATATTCCTGCAAAGCGCCGGAAAACTGCAAACGCACCTCCAGCATTTCGCCGCTCTTCATCGTGGAGACAACCTCGCCGTCTTTAACGTAGTCGAGCGCGTCCAGCGTCACATCCTCCGGAAATGCGCCCTTTTCTGCCATTTTCTGCACGAGCACCGCACCGTCTGCGGGCAGACTCTTGTAGCTGTACTGGTCAAGGCCGCTGTCGCTCGGCACAAAAATCGAAAGCGACATGTTCACGGCTTCGCGCGTGTCTTCGGAAGCGGTCGGCTCCGGAGTCAGCGTCACATGGCTCACTTCGCTTTCCGCGGCGGACGAGACCGGCGTGTCGCTCTCTAAAATCACGTCCGGCGTGCGCACGTATTTTGTGCCGAACCACCCCGCGCGTACGGCGACAACGCACAATAAACAGATTACGATGACGCCTACGGCCGCAAACGGCATGGCGCGGTCTACATTGCGCTTCAGACGCTTTGCGCGGCTGTTCGCGGTAAAATGCGGGTCTTTCGATTCATTCAAAACAGAATAATACACGCGGTGCAGAAGATCGTCCGGCGTTTCCAGGGTTTCTACCCATTCGCGCAGGTCGTCCTCGCTCATGTTTGCGGCTTTTTTGGCTTTTTCCAGCTGATTTTGCACGGCAGAAGCGGATTTTCCGGTCACGCGGCCGATAAAGCGCGTGTTGTCACCTGCACCGTAGTGCAGCGCCACCGCCGTCAGCAGCGTGTAATGCAGGCGTAAAATGTCGCAGAGCTCTTTCGGCGTTTCAAACGGCATGTCTTTTGAGCGCTGTGCAATCTGCTCGTCCGTCAGCTTTTTTCGAATTTTCTGTGCATAATAGTCCATGCAGGTCTTGTGCGTTGTGCGCAGCACCCAAAGACGCTCCTCGCCTTCGCTTTTAAAGGTTTGCGTGTCTAAAAAGTACTGCATAAATACATCGGAAAGCAGCGTAAGCGTCTCTTTGCCGCTTTTTGTGTGCATATAACAGATGCGGAACGCGTCATCGCCAAAGCGCATCACGGCGCTTTGCAGGGCGGTTTCACTTCTTGTCTGTGGTTTTGCCATTTGCATCGTTTCCTTTCTCTGAGATGAGTTTGCGGCGGCGACGTTCTGTTTTCAGGTCGGAAACATCGCGGTTGATGCCGCTGTGCTGCAGCCACATGGCGATCTCGCCGCCGATGAGCAAAATAAACATGCAGGCATACAGCCATACCATTAAAATAACCAAAGCGGCAAGGCTGCCGTAGATGGTGGCGTAGTTTGCGAAGTTCTCCACGAAAACGGAGAAGAAAAACGAGAATAAGACCCACCCGGCAGAAGCCAGCGCTGCGCCGAAAAACGCGTTGCGCAGGGATACCTGCTTGCGCGGAATGGCAATGAACATCAACCAGAAGAAGAACAGCAGCAGGACATAGGACATGATGGGCTTAAATCGGTTGATGAGCGTCGGGAACGCCGGCGGCATCACCGTGATGAGCCATTCATACAGCATGTCACCGAAGACCATCAGGCCCATGCTGACAAGCAGCGTCATGACGAACACGACCGTGTATAAAATGGCTAAAATACGCATAAAAATATAGTTGTGGTTTTTGGAAACGTCAAAAACGGAGTAAAGCCCCTTGATCAGCGCCACCATAGCCGTGGAAGCAGACCAAACGCAGGTGATAGCCGTCATGGAAATGAGCGTCTGCGGCGCGTGCACCTCTTGAAATAAGTAACTGACAACTTCTTCCACCGGCGGCGGAAGCATTTGAACGAATGCCACGAGAAGCGAGGTGTCTTCAAACCGAATGACCTGCAAAAGGGCTAAGACCAGCATGAGGAACGGAATGAACGAAATGAGGATCCAGAACGAAACCTGCGCCGCGTAGGAGTCGATGGCGTCGTTATTCAGTTTTTCATAAAACCAGCCGAAGTGCTTTTTCAGCAGAAGTTTCACGGCGCTTTCTCCCTTCTCACGCTTTCCTTACGTCTTATCGCGCAATTTGAGAACAGTATAACACAGAAATATAGAATTTTCCAGTGAAAAAGCACTTGACAAAAGAAAAAATGTGTATTATAATAAACTACGCTACATTATAGAGCAGATATGGCGGCATAGCTCAGTTGGCTAGAGCATTCGGTTCATACCCGAAGTGTCGATGGTTCGAATCCATTTGCCGCTACCATCTGGCCCGGTGGTCAAGCGGTTAAGACACCGCCCTTTCACGGCGGTAACACGAGTTCGATTCTCGTCCGGGTCACCAGAAAAAAGAGCCTTGTCAAAAAGACAAGGCTCTTTTTTCAACGAAATAAATCCCTTCGGAATTTGTGAAATTGCCCTTCGGGCAGTGAAATGTTGCTGCGCAACGTGAAATACCTGTGGTGTGTGAACCGCGCTGCAGCGCGTAGGGATTTATTTCATTTCAATTGATGCGTAGCATCAAATTTCACATTTCGCAGCGCGAAATATTTCACTTAAAAATGTCGAATCTTGTCAAATAAAACACGCCGTCTGCGAACCGAAAGCGGTTCGCGGACGGCGCTTTAAAATTTATTTATAAATTACACAAATAATCATTCAAAGTCGTGGGTGTAAATTTCGCTGCCGTCGCCGTTCAAGTAAACGAGGCGGACGTGCACGCCGGAGAGACCTACTTCGCTTTCGAGCGTATCGGCGATATCCTCAAAGGTAGAAGCATTTTCTTCGCAGCCTTCTTTTAAAGCATCGAGTACGGACTGCTTTATGTCTTCGTCGGAGAGGTCATATTCATCCGTGAACTGATATTCATAGACGAGCGCATTGCCGTCTGCGTAGACCTTGATCGTCATGCTGTCATCGGTCTGATTTTCAATTTCGGCATCGATGGACGCTTTTACGTCCGGATCGGCGAGATAATCGGAGAGGGAGGCAAACATGGCTTCCCCGGTGGAGGCCGAAGATTCGGGTTCAGAGGATGCAGTGCTGTCTTCGGAGGCGGCTTCGGAGGAAGAGGAGGATTCAGCGGAGGTGCTGCTTGTGTTCCCCCCTACGATGGTTTTGGCGGAGGTGCAGCCTGCAAGCGCAGAGAGCGTGAGCAGACCGGCGAGTGCCAATGCGCAGAGTTTTCTGAGTTTCATTTGATTTTACCCCTTTGTACTCTATAAAAATAGAGAAAATTTTGGCGGATTTTGTTGCCACCATGCACTCAATATAGCACATGGGTTTACAAAAATCAAGAAGCGCACGGCGAATTAAAAATTTGGAGAGGGAAGGAAAAAAGCGGGACAAGGATTCCGGACGACAAGACGCTAGAATTCATATTTCTTGGAACAGGCATGACCGAAATCATGCCTGTTCCGCTTTTATCGGCTCATCTTTTTTGACCATCGACCGTTTTGTAAGCTTATTATGCCGTTCGGGCATAAAGGCTGTGTTAAGCAAGAGGACTTTGGGGCGATTGAAACAGCAAAAGACTGGCTTTTACAACGCGGTTGACAAAATGGATCATTTCCTCTTTGCTGTACTTGTCATAGCCCTCCACAACGACATGCATCAAACCGTTTGACAGATGGGTATACATCATCTCAAGTTCTGTTTCGTCGGCATAGGGCAGCTCTTTCCGCCAGTAAGCAATGCTTTCCTCCTTGGCCAAAGCAATCATCCGCATGAGGACCGTTGCGCTTGTATTCCCCAGAATCAAAACCCGGCAGGCGGCCTGATTCTGATCGACCATATCGTAAATGGCTTCGATCAGTGCCGTCACATCAAACAAATTGACATAGCGAAGGGATTTCTCAAATGCATCGATGAGTTCATTCTCAATGCTCTCCATCAGAGCAAAGCAATCGCTGTAATGGGCATAGAAGGTGGCGCGGTTAAGCTGCGCCAGCGCACAAACCTCCTTCACCGTAATTCTGTTTACGGGTTTTTCCTTCAGCAGCTTCAGAAAAGACTGCTTGAGCACCATTTGCGTATAGCGTTTCCTTGCGTCCATTTTCTCCATATAGAGCCCCTCCCCAAAAAAGTTTACAAAGAAAAGCAACACTTCAACAGACAATGTTGCTTTTCTTTCAGTCGTATGGCAAGTGCTGATTGTTTCCGTCTTTCCTCTCAAGTATACTGTACTTGTGAAAGATAATCAACACTTGTATGCTTATTTGGGAGGAGGCTTTTTGTATGTTTGATCAATATCTTGTTACAGGCGCTACCGGCTTCCTCGGTAGGGCTGTTGCGGAGGAGCTGGTACGCCGCAGAGCACAAGTGCATGCGCTTGTGCTGCGTGATGACCCCTATATCCATTTGCTCCCCAAAGAAGTCCATACCGTCATCGGTGATGTGTGCGTGGAAAGCTCGTTGACAGACTTCTTTGCGGATGCCGACAGCCGTACCTGTGTGATTCACTGCGCAGGTATCGTCTCTGTCGCGTCCAGACCCGGTTCGAAGCTCTATCAGGTCAATGTAGGCGGGACATGGAGGGTTCTCCGGCAATGTATGGAGCATGACGTGGGCAAAATGGTCTATGTCAGCTCCGTTCATGCCATACCGGAAAAGTCAAAGGATTGCATCATTACGGAAGATTGCGAATTCTCTCCGGGGCTTGTGGACGGAGATTACGCCAAAAGCAAGGCAACTGCAACAGAGCTGGTTTTCGATGCGGCGGAGCGCGGGCTGAATGCCAGCATTGTCTTTCCATCCGGCATCATCGGGCCGGGCGACATGCAGGGAGGGAGCTTCACCTCAATGGCGAAATCTTTTCTTCGCGGAAAGCTGCCCTTTGCCGTTCGCGGCGGATATGACTTCGTGGATGTACGGGATGTGGCAAAAGGCATTCTCGACTGTTCCGAGAACGGAGAACCCGGTAAGGGATACATTTTGTCCGGCCACTATGTTACCATTCGCAAGATGCTTCAGCTTGTGGGAAAGACCGCAAAGCGGAAGTATCGCCCCATCTGCCTGCCACTGGGGCTTGCAAAGCTGGCGGCTCCATACTATGAACATCGAAGCCTGAAGAAGCGAAAGCCGCTGTTTTTCACACCTTATTCCGTTGCCGTACTTGCCTCAAACGGACAATTCAGCCATGCCGCAGCATCGGAATGCTTTGCATATCATCCGCGCCCGGTGAAGGATACTTTGCGGGACATGACAGCCTGGCTTTTGGAGCAGAGGAGAAAGGGCGAAGTGTGACCTCACCTAAAAGCACCTCGGGCAGGCTGCGCATGCTATTGGCATGATCTGCGGTTCCGGTTGCTATCCGTACGTATCCTGTGATATAATTTAAGAGAGAGAAAGAGAAAACGCCGTCCGACCCGCGCTTTCAGGAACAGCACCGAAATTCCGGCAGGGCAAGCGCCTGGCGGATACCCCTCTGCATTTGGAGCACCCGCAAAAAGGAAGTGAACGCTATGACCTGCGACGAGACTTTTTACCACCGATATTTGAACGGCGACGATGCGGGGCTGGAGGCCCTGATGAAAAAATACGGCAATCCGCTAACCCTGTATATCGACGGGTATCTGCACGATGTCCACGAAGCAGAGGATTTGATGCTGGATGTTTTCGCCTATCTGTTCACGAAAAAGCCTCGCATCCGAGACGGTGGCTTCAAGGCATATCTGTATAAGACGGCGCGGAATATGGCGCTGCGCCATAAGAGCAAGCGGAAGTGTCTGTTCCGTTTGGACGAGCTGACCGATGAATCGGACGGGCAGCTGCTTGTGGAGGAGGTTATCCGAACGGAAGAACGAAACCGCATTCTGCACTTCTGCATGGGTGAAATGAATCCGGATTACCGGGAGGTTCTATATCTGACCTATTTTGAGGGTATGAGTTACGCACAGGCGGCAGAGGTTACGGGAAAAACGGTAAAGCAGATTACCAACATGGTGTATCGCGGAAAGGAAAGCCTGCGAAGGCTTCTGGAACGGGAGGGGATTACAAATGCGGAGTCATGAAGAGCGCGTCGCGGAGGTAAAGCGGCGCATCGCCAAAATGGAGCGGGAGAAACGGCTGCGGCGCAATACGATTACCGCGGCTTCCGCTGTGGCGGCGTGCCTTGCGCTGATTGTGGGTGTGTCTTTCGTCATGCCTGATATTGCCGTAAAAATTCAAACCGGCGGCTATGCGGGCTTTGAAACGGCGGCAAGCATCTTTCACGGCGGCGCGGCCTTGGGATACATCGCCATCGGGCTTCTGGCGTTTCTTCTGGGCGTGTGCGTGACTGTTTTGTGCTTCCGGCTGCGGCAAATGAATCGGGACGACACACAGGATAAGGAAAGCGAGGAACGGCATGGAGCTGATTGAGAACCTGCTGCAGCTGCTGGTCACGTTCGTCGGCGCGCTGCTTTCGGGCATATCCTGCCGGAAAAGCCGCAGGCAGGCGTATTTTCTGCTGCTGTGCTTCTACGGCTGCTTTGCCCTCGGCGCGCTCTACTGGACGCTGTATCTGCTGCTGTTCGATACCACGCCGAAGGTGTTTTATGTGTCGGAGTTCGGCTGGGTGGCCAGTGTGATTTTTCTGCGGATATTGCAGGCCACGCTGGCAGGCGCAGATGAGCACAGCTTCCGCTGCCGCAGGGCATGGCTTGCGCCTGCGTTCGGCGTGCCGCTGCTGGCGTTCTACTGCACCTTCGGGGACATTCTCTCCAACCTGATCTGGTGCGGCATGATGATATGGCTTTCCTACTGCTCCATTCGAGGGCTTGCCTATGCAGAGACCCGGACGGGCGCGGCGCGGAATATGCGGTACTTCCACATCGGCGTGCTGTGCTTTGCGTTTGCGGAGTACTTGCTTTGGACGGCGGGCTGCTTCTGGCCGGATACTTCCCCGGCAAGCCCCGTCTTCTGGTGCGATATGCTGCTGACGCTGACCATATTGGGGCTGCTGCCCGCTGTGAGAAAGGCGGTGGACGCATGACCTATATTGAAAACATATTTCTGTGCATGGTGTCCCCGCTGCTGGTGGCTGCTCTGTGCATGGGCAGGCGGCATCTCCGCTTTTTTCTGTTCTGCATCGTCGGAATGGGTGTGTGCCTGCTTTCGGCCTACATCAATACTTTCCTCGCGTCGGTGTGTCAGGCGGACGCCCTTGCCGCCACGGCGGAGATTGCGCCGGTGGTGGAGGAGATGATGAAGCTGCTGCCGCTGGTGTTCTATCTTCTGGTGTTTGAGCCGGAGGGGGATAAAATCAAGGCTGCCGCAATAACAGTTGCCCTTGCCTTTGCCACCTTTGAAAACGTGTGCTATCTCATTCAGAACGGAGCGGACCGTTTCTCCTTCATCTTCTTCCGTGGCTTCGGCACGGGAGCCATGCACGTCCTCTGCGGTCTGATCGTGGGCGGCGGGCTTGCCTATGCGTGGCAGCGGACATGGCTGAAGATTGCAGGCACCTGGGGGCTGCTGGGCGCGGCCATCACCCTCCACGCCGTTTACAATCTGCTCATCGCCTACGGCGGTGCGGCGCAGTATGTGGCCTACGCCCTGCCGGTGCTGCTGGTAGCGGCGGGAAGGCTGTCTACGTTCCGTTTATCGCGGATGAAATAACCGAACATTCACACCTTGAGAGCTGCTTTTTTGGCGGCTCTCAAATTTTTTTGGAAAATTTTGCTTTTTGGGTGAGAGTTTTTCCGATTTTATGTACCTATATAAGTGAAAGGGGTTTTAGGCCACAGTTTCAGACAAACCGGAGAGGAGGGTCAAACTGTATGTACGATACCGCAAGACGGGTCGCACTCGTTCGGCAGCGGGTACGGAAAAATACCCGCCGAAGGCAGCAGCACGGCATATACGGACTGAGTGCCGCGTGTATGCTGCTGTTCGCGGTGCTGATGCAGGCGATAAGCACGGCCGTCAGGCCGGGACAGACCGCTGCATGGGGCGTGTTCGGCGCGATGTTGCTGCGCGAGGATGCGGGCGGCTATGTGCTGGTGGCCGTTGTATCCTTTGCCGCTGCGGCGGCAATCACCGCGCTGTGCATGCGGTTCAGGATCAGAGAAAACCGGAAAAAAGGCGGGACAGGCAAGCCGGACCCGCAGGAACAGGAGGGAAAAACGACATGAAGAAACGAGTACTCAGCATTCTGCTTCTATGCTGTATGGTGCTGACCATGATGCCCGCGACGGTCTTCGCGGCGGATGGAGAGGTTGCCGCACGCGCATCGGAAACGGGCGGCCTGTATGAACACCACGAGGCCTGCGGCGCAGACCCGGCAGGGGCATCCGATACTATGATGCCAAAAACGAGGAGCGGGGCAGTCCGTCCCGCTGCCACCCAATACACCTATACGCTGCATTACGATGCCAACGGCGGCAGCGGCGCACCGCCAAGTCAGAGCGTGACCAGCTCGGAATTTCATGTATGGGTTCCCATATCAGAAATAATTCCAACCCGTGACGGATATACCTTCATGGGTTGGGCGAATTCTCGGACTGGTAAGCCGATATATGGCGGAAACGGCGGTTATACCAGTTGCCTGGTAGTACATGGGTATGATATGAGCACAACCATCTACGCCATATGGGAGGTGCACAATCATAGCTGGGGCGAATGGACTTCCAACGGCAACGGAACGCACACACGCACCTGTATCGCGGACAGCAGCCATACCGAAACGGGCAACTGCTCCGGCGGCAAGGCTACATCCACGGAGAGGGCTGTTTGCGAAACCTGTCATACGGCTTACGGAGCGCTTTTGCAGCCTGCCAAAACGGTCATCACCACCCCGCCCACGCTGCGCCCTCCGGCCTATGTCGGCAATGAGTACACCGACAAGGCGCTCATGGGCGGCGAAGCGAAGGCCGAGGGGACGGACACCGTTGTTCCGGGTACGTTCAGCTTCAGGGATTATGAAGGCGGCAGAGTATACCCGGGCGAAAACCATATGGTGATCCTCTTTACCCCCAACGATACGGAGGCATACACCACGGCGGAATGTACCCTTATCGTGATGGGGACAAAGCGCAAGGTCACAAGAGTCCCGGACGACGTGATCATCACGAACAAGCCCATTGGTACGGCGTTTGAGAATCTGGGGCTTCCTTCCGGCGTCAAGGTAGAGACCAACACCGGCGCGAGCTACAGCCCCGTCCCCGTGACATGGGACGGCTCCACCTATAACCCGAACAAATATGGCGAGCAGATCATTACCGGCGAGCTGCATGTTGAAAAGAGCGGCTTCACGGATGGTGTGGAGCCGACAAGCAAGATTAAGGCTACCGCAAGAATAACGCTTATTGACGACCGCGTCTTTACGCCCACACTGGAGCCGCCCACCTATTCCAAGCAGCTCTACGGCGGAGACCTGTGCTTCCTTGTGTTTGCCGATAAATATCTCTCCGGCGGAACGGCCACGGTGAACGGCGAACCGGTTTCCGGCAAATTCACGCTGGACAAAGAGCAGAAAATATACGGACATTCCCTGACGGCAAGTACGCTTTTGCAGGCAGGGCCGCTGCAACTGAAGGTCATCTTCACGCCCGACAACCTGAAGCGGTACACCAAGGCGGAATGCACCGTTGATGTGAACGTCATTCCCCGCACATTCAAGGAGACCAGGGCCGGACACATTACCAATGAAAAATTCGGAACGCCATTTGAGGAGCTGAATCTCTCGGATTCATTCAGCTTTTATGCGGTGGGCGATGAAAAAGATCCCGAGGGAACAGGGATGGACTTCGGTATGAATGTCGTCACCTCATGGGACAGCTCGACCTACGACCCCCATTCGTTTGAGGAGCAGACCATCTACGGCGAAGTCAACCGCGCCGAATTGGAGAAGTATTTCACCATACCGGAAAACGCCGACCTCCGAGCTGTGAGAAAGGTTCAGCTGCAGCCTGACCCGACCGAGCCGGAGATCACGCAGCTGCCCGTATTCCGATGGAAGAACGGCGATTTTACGTTGCCCGACAACACCATATTCACCTGGCGAAAGCTTCAGGTGGGAACCTACAACGATGAAGTCGGCTCGCTCGTCGGTGGCGTGGCAAAGGTCAAGGGTACGGATACCGTCGCCCCCGGCACGTTCTCCTTCAAGAATGCCCCGCCGTTCTACCTCCGGACTCCGGGTGAACACGATGTGACGGTGGTATTCACGCCGGACGACCTGCGTCTCCACAAGCCGACGGAGATTACCATCAAAATCAACGCCACCAAAAACACCATCAGGAATATCGATGAACCGGATCCCATTACCGATAAGCCGTTCGGCACGCCCTTTGCAGAGCTTGGTTTGCCGGAAAATGTGTGCATCAATGCCGTTGACGGCGCGTGGCGCTGGATCAACGTGGCATGGGATGAATCGTCTTATGATGCGGAGTCTGTGAATTGGCAGACCATCATCGGCACGCCGGTGCTTAGCAAAGATGACGGAGACGTCTTTCAGCAGCCGGAGCCTGCGGTAACAGCCGCGATTCGGGTGAAGCTTATCGATAACCGACCCCCTATGCCGCCGACAATCGTCGCGGAAAGCCTGCCCGACGGCATGGAAGGCGAGGCTTACAGCAGCCGCTTGACCGCCAAGGGTACCGCGCCCATCACATGGAGCATTGTGAGCGGCGTCCTGCCCGAGGGACTTAGCCTAAACGAGGACACAGGAGAGATAAGCGGCACGCCCGCCGGGGAAGGGACCGAGGTCTTTACCGTCATGGCGGTCAACGCTTTGGGTGAAGATATTAAGGAGTTTTCCATCACGATAGCCAAGGCTCCCGAGACGGAATACGCCGTCATCGTCAGGGACGACGGTCACGGCACGGGCAGCGCGGATCCCGCCTCGGCGACGGCCGGAACGGAAATCACCCTGACCGCTGCGCCAAACGCGGGCTACCATTTTAAGGAGTGGCAGGTTATGAGCGGCGACGTGACGGTAAGGGACGACAAGTTCACCATGCCGAGCGACAACGTGGAGATCAAGGCCATCTTCGAGGAGGATGCGCCGCCTACGCCCACGGAGTACACCGTCACCTTTGACGGAAACGACGGTACGCCCTCTGTCGACAGCATGACCACCACCAAGCAGAAGCTAACCTCTCTGCCCGATGCTTCCCGCAGCAAGCACAGCTTCAACGGCTGGTACACCGAAAAGAGCGGCGGCACAAAGATTACGACGGATACCGTGTTCTCTGCAAATACCACCGTCTACGCCCACTGGACGCATACCGGCGACAACAATCCGCCCGTCAACTACTACACGCTGCGCTTTGAAACAGGCGGCGGCAGTGCTATTCCCGGCGTGCAGGAAACGTACAATACCTACATTGATTTGACCAAGTATGTTCCTACTCGGCACGGGTATACCTTTGTCGGCTGGTACAGCGAACGGAGCCTTGTGAACAAGGTCTCAGACATTTATCTGACCGGGGATAGGACTGTGTATGCCGGCTGGCGCGCGGTTACAATCCCGCAGACCGGTGACAGCGGTCAAATGAATTTATGGAGCACCGCGCTATGTGCATCTTTTGCCGGATGCGTTGCACTGATCGTATGGAAAATCAGGCGGCGGGAGAAAAAATCACTGTAAATCCTTAAAAAGTAAAAGTCTTATCTTCCCAGAAAAGCAGGAAGGCTGTTCTTCAAAAGAACAGCCTTCCTGCTTTTCCGCTTGATGTGTATGCACCTGAAATCATTTCTCAAACAGGTACAGGAGGTACCCGTAGCCCTCGGCCTCCATTTTTTCATAGGGGACAAAGCGCAGGGCCGCACTGTTAATGCAGTAGCGCACGCCATTGGGGGACTCCGGATCGCCGGTGAACACATGGCCGAGGTGGGAGTCTCCGGCGCGGCTTCTGACCTCCGTGCGGCGCATCCCGTGGCTCAGATCCTCTTTTTCCACCACGGCGGGGCCTTCGATGGGCTTTGTAAAGGCGGGCCAGCCGCAGCTGCTCTCGTACTTATCCGTGGAGGAAAAGAGCGGCTCACCGGTCACGACATCCACATAGATGCCCTTTTCAAATTTGTCCCAAAACTCGCCCGTGAAGGCGCGCTCCGTGTCGTTCTCCTGCGTGACGCGGTACTGCTCCGCCGTCAGCTTGTCCCGGATGGACTCTGCCGCGGGCTTCTGATAGTCGCCCGGGTCGATGCGCAGTTTGGAGAAGAGTTCCATCTCCGCGCGCGGGATGTGGCAGTAGCCGTCCGGATTCTTTTCGAGGTAGTTCTGGTGGTATTCCTCGGCGGGATAGTAGTTCTTGAGCGGGCCGATCTCCACGAAAAACTTCTCGCTGCGGCCGCGCTCGATCTCCGCGATGCGCTCCACCGTCTCCTTCGCGCTTTCGTTGGTGTAGTAGACGCCGGTCTGGTACTGGCTGCCCCGGTCGTTGCCCTGTTGGTTTTGTACCGTGGGGTCGATCACATAGAAGTAGGCCAACAGCAGCGCATCGAGGCTCACCTGCTCGGGGTCGTATTCCACCCGCACGGTCTCCCGAAAGCCGGTCTCGCCCTTGCAAACGGTCTTGTAATCGGCGTCCGCCTCGCAGGTGCCGTTGGCGTAGCCGCTCTCGGCATCGATGACACCGGGGATGGACTGCATCAGCTGTTCCATGCCCCAGAAGCAGCCGCCCGCCAGATAGATGACATTTTCTGTGGTATCCATATAAGTGATCTCGTCGTCGGACCGGTCAAAGGCCGATTCGTCCATGGTTGCTTCCTGTCCGCTTTTTTCCTTCGGCACAGTCTGCTGCCCGACGGCGCAGCCGCTCAGCAGCAGAACCGAGGCGAAAAGCAGGGCCAATACGCTTCGATACATCGCGTTTCCTCCTTTTAGAAGAATCAGGGCTTACGCCCCCCTTCGCCCGCCAAGGGCAATGCAATGGCGTGCAGCAGGCACTTTTTAAATTTCGGGTCAGCCTGCGTCGGCGGCGAGCGCCTTGTCGATCTGGGCTTGCAGCGCCTCCGCTTGATTTTTTTCCGTGATGGCGCCTACGATGGGGTCGCCCACGATGTTGCCGTTGCGGTCAACCACATAAGTAGTAGGATAGGCAAAGATGTTGGTGGTAAACTTTCCCGCCTCACCATCGGAGTTAAAATACACATTCTGATAGGTCGCGCCCTTCTTGGCCAGTACATCCTTTGCTTCGGAAATTGCCGCTTCGTCGCCGTCCAGCGTGAAGGTGTTGACGCCGATGAGGGAGCCGCCCTTCTCCGCAAGTTCTTTGTTCAGCGCGTCCAGGTCGGAAAGCTCGCCCACGCAGGGATTGCAGGTTGTGAACCAGAAATTCACCACGGTGACGGCGTTGGCAGAGAACAGCTCGTCACTTTTCACCGTATTTCCATCCAGGTCCTTGCCCTCAAAGGTGGGGAATTTCTGCATGCTGCCGTCATCGGATTTCTGCATACTGCCGTCATCGGGCGGCGTGGTCGTGTCGTTGCCTGCGGGCACGCTCATAGCGCCATCCGTAGATTCCTGTGCCGCTTCGGGGTACTTTTCCTCAATCATGGTCAGCTGGGTTTCAATGTCGCGGATCTTCTCCGCCCCCTCTTTGAGCAGCTTCAGCTCATCCTCCGTAAACTGATCCTTAGCGGATTCGATTGTACTGAGCAGGAAATCACCGTAGTTTTTGCCGTCCTCCTGCATGGTCATGCCCTTGTCGGCTGCCATGAATACCTTTTCCCAAAGGGCTTTGTTCTCTGAGAGAATGGTGTTTTCCTGCGCCATCAGATCTTTGTGCATGGCAACCGCTTCCTCGGCATTCTTCGGTTCGCTGCTCATTCCGTCCGTTTTGTCTCCGTTCTTTGTGCCGCAGGCTGTCAAAGACAGCATCATCAGGGCGAGAAGCAGCAGTGCCAGCAATCGGCCGGCCGTATTTGTTCTATTCATTTTCATCTGTTTTGTTTCTCCTTGTTATTATTGTTTATTATTTTCTGCGGCTTTTTTTGCCGCTTTTGTTTTATCTTTACCGTCTCCGAAGCCGTAACGGAAGCGCACGGCGCCCGTCGGACAGGTGCGTATGCACATTCCGCAGCGGATACACTCGGTATGGTTGGGCGCTTTTGTTACATCCACATCCATCTTGCAGGCTTTGGCGCATTTTCCGCAGGATACACACTTGTTTTTGTCCACCTTTATCTGAAAGAGAGATACCCGGTTGAACAGCGCGTAAAACGCCCCCAGCGGGCAAAGCCACTTGCAGAAGGGACGGTAGAATATTACGCTCAGTACGATTACTGTAAGCAGGACGCTGAATTTCCATGTAAACAGGCTTCCCAGCGCCGACCGGATACCGGAATTGGCAAGGGACAGCGGGATGGCCCCCTCCAGCACGCCTTGCGGACAGAGGTATTTACAGAAGAACGGGTCGCCCATGCCTACATCGTTTACAAGGAACGCCGGCAGCAGGAAAACCATCACCAGCAGTACGGCGTACTTGAGGTATCGCAGGGGCTTGAGTTTCTTTGTGGAGAACTTCTTCGTGGGAATCTTATGCAGCAGTTCCTGAAACCAGCCGAAGGGGCACAGAAAACCGCAGATAAAGCGTCCAAGCAGGACGCCGAGCAAAATGAGAAAGCCTGTGATATAATAGGAAAAACTGAACTTGGAAGAACCCACTACCGCCTGAAACGCCCCGATGGGACAAGCGCCGGAGGCTGCCGGGCAGGAGTAGCAATTCAGCCCGGGCACACAGACGGTTTTCCCTGCGCCTTGGTACAGTTTGCCCTTGAGAAAGTTCGGCAGGTGCAGGTTGGTCAATAAAGCTGCCCCCGCCTGTATCCAGCCGCGGAAGCGGGACATAATCTGTGACGCGCCCGAAAATTTCTTACCCAATGCCTACACACTCCAGACATAATTTAATCGCTTTGCTCAGTACCGTCGCGGCCTCGCCGCGCCATGCGCCGAAGCACAGCATGGCGATACCCACAACCAGCAACATGGCCTGCGCCGCTGCTTTTTTTGCACAGCTCAATTTTATCACCCTTTCACTTTTTCTGCCATCATCATAGCACAGGAAAGATAAAATCCCTGTTAAGAACGAAAATTTAATGCAGATCTTATCTGCTTTTGCTATAATAAAGAAAAAGGAAATGAAAAGGGGGACTCTTATGCACCTTTTGGTAATTGAAGATGAACGCGCTCTATGCGAGACGATTGTCCGCAGTTTGCGGCGCTTGGCATACAGTGTGGACTACTGCTACGACGGGGAAAAGGCGCTGGAACTTCTGGGTGTGGAGCGCTACGACTTGGTGCTTCTTGATTTGAACCTGCCGGGAAAGGACGGCATGACCGTGCTGCGCACCTTGCGGCAGACAGACCGCGAGACGCGGGTGCTGATTCTCTCCGCACGCGGCGAGATGGAGGACAAGGTTGAGGGCTTGGATGCCGGGGCCAACGACTATCTTGCAAAACCCTTTCACTTGGCTGAACTGGAGGCCCGCATCCGCAGTCTGACCTTGCGGCAGTTCACCCAGCAAGCCGTGTTGCTGACCTGCGGGGAGCTGACGTTCGACACACGCTCCCGCACCGCTGCCGTCAACGGGCAGCCCTTGACACTCACACGTAAGGAGACGGGCATTCTGGAATATCTGATGGTGCATCAGGGACGGCCTGTGAGTCAGGAAGAGCTGATGGAGCACGTCTGGGATAACAGCGTGGACAGCTTCAGTAATTCTATCCGGGTTCATATCTCCGCCCTGCGCAAGAAACTCCGCGCCGCGTTGGGGTTTGACCCCATCCGTAATCGCATCGGCGAAGGCTATTTGATGGGAGGAGAGGAAACATGAAGCGACTTTCCTTGCAGTGGCGCATCACTCTGATGACTGTCCTGCTCATCGGTGTCACCTGTGTTGTCATGAATCTGCTGCTCTGTTCCTCCGGTGTGTACTATATGGACACAATCGCGGACACCTTACAGGGAGGCGACACGGTTATGATGAACAGTGAAGGCGCAGAGAGCTTTAATCCGCAGCTCGTAACGCCCGATGAGGATCTGACCATTGTTGTCAACGGAGCGCAGGGGCGCTTTCGCATGACCAACTGGTATATTACGGCTGTGGTGACACTGCTTAGCGGCGTTCTGGCCTATTTTGTCAGCGGACGCGCCCTCAAGCCGCTGCGCAGCTTTGTGTCTCAGGTGGAGAAGGTGCAGCTGAACAACCTGGCGGATATGAGGATTAACGAGAATGTTCTGCCGGAGTTTCGGCAGCTGAGTTACTCTTTCAATCAGATGCTGGAGCGGTTGGACAACGCCTTTGCCGCCCAGCGGCAGTTCACCGGCAACGCTGCCCACGAGCTGCGCACGCCGTTGGCACTGATGCAGGCGCAGCTGGAGCTGTTCTCCGCGGAGCATCCCGATATGCTGCCGGAAACGGCGAAGTTTCTCGCACTTTTGCGGGAACAGACGGAGCGGCTGACACAGATGACCAAAACGCTGCTTGAAATGAGTAATTTGCAGCAGGTGGCGCGAAACGAGCAGATTCAGCTTGCCCCGATGGTTGAGGAGGTCTTCACAGATCTCGCGCTTTTGGCAGAAAAGCGCAATATTACGCTGGAGATGGAGGGAGACGGCTTCCTCATCGGCAGTGATGCACTGATTTACCGACTGCTTTTTAACCTGACGGAAAATGCAGTCAAGTACAACCGTTCAGGCGGCTCGGTGAAGGTTTCTGTTACGCAGGAGCCGGAAAAGCTTCTGATCCGCGTTTCCGACACCGGCTGCGGCGTCCCGGAGGAATACCAACAGAGCATCTTTCAGCCCTTCTTCCGGGTGGACAAGTCCCGCAGCCGGGAGTACGGCGGCGTTGGGCTGGGGCTTTCTTTGGTGTGGGAGATCGCCAATCTCCACGGTGGTTGCGTCCGGGTGGAGGAGAGTTCGAAGAAGGGCACCACGATTGCGGTGGAGCTGCCGGTACAGGGATAAGGCACTCGAAATCTCCGGTGAGCCGTTCGCGGAATACGAACAGATTTAGAAAAAGCAGCGGTTTTGCGATGAACAGAAGGGAAAGTGATGAACACATGAGAATCTTATATGAGCTGTCTTGGCTATGGGAAATGCTGGGCATCGCGCTTGCTGCTGCAGCTGTCTGCGTGACTTGTGCCGCACTGATTTGCAAAGCAACGAAGAGGCGGCCCAACAAAAAAATGTTGGCCGTCGTAGGGGCGGCGGCATTTGCCGGTGCAATTCTGGCAGTCCTTCTGATTGCGCGGACACCGATGCCGCTTTGAAGATCTTTAATCCTCCGGCAGCTTGGTCGACAACACGAAGAAGCTTGCCTGCACAATCCGTGGCCGGAGAATATATAGGCTGTCAAAAAAAACTCATGCTTTCAAACGGTGAAAGCATGAGTTTTTCAGTGTGCCGGTATGGACAGCCGCTGGTGTGGTCGGCTTTTTACCTGCGATTCCATTAAATGTGTCGTTTTTTAAGGAGCAGGGCGAGCGCCGCGAGGCTGCCTGCGCAGAGCGTCAGCCAAAGTGCGGGGGCAAAATCATCGCCTGTTTTGGGGTGGTTCGTCGGGCTTGGGGTTGCGGTCGGCGCGGCAGTCGGTACGGCTGTGGGAGCTGCCGTAGGTGTCGCCGTTGGTTCCGCTGTGGGCGTGGCCGTCGGTTCTGCGGTTGGGGTTGCCGTGGGCTCCGCTGTCGGCGTGGCCGTCGGTTCCGCCGTGGGCGTTGCGGTGGGCTCTGCAGTCGGTGTTGCCGTCGGTTCCGCCGTGGGCGTTGCGGTGGGTTCAACGGTAGGTGTTGCAGTCGGCTCCGGGGTCGGGGTCAGCTCGGGCGCGGCGATGGTGAAGGTGGTATTCAGCCCGTCTCCGTCGCGTGCCACATACAAGTCCTTGACGGATGTACCGGAAGACGAAGGGTACTTTACGGAGCCTGTTACGGCTGTTACTTTATAATTTCCCGGTTCTAACGTGTAGGGAATCAAAATGCTTACCCGTGTAGAAGCTGGTAATATGTCATCATCCTCGTCAAAATTTACATATGTGAATGTCGGATCTGTGTCGATCACCGCACCGGTCAGTACGGTTGTATCGCCGGTATCTGTATTCGTAACGGTGAAGGACGTGTCTGCTGACAGTGACAGATCATTGATGGTAATATTCCGTGACGGTTGAGCACTGTCTCCTTTGGATACGAACGGTACAAACCCAATGCGCAGCTGCCCTTTTGTAGGCCCCGGCTGTCCCGACTCTGCACCTACGATCACGACGTCCTCCTGTTGACAGCCTGCCACTGAGAGCAGAGCGAACAGCAGAAGGAACACGACTCCGATTTTTATACCCTTGTTTTTCACGGCGTTACCTCCTCATAAATTTGAACGGTGTTTGTTGTGTTCATTATACCATGACATGGGGTGAACGTCAATTAGAATATTCTTAGAATTTGTTCATTTTTATTTTACAGCGGGCAAAATTTTCCGTTGCAGCGGGCAAAACGGTTTTTCTTGCAAATGGGTGTTGCTATCTGCCGTGGGGTATGGTAAAATCAAGCTGTATGACCCGTTCTATAATAAGAAGAACGAGGAAAAAGAGAGGATTGGTTCAAATCATGAAAAATATAAAAAAGCTGCTGGCTGTTCTGCTGGCCGCGCTGCTGTGCGTATCTGTGACGGCCTGTGCAAACAACAGCTCTTCAAGCACGGCAGTCGCAACGCTGGAGACGTCTTCCACGGCGAGCGAGGGCGAGACCGCGGAGAGTACCGACAAAGACCCTGCGGGCTATGACGATGATATTCAGGGCCTTTGCAAGTATCTTGAAGACTGCAAGGTGGCAGCGGGCGAAAAGGTGCAGATGTCTTACGACGTCATCGGCGCCGAAAACGGCTATAAATATGTATACCGCTACGCAGATTCCGCTGTGCAGCTTGAAGTGTATGAGTTCCCGGCGGAGCTTTCCGAGACCGCTAAGGCGCTTCAGGACGCTGTGCGCGCAGACGGCACGTTTAAGGTGCTGGATAACACCGTGCCGGGTTATCTTTCAAACGACGGCCGCTTCCTTTTGATCTACACCGACGCGAAGTCGGAAAAGGAAGACGCGAATAAAACACACAAGGAGCACGTTCTGGAGTGCTTCAATACGTTTGCGGACGCAAAGGCAAAATAAAAATTATAGGGGGCGGAAAGGCATGTGCTTTTCCGTCCTTAGTGCTTTCTTATTTTAAAAAATCGGCGGCGGTTAGGCATAAATAGGCATGAAACGCACCGAGAGGGGAGTTGTACACCATGAACACACAAGATACCGTGCACCGCAAAAGCGCCGCAGAGCTGCGCATACGGCGCGTGATGGATGCACTGGAGAAAAACAACATGCAGGCGTATTATGCGCCCACATGTGCGGACGCCGTAAAAATCGCAAAAGAGCTGCTGCAGCCGGGCGATGTGATTTCCTGCGGCGGCAGCGTGACGCTGGATGAGACCGGCGTGATGGATTTAATGCGCTGCGGGGACTATGAATTTTTGGACAGAACAACCGCGAAAACGCCCGAGGAGCGCGAGAAGCTGTACCGCGAGGTGTTTTCCTCCGATGTGTTTTTGACGGGCACAAACGCCGTTACAGAGCACGGAGAGCTCTATAATGTAGACGGCAACGGCAACCGCGTGGCGGCGATGCTGTTCGGCCCGAAAAAGGTGCTGGTTTTTGCGGGGTGTAACAAGATTGTGCGCGATATAGACGACGCCGCAAAACGCGTGAAAAGCTGTGCGACGCCCGCAAATGCCATGCGGCTGAATTTGGACACGCCGTGCACGCACGGGGCGTGTCCCGGCACGGACGGCGAGCTGTGCGCGGGCTGCCGCTCGGAAAATCGCATCTGCGCGATGTACACGGTTTTGGCACGCCAGCGCGTGAAGGGCAGAATTCATGTCATTCTCATCGGTGAGGAGGTCGGTTACTGATATGAAAGAAAAGATACAGGCTTTTATGGCAAAACGACAGGCAAAAGGAAAGCGGTCCTACGAGATCGACATGTGCAACGGTCCGCTGCTGGGCAAAATTCTGCGCTTTGCGGTGCCGCTGATGCTTTCCGGCGTTTTGCAGCTGTTTTTTAACGCGGCGGATATTGTGGTGGTCGGCCGCTTTACCGGCCACACGGCACTGGCGGCGGTGGGCTCTACCGGCGCGCTTATCAATTTGCTCATCAACGTGTTCATCGGCCTTTCCATCGGCACAAACGTGCTTGTGGCGCGCTATTACGGCGCACAGGATGCAAAGCAGCTGAGCGAGACCGTACATACCTCTGTGCTGACAAGTCTTGTGAGCGGTGTTATATTGATTGCCGTGGGCGTTGCGTTTGCGGAGCCACTGCTGACCCTGATGGGCACCCCGGAGGACGTTTTGGGTCAGGCGGCGCTTTACATGCGCATATACTTTGTGGGCATGCCGGCGATGATGCTGTACAACTTCGGCGCGGCGACTTTGCGCTCTGTGGGCGACACAAAGCGCCCGCTGTACTTTTTGACCATTGCGGGCGTTGTAAACGTCATTTTGAATCTGTTCTTCGTCATTGTGTTCCATCTCGGCGTGGCGGGTGTTGCCATTGCGACGGTCATTTCGCAGGTGATTTCTGCGGGACTTGTGACCATCTGCCTGATGAAAACGAACGCTTCTTACCGTTTGGAGCTGCATAAGCTGCATATCTATAAAGATAAGTTTTTCGGCATGATGCGTGTCGGCCTGCCGGCGGGCATGCAGGGCGCGGTGTTCTCCATTTCGAACGTGCTCATTCAGTCCTCTATCAACTCGTTCGGCTCTACCGTTATGGCGGGCAGCACGGCTGCGGCCAACATTGAGGGCTTTGTGTACACTGCGATGAACGCGTTTTACCAGACGGCGCTGTCCTTTACCGGGCAGAACATGGGCGCGAAGAAATACGACCGCGTGGCGAAAATTCTGCGCATCTGCATTTTTTGTGTGACCGTGACGGGCGTTGTGCTCGGCTGCGGCGCGTATTTGCTGGGCACACCTTTACTTTCTATATATACGTCTGACCCGGAGGTTATCCAGTACGGTTTGGAGCGTATGCTCATTGTGTGCGTACCGTACTTCCTTTGCGGCATTATGGACACGCATGTGGGTGTTTTGCGCGGTATGGGGTATTCGATCATGCCGATGATTGTATCGCTTACAGGTGCGTGTGCGCTGCGTGTGGTGTGGATCCTGACGGTCTTCCAGATGCACCGCACGCTGTTTATACTGTTCCTCTCGTACCCGGTGACGTGGGCCGTGACGGCGGCCGCGCATTTTGTGTGCTACCTTATCGTGCACCATAAGATGATGGAAAAGGCGAAAGCGGAGCAGGCCGAGGCAGCAAAAGCATAAAGTATACTTATATATTAAGAAGAAACGCGTTGTGGGATGACCGCAGCGCGTTTCTTCTATATATATAACAGAGAAAAGCAGAACCGCAAAACAAAAACGCGTCATCCTATAACTATATATAAGAAGATATAGGGCTGCATTGTAAAGCTTTACGATAACTTCACGGCGGTTTTAAGTGTTTTAAAAACTTTTTTCGGATAAAATCAGAAAGATTATGAGGAGATTCAGAAGTGAAAGGACACTGATGCGCCAGATATATAAGAAGATGTGCTTGAAGCTTTGGGGTACAGAGAGGGGCTTTTGCAACTTTAAGACCACCTTTTCAAAAAGTTTTTCTTGATTTTTTCAAAAAAATTTCGTAAAATAGTTTGCGTAAGCCATGTATATGGGCATGTAAATGCAAAAATGCCCATTCGAAGATACACCATATATTGTGTTTAAATCAAGGCACAACATATAGATGTAGTTTTTCAAAAAAAACTTAAAAAACTTTCAAAAAAGTGTTGACAAAAGGGGTTGTACGTGGTATTATAGTCAAGCGCTCGAGAGAGACGGCAAAAAACTGAAAGCGAAAAGCTGAAAGGAAAGCCGCTTGAAAGAGAGCACAGGACCTTGAAAATTAAACAACGAGAGA
>ERZ507073.477-NODE-477-length-36309-cov-12.624676_pt1 | contig 36309 bp, 31 predicted proteins | sample MGYA00512290_ERZ507073 | MGnify/ENA metagenome assembly ERZ507073 | reverse complement strand
CCGGTGACACTTCGGGTATGAACCGAATGCTCTAGCCAACTGAGCTATACCGCCATATTTATTTTGTGCACTTGAACAGTGCTTTATTATTATAGCCAATCGACCGCGATTTGTCAACAATTATTTCGCAAAAATTCAAAAATTTCTGAAATATCTCCTTTCATGGCGTAAAAAAGACGCTGTAACAGAAAAAAGTCACAGCGTCTTGCGCAAATCATTCCCGGTATTTCTCCATCATTTCCTTGAACAGCACAGCCGGAGAGGGCGGCGTGTAGGTAATGGCGTTGGCACCCGCCGCAATGGTGGCGGAAATGCTCTCGCCGGTCTTGCCGCCGCTGGCGATGATGGGCACATCCGGGAACTGCTCCCGGATCTTTGCCACCACCCGGGGCGTGTCGGTGCTGCAGGCCACATTCAGGATGGATGCCCCGGAATCAATGCGGCTCTGGATGTTGGTGTCCTCTTTTGTCACTGTGATGATGACCGGGATGTCCACCACCCGCGAGACCGCCAGCAGGTTCAGGTCAGAGATGGGGGAATTGAGCACCACGCCCATGGCACCCTGGCTCTCCACGTCGCGGGCAAGGTTCAGGGTGCGCATGCCGTGGGTGGTGCCGCCGCCCACACCGCAGAACACCGGGATGTAGGATGCCTTGATGATGGCATCGCTGATGGCCTGCTGGGGCGTGAAAGGATAGACCGCGAACACCGCGTCCGCGTCGCAGTTGCGGATGATGGCAAGGTCGGTGGTGAATACAAAGCTTTTCAGCCGCCGCCCGTTGATGACGATGCCGCTGGCGGCATACACCTCCTGGGGCATTTTCAGGATGTTGTGGCGCAGGCGGCTCTCTACGTTGGGGGAAGTTTTCTTTTCAGCTGCCATGGGCAAATCCTCCGTTTCTCAATGGTTTCAAATAGGAACTATATTATAGGAAAACAGGGGAGTTTATGCAAGAAACATCCTGTGAACAGTCTGCAAATAAAAATCGACCCTCTCCGTCCGTGCTTCACAGCACCGGAGAGGGTCGTTCCTTTAATGTGTTCTAACGTAATCTAAAATATCCTCAGGCACGCCGGCCAGTGCATCGGCTCCGGCAGCAGTCAGCTCTGCACGGCCCCGGAAGCCCCACAGCGCCCCCATGGCAGGCAGACCGGCATTGTGCCCGGTCAGGATATCTACATCGCTGTCGCCCACAAACAGGGTGCTGACAGGGTCTGCGTGCAGGTCCTGCATCAGGCTGTAAACACCGGTGGGGTCGGGCTTGGTGGGCACGCCCGGGCGGCTGCCCCGCACCAGAACAAACCGACCTGCCCCGAAATAATGCTCGATGATCTTGCCGCACAGCGGGTCAGCCTTGTTGGAGAACACCGCACACTGCACACCCGCGGTGTTCAGCGCGTCAATGAGGGCAGCAATGCCCGGGTAAGGCGCGGTCTTGTCCTCCTTGTGGGCATCGTACCGGGCGGTAAACTCCGCCAGCGTAGCGGCCAGCTGCTCCGGTGTGCGGGCATCGGCGGGCGAAAACCGCTCCACGAGCTTCGGGATGCCGTTGCCCACCATGTGCTTGAACTGCTCCACCGTAAACTCCGGCCACCCATGCTGTGCGCACACCCAGTTGCCTGCATCAGCCAGGTCGTCGATGGTGTTCAGCAAAGTGCCGTCCAAATCAAATAATACCGTATGAATCATAACAATTTTACTTCCCCTAAGAACAATAACGTTATCTTTATGCCAAGGGCTCCCCTGATTGGGGGAGCTGTCGCCGATCGGCGGCTGAGAGGTTTAATTCGTTTCCATAAATCTGAAAAATTTCTCCGCATCCCGCAGCGGCACGCTCCTCACCTTGAGCTTTACCCAGCCGGGAAAGGTCAGGGTCAGGTTGGTGCGGCCCACACTGGCAGCCCAGGGGCTTTGTGCTGCGGTCAGGCAGACATCCGGGTGAAACACACAGATGCAGTGCAGGTAGAGCCCCTGCTGCCGCCGCAGGGTCATGCGGCCCTCCCGCAGCCAGAGGCCCTCCCGCCGGTAGCCGGCCGCGGCTCCGGCCAGCAGTGCCCCAAAGAAGAAGGTGGGGATGAGCAGGGTCACGGTCAGCTGGGGCAGCACTGTGGCCGAGACCAGCGTCAGCAGGAGGCAGAGGGCAAAGGGAATGCCTGCCGGTGCAAAAAAGATGAGACTGCGCTGCTCGGTGCGGGCCAGCAGGTCGGGCGGCATCCGGAACTCCGGCAGCAGCTCCCGGAACAATGCTTCCTCGCCGCTGCGGTAGACGAACAGCGGCAGCTCGGGGGAGCAGCCGCCCGCCGTTACAAAGACCGGCCAGCGCTTCATCAGCCGGGCAGCGGGGGAGATGCGGACATCTGCAAAGCTGATCTCGCTTGTCCGCACCCGGCACTCGAAGTGCCCCAGCCAGCCGCCCCTGCTGCCGATCTGGTCGGCCGTGTGCCAGACAGTGTAGTGCACGGTCTGGGCAAAGCTGCGCATCAGGCTGGCCCCCAGCAGAAAGCCAGCAGCCGCCAGCAGCCACGCCGCGCCGGCAGGGAGCCACCCCGCCGCGAATCGGGCCAGAAAGCTCACCTGGATCTGGGCAAAAACGGCAGGGTTCCAGTCCGGAACATCCCGGGTCTGGCGCACGGCCAGCACGAACAGGGCCAGCGTGGAGAGGCCGTTGGCCCCCAGGAAACCCAGCGCCGCCCGCTCCCCTCCGGCGGGCCGGTGCAGGGTAGGATTTACCAGAGGCATCAGCTGGTCTGCCACCGCCTCGGCATCGGCTTTGGACAGGCAGACCGAAAGAGTGTGCTTTTGCGCAGCGCCCACTGGGTAAAGGGTCAGGCGGCTTGCCCCGGCCATCCGGTAGAGCAGGGGCCGGTCGATGGTCAGTGCCGCCAGCATCTCGCCCCGCAGGGCACGATCCAGCCGGATGCCCAGCCGCCAGTGCAGATGAAAGACTCCGGTGTCATCCATGCTCCAGCTGCTCACACGCAGGATGCCCCAGCTCACGGCGCAGAGTAAAAGGAACAGCAGCGCATCCTGCCGCAGAGCCGTGTGCAAGGCTGTCCAGTTCCGCTCAAACAGCACCTGAACCAGCGGCAGCAGATAGACCACCAGCGTTTTGCGCAGAAACCGCAGAACGGTAAAGGGGTGCAGGCGGCGTTCGTTCATCGGATCTCCTCCGCAAGGGCATGGGTGAGGGCAGCGGCCTGCTCTGCCGGGACCGCCGGTAAAATAAGCCGCGTGCCCGGTGCCGTGATGACGACCACCGATACCCCTGCCAGCCGGAGCAGCGGTGTGCGCAGCCGGAACAGCCCTGTTACGGCCCTGCGGCGGACCGCCCGCCGCAACGGGAAGGCGATGCCGGAGTACACCGTCAGGGTCTCCGCGCCCAGCGCAGCGGCATAGCTGCAGGCGCGCTGGTACACCACCGCCACCAGTGCGGCCCAGAGCAGGCAGAACACCATCCCGGCAGGCAGGCTCTGCCAGAACACAAAGGGAGCCGCCAACAGGCCCGGGATGGCGGCCCAGCAGCAGAGCACAGCCCGGCCCCGGGGCGGGATGATAAGCGCCGTGCGGCGCAGCTCCCGCTCCGTCACTTGCTGTTCAGCTCCCAGGCATCGGTCAGCAGGTGCAGGGTATCGTCCTGCGTCAGCACCAGGATGCGGTCCCAGGGCAGCAGAACGGTGTTGCCGTGGGGGATGATGAACTCGGTGTCGCGGGTGATGCTGACCAGAATGGCATCGCCGGGAATGGGCACATCCATGATGGCCTTGCCCGCAAACTTGAAGTTCTCGGGCAGCAGGATCTCGTTCAGGCTGGCCGTGCCGCCGCCCAGGCTGAGCAGCTGGCGGATGGTATCCGTTTCGATCTCCCGTTCCAGAATGTGGCTCAGGTTGTCAGTGCCGCAGACCACGGTGTCCACGCCTAAGGTGTGCAGCAGCTCCCGGTTTTTCGGGTTGGAGGCCCGGGCCACGGTGCGGTCTACACCGAACTCCCGCTTGGCGATCTGACAGGCCACGAGGTTGTCCTCGTCCGAGCCGGTCACGGCCACAAAGGCGTTGCAGCTGCCAACATCGGCGGTGCGCAGGGTGTCCACGCTGATGGAATCGCCGCAGATCACGGGGATGTCCAGCGAATCTGCCAGCATCCGGCACTGGGCCTCGATGGGTTCAATGATGACCACCGAATGGTGGTTCGTCAGCAGGCTCTGGGCCAGATACCGCCCAACACGCCCGCCGCCTGCAATACAAACTTTCATATTGATACCTCATATTACTTTGCGTAAAACTATTTTGGGATAAAACCTCACTTCGCCAGCGCACGGAACACTGCCTGCTCTGTCAGGATGGTGGGGCAGATCGTGTCCAGCTCGTAGGTCTTGTGGTAGAGCACCTGCAAATGCGGGTCAGAGACGCGGCAGATGACCTTTTCGCGCCGGAAGATGTTCTTTGCGATCTGTGCAGCCATCAGGTTCACGGAGTCATCCTCGCACACAGCGGCCACCGCGTCGCAGTTCTCCACGCCGCCCTGCTTGAGGATGTCGGGATCGGTGGGGTCGCCCACAAGGGCTGTGCCGCCAAAGGAATAATCATCAAAGCTGTCCAGCCGCTTGAGCTGCTCGGGGTCCTTTTCGATCAGGGAAATATCATGGCCGATGCGTTCCAGATCCCGCACCAGTGCCGCGCCCACCTGGTCGCAGCCGATCACCAGAATATTCATGGATGTCACCTCATTGTTCAAAATCTGTTTTTATCTGGCCCGGCATTCCGCGTCAGAAGGAAACACAGGGAGAAGCGTTGTGTCCAGTATAGCATATTTCCGGCGGCAGATAAATACAGAAAAAGCAGACAGTGCTCCTGTATAAAATTTGTGATTTTTCGTGCGCAGGCTCTCAGAATATGATATACTGGAAAGCGAACCCAATCTGAATGTGCGCAGAGCGCCTGTGCCGCTTTGCAGGGAGGAGAACCCATGTTTCTTGAAATACTGAAAGCCATCCTGATGGGCATTGTGGAGGGCGTCACCGAGTGGCTGCCCATCTCGTCCACCGGCCACATGATCCTGGTGGAGCAGGTGGTCAAGTTCAACGCCAGCGAGGAGTTTATGTCCATGTTCCGCGTGGTCATCCAGCTGGGTGCCATTCTGGCCGTGGTGGTGCTGTTCTGGAATAAGCTCTGGCCCTTCGGCCTGCGCCATGGCCGCGTCTGCTCCAAACCTGCCGTCTGGCAGCTCTGGTTCAAGGTAGTGGCCGCCACCATCCCGGTGCTCATCATCAGCCCGCTGGACGACTGGTTTGAGGCCCGCTTCTACAATTACATCACGGTCGCCGCCATGCTGATCCTGTACGGTGTCCTCTTCATCCTTGTGGAGAACCGCCGCACCGCCCCGCATGTCACCCGGCTGGAACAGATCACCTACCGCGAAGCCTTCATCGTCGGCGTGTGGCAGATGCTGGCCATCATCCCCGGCACCTCCCGCTCCGGTGCCACCATCGTGGGTGGCCTGCTGCTGGGTCTGTCCCGTGCCTGTGTGGCCGAGTTCACCTTCTTCCTCGCCATCCCCGTTATGGCGGGCGCGTCCCTGCTCAAGGTGGTCAAGTTCGTCCTCTCCGGCGCTGCGATGACCGGTACCGAGATCGCTGTCCTCGTAGTGGGCTGCGTGGTCGCCTTTGTGGTCAGCCTTGCCGCCATCCGATTCCTGATGGATTACGTCAAGCGCCATAACTTCAAGTTCTTCGGCCTCTACCGCATCGTGCTGGGCCTGATCGTCCTGGCCGTGGCCGCCATCACCGCCATTGCGTAAATCGCTCCCCAAACACCCCAGCCGCCCGTCCGGGCGGCTTTTTTGCGCCATTGTTGAAAAAATGCACATGAACGAGTATAATAATATTGTCAGTTCGGAAGGGGATTCGGAGGAGAGGCGCTTATGGCAAGATTTGTTCCGTTCATTGTAGATGCCGGTGATAACCAGAAAATTGGCGTAAAAATCACGCGGATGAAAAAAACGGATGCGGCACAAACGGAAAAAGAGCCACACTGGCAGACAAGCTGGATGTCGGAGTATATTCAGAGCAATTCCTTTGAAAAATATGCGCTGAAAACCGCAGATGGGGAGCTGGTTGCTCTGGCTGCGTATGAAATATTGGAAAATGATGTAATGGTTCACATCACTTATATTGAGAGCCAGCCGCAGAGCAATCCGACAATTGTTGGACAGGCCAGAAAATACCATGGAATAGGGCGGGTCCTGATTGCCTACGGCATCAAGCTGTCCATTGACCATGCGTGCGGTGGAACGGTTACCTTTGAAGCAAAGGTTCCGGAGCTGGCAGAGCACTATGTGCAGAATTATGGTGCAAGTCCTCTTCCAAGTTTTGGCGGAGCTCCGCGCTATGAGCTTTCCGGTGAAGCAGCAATGAAAGTATTTGTTATGTACTTGAAGTGAGGTGTTTGTAAGATGACAGCACATGAATATTTTGAGAGAGAGCCGGAACGGGAGGAGTTTTACCGAACCTTTTACAAAATATGCCGACAATTCAATGTTACGTGGTCTTCTGCATCCCCTGAGGTCAAAGCGTTTGTGGAAGAAGCCACCCGAGTGGCCTACGAGCAGGGGAAGGCCCGCCGCAATGGTGAGAACCTGAATACGGTAAAGCCGTTCTTTGGGGATGAAGCCTGTTGATCCCAAACACCCCAGCCGCCCGCACGGGCGGCTTTTTTGCGCCCTGGGGCAATTGCACCGGCCCCGGCCTTGTGTTATACTGGAGCCATAAAGAGAGAACCCGGCGGCGGGAAAGTGCCGCACCTGAAATTGTCAAAAACGGAGGAGATCCCTATGGAAGCATCGACTGTATATTACACCGACTTCCGGTGTCCTGTGGGCACCAGCCTGACCGAAAAACTGCGCCGCCTGTGCATTGCGGCGGGCATCAAGAGCATTGATATGGACGGCAAGTTCGTGGCCATCAAGATGCACTTTGGTGAGCTGGGCAACCTGGCTTTCCTGCGCCCGAACTACGCCAAGGTAGTGGCAGACCTGTGCAAGGAGCAGGGGGGCCAGCCCTTCCTGACCGACTGCAACACGCTGTACCCGGGCAGCCGTAAGAACGCGCTGGAGCACCTGAGCTGCGCGCAGGAAAACGGCTTCTGGCCCATGACCACCGGCTGCCAGATCATCATTGGCGATGGCCTGCGCGGCACCGATGAGCTTGAGGTGCCCGTGCCCAACGGCGAATACTGCAAGACCGCCAAGATCGGCCGCGCCATTATGGATGCCGACATCTTCATCAGCCTGACCCACTTCAAGGGCCACGAAGCGACCGGCTTCGGCGGAGCCATCAAGAACATCGGCATGGGCTGCGGTTCCCGTGCGGGCAAGATGGAGCAGCACTCCTCCGGTAAGCCCGCCGTGCAGGAGGAGCTCTGCCGCGGCTGCCACCGCTGCGCCAAGGAGTGCGGCTCCGATGCCATCCGCTACAATGAGAACAACAAAGCGGTCATTGATTACGAAAAGTGCAAGGGCTGCGGCCGCTGCATCGGTGCCTGCAACTTCGATGCCATCTATTCCATCGACAGCAGCGCCAACGAGGAGCTGGACCGCAAGATGGCAGAGTACGCCGCCGCCGTCTGTGCAGGCCGCCCCTGCTTCCACATCAGTCTGGTGCAGGATATCAGCCCCAACTGTGACTGCCACGGCGAGAACGATGCCCCCATCCTGCCGGATATCGGTATGTTCGCCTCCTTTGACCCCGTGGCGCTGGATCAGGCCTGTGCCGATGCCTGCCTGAACGCACAGCCCCTGCCCAACAGTCAGCTGGGCCAGAACCTTGCAAAGCCCGGCTGGAACTGCCACCACGACAACTTCAAGGATTCCAACCCCAATGTCGAGTGGAAGGCAACGCTGGAACAGGCCGAAAAGATCGGCATGGGCACCCGCCAGTACACCCTGAAGAAGATCTGAACATAAAAATAAGCCCGACAACGTCGGGCTTATTTTTATGTCTCTTGCATTCAGGGGCAGACAGAATGCTCAATACTCGCTGGAAGCCGGGACCAGTACGTCAATGACATCGGCCAGGGCTTTCCAATTTTCCTCGGAACAGCCGGGCAGCTCTTTGGCATCCAGACCGGCATCCTCGATGCGGCCGGTCATGCTGTCCTTGTCGGTCAGCAGGGTCTCGGCATCGGCCTTGATGAGCGGCCAGGCATCGGCAAAGCTCTGCTGGTCATCGGCGCTCAGGCTGTCGAACCACTGGGTATAGGCATCTTTGATGTCGCTGACCGGCTGGATGCTCATGCTGCAGCCATCGGCCCATTTCAGCAGGGAAGCCGCCGCGATGACGGATTTCAGCGAGCAGCCGGACACGCCGGGGCCCCAGCCAAGGCAGGGGGCAAAGGCATCGTCCGGGTCAGAGAGGGAGAACAGGGAGTTCTCGCCTGCGTCCAGCGGGCCCACCTTGCCGGTGTCGGCGGTCACGGTGGAAGAGGGGATGCTCTCGCTTGCAGAAGCGAAAGAGCTGGAAGCGGCAGTGCTGCCGGAAGAGGTGCTGCAGCCTGCCAGCACGCCGCACAGCAGGGCGGCGCAGACCAGCAGGGAAAGAATACGCTTGCGAATCATAGGAAAGCCTCCTTTTATCGTGTTCCGGCCCATCTGCCGGAGAAACTGCTCTGGTACATTTCTAGTATACTGTTCTGCCGGGCTGTTGTCAATCGGCGTGCGCAGGACGATTTTTCACCCCGGCTGTGCAAACTATACAAACTTTTGTCGTTTTTTTCTCAGTCGGGCGGGATTGACATTTTTTGCGCTGGCGCGTATAATTCGGCCATGGTCAAACTGGGAGAAACGGGTGAAGAACCGGAAAAAGGGGGAGAAACGGATGCAGAAATTTCTGCGGCGGCTGGAACGCTTTTCACAGTCGCTGCTGTCGCCGCTGTCTTATCTTTCGGCGGCGGGCCTGCTGCTGGTGCTGGGAGCGCTGCTCACCAGCAAGCCCTTGTGTCAGGCGCTGCCGGTGCTGCAGTGGGCTCCGCTGCAGCTGGTGGGTCAGCTGCTCTACAACGGGATGATGGTGCTCATCAACAACCTCAGCGTCATTCTCTGCGTGGGGGTGGCTGCCGTGCGCGCCAAAACCGAAAAGCAGGATGCCGCCCTGCTGGCGCTGATGGCCTACCTTGTGTTCCTCACAGCCAACCACACCGCGCTGGAAGCGCTGGGACTGCTTGCCCAGCCGAACGGGATGACCGGCCTTGCGGGCACGGGCCAGACCACCATTCTGGGCATTCAGGTGGTGGACACCGGCGTGGCAAGCGGCATCGTGCTGGGCTTTGTGGCGGCGTGGCTCTTCAACCGCACCTGCGAAAAGCAGTTTTATGGCATGATCACCCAGCTCTATTCGGGCCTGCGGTGGTCGTTTTTGTGGCTGTCGGCGCTGGCGGTGGCACTGGGGCTGGGATTCTGCTTTGTCTGCCCGCCGCTGCAGCGGGCGGTCAGCGCCCTCACGGGCTGGATCGCGGCTTCAGGGAACGCGGGTGTGTTCCTCTACGGCTTTCTGGAACGGCTGCTTATCCCCACCGGCCTGCATCACCTCATCTATATGCCCTTCCAGTTCTCTTCGCTGGGCGGCAGCCTGACCGTAGGCTCTGTGACCTACACAGGTGCTTACGCCGTCTGCATGACCGAGTACACCATGGGCCTGCCCCTCTCGGACGGCATCGTCTGGATGTACACCGGCTTCACCAAGACCTTTGGCTATCTGGGCATTGCAGCGGCCTTCATCTTCACGGCCCGCAAAGAGAACCGTGCCCGTACCGCCGCCGCTATGATCCCGCTGGCGGTCACGGCCTCGGTGGCCTCCATTACCGAACCCATTGATTTTCTGTTCTGCTTCGTTTCGCCCCTGCTCTGGGTGGCCCATGCGGTCATTACGGGCGGCTTTATGGTGCTGCTCCAGGTCCTGCACGTCCGGGCCTTTACCTCCAACCTGCTGGGGTCGCTGGTGTTCAACCTGAGCGCCGGGGAGCAGCTGCAGAACATGCCGCTGCTCTATCTGCTGGGCTTTGCGGAGATCCTGACCTACTTTGCCGTGTTCAGCATCCTCATCAAGGCAAAGGATCTGCCCACCCCGGGCCGGGAAGCAGCCCTTTCCACAGACCAGTCCCCGTACGCCGACCCGCAGGAGGTGTGCCGGTTCATCGCCGCGCTGGGTGGGCCGGAGAACATCGCCCAGCTGGGAAACTGCTTCACCCGCCTCCGGCTCACGGTGCGGGATGCCTCGCTGCTGGATATGGGGGCTCTGCTCTCCCTGCCCCATAAAGGTCTTGTGGTGCAGGGCACCCGGGTCCAGCTGGTCTGCGGCCTGCACGCCGCCCAGCTCCGCCGTGCGCTTGAACAGCAGCTTGCCGAGATGGCCCCGGTGTGATTGCTTTTTGATAAGAGAAACGGTATAATTGTGGCGAAACCTCTCAGTCGCCTGCGGCGACAGCTCCTCTAACAGGGGAGCCAAAAAGGCCCCTGCCTCTCCTATTAGGCAACAACAACAACCGCCGCCAGTGGCGGATGAAGGGAGTTGTTGTTGGGGCAGCGGCCAACAAGGCACAAGTGCAATACTTTGCACGAAGTGAATGTTGGGAGCCGCAACCCGGACAAGTGGCATTGCGAAGCAATGACAGAGAGGTTTAGCAGCGGATAACCTGAAAATAAAGGAGAACATAAAATGCAGAATAACACCTTTTCCGTCGAAGGTCTCTTCGATTTCCTGAACGCCGGTGTCAGCGCCTTCCACTCCACGGCTGCGGCTGTGAAGATCCTGGAGGAAAACGGCTACCAGAACTGCCCCGAGAGCGCAGCCTGGGAGCTGGTGCCCGGCGGCAGATATTACACCACCCGCAACGGCTCTGCCGTGCTGGCATGGCGGATGCCCAAGGGCGAGCTGACCGGCTGGCATGTCACCGCCAGCCACAGCGATTCTCCCACCTGGCGCATCAAGCAGCTGGACGGCGGCAAGGACGCAGTCTTTGCCAAGGCGGAGACCGAGGGCTACGGCGGCATGATCATGCCCACCTGGCTGGACCGTCCCCTGAGCGTGGCGGGCCGCATTCTGGTCCGCACGGAGAACGGCATCCGGAGCCTGCTGGTTCACCCCGACCGGGCGCTGGCTGTCATCCCCAACCTCTGCATCCACTTCAGCCATGACCTGAACAACGGCATGAAGTACAACCCTCAGGTGGATCTGCAGCCCATCTTTGGTGAGGCAGGCTCCACCCTGCGGGACGCTCTGGCTGAGGAGGCCGGAGTCAAGGCTGAGGACATCGTGGACGCTGACCTGGTGCTCTGCACCCGCGAAAAGGCCGAGCGCGTGGGCCTGAAGGGCGAATACTTCATGTCCGGCCGCATCGATGACCTGGAATGCGCCTACACCACCCTGTGGGGCTTCCTGCAGGGCCGCGGCGAGGAGGAAGGCCGGGGTGATATGTGGGTCATGTTCGACAACGAGGAGGTGGGCTCCTCCAGCCGGCAGGGCGCACAGGGTACCCTGATGGCCAATGTGCTGGCCCGCATTGAGGAAAAGCTGGGGGTCACCCGAGAGCAGAGCATCCGTGCCTGCACCAACAGCCTGCTGCTGAGCGCCGACAATGGCCACGCCACCCACCCCAACCACCCCGAAAAGAGCGATCCCGCCAATGTGGCGGTCATGGGCGGCGGTGTGCTGCTGAAGTACAATGCCCGCCAGACCTACACCACCAGCGGCTTTACCGGCGCTGCTTTTGCCGAGATCTGCAAAAAGGCCGGTGTGCCGGTGCAGGTGGCCGCAAACCGCGCGGATGTTCCCGGCGGCTCCACGCTGGGCAACCTGCTGGGCCACCAGATCCTGATCCCCATGGTGGATATCGGTCTGGCACAGCTGGCCATGCATTCCGCAATGGAGACCGCCAGCTGCAAGGATGCCGAGTACATGGCAAAGGCCGTGGCCGAGTTCTATAACACGCCCATCTCCCAGCCTGTGGACGGCGAGTGGAAGCTGGGCCTGTGAGCGCTGTGACCGGGCGCTTTGCCCCCAGCCCCAGCGGGCGGCTGCATCTGGGCAATCTGGCCTGCAGCCTGCTGGCCTGGCTCAGCGCCAGAAGTCAGGGCGGGCGCGTCGTTCTGCGCATTGAGGATCTGGATGCCGAGCGCTGCCCCCGCAAATATGCCGACGCACTGGAAGAGGACCTGCGCTGGCTGGGCCTTGTCTGGGACGAGGGCGGCAGCAGCGGCGGCCCCAACGGCCCCTATTACCAGAGCGAGTGCGCCGCCATCTACACCGAGAGCTATAACAAACTGGAAGCACAGGGCCTTGTTTACCCCTGTTTCTGCTCCCGTGCCCAGCTCCATGCCGCCAGCGCACCCCACACCTCCGACGGCAATGTGATCTATCCCGGCACCTGCCGGGGGCTGACGGCGGAGCAGATCGCCGAAAAGCGCAAAAAGAAGGCTCCGGCCTATCGTCTCATGGTGCCCGATGAGGACATCACCTTCACCGATGGCTGTATGGGCCCCCACACCGAGAACCTGCTCCACGACTGCGGGGATTTCTACCTCCGCCGCGCCGATGGCGTGTTTGCCTACCAGCTGGCTGTGGTGGTGGACGATGCCCGCATGGGCGTGACGGAGGTGGTGCGGGGCGCGGACCTGCTCTCTTCCACCGCGCGGCAGCTTTATCTTTACCGTCTGCTGGGCCTGCCCGCCCCAAAGTTTGCCCATTGCCCGCTCCTGCTGGCCCCCGATGGCCGCCGCCTGTCCAAACGGGACGGTGACCAGAGCCTGGAAAATCTCCGGGCAAAGTATACGGCGGAAGAGATCGTGGGCAGGCTTGCCTTTGCCTATGGTCTCCAACCTGAACCGGCTCCCCGCACCCCGGAAAGCCTGATCCCGGACTTTTCCTGGGACAAGGTGCCAAAGCAGGATATCTGCCTGCCGGAAAATCTGTTTTAAGCAAAACCACGATTTTTGCCATGCCTGTGCAAAGATCGTGGGTTTTTCTTTACAAAAAAACAATCTATGGTAGAATATAACTAGAGATTTTGCTGAAACAGAAAGGAGCCTGTTATGCGTAAAATGTTAAAAGCGTCGAGTTTGTTGATTTGTGCAATGCTTTTGTTCAGCGCATGTGCAAGCTCTTTGAATCTGGGACCGGGACCTTTCCGTTCGGAAATGCAGGATGTTTTCGTTCAGCAGACGACACTTACGGTTCCGGCCAGTCACGCCGAGCATGGGGAGGATTATGTCATTGAGTGGCAGGACCCTGTGATGGAAAAGCACGTCCGGAAATGGCTTGACCGCCCGAAGGGAGATATCTATCACAGCGATGTCTGGGATTATCAGCGGGTCTCGATAAATTCCGGAACCGGCGTAGGGGATCTCATCGTCAAAGATGCACCGGATGGGGTGGACATTGGAAGAAACGTCAACAGCAATGAGCAGCTGGCAGCCTGCGCAGTCAGCGTAGAGGGAACGTATGATCCGGTGACCTCTCTGGCAGACCTGCGGCATTTTGACAGCTTGCAGGTATTGTCGGTCAATAATAGAAGGGGAGCCCCACCCATTACAGATCTGACAGGTCTGGAGGAATGCAAAAATCTGATGCTTTTGAGTGTGCCCAGTGTGGAGAGCAGCGCATTCCCGACCTTTGCAAAGCTGGATTCTGTGGTAGAGCTGAAGTATGGCAGTGACGGGATCCGGGCGGATTCCAATGTCTCCGACCTTTCGGCGCTGGCGCAGATGAAGTCGCTGAAGATGCTGTGGATCACCGGCAGTGAGGTCGATCTGACCCGGCTGGCCGGAGCTGACTTGCGGGTCCTGAGACTGGACGTGACCCGGATCGGTTCGCTGGAACCGCTGAAGCAGATGGAAAATCTGAGCTTTCTGCAGCTGTGCCAAGGGCCGGAGATCGACAGCTTTGCCCCGCTGGCGGAGAGCAGTGTGCAGTATCTGAGTATGTCCCTCTCTCAGGGTGCACAGGAAACCTACAAAGACATGGATTATACTCCCCTGACCCAGATGCCGCAGCTGATCTGGCTGGATCTGACCAACAACATCACGTTTGATACGGAAACCTGCAAAAAACTGCTGGCAAACGATACGGCCCTGAAATATCTGAAAATTTCCTATACATCAGCGGCCAAAGATGCCGAAGAGCTGGATACAGCGCACCTGAAGGAGTTCACTGCTCCGGCTCCGTAATGCCCCAAAATGCAAAAACACCCATGCCAGCGCCGGCATGGGTGTTCTTCCGTACAGATTCAAAGCCGCTGCAAGGCTCTTGCGTCGCTGCGTTCCAGTGCGGTCATGCCGGTATCCAGCGCCATGGCCAGGAGGATGCCCAGCAATACATCAATGCAGCTGTGCTGCTTGAGCAGGACCGTGGACGCGATGATGGAAACGCAGAGCACGGCGGAAGCAGGCCGCATCCAGCGGCGGCCCGGCGTTTCAAAGATGTGGCTGCGGTAGTAGGCCATCATCAGGGTGACGGAGTTGAACACATGGATGGAGGGGCAGACATTGAGGGGCGTGTCGGTGGCATAGAGCATCCGCACGGCCTGAGCAAAGATATCGCTGCCGTACACCCGGTAGGGCCGCAGGTCAAGGCCGGTGGGCAGGATGACATAGCAGGCCAGCGCAATGGTCATGCCCGCAAACAGGGGCAGGCAGAGCCGCCAGAAGTCGGCCCGGGGCGCTTTCCACAGCAGGTAGAACAGGGTGAACGGGATCCACAAAAACCACGCAAAGTAGGGCACGATGGCATATTTGCAAAAGGGGATCAGGTCGTCCAGATGGCAGTGCACCAGAACATCGGGCACGGCAATATGGACTTCGAGCCAATGGAACGCCGAAAGGTAAAACAGGAGATAAAACGCCATGAACGAAACGGGATGGCGGGAAAACCAGTTGCGCATGGAACACACTTCCTTTTCTGGAATGGGGGCCGCAGCCCCGTCTAAAGTTCTTTGCAGCGTATGATTATACCGCGCAAAGACGAAGAAAACAAGACAAAAAGCTGACAAAATCGTGAACACATCCGCGCGGAATTTGGTATGCTTTGGGGAAGCGGATGCAGGGGAGAGAAGCTTCTGCCTATTGATACGAGACAGGATGCGGGTTTCCTGCACAAAAAAGGCCCTCCCCGCCAAAACTGCAATGGCGGAGAGGGCCGGATATACGGAAACTCAGATCACCTTTTGTTCCATCCACCTGCCGCGGACAAAGCGGACGCAGAAGAACAGCGAGCGCATGGCCCAATCCAGGAACATGCCCATCCAGATGAACAGCAGGCCGCAGTGGAACCTGAGCACCATCAGGTAGCAGAAGGCCACCCGGAACACCCACATGGAGATGACGCTGACCGTCATGGTAAAGGCGGCATCTCCGGCGGCGCGCAGGATGTTGGGCAGGGTGAAGCTGGAGGGCCACAGGATCAGCGATACAGCGTTGAACCAGACCATCAGCTCCAGTGCCATGCCGTAGGCCTCCGGCGAGAGGTTGAACCAGGAGAGCGCCAGCTTGTTCAGGAAGAACAGGCCGGAAAGGTTCATCACCCAATCCCCGGCGTAGGCAGTCAGGAGCAGCAGGCGGGAATAGCGCTTGGCCTGCACCTTTTCCCCGGCACCCAGACACTGGCCCACAACGGTCAGCGCGCCGATGCCCACGGCGGAGGCGGGCACGTTCAGGAAGCTGGAGATGTTGCCTGCCACGGCGTTTGCGGCAATGGCGGCGGTGCCCAGCGTGCTGGTCAGGCTGGAGACCGACAGCTTGCCGATCTGGAACATGCCGTTCTCGATGCCGGCGGGAATGCCGACTTTCAGGATGCGCTTGATGAGGTCGAGGTCGGGCTTCAGGTCGGTGAGGTGGTCGATGCGCAGCGCACAATCCGGCTTCTGCAGCAGGAACATCACGGTGAAGCAGGCGATCATCCGGCTCACGAGGCTGGCAGTGGCCGCACCCATCACGCCCATGCCGAACCCGTAGATCAGGATGGCGTTGCCGCCAATGTTCACCACGTTCATCACCAGGCTGGAAAGCATACTGATCTTACTGTTGCCCTGGGCGCGGAACAGGGCCGCACCGGCGTTATACACGCCAATAAAGGGATAGCTCAGGGCCGAGAGCAGAAAATAGGTCTCAGCGTAGCGCATCACATCCGCGTCAATGGAGCCGAAGATGCCCCGCAGGATGGCGTGCCGCCCCACCGCCACGATGACGGCGGTGACCACGCTGAGCGAGATCATAATGAACATGATCTGTGCGGCGCTGGCCTTGGCCCGTTTGGGCTCCCGGTGGCCGATGTACTGGCTGGCGACCACCGCGCCGCCGGTGGCCAGTGCGCTGAGCAGCTGGATCATCAGCACGTTGAAGGAGTCCACCAGGCTCACGCCCGAAACGGCGGCTTCGCCCACCGAGGAGACCATCAGGGTGTCCGCCAGACCGATGGAGATGCTGAGGGCCTGCTCTGCCACCAGCGGCAGGAAAAGTGAAATGAGCTGTTGACGGTTGAACAGCGGTCTGGATGTGGTCGATGCGTCTGTCATGGTGTCCTCCCTTGGCGCGTGGATTCAAACACACCCATGATAGCGCGGAATGACGTGAAAATCAAGATGTTGTATCCAACAAATCTGAAAATCAGGCAAACTCTTTGCTGGGGGTCAGGCTGGTGCCGTAATAAACAATGTAGTCGTAGGGGACCTGGGGGTTGTACGCAGCCAGCTCGCCGTACTTGGCCAGAATGTCGTTCCGCAGGTTCTCCGGGGTGTAGGGCTGCCCGGCGGAAAGGGTGTCGGCGCAGACAGCGTTCCACATGCTCTCGGTAAAGGCGGCGCAGTTGAAGTAGGCCGACCAGTGGTCAGATTTGGCAAGGTTGCGGTTGACCACGTCCAGCTGGCCCTGATCCAGCGAGGTCTGGACAGCATAGATGTTCTGGTAGTAGGAATCGGCCAGATAGCGCTTGTAGTAGCCCTCCAGATTGTACCAGATGCCGGTGTGCTCCCAGCGGTTGCCGCGGGGGCTGAAGGTCATCTCGGTGTCGGGCGCGATCCGCAGGCCGCCCACCTCGATGTCGTGGTCCGAAACGTTCCGCACCGAGAGGAAGGAGTGGCCGCTGGAATTGATGGAGGCATCGCCCCGGTCCTCGGCCCGGGCATAGACGCGCAGCAGGGCCACGGCACCCTCGGCGGGTTCTGCACCGTAGGCCTGCACGGCAGATCTATGGTCGGCCTGTTCAAAATCGTAGGGGCCGCCGGTGCTGGTGGTAAAGCCGACGATGTTGCGGATCTGATCCTCAAGGGGGCTTACATCGGTGATGACACGTTCGTCCTGGGGGGCGGGCGTTGCGGCGGGAGCCTCGGCCAGCGCGGCGGTGCTGCCGAACACGCACAGGGCCAGCGTCAGGCAGAGGAAAAGGGCGCGGAACAGCTTTTTCATGGGGTGACCTCCAAAGAGAAAAAATTCAGGTCAAGGATAGACGATTTTTGGGAAGCTGTCAAGAAAAAGATGTCTGCCGCCTTTACCCCCGGGGCCGGTTGTGTTAAAATGGAACTGGCAGCTGTGCCCGGTGGTTTGGGGTATGGGGCCGTTCGGAAGGTAAATGAATCTGACCCAGAGAGGGGAACAACCTATGCCAAAAGAAGCACACAAGGTCGTGGTCATCGGGCACCGCAACCCCGATACCGATTCCATCTGCTCCGCCATTGCCTATGCGGAGCTCAAAAACCGCACCAGCACACTGGTCTGTGAGCCGCGCCGTGCCGGTAAAATGAATCAGGAGACCGAGTTCGTCCTGAAAAAGTTCGGTGTCACGCCGCCCCGGATGTGCACCGACGTGAACCCCAAGATCCGGGACGTGGATTACCGCGAGATGCCGGGCATCCCGGGTTCCACCAGCCTGCGCCGCGCATGGAAGATCATGCGCGACCAGCAGATCGACACCCTGTCCATCACCAGCGCGGACAACGAGCTGGAGGGCATCATCACCGTGAAGGATCTTGCCACCGCCAACATGGACGTGTTCGATACCGCGGTGCTGGCCAAGAGCCGCACCTCTTATAAGAACATCCTTGAAACGCTGAACGGCACCATGGTGGTGGGCAATGCCGACGCGGTCTGCACCACCGGCCACATCAAGATCGGCACCGCCACCCCCGAGATGCTGGAAAGCAGCGTGGAAAAGGGGGATATCGTCATTCTGAGCAACCGGTACGAAAGCCAGCTCTGCGCCATTGAAAAGGAAGCCTCCCTGCTCATCATCTGCAATGGGGCCAAGGTGGGCCGCACCATCCAGCGCATTGCCGATGAGACCGGCGTTGCCATTATGACCACCCCCGTGGATACCTACGCGGCGGGCAAGCTCATCAGCCAGTGCGCCCCCATCTCCTATTATATGACCCGGGACAACATCCTCAAATTCACCCTCGTCACCCCTGTGGCCGATGTGCTGCGGGTGATGGCAAAGGTGCGCCACCGCTATTTCCCCATCCTCGATGAGGAAGGCAAATACTGCGGCATGGTCAGCCGCCGCAACGTCATTGCCCTGCGCAAGCGGCGCATCATTCTGGTGGACCACAACGAGGCCACCCAGGCCGTGGAGGGCTTTGATCAGGCCGAGATCCTGGAGATCATCGACCACCACCGCATCGGCAGTCTGGAGACCAGCGGCCCGGTCTACTTCCGCAACCAGCCCGTGGGCTGCACCGCCACCATCATCACCCAGATGTACGATGAAAACGGTGTGGACATCCCGCCCCAGATCGCGGGCCTGCTGCTGGCGGCTATCCTCTCGGATACGCTGGCCTTCCGCAGCCCCACCTGCACCCCCGTGGATGAAAACACCGCCAAACGTCTGGCCAAGATCGCAGGCGTGGACATTGAAGAGTTTTCCACCGAAATGTTCGAGGCCGGTGAAAAACTGGACGGCAAGACCCCCGAAGAGGTCTTTTTGCAGGACTTCAAGGTGTTCATGTGCGGCGATATCCGCTTTGGCGTGGCGCAGGGCAGCTACATGACCCGCAAAAACCTGCAGGCCGCCCAGGCGCTGCTCCAGCCCTATCTGGAGGAGGCCCGCAACAAGCAGAACGTGGAGGACCTCTACATGCTGCTGACCGATGTGCCCAAGGAGGAGAGCGTGGTCATCTGCACCGGCCGCTACGCCGCTGAGGTGTTGAGCAACGGCTTTGAGAGCCGACCCGCCGCCGACGGCAGCTGGACGCTGCCCGGCGTGGTCAGCCGCAAAAAGCAGTTCATCCCCGCCATGATGAGCGCCTATCAGGAGCTGTAACCCCCGATACAAAACACGAAGCCCCCGGAACCCTGCATGTTCCGGGGGCTGTTGTGTTTTGTAAGGGAGCGTCAGGCTGCGACTTTTAAGGGAGAGTTATCAGTCCAGATGGTGCCATCCAAAAGCTTTGTTACGGCCAGTGTGCCGTTCACGCTGACCCGCGCGGGGTCCAGCGCATAGAAATCGCTCTCCCGCAGGTTTTCGGGGTCTGCCGTGGGGGAGATGCCCACCACGCACACCCAGTGTCCGTAGGTGCTGCTGGTGGCGATGTGGGGGTAATTGACCTCTTTCCAGCCGGAGCCGGAGAGGTGGTATTCATAGCTCGTCACGCGGTTGGTGTGCTTGGACACGCCGCTGACAGCGGTGTTTTTCAGATGTACAATGACGGGCCGCCCGGCCTGCAGCTCTTCATACAGGCGGGAAAGGCAGCCGGAAAGGGAGCCGCTGTAAGCGTAGTACCCGGCGGCAGACCATACCGCGCCGTTCGACCACATCCCGCTGCCTGAGCAGGGCTTGCCATCCAGAATGGTGCGGGCGTAGCGCAGGGCGTACCAGCTGCACCGGCCCGAGGTCTGGTTGCCGATGGAGACGATCTGCTGGCTGTCGAAGGACAGCAGCGTGATGCCGTTCACATTCTGCAATTGTGCCGCCGCAGCCTTTGGCGCGGCCAGAAAGCTCAGGCACAGCAGAACTGCTGCCATGAAAACGCGCACCGGAGCGCGCAGGGAACCATGCTGCATGGGGCAAACTCCTTTTCCTTGTTCAGGAACGGCACCCGGCGGTTCCCATTGCTTTAAGTTTAGCACCAAATCGTGGTAGAATTGTGTAAACGCCGGAAATATTTTCCGGTTTTTGCCCCGGGTGCGGCAAAGGATCTTTGCGAAGATTCGTTCTGGAAAAAACAACAAAAGCAGGAGAAAATGTTTGGTGAAGCTGGCAATTGACAAAAGCGACAGTCGTTGGATAAAATAAAGCCAGAAGGAGCCCTGCTTCAAAATGAAAAGGCACCCTGCATATTATGAAAAACACAACAAAACGACTGGAGGTCCCGACATGAAAATGCTGAAAAAACTGGCCGCTTTGATTCTGGCGGCGACCATGGTACTTGTTCTGTTCACCGCCTGCGGCGGTGATGGCGGCAGCACCGGCACCAGAGAGCCGGAAAAAGAAGCAAAGGCGTTCGCAACTTTCTCCAAAAATGATCGGGTTGCAGCTGGAGTAAATGTCAACGATCCTCAGCTGCAGGCTGTGGCTGAGAAGTACTTGGACGAAGATCTGCGGGCAAAAGTCGATTTCTTTGGCGCATCGTTCTTTGGCAAGGTTCACGTGGATGGCGAGGAGGAACGGTATCTGACTGTCACCGTGACGGCGAAATACGAGTATGGTCCTCTTGTGAGTGGAATTCTGAGTACAATTGAAAAGGAACTCGGAAGGAAACTCCCCGGCACCAACATCAACGTAGATGGCAAGGGCAGCTGGACTAAGCTGGGTGTCGTGGTCAAGAGCGACAGCGGCCACAGCTATATGGCAGTGGCATTCCAGATCCTCAACCCCAAATACAACAAGTAATTTAAACCTGTCCTATCCCCGGAGCGTGGTTGAAAGGCCGCCCTCCGGGGCTTTTTGTATTTGTGGCAAAATCCTTCTGATTGTGGTACAATAAAAGATAGATTTTGTCGAAAGAAAGGAACCTTTGGATGCAGCTGTTTGAACTGGTCAGCCCGCGGCTGTTCCGCCCGCTGGCGGGGCCCAACCGGGCGTTTTATGCGGAGCTGCTGCTCCTGCTGTGGGAGGAGTGCCGCCACACGGCGGATTACTCCATCTCCCGGGCAGAAGCGGTGAGCCGGGCCGAGGATTACTTTGCGGCGCTGGCAAAGCCGCTGGCACTGGATGCCGATGACGCGGGCGATGAAGCCGAACAGCCCACCCGGGATCCCCATACCCTTGCGCTGGGCTTTCTGCTCCGCCTGCGCCGCACCGGCTGGCTGGAAGAGCAGCCCGGCAGCTATGAGGAGGAGCCTGCCCTTGCCTTTGTGCCCGAGGTGGCTCCTCTGCTGGAAGCGCTGGAAGAGATCCTGAACCCGCGCGTTGTCACCTACACCGGCAAGCTGTACAAGGCCTGGCAGCTGCTGCAGAACATCGGGGAGGAAAAGAGCCCCTATGAGAATGTTCTGCGGGAGGTGGCCTCCGATCTGGAAGCACTGAACAAGTCCCTGCGGGCGCTGAACGCATCCATCGGGCATTATATCGACCGGCTCACCCGCAACCGCACCCCCCAGGAGGTGCTGGAGCTCTTCGACCAGTACGAGGAAAAGGTGGTGGCCGCCGCTTACCACCGCTTCAAGACCAGCGATAACCTGTTCAATTACCGCGCCTATCTGGAGGAGGAGCTGGACGACTGCGAGGCAGAACACCTGCCCCGGCTGGCGCTGGATTACGCCCGGGTGGAGCGCTGTGCCCCCGGCGAGGCAGCCCCTGCCGTGCGTGCCCTCATCCAGAAACTGCGGGATTCGCTGGAAGAGATGAGCACCCTGATGCGCCAGATCGACCAGAGCCACATCCGCTACCGCAAGCGGGCCGTGCAGCGGGCACAGTTCCTGCTGCTGAGCGACCGCTCCTCGCAGGGCAGTGTCACCGCCCTGCTCCGCCGCTATGCCGAGGAGATCAAAACGCCCGACCAGCTGTTCGCGCCGGATGACGGCCCGGTGGCAAAGCGCCTGCACCTCTACCCGGCGGCGGTGTTCGGGGCAAAGCCCCTCTACCCACCCGCCGCGCCCCGCAGCGAAACGCCGCTGGCCCCGGTGCGGCAGGCCGGGCTGGATGAGGAGCAGCTGCGCAAAGAACAGCAGCTGCTGCTGGATTACGCCCGGATGGCCGTGACTGAGGAGAATGTGGGCCTGCTGGCAAAACAGGCCCTTGCCGCCCGCAGTGCGGTGGCTGCCTCCACGCTGGCGGAGGAATACCCCCGCGATTTTGCCCGCATCATCGGCCTGCACACCTACTCGCAGTCGCCGCGCCGGGCTTACGATATCACCCTTACCGGAAACTGGGTCGAACGGGGCGGCTTCCGGTTTGAAGAGTTTATTCTGACACCCCGCAGGGAGGACGCTGACCATGGCCGAACCGAATAAAATGCTGGAAGAGACCGCAAACTATCTGCTCAACCACTGCTTTGTGCTGGGCGGCGTGGAGGATCAGCGGGCAAAATACCTCTATGTGCAGGATCATCTGCCCGAGGTGCGGGCCGTGTTCGCGCCGCTGGGCTATGCGGTAACGCTTTACCCGGCTCCGCTGCAGGCTGCGGCGCTGGTCAACGAGCATGAGGGCAGCCAGGCCCGGCTGCTGAAATACGAGAGCATCCTGCTGCTGGTGCTCCGCCTGCTCTACCTGCAAAAGCGGGAGAGCCTTGCCGCCAGTGCCGATCAGGTGCTGGTCACGGTGGAAGAGGTGCAGACGGAGCTGCAGAAGATGAACCTGCCCCGGCGGCTGGACCAGCGCACGCTGGAGGAGCTGATGCGCACCCTGCGCAGGTATAATCTGGCCCGCCCGGTGGGGCGGCTGACCGGTCTGGACAGCCGCATCGAGGTGTTCCCCACCGTGCTGCTGGCCCTGCCGGACGCAGACCTTGCCGATGCCGCCGCCGAGAGCAGCCGCACCCGGGAGGAACTGGCCCTCTACGAGCGGCCTGACGGAGATGCCAGCGGGGAGGAAGAAGAATGATCGAATTAAAGCGCCTGAAGCTCATCAACTGGCACAACTTTGAAAATGTCACCTTCGATTGTGCCCGTCTGACCTATATGATCGGTGTCAACGCAGTGGGCAAGACCACCATTCTGGATGCCATCCGCTACTGCCTGACCACCAACCGCAATTTCAATGCCCTGGGCAATAAAAAGAGCGGCCGCACCCTGCAGGGCTCTGTCCACGCCAAGCAGCGCGGCGAGAACGCCTACCGCCGCCCGGGCCGCACGGTGGCATACATCGGTGCAGAGTTCTGGGATACCGTCAAGCGGACAAACTTTGTCATCGCTGTCCGGGTGGAATCCGAGGGCCCCATGCAGGAGCTCCACCCCGGCGATCAGACCTGGTACATCTCCGAGGACGGCATCACGCTGGAAAAGCTGCCCTTCCTTGATCCGCGCACCGGTGCCCCCAGCGCCAAGGAGGACTTCAAGCCCGCCGTGGGCCGCCTGTCCTACACCCGCAGCCCCAGCGAGGCCCGGGACCGCATCTGCCGCGCCCTGGGCATTGGCCGCGCCTCCAGCCCGCTGGGCAAAAAGTTCAACGAAGTGTTCCAGATGGGCACCAGCATGGACGAGATCCCCAACTTCCGGGAGTTCCTGTACCAGTACATCCTGCCCCAGCCTGAACTGGATCTGGAAGCGCTGCAGGGCGACCGGGTGGAGCTGGAAAACCTCCACGCCGTTCTGGCCGAGGCCCAGACCCGTGCCGCCGCACTGGAACAGATCGTGGCGTATGGCCGGGAAGCTGCTGCCAAAGAAACGGATGCCCTTGTCAACCGGGGCGCGGCCCTGCTGGCCCGCGCCGAAGCGGATGCCGGTGAGGATGCCTCCTGGCAGAGCCATCTGGATGCAGGCCGCCGCCAGCTGGCTGACCTGAACGCAAAATACGAGGCCGCCAAGAACGCCGAAGCCGAAGCCCGCCGGGCCTATCTGGCGGCCCACGGTGCGGCCGGTGACAGCGGCGCGGGCCGGGCGCTGGATGCCCTGACCGAGGAGCTGGCCCGGAAAAAGAGCGCGCTGGATGCAGCGGCCCGGACAAGGAACGGTCTGGAAGCGACTGCAGATACCATCACCGGCCTGCTGACCCAGCTGAACCGCAGCGGCTTTGCGGTGGAGAAGGAGCTTTGGCCCCAGCGCCTGACAGCGGAACATCTCCCCGCCCTGACCGAGGCACTGGCCCGCATCGAAAAGCCGCTGGAGGAGCAGTATTTTGCTGCCCGGCAGGCTTCGGCGGATCTGGCAAAAGAGCAGGAGGCCCTGCGGGCCGAGCTGAACGCCGTGTCCGGCGGCAAGTGGGTCTACCCCCACGGCGATGCCGCCACCAAAGTGCGGGATGCCGTGAATGCCGAGCTGAAAAGCCGCGGCATGACAGCGGATGCAAAGATCTTCTGTGAGCTGCTGACCGTGGCTGATGAGAGCTGGCAGGACTGTGTGGAAGCCTGCCTGGGCGACCGCCGGTTCGATATCCTTGTGCCGCCTGCCCACTACGCCGCCGCCAAGAGCGCCTTTGTGGCGCTGGGCGACCGGGTGGGACCCATCAGCCTGCTGGATACCCCGGGCATCCGCAAGGCGGACCGCCATGCGGAGACGGCCCCCGCCGACAGCCTTGCCGCCCAGGTCACCAGCGAGAACCCGCTGGCCGCACAGTATGCGGACACCATCCTGCGCCGCATCGTCTGCTGCGACACCCCCGATACGCTGGAGCATTTCCCCGACAGCGCCACCCGGGACCTGCTGCGCCACCATCCCTTCCGGCTGGAACGCCTGCGCAGGCCCCAGCGCTATATCGGTCTGGATGCCCGCAGGGAGCGTGCCGAAGCGCTGGAAGCACAGCTTGCCGCCCAGGCCGACCGCTGCCGCGAAGCCGCCCAGACCGAAAAGAACCTGAAATCTGCCTACGACCAGTACCAGAACGTCCTGCGGGGCCATGCGCTGGAACAGCTGGCCGAACTCTGGGCCAGCCGGGCCGCGCTGGATGCCGCCCGTGCCGACTACGCCGCGCAGGAGCAGAAGCTGGCGGACTGCCGCGAGAACCCCATGCTGCAGCAGCTCTACCGCGAGGAAGAAGCCCGGGAAGCTGCATGGGAGACTGCCCGCAAGGCCGTGGAGCAGGTGGGCGGCGATATCCGCGTCTGCGAAAAGCAGATCGCATCCTGCGAGGCGGAACAGAGCAAAGCGGTGGAGACCGCCGCACAGAGCCGGGAGGCGGCAGAGGCATTCTTTGCACAGCATCCGCTGCTGGAGCCTCTGGCACAGGAACGCAAAAAGGGCCTGATGACGGGCGGGCGCACGGCCCGTGCCGCCGCGCAGACTGCCGAAAAGGCACAGACCAGGCTGGACGATGCCCTGCGTGCTTATCTCACTTCCACGCTGGAACCCGCCCAGCGGGATTACAACGAGCACTACGTCTGCGATTATCCGCTGGGTCTGGCCGGGGTGGAGCAGTACCGCGCCCAGCACGACAGCCTTGTCCGCATTGATCTGGAACGCTACGCCGCCCGGCTGGAGCAGGCACAGCGGGACTGCAAGGACCGCTTCCGCAAGGATATCCTCTTCCGGATGAAGGATGATATCTTCAACGCCCGCCGCCAGTTCCGGGAGCTGAACAAGGTGATGGAGCAGCTGACCTACGGCGAGGAAGTCTACCGCTTTGAGCTGGAACCCAGCCGTGACCCCCAGCTGGCCGCCTTCTATCAGGTCATTGTGGACAAGGGCAACCAGCAGATGACCGATGGCGACTCGCTGGACAACCTTGCCGCCACCGCTGACCCCGTCTACGAGCGGCAGGTGGACGCGCTGATGGAAAAGATCATGGCCGATGTGGATGAGAACACCCGGGCCCGGCAGGAGGGCCGCACCACCTCCGGTGCCACCCTCTCGGATTATGTGGACTACCGCACCTATCTGGACTATGACATCAAGGTGACCAACACCGTCTCGGGCCAGCAGGCCTATCTTTCCCGCGTCAGCCGCGATTCCTCCGGCGGCGAGAACCAGGCTCCCTTCTATGTGGCCATCTGCGCCAGCCTGCTGCAGATCTACCAGAAGAGCGAGAACAGCATCCGCCTTGTCCTGCTGGACGAGGCCTTCAGCAAGATGACCAGTGACCGCATCCGCCCCATGATGGAGCTGTTCCGCCGCCTGCAGCTGCAGGTGCTGCTCATCTCCACCGTAGAAAAGAGCACGGCCATCCAGCCCTACTGCGACATTACCTATTCCATCGTGCGCCACGGCGATGCCAACGCCATTGCGCCGTTCTACCGGGCCGACACCCTTGCCGATGCCCCGGAAAAGGAGACTGAATATGAATAACACCCTTGCAAATATCTGGCTCTTTGCCACCCACTGGACCAAGCTGGATGCTTTTGATACCGAGGAAGAGCTCAACGATGAACTGGAGCTGCTCCAGCGCCAGAGCCTGCCCACCAAAGTCCGTCAGGTCACGGACAAGGAAGGCAGGGAACAGTTCCTCCTTTACGTCAAACAGGCCGACCGCGATTACGCCCGCTACTGCACCGGCTGGCGGCCCGGCGGGATGATGTGATCCACCCCTGCAAAAAGGAGAATCCATGTCAAAACAGAAAATCCAACTTTCGGATCACTTTGATTATTCACGGCTGATCCGTTTTGTGCTGCCCTGCATCGGCACCATGCTGTTCACTTCCATTTATGGCATTGTGGACGGCCTGTGTGTCTCGAATTTTGTGGGCAAAACGGCCTTTGCGGCAGTCAACCTCATCATGCCCGTGCCCATGCTGGTGGGCACAGTCGGCTTTATGCTGGGCACCGGCGGCAGCGCCATTGTGGGCATCACGCTGGGTGAGGGCGATAAAGCCCGTGCCGACCGCTATTTCAGCCTGTTTATGTCAACGGCGCTGATCGCCGGCATCGTGCTGTCCGTGCTGGGGATGCTGCTGCTCCGGCCGGTGGCCCTGATGCTGGGTGCAGAAGGCGAGATGCTGGACTACGCCCTGCGCTATGGCCGGGTGCTGATGCTCAGCCTGCCCACCTTTATCCTGCAGAATATGTTCCAGAGCTTTTTTGTCACCGCCGAAAAGCCGCATCTGGGCTTTTACTTCACGGTGGGCGCGGGCTGCACCAACATGGTGCTGGACGTGCTGCTGGTGGGTATCCTGCACTGGAGCGTGGAGGGTGCCGCCATTGCCACCATGCTCAGCCAGGTGGTGGGCGGCCTGCTGCCGGTGTTCTACTTCCTCAACCGGAAAAACACCAGCCTGCTCCACCTCTGCCGCCCGCAGTTTGAGGGCGGTGTGCTGCTGAAAGCCTGTGTGAACGGCTCCTCTGAGCTGATGACCAACCTTTCCATGTCGCTGGTGAACATCCTGTACAACTATCAGCTGCTCCGCTTTGCGGGCGAGGATGGCGTGGCCGCCTATGGTGTGATCATGTATGCATCCTTCCTGTTCGTGGCGGTGTTTGTGGGCTACGCCGTGGGCAGTGCGCCCATCGTCAGCTACCACTATGGTGCCAATAACCGCAAAGAGGTCAACAACCTCTACCGCAAGAGCCTGAAGCTCATCGGCGTGGTTGCGGTGGTGATGACCATCGGCTCCATGTTCATCATCCCCCATGTGGCCCGCTTCTTTGTGGGCTATGATGAAAACCTGCTCATTCTGACCACCCGGGCCTTCCGGCTCTATGGCCTGAGTTTCCTCATCATGGGGTTCAACGTCTATGCGTCCTCCTTCTTCACGGCCCTGGGCGACGGTGTGACCAGTGCGCTCATCTCGTTCCTGCGCACCCTGCTGTTCCAGGTGGCGGCGGTTCTGTTGCTGCCGCTCCTGCTGGGCATTGACGGCATCTGGCTGGCCGTGACAGCCGCCGAGCTGGCCGCTCTGCTGGTCAGCATCGGCCTGTTCATCATCAGAGACCAGCAGTTCCATTACCGCAAGGCGGAATAACCGCAAACAAAGAAAGGACCCTCGGCGGGTCCTTTCTTTGTTCAGAATGTAAACTCCACGAACTCGCAGTTTTTGATGCCTGCCGCCGCGTACTCCTCGTTGGTCATATCGTAAAAATAGGACTGCACCACCCGGGCAATGCCGTTGTGGGCCACCAGCAGGTAGGTCTTGTCGGTGTCGGCCCGGAGCTCGTCCAGCAGGTTGTAGATGCGCTGGGCCAGCTGCATCATGCTCTCGCCGCCGGAGTAGCGGTCGGCAAAGTGGGTCTTGGAAATGCGGAACTCTTCGCCGTCCCGGGGCGTGCCCTCGTAGCGGCCAAAGCACTGCTCCCGGAGCCGGGGTTCACACCGGGCAGGAATGCCGGTGGCCTCTGCAATGGCCCAGGCGGTGTCGGCGGCGCGGGACAGGGGAGAGTACAGGATCTCATCGATCCGGAGACCGCTGGTCCGGAGCTTTTCGCCCAGCTCCCGGGCCTGGGCGCGGCCTTTTTCGGTCAGGGGGCTGTCGGTCATGCCGCAGATCTTGTTTTCCACGTTCCACACGGTCTCGCCGTGGCGGGTGAAATAGACCTTGTGCGCCGCCTTGGCCAGCCTGTGATCCCGCAGGGTGACAGTGCTGCCCTCGTTGATGTCCAGCCGGGTCAGCTCGGCATCCGGGTAGGGGAGAACCCGCTGCGTGCCGTCGGCAGCCTCCAGCAGGACATCACAGAGCACGGGCTGGCCCTCGGGCAGCTCCTCGCAGCCATAAAGCTGCTCCTCAATGCGCAGAACGCGGTAGTTTTTTTCTTCCATCCTCTTCGACCTCTTTCGGGCAGATTGTTTCTTACATTATAAAACGGCAGCGGGGCCCCGTCAACGCTTGACAGCCCCGTGTGCCGCCTGATAAACTAGGCGCAAGGGATAAAAACGCCAAAAGGAGAGAAAAAGTTGAACATTACAGAACTGCGGTATCTCGTCGCCATCATGGAATGCGGATCTGTGAGTGCGGCGGCAAAGCGGCTGTATGCCGCTCAGCCCAATGTGAGCAAGGCGCTGAAAAATCTGGAAGAAGAATACCATCTCCGCATTTTTGAGCGGTCATCCACCGGCATGATCCCCACGGAGCAGGGGCGGCATTTCATCGAGCAGGCCGAGCGGGTGCTGCGGGAGGTGGACCGGCTGGACCGGAGCGTGCAGGAGGAGCAGGAGCGCTGCGCCGAACTGCGGGTAATGATCCCCCACGCCACCTATGCCTCCTATGCGGCGGTGGATTATCTGGAGCGGGCAGCATCCATTGAGCGGCTCCACATCCACATCCGGGAGGGCGGCTCCATGGAGGCACTGGATCATGTCCTGCGGCAGGGGTATCATCTGGCTCTGCTGCGGTACGCCGTGGAGGATGATGAGCACTATACCCATTACTGCGCCCGGCGGGGCCTGAAAATGGAACCCATTATGGATTTTGAATACAGTCTGCTGACCAACCGGGACGGCCCGCTGGCCCGGAAGGAGATCCGCGACCTGTCTGAGCTGGACAAGTATATGGAGATCCTCCACGATGATTTCCAGCTGCCCGGCGAGGAGGGCGGCGACGGTGTGCGCTGGCATGTCAACCCGGAACGCCGTATCCATGTGTATGAGCGGTGCAGCCAGTTCTCGATCCTGCAGCGGCTGCCCACGGCCTACATGTGGGCATCGCCCATGCCCCGCAGGGCACTGGAGCAGTACCATCTGGTGCTGAAGAAGTGCCCGGCCCAGCGCCAGCAGATGCGGGATGTGCTGGTCTACCCGGACAAGGGCCGCCTGCGCCCCGAGGAGCAGGCCTTTGTGGATCTGCTCCACAAGGAAGCGGCTTCCACCGTAAAATAAAGGGGCTTTCCGGCTAAGGCACGGCAAAGGTTGCTTCTTTTGAAATTGACAAAAAAACCAATAAATGGATGCAAAACCGGGCGAAAATGAGCGCCCGGTTTTATTTTTGCTGATAAATGGTCAAAAAATAAACGGAAAAGCGGCAAAAATTCTTTGCAGCTATATCGGAAACCATATGGCCCCATGCCAGAAAGATATTTCTCCGCTGGAAAAAAGTGTGCTACCATGAGGCCAGAAAAGAGCCCCGGGTATGCGGCAGAATGGGGCCGCGGCCGGCAGGGGCAAAAAGGAGGTTTCTGGTATGATTAGTTTTCTGCTCTGTCTTGCGATCCTGGTGGGCGGATACTTCGTCTATGGCAAGATCGTGGACAATACCTTCGGCCCGGACGACCGTGAAACGCCTGCTGTGCGCATCAATGACGGCGTGGACTATGTCGTGATGCCCCAGTGGAAGCTGTTCCTCGTCCAGCTGCTGAACATTGCGGGCCTTGGCCCCATCTTTGGTGCCATGCAGGGCGCTCTGTGGGGCCCCGTGGTGTTCCTGTGGATCACCTTCGGCACCATCTTTGCCGGTGGTGTGCATGACTACTTCTCCGGTATGATGAGTGAGCGCAACGACGGTGCTTCCATCGCAGAGATCACCGGCAAATACTTAGGCCCCGTGATGCAGAACGTGATGCGTGTGTTCTCTGTTGTGCTGCTGATCATGGTGGGCACCGTGTTTGCCGTCGGCCCTGCCGGTCTGATCGTTGAGCTGTGCAGCCAGAGCGGTGCATCCGGCGTGATGACCTCGCTGCTGTTCTGGCTGGTCATCATTCTGACCTACTACTTCATCGCGACCTTTATCTCCATCGATGCGGTCATCGGCAAGATCTACCCCGTGTTCGGCATCTGCCTCATCATCATGGCCATCGGTGTCATCTTTGGCATCTTCACCAACCCTGCCTATACCATCCCCGAGATCTGGGATCACTTCGGCAGCATGCACCCGTCGGGCACGCCCATCTGGAGCTTTATGTTCATCACGGTTGCCTGCGGCGCGATCTCCGGCTTCCACTCCACCCAGTCGCCTCTGATGGCCCGCTGCATGAAGAGTGAGAAGCAGGGCCACTTCGTGTTCTACGGTGCCATGGTCTGCGAGGGTGTCATTGCCCTGATCTGGGCCGCTGCAGGCTGCTCTCTGTACGAGGTTACCGATGGCCTGAACACCGGTCTGGCACAGGCACTGGCAATGGGGCAGTCCAAGGCCATCTATGATGTCTGCTCCAAGACCATGGGCGGCGTGGGCATCGCACTGGCCATGATCGGCGTGGTCGTCTGCCCCATCACCTCCGGCGATACCGCCTTCCGTTCCGCCCGCCTGACCCTGGCCGACTGGTTCAAGATCGATCAGGACAGCTACGGCAACCGCCTGAAGCTCTGCATCCCTGTGCTGGGCGTGGGCGCTTTCCTGGGCATCGGCAACGCGCTGGGCTTCATCAACTACACTGTGATCTGGCGCTACTTCAGCTGGACCAACCAGACGCTGGCCATGATCGTTCTGTGGGCCGCTTCCATGTACCTGTTCAAAGAGAAGAAGAACTACTGGATCACCGCAGTGCCCGCTACCTTTATGAGCGCTGTGTCCGCTACTTACTTCGTGCTGGCTCCCGAGTGCCTGGGCGGCTTGCTGAACCATAAGACTGCTGAGGGCGCTATCGTCTATAACACCGCAGTTGCTTACCCGGTTGGCATCCTCTTTGCGATCGCCATGCTGGCGCTGTTCATCTATGCGACCAAAAAGCAGACGGTGAAAAAGACTGCATAATTGACATTTCCCCCTCTTTAACCCTCCCGATACCCATTCACAACCACAAAAGCCGCCTGCCGGGCCGTCCGGCAGACGGTTTTTTCTTGTGCAGAAAAACAACGAATTGCGGCAAAAAGAACAGGAATGCAGACAAGATGCACAAAAATATGCCAAAAAGTTTGGCAGGGTGTACTAAAAACGGAAAAACACCCGCTGAAACGATTTCGGAAAAGAAGTTTTGCCGAGGATACGTTAAAAAATATTTGCCGGGATTCCCGGGAACGGCTGACTTATATAGTTTTTGATATAAGGGCCATTCTGGAAGGATATTACCAGATTTATGAAGATTGTGTTAACATAGGGCCAAGGAATGGCCGTGACGGGGCAGAATGGGGCTCCGGGCACGGACGATAAAAGGAGGTTTCTGGTATGATTAGTTTCTTACTCTGTCTGGCGCTCCTGATCATCGGCTACTTTGTCTATGGCAAGATCGTTGACAATACGTTCGGACCGGACGACCGCGAAACTCCTGCTGTGCGCATCAACGATGGCGTTGACTACGTTGTGATGCCCCAGTGGAAGCTGTTCCTCGTCCAGCTGCTGAACATTGCAGGTCTGGGACCCATCTTTGGTGCACTGCAGGGTGCTCTGTGGGGCCCCGTGGTGTTCCTGTGGATCACCTTCGGCACCATCTTTGCCGGCGGCGTGCATGACTACTTCTCCGGCATGATGAGCGAGCGCAACGACGGCGCTTCCATCGCCGAGGTCACCGGCCGCTATCTGGGCCCCGTGATGCAGAACATCATGCGTGTGTTCTCTGTGGTGCTGCTGATCATGGTCGGTACCGTGTTCGCAGTGGGTCCCGCAGGCCTGATCGTGACCCTGTGCAAGAACGGCGGTATGTCCGGTCTGCTGACCACCACCCTGTTCTGGCTGATCATCATTCTGGCCTACTACTTCATCGCAACCTTTATTTCCATCGATGCCATCATCGGTAAGATCTACCCCCTGTTCGGCATCTGCCTGATCATCATGGCTGTGGGCGTTATCTTTGGTATCTTCACCAACCCCGCCTACACCATCCCCGAGATCTGGGCAAACTTCAGCAATATGCACCCCTCCAACACCCCCATCTGGAGCTTCATGTTCATCACCGTTGCCTGTGGTGCAATCTCCGGCTTCCACTCCACCCAGTCGCCTCTGATGGCTCGCTGCATGAAGAGTGAGAAGCAGGGCCACTTCGTGTTCTACGGCGCAATGGTCTGCGAGGGCGTCATCGCTCTGATCTGGGCCGCTGCCGGCTGCGCACTGTACAACATCACCGACGGCAAGATGGCTGGTCTGGCCGAGGCTCTGGCTGCCGGTCAGTCTGCTGCCATCTACGACGTGTGTGCAAAGACCATGGGCGGCGTTGGCATTGCTCTGGCAATGATCGGCGTTGTCATCTGCCCCATCACCTCCGGCGATACCGCGTTCCGTTCCGCTCGTCTGACTCTGGCCGACTGGTTCAAGATCGATCAGGACAGCTACGCAAACCGCCTGAAGCTCTGCATCCCCGTTCTGGGCGTCGGCGCTTTCCTGGGCATCGGCAATGCACTGGGCTTCATCAACTACACCGTTATCTGGCGCTACTTCAGCTGGACCAACCAGACTCTGGCTATGATCGTTCTGTGGGCTGCTTCCATGTACCTCTTCCAGGAGAAGAAGAACTACTGGATCACCGCTGTGCCTGCTACCTTCATGAGCGCAGTTTCTTCTACTTACTTCATTCTGGCTCCTGAGTGCCTTGGCAGCATCCTCAACAGCAAGACCGCTGAGGGCGCTACCATCTACAACACCGCTGTTGCATATCCCGTCGGCGTCATCTTTGCCATCGCAATGCTGGCTATCTTCCTCCATGCGACCAAGAAGCACGCTGCAAAGAATGCATAACAGCCCAGCGTACTCATCTGAGTTTCGCCGCCGTCTGAACTTACCCATTCCGAACGGCATTGCTTGAACTTCAAGCAACAAGCCGCTGCCAGTTGGCAGCGGCTTGTTTTTGTTTGCAGCGCAAAAACAGCTCGACTATCTGCACAGTTTTTCGCAGGCTGTTTTTGTAAGATTGTCAGATTTTTGTCTTGTTTTGTTCATGATTGGGGCGTATAATGCTATGAAGCCGGGGCGAAATGGAATACTGCCCCTAAAAGGAAGTGTTACTGATGCGCAGCTGGATCGCACGCCATCCCATCTCTTTCATGGCTCTTTACACTGTATTTTATCTGACCGCGTTCCACTGGCTCGAGGTGAATATCACCGTCCCTGCCATCTGGGTACACTGCCAGCTGGACGATGTCATCCCCTTCTGCAAGTACGCCATCGTCCCCTATTTTGCATGGTTCGCGTGGATTCCCTTTACCCTGTTCTATCTGCTGCGGCACGGCGAGCGCAGCGACTTCTGGCGGGTCTGCCTGTGCCTCTTCGCCGGCATGACCATCGCGCTGAGCTGTTATGTCCTTCTGCCCACAGGGCTTGCTCTGCGGCCTTACCGGGTGTATGGCAGCGACATCTTCGCCCGTCTGGTGCGGATGCTCTATGCCGTTGACAGCTCCAAGAATGTCTGCCCGTCCATCCACGTCCTCAACACGGTGACGTTGATGATAGGCTACCGCCGGAGCCGCTGCTTCGACGAGCCGGGCCGCCGCTGGATGCGGCCTGCCGCGAATGTTCTGGGCGTGGCCATTATCCTGTCCACCATGCTGCTCAAACAGCACAGCTGCATCGACGTGGTGCTGGGCGCAGCGCTGGCCTTTGCGCTGGACGCTGCCGCCAGCAGCCTCGAGCGCACGGGAGAGATGCGCCGCGTTCCGCAGCGGCTTTGATAACGTACCCCTTTCTGAAAGCAGAAAAGACCTTCAAGTTCTCTTCATGAAAACTTGAAGGTCTTTTTGTGTATTGAAGATGAAGTTCTTTGCACGCTGGTGGCGTGGGGTAAAGCGCTTTTTCATTAAGGCTAATGTTCTCTTTTGCTGGCAAAAGAGAACCAGAAAACCACCAGCGATTTCGATGCTCTGGACCCACGAGAAAGGGGCTACTCGCCCCTTTCAGACCCCAAAGAAGAAGTCGAAACGGAAAAAAGCTAGCCGCTTCGCTAAACGCTTTTTTCTCGTTTCTCCGATTTACGGCTTCGCCGAGGGTGTTAGGCTTTCGCTGGACGTAGTGTCCTACAATAAATCTACATCCCAGTATAGCATATTTTCCCCCGCAGATAAATAGAAAAGCTGTAGGGGACTCCAGAGATAAAATTTTTGAATTCCTGGTGCGCAGAGAGTCGGAATATGGTATACTGAAACAGTATGACGATAAGAATTACAAAAGCCCGTGCGCCCGGCGTACGGCAGGAGGAGTGCTTATATGTTTCTTGAGATCATCAAAGCGATCTTGATGGGCATCGTGGAGGGCATCACCGAGTGGCTGCCCATCTCGTCCACAGGCCATATGATCTTGCTGGAACAGGTGGTAAAGTTCAACGCCAGCGAAGAGTTCATGTCCATGTTCCGCGTGGTCATCCAGCTGGGTGCCATCCTTGCAGTGGTGGTGCTGTTCTGGGGCAAGCTGTGGCCCTTCGGCCTGCGGCATGGCCGCGTCATCTCCAAGCCCAGCGTCTGGCAGCTCTGGTTCAAGGTGGTCGCCGCCACCCTGCCGGTGCTAGTTATCAGCCCGCTGGATGACTGGATGGAGGCTCACTTCTACAACTACATCACCGTGGCCGCAATGCTCATCCTCTACGGTGTGCTGTTCCTCGTGGTGGAGAGCCGCCGCACTGCGCCCCATGTCACCCATCTGGAACAGATCACTTACCGTGACGCCCTCATCATCGGCGTCTGGCAGATGCTGGCCATCATCCCCGGCACCTCCCGTTCCGGCGCGACCATCGTGGGCGGCCTGCTGCTGGGCCTCTCCCGTGCCTGCGTGGCGGAGTTCACCTTCTACCTCGCCATCCCGGTCATGGCGGGTGCATCCCTGCTCAAGGTGCTCAAATTCGCCGTCTCCGGTGTCGCCATCACCGGCACCGAGGTGGCTGTGCTGGCGGTGGGCTGCGTGGTGGCCTTCATGGTCAGCCTGGCGGCTATCCGCTTCCTGATGGATTACGTCAAGCGCCACAACTTCACCTTCTTCGGCATCTACCGCATCGCCCTCGGCCTTGTGGTGCTGGCCGTGGCAGTGGTGTCTGCAATGGTGTAAAATCGAACTCAGATCTTCTGAGCCCCTCGCCCCGGCGAGGGGCTTTTCTTGCGCCTGCCCCTGCGTCGTGCTATAATGCTTTCAGAGAGTATGAGCGCGGCAAACAGGAGCTGCGCACCTGAAATTGTCAAAGAAAACAGGAGGAAAAGCCGATGGAAGCATCGACCGTCTACTATACCGATTTCCGCTGTCCCGTGGGTACCAGCCTCACCGATAAGCTGCGCCGCCTGTGCATCGCGGCAGGCATCAAGAACATCGACATGGAGGGCAAGTTCGTCGCCATCAAGATGCATTTCGGCGAGCTGGGCAACCTGGCCTATCTGCGCCCCAACTACGCCAAGGTCGTGGCCGACCTGTGCAAGGAGCAGGGCGGTATGCCCTTCCTGACCGACTGCAATACCCTGTATCCGGGCAGTCGCAAGAACGCCCTCGAGCATCTGACCTGTGCCCAGCTGAACGGCTTCTGGCCCATGACCACCGGCTGTCAGGTCATCA
>ERZ507073.390-NODE-390-length-41579-cov-7.594572_pt1 | contig 41579 bp, 39 predicted proteins | sample MGYA00512290_ERZ507073 | MGnify/ENA metagenome assembly ERZ507073 | reverse complement strand
CTCTTTCCCTACACGACGCTCTTCCGATCTCATAAATCGAGCAGCGGCAAGACGCATGGCGGTGGCGGAACCGGATTTTAAGACAGATTTACCGGGTGTCGGAAGGGACTTGCGGCACCCGGTTATGCCAGAGCCGGAAGCCTTATCATGCAGGCAGGAACTGCATTTGAACGTTAGGCACTGGCATCAGAATATAAGAGTGACAGCAGAATGCAGGAAATTATGTCAGAAAAGAAGAACCCGATTGTAACATTTGAAATGGAAAATGGTGATGTGATAAAGGCAGAACTTTATCCGGAAATAGCAGAAAATACAGTAAATAACTTTATCAGCCTGGTAAATAAGGGCTTTTATGACGGACTTATTTTTCACAGAGTAATCAATGGATTCATGATTCAGGGCGGATGTCCGGAAGGAACCGGAATGGGCGGCCCTGGTTACAGCATAAAGGGAGAATTTGCACATAATGGTGTGGAAAATTCACTTGAACATACCGAAGGTGTGTTATCCATGGCTCGTGCCATGCATCCGGATTCTGCAGGATCACAGTTCTTCATCATGCATAAGGCAGCACCGCATCTGGATGGTGAATATGCAGCATTTGGTAAAGTAACCGAAGGAATGGATATTGTCAATAAGATTGCGGAAGTTCCGACCGATTACAGTGACAGACCATTAGATCCGCAGAAGATAAAGAAAGTAACCGTAGAAACATTTGGTGTTGCATATCCGGAGCCGGAAAAATGCTAAAAGCCATTTTATTTGATATGGATGGGGTGCTGGTAGACAGCGAACCCATCCATTTTAAGTCAAACTGTATTACTCTGGAAAAATATTGCAATATCACATTGGAATATGAATATTATAAACAGTTTATCGGTTCAACCATTGCGTATATGTGGAAACGTGTTGTGGATGATTTTCATATTGTGGAATACACGGCGGATGATTTGCTGAAATTAAATGATGCCGTTCTTCAGGAACTGGTAGAAAAAGACGGATATCCACCCATACCGGGAGCGGCGGAATGTGTCCGGGAGTGGAAGCAGGCAGGCTATCTTCTGGCGGTTGCATCCTCTTCCAAAAGAGAAAAAATTCTTCAGAATATCAAAAGACTGGGGATTGCAGACTGTTTCGACCGGATCGTAAGCGGCATGGAGCTGGAGCATCCAAAGCCAAGCCCTGATATCTTTCTGGAAGCAGCAAAACTGCTCGAAGTAAAACCGGAAGAATGTCTGGTCATTGAAGATTCGGGGAACGGAGTGAAAGCGGCGGTGTCAGCCGGAATGGCATGCCTGGGTTTTCTCAATCCAAATTCCGGCGAACAGGATTTATCCGGAGCCGATTATCTGTTTGAATCATTTTCATCTCTGGATGAATCGTTTCTGTGCATGGTGCATAACCATCATTTTGGTGAGCCATGAAGAGCATGGGAGACGGAACGGATGATTCTGCGCGAGATGACCGTGCAGGATGTGGACAGGATCTACCGTCTCTATGAAGATCCCGGGGTTACAGAATATATGGAAGCATTATTTTCTGATCCGGAGGAAGAAAAGGCATATACCCAGTCCTATTACCGGAATGTATACTGTTTTTATGGATTTGGGATATGGCTGCTGGAAAGGAAAACGGATGGGGAACTCTTAGGCAGGGCAGGACTCGAAGTCAATGAGAACGGGGAGTTTGTTCTGGGGTATATGCTTGCCGCAAAGTACCAGCATCAGGGATATGCTTATGAAGCCTGTCAGGGAATACTCGAATATGCCCGTGAATATCTGGAGCTGGAACCGGAAGAAATCATTGCGTGCATTGAGCCGGAGAACAGAGCGTCCGTGAAACTGGCTGAGAAACTGGGAATCACGATCCGCTGGATTGACAAATCTATATAAATAAAAAAGATGCATTCAAGGGTGCATCTTTTTTGGTTATAATTGGTTGTATAATAAAAAAGGGAGGAAGTCCAGCACTCACAACAGTGCCAAGACCCTATTATGAAAAATATCGAATTGATAACTGTTTCATTTCGATGGTTAAAGTATAGAAAACAATGGTTAATAAATCATGGGAATGGTGTAAAACATCATTAAATAAAATATGAATTAAATATGAATAATACTGAAAATAAGAATAAAAACAAAGTAGTTTTCAGAAAATTATGAAAATGAAAAAATATGTAACAGTTGAATTTAGAGGGGAAGTATGATAATATTAATATATGGTGTGCAGACACGAAAGAATATATTTAGTAGTAATGTGAAAGGTGAGAGGTGAATCTTATGTATAAGATCATAAAAAAGATTGAACTGAATCCTACTGTTACCCGTATGGACATCGAAGCTCCATTGGTTGCAAAAAAAGCAGAACCGGGACAGTTTATTATTTTGAGGACAGATGAAGAGGGGGAACGTATTCCGCTTACGATCGCTGATTACGACAGAGAAGCCGGAATCGTGACCATCATTTTCCAGAAGGTAGGTGCTACCACCGAAAAACTCGGTCATTTAGAAGAAGGAGAATTTATCCAGGATTTTGTAGGACCGCTTGGTACAGCATCTGAACTGGAAGGATTAAAGAAAGTGGCAGTAGTCGGCGGTGGTGTCGGAAGTGCCATTGCATATCCGATCGCAAAGAAACTTCACGGACTCGGTGCAGAAGTACACTCCATCGTTGGTTTCCGGGGAAAGGATCTTGTCATTCTGGAAGAAGATTTTGATAAAGTAAGTGATAAATTTGTGCGTATGTCAGATGACGGCACATGGGGAACAAAGGGACTTGTTACCAATGCATTAAAAGAACTGATTGAAAGCGGAGAAAAGTACGATGAAGTCATTGCCATCGGACCGTTGATCATGATGAAATTTGTAGCTGCCCTGACCAAAGAATACGGAATCAAGACCGTTGTCAGCATGAACCCGATCATGGTAGATGGTACAGGCATGTGCGGCGGATGCAGACTGACTGTTGGCGGAGAGACAAAATTCGCCTGCGTGGACGGACCGGATTTTGACGGACATCAGGTAGATTTCGATGAAGCAATGGAGAGAGGTTCGATGTATAAACCTTTTGAACAGCACAAGAGAGAGGAAACATGCAATTTATTTGCAAAGGAGGTACAGTAACATGCCGAATATGTCATTAAAGAAGAATGAAATGCCGGTACAGGATCCACAGGTCCGTAATAAGAATTTTAAGGAAGTGGCACTGGGTTATACCAAAGAACAGGCGATCGACGAGGCACAGAGATGCCTGCATTGCAAAACAAGAAATTGTGTGGCAGGATGCCCGGTAAGAATCGATATTCCTGATTTTATCAAAGAAGTAGCAGAAGGTAATTTTGAAGAAGCATACCAGATCATTGCAAAATCAAGCTCACTTCCTGCTGTCTGCGGCCGTGTATGTCCGCAGGAATCACAGTGCGAAGGAAAGTGTGTGCGTGGAATCAAGGGCGAACCGGTGGGAATCGGACGTTTGGAAAGATTTGTCGCAGATTATCATAATGAAAATGCAAAAGAACATGCAGTGAAACCGCAGTCAAACGGACATAAGGTAGCAATTATCGGTTCTGGACCTTCCGGACTTACCTGTGCGGGCGATCTGGCAAAACTGGGATATGAAGTTACTGTTTTTGAAGCACTTCATTTAGCCGGCGGTGTACTGGTATACGGTATTCCCGAGTTCCGTCTTCCCAAGACCGGTGTTGTGGCAAAAGAAATCGAGAATGTAAAATCTCTCGGCGTTCATATTGAGACTAATGTGGTGGTAGGTAAATCCGTGACCATCGACCAGCTGATGGATGAGGAAGGTTTTCAGGCTGTATTCATCGGTTCCGGTGCCGGACTGCCGAAGTTCATGGGTATCCCCGGTGAGAATGCCAACGGTGTCTTCTCTGCCAACGAGTACCTGACCAGAAGCAACCTGATGAAGGCTTTTGATCCCGACTCCAGAACTCCTATCATGCATGGTAAGAAGGTAGCCGTTGTCGGCGGCGGTAACGTGGCGATGGATGCAGCAAGAACCGCACTTCGTCTGGGTGCGGAGGTACACATTGTATACCGTAGAAGCGAAGAGGAGCTGCCTGCCAGAGTGGAAGAAGTACATCATGCAAAAGAGGAAGGCATCATCTTTGATCTGCTGACCAATCCTACTGAGATTCTTTCCGATGATAAGGGATGGGTGACCGGTATGAAGTGCATCCGCATGGAACTGGGTGAGCCCGATGAGAGCGGCAGACGCCGTCCGGTAGAGGTTCCGGGATCTGAATTCGTGATGGAACTGGATACCGTGATCATGTCTCTGGGTACTTCCCCGAATCCTCTGATCTCTTCTACAACCAAGGGACTGGATACCAACAAGTGGAAGTGCATCATTGCGGACGAGAACAATGGTAAGACCACAAAGGAAGGTGTCTATGCCGGCGGAGATGCGGTAACCGGAGCAGCGACCGTTATTCTTGCCATGGGTGCAGGAAAAGCTGCTGCCAAAGGCATTGACGAATATCTGAGTACAAAATAAACACCCCGGATCCTGTCCACAGACAGGATGGAATGGAGGATTACATGGTAAGACATATTGTTATGTGGAGTCTGGAAGGCAATTTGACAAAACAGGAAAAGAAAGAGACCGCCGGGAAGATCAAGGAGTTACTGGAGCCCATCAAAGAGAAGGTTCCCGGTGCCGTAAAGGTGGAAGTGATCATCAATGAACTGGACAGCAGCAATCGGGATGTGGCTCTGATCTCTGAGTTTACAGATACTGAGGCGCTGGCTGCCTATCAGGTGCATCCGGATCATCTGGCAGCAAAGGAATATATTGGATCCGTGGCAGGCAACAGAGCCTGCCTGGATTACGAGTATTAAGGATGGTGTTGGTATATGGCATGGTGTCCGAAATGTAAAAACGAATATCGGGAAGGAATCACCGTATGTCCCGATTGCGGAGAAACGCTGGTAAGCGAGGAAGAATTGACGGACTGGACTTCCGTGCTGTTCGGTGAACAGGACGAAATGGAGAAACTGAAAGACTTCCTTACATACAATGGGATCCGCAAGAGCAAACTTTCCTTCGATGAGGCGGAGCAGGTCTATGAACTGTTTGTAGATGCAAAAGAGGAAAAACAGGCGAAGACGATTGCCCGGGTATTTCTGGAACAGCAGGAAAAAGAGCGGACGGAAAATGCTGCTGAGGAAGAGGCTGCGGTAGATGAATTCCTGATGCCGGAGACAGAAGAAGCATCGGAGGAAGTCAATCCCGGAGAACTGCTGAAAACAGCTTCCGCCCAGGGTGGACTTACTTATATGAACAGTGGAGCCAAAGCAGAGGAGAATCGTTCCTCTGCCTGGGTACTGCTGGTGGTGGGAATCCTCGGAATGCTTGTCATGATCCTGGGAATTACCGGCGTACTTCCTTTGAACATCGGCAACCCCTATATGTTCTACGGAGTGATGAGTGCTGTTTTCATTCTGTTCATTGTCATGGGCGTGGTATCCATGCGGAATGCAAAGCTTTTTGAGAAAAAGGCAGAGTCCGAGAACTCTCTGGTGGATACTCTTCTGAAGTGGAGTGAAGAAAATCTGACGGCGGAAAAAATTGACGCTCAGATTGAAAATGCTGCAGATACACCGGAAGAGGCTCTTTATTACAAGAGATTCGAAGTAATCCGCAGCCAGATGAATCATCAGTTTATGAATCTGGATCAGCAGATGCTGGAGAACCTTATTGACACAAAGATCTATGAACAGATCTTCCCGGATACAAACGGAGCAGAAGAATGATCAAAATATCCATCGTATGTGTAGGGAAGATCAAGGAGAAATTTTTCCGGGACGCCATAGAAGAATACAGCAAACGTCTGGGGCGTTATACGAAGTTAAATATCATCGAAGTGACGGATGAAATGACACCGGATGGAGCCAGTGCGGCTCTGGAAGATCAGATCCGTGAAAAAGAAGGGGCGAGGATCCTGGCGAAACTGCCACAGGATGCCCTGATCGTTACGCTGGAGATTGCCGGTAAAAACTTTTCTTCCGAAGAATTTGCGGCATGGATTGAAGATTGCACTGTCAGAGGAAAAAGCCATATCTGCTTTGTCATTGGCGGATCGCTTGGTTTGCATCCAAGTGTCTGTAAAAGAGCGGATCTGGCCTTAAGCTTTTCCAAAATGACATTTCCTCATCAGTTGATGCGAGTGATCCTGTGCGAACAGATCTATCGTGCATTCCGGATCATTCAGCACGAACCTTACCATAAATAAAGAGTAAAAGTAGAAGTATATGACAAAAAAACAACGTGCATTAGAAATTATAGAACGTCTGAAAAAGGAATACCCGGATGCCGGATGCACTCTGGATTACGATCAGGCATGGAAACTGCTTGTCAGTGTCCGCCTGGCAGCTCAGTGTACCGATGCCCGGGTAAATATCGTAGTGGAAAAGCTGTATGAGAAGTTCCCGGATGTAGATGCCCTGGCAGAGGCTCCGGTGGAAGAGATCGAGGCCATTGTAAAGCCCTGTGGCCTGGGTCACAGCAAAGCCAGAGATATCAGTGCCTGCATGAAGATTCTGCGGGATAAATATGACGGAAAGGTTCCAGACGATTTTGACGAATTATTGTCTCTGCCTGGAGTGGGCAGAAAAATTGCGAATCTGGTCATGGGGGATGTCTTTGGCAGACCTGCCATTGTGACAGACACCCACTGTATCCGCCTGGTGAACCGTATGGGACTTGTGGACGGGATCAGGGAACCGGCAAAGGTGGAGAAGGAGCTGTGGAAGATCATTCCGCCCGAAGAAGGCAGCGATTTCTGCCACAGACTGGTATATCACGGCAGAGAAGTGTGTACCGCCAGAACCCATCCTTACTGCGAAAAATGCTGTATCAGTGACATCTGTAAAAAAGTCGGCATATAAAAGGCGGACAGGGAAATCTACTGCCGCAGACAGGAGCAAAGCCTATGAGGATGTATGACATTATCATGAAAAAAAGAAACGGCGGAGAGCTTTCGAAAGAAGAGATCCACTTTTTTATCGAGGGCTATACCCGTGGAGAGATTCCTGATTATCAGGTGTCTGCTCTGATGATGGCAATTTATTTTCAGAAGATGACAGAGAGGGAGACTTACGAACTGACCATGGCCATGGCACACAGCGGGGAGATGCTGGATCTGTCATCCATCCATGGCTGCAAGGTAGACAAACACAGCACCGGAGGTGTGGGAGATAAGACTTCTCTGGCATTGACACCCATGGTGGCGGCCTGCGGAATTCCCGTAGCCAAAATGAGCGGTCGGGGTCTGGGACACACCGGTGGAACCATTGATAAGCTGGAAAGTTTCCCCGGATTTTCTACTTCACTGACTACGGAACAGTTTATTGAAAATGTGAACAAAATCGGTATTGCCATTATGGGACAGACCGCAGATCTGGCACCGGCGGATAAAAAGCTGTACGCCCTGCGGGATGTGACTGCTACGGTAGACAATATGTCGCTGATCGCCAGCTCCATTATGAGTAAGAAACTGGCAGCCGGTGCAGATGCCATTGTACTGGATGTGAAGACCGGAAGCGGTGCTTTTATGAAGAGCAGGGAGGATGCTTTTGCTCTGGCTGAGGAAATGGTGAAGATCGGTAAGAATGCCGGACGTAAGACCATTGCCGTGATTTCGGATATGGATCAGCCGCTGGGCCGGGCCGTGGGAAATGCCCTGGAAGTGAAGGAAGCCATTGCAACCCTGCGGGGAGAGGGCCCGGAAGATTTCAAAGAACTTTGTATGGTACTGGGAAGTCGGATGTTACTTGCCGGTAGTAAGGCGGAGAGTGTCGAAGAGGCCAGAAATATGCTTACAAATGTCATCAGAGATGGCAGTGCTTTACGGAAGCTGGAGCAGTTTGTGGAGGCCCAGGGCGGTGACCCTGCGGCGGTAACGGATCCGGATCTTCTGCCGAAGGCATCCATGGTGGTTCCTGTCTGTGCGGACAGAGACGGCTTTGTAGAAAAAATTGCCTGTGAGGATATCGGAATTTGTTCTCTGCTCTTAGGCGGCGGAAGAGAGACCAAGGAAAGTGAGATCGACCTGTCTGTTGGCATCCTCTTAGAGAAGAAAAAAGGGGATGCGGTGAAAAAGGGAGAGGTACTGGGATACCTTCATGCCAATGATGAGAAACGCCTGGAAGCGGCGAAGGAAAAGTTCCGGAGTGCTTATTTCATCACCGGCCATCAGCCGGAGGCAGAACCTCTGATCAAAGGGATTTTACAGTAACATATTCCGGCATCCGTTTTCATATAGTTTTATATGAAAATGAAGAGAATGCCATCGAAAAAAGAAAAATGGATCGATTCCCTGCAGTTACCCAAGGATGTCTGTATGGGAGCACTGCGGGTGACGCTGACGGGAAACTCCGAAGCCTGGATTGAAAATTACAGAGGAATCCTGGAATATACCGGAGAGCGGATCCTTTTGCAGGCCAAGACCTGTCAGGTGTGCCTGGAGGGAACCAGACTTTCCATCGACTATTATACCAATGAAGATATGAAGATCAGCGGAAATATCAGTGCACTGCGATATTTGCGTGAATAATCATTTGGATGAGAGGTTAACAGGATGACGGAATGGGTCAAACGTCTGCAGGGTTATGTGAAGATCCGGGTATGGGGCTTTGCACCGCAGCGATTTATCAATCTGTGCAGTAATAAGGGAATATTGCTGTGGAATATAGAAAAACAGGAAGATGTTTATACCATGTGCATCGGCCTGCGGTCTTTTTACGAACTGCGGCCCATCGCCAGAAAGACAAAAGTAAGGGTAGTCATATCGGAAAGATATGGACTACCCTTTTTTGTGCCGGGAATGCTGCGCAGAAAAGCGTTTCTGGCAGGTTTATTTCTGGCGGTGGCTTTCTGGCTGATTTCGTCTTTATTTGTGTGGGATATTCAGGTGACTGGCAATTATCAGGTGACGGATGACGTGTTCTATTCCTTCCTGGAGCAGGAGGGCATTCACACCGGAATGCGAAGGAGTGAACTGAATATAGGTGAGCTGGAAAAACAGATAAGACGGAAGTTTTCGCAGGTTACCTGGACCTCCGGCCGTCTGGACGGGACCAGACTGGTGATCGAAGTAAAGGAAAACGATATGTCGGTTCCAGAAGTCGTGCAGGATGCTGCAGGGGAAGGAAAAGATCTGGTGGCAGAATGCAACGGGGTGATCACGGATATGATCGTGCGTTGTGGTGTCCCGAAAGTATCCATAGGCAGTGAAGTGGCAAAAGGAGATATTCTGGTGGAAGGCAGGATCCCCATTTATGCCGAGGATGGAACCGTCAGGGAATATCGGCCGGTGACCCCGGATGCGGATATAGTGCTGGAGCATACCGGAACCTTTCAGGCATATCTTCCGGCAGATTATATCCGGAAAAAATACACCGGAAGACAAAAGACATTTTATTTTATCCATTTCGGTGACCGGGAGTGGAAACCGGAGAAAAAAATGGATTTTTTGCAATATGACAGCGTGCTGGAAGCATGTCCCGTAAAAGCGTTGGAGTATCTGCAGATCCCCTGCATGGTAGGCAGGATCACGTACAGAGAGTATCAGAAAACTGAATATTATTATACAGTGTCGGAAGCAGAAACGGTTTTACAGAAAAAATTCATGGATTTTCTTGAAACTTTAGATGAAAAAGGGGTACAAATAATCTCGAAAGATGTTAAAATAGAAACAAAGCGCGCCGGTTGGACCGCACACGGGGAACTTTTGCTGCGGGAAGCGGCGGTCAGTCTGGTAGATTCCCGGGCGGAGGATACCGGAGCAGAAGATTTGGACAGAAATGAGGATTAAGACATAAATGAGTGTGACAGCAATCCGTCTGGAAATGGATACAGAACAGATGCAGAAGATCTTCGGTATGCAGGATGCGTACATCAAGAAGCTGGAACAGGATTTTCAGGTAACTATTGTGGACCGCAACGGAAGTGTAATGATCACCGGGGAAGAGGAAAACGTTTCGAAGGCCTCCCGGGTATTACGACAGCTGACCGCATTGTCGGATCACGGCAATGAGATCGAAGAACAGAGCGTGGATTATGCCATTGAAATGGGAAAAGAAGACCAGGAGGAAAAACTGATGGAGATGGATGCGGACTGCATCTGCCATACCATCAGCGGAAAGCCGATCAAGCCCAAGACCCTGGGGCAGAAGGCTTATGTGGATGCCATCCGGAAAAACATGATCGTATTCGGACTGGGACCGGCCGGTACCGGTAAGACGTATCTGGCCATGGCCATGGCGATCACCGCTTTTAAGAACAACGAGGTGAGCCGTATCATCCTGACCAGACCGGCCATTGAAGCCGGAGAAAAGCTGGGCTTTTTGCCCGGTGATCTGCAGAGTAAGGTAGACCCGTATCTGCGTCCCCTGTACGATGCCCTGTATCAGATCATGGGAGCGGAAAGTTTTCTTAAGAATTCAGAAAAAGGTCTGATCGAGGTGGCGCCTCTTGCATACATGCGAGGCCGTACACTTGACAACGCCTTTATTATCCTGGACGAAGCACAGAATACAACACCTGCTCAGATGAAGATGTTCTTAACACGTATTGGATTTGGGTCCAAAGCGATCATCACGGGTGATTTAACACAGAAAGACTTGCCATTTGACAGTATTTCAGGATTAGAAGAATCTCTAAGAGTGTTAAGAAAAGTTAAGGAGATCGGGGTCTGTGAGCTTACCAATAAGGACGTTGTCAGACATCCATTAGTACAGAAGATCGTTGCAGCATATGATCAATATGAAGCAGCCAGATCTGCGAAAAAGAATAAGAATAACAATAACAAAAAGAACAGAAGATAGGAATGTTATGAGTATTATAATCGAGAATGAATACGAAGGGGAGATCAATATCCCTTATGAAAAGATCGCACATGAAGTGATCGAGGCAGCGATTGATTATGTGGACTGCCCTTATGAGTGCGAAGTGAATTTAATGCTAACCAATAATGAAACGATTCATGCGATCAACAAAGAACAAAGAGAGATCGACCGGCCAACAGACGTACTGTCTTTTCCAATGGCAGAATACGAAGAACCAGCGGATTTCTCAAAGATTGAAGAAGATCCGATGGCATTTGATCCAGAGAGCGGTGAATTTCTGCTTGGAGATATCGTGATCTCCATGGACAAGGTATGGGAACAGGCTGAGAATTATGGCCACAGCCGAGAGAGAGAATATGCCTTTTTGATCGCTCACAGTATGTTACATCTGTTTGGATATGACCATATGGAAGAGGAAGAACGAAAAGATATGGAAAAACGTCAGGAAGAGATTTTGACAAAGACGAAATATACAAGAGATGAAAGAGGTTTAGTATGAGTAAAAGCAGTAAAAACTCATTTTTAATGCAAGGAATGATCTTAGCCGCAGCATCCATTGTCTGCCGTGTGATCGGATTATTATATCGTAGTCCACTGTTTGGGATTATCGGCAAAGAAGGTATGGGGTACTATTCTTATGCATATAATATCTATAACATTATTCTGTTGATTGCATCCTTTAGTATTCCACTTGCGGTATCCAAATCAATTTCTGCAAGACTTGCGAAGAAAGAATATATCAATGCTCAGAGAATCTTCTATGGAGCATTAGTTTATGCAGTTGTCGTTGGTGGTATCGCGTCCATGATCGCATATTTTGGAGCACCAACCTTTGTCGGACATCAAAAAGGTGCAGCACTTGCCCTTCAGGTCATTTCCCCAACGATCTTTTTCTCTGGGATTCTTGGAGTACTTAGAGGATATTTTCAAGGACATAATACAATGGTGCCAACATCCATTTCCCAGATCATTGAGCAGATCTTGAATGCGATCTTTAGTATTTTGATGGCATATGTACTGATCTTACCATATCTGCCATCTAACAAGATCACATATGAGATCGCAAGACATGGGGCAGCAGGTAGTGCGATCGGTACAGGAGTCGGTGTTTTAACAGGATTGATCTTCTGCTCTATCATTTATCGTGCATACCAGCCAAAGGTCAAGATTCAGATGAAACATGACCGTACAAAATATATTGAATCTTATGGGAATATCTTAAAGATCTTATTATTAACGATCACACCGGTTATCTTTAGTACAGCGATCTATAACTGTAGTGCAACGATCGACCAGACGATCTTTAGTAATATCTTAGTAGGAAAAGGAATTACGGCGAAAGTAGTTTCAGAATTTTATGGTTTGTTCAGCGGTCAGTATAACGTGTTGATCAATGTTCCAGTTGCGATGGCATCTGCACTTTCCAATGCGATCGTGCCAAATGTTTCTGCAGCCTATGCGTTAGGCAAGAAGGACGATATGAACGACAGTATCCAGATGGCGATACGTTTTACGATGATGATCGCGATCCCATGTGCGGTTGGACTAGGTGTGTTAAATAGTTCGATCAATGGATTGATCTTCGGTGCAACATATGCCAAGGGATTAGGAGCAGCTATGCTTCGGATCGGTGCAGTTTCCGTTATTTTCTACTGTCTGTCAACGTTGACAAATGGTATCTTACAGGGAATGGGAAAGATGAGAGTGCCAGTCAGACATTCTGCGATTTCCGTTGTGGTCAATATCGTTGTATTATGGCTTTTATTAACATACACAGATTGTAAAACATATGGATTGGTATTTGCGACTATGGCATTTTCCCTTGTGATGTGTCTGTTAAATGCACACTCCATCAAGAAATACACAGGTTTTCATCAGGAGATCACAAAGACATTTATCAAGCCTGCATTAAGTGCAGCAGTGATGGGTGTTGTCTGTTTTCTGATTCAGTATGCGGTTCAAAGCGTTCTTCCATTCGGGCGAGTATGCTTTGCGGTCTGCGTGATCATTGCAGTGCCAGTTGGAGCACTGATCTATTTTGCAGCGATCATTAAGTTAAGAGTATTTACAGAAGAAGAACTTACTAAGATTCCAAAAGGAAATCTGATCGTCAGATTAGCAAAGAAATTACATTTGCTGTAAGGATCGTAAGGGCTTCCATTTATAAAAGGAAGAAAAAGTCCAGATCTGCTATGATTTGGGCTTTTTGTATAAATTCCCTTATCTTTGGTAACAATATAGCCAAAGGAGGGTTGCATTATGAAGAAGATCAATCGATTTTTGATGATATATATGGTTGTGATCACAGTTTTGTGCATCTGTATGTGTTATCTTGCATTCTCAGCAAATGAAAAGAAGGACAACCTCAAGGAAGTTCGTTCTCAGATAACAACAACAGCTGAAAAAAAACAGACCAAAGCAGTCAAGAAGGTTAAGGCAACGTACAGTCTGAAGATTCTTGATGGAAGTCTGGCTGTGATCAATAATAAGACCAAAGAAGTTTTTGAATATACAGATATGAAGAAAGAGAATCTGCCAGCAGACATCAAAAATATGCTGAAAGAGAATTTTATCTTTGAAAACAGAGAAGAAGTATATCATTTTCTGGAATCATACAGTAGTTAAAATAAATATTTGGAGAAAAATGACGAATGAAATATGATGTGATCATCGTTGGAGCAGGGGCTTCTGGTATGATGGCAGCGATCACAGCAGCTAGTCATCATAAGAAAGTTCTCTTGCTTGAACGGATGGATAAATTAGGAAAGAAAATATTAGCAACGGGAAATGGAAGATGCAATCTGTCAAATGCTTACATGGACGAGAATTGCTACAGAGGGCAGAGACCTTCCTTTGCCTATCCGATGATCGAGGAATTTGGATTAGAAGATCTCATTCAGTTCTTTGAATCTCTCGGAATGCTTGTGACAGAGCAAAATGGATATTATTATCCTGCATCTTTGCAGGCAGCAACTGTTGTTGATACATTGACACAGAAATTAAAGCATCTGCACGTGGATATTCTGACAGAATTTGAAGTCACGAAAGCAGAGAAACGTAAGTCCACATTTTATGTCTATGGAAATGACAAATGTTTTCAGTCAAGCAATCTGATCCTTGCAACTGGTGGATGTGCACAGCCAAACTTAGGAAGCAACGGAAGTGGATACAAGCTTGCCAAAGACTTTCATCATAAGATCACGGATACATTCCCGTCTTTGGTAGGATTAGAAGCAGAAGGAAAATATTTAAAAGACACCTCGGGAGTTCGAAATGTCAGTAATGTCAGAGTCTACGCGAATAATGAATTGATCGCCAAAGAACATGGAGAAGTTCAGTTTACAAAATATGGAATTTCAGGGATCCCGATTTTCCAGATCAGTCATTTTGCGATCGAAGCATTAAGAAGAAAGAAAAAAGTAAAAATCTATTTAAATCTCATGCCACAGATGGTAACCTTAGAAGAAACAACAGAAGTATTCTTAAAGAGTTGCAGTTATAAGACAGTCGAAGAATTCTTCCAGGGATTTTTAAATAAAAAACTGGTATATGCAATCTTACTGAGATTAAAGATTGATCCAAGAAAACCAGTTGCTCAGATATCCAGGAAAGATCTTAACAGGATCTTAGATATGATCCAACACTTTGAAGTTGAGATCAAAGGATATAAAGGATATGATATGGCACAGGTAACAGCTGGAGGCGTATCCACAAAAGAAATCATACAAGGAACATTAGAATCAAAGTTATTAGAAGGGCTTTATGTTGTCGGTGAATTACTAGATGTCGATGGAACATGCGGAGGGTACAACCTTCAGTGGGCATTTACATCTGGATACATCGCTGCAAGCCAGATAGGAAGACAATGATAAGAATCAACCAGATCAAGCTGCCGATCGATCACAAAGAGGCAGCAATTGAGAAGAAGATAAAAAAAGCATTACATAATACAGAATATAAACAATACAAGATCGTAAAACGGTCTATTGATGCGAGGAAAAAAGAAGAATTATCTTATGTGTATGCAGTTGATGTGACATTAGGTAAGGGTCAAGAAGAGAAATTCCTCAAAAAGAACAAGAATCGTAATATCATGGCAGTAAAAGAAAAGAAGTTTGAATTTCCAGAAAATCAGCGGGAATTTAAATATCCACCGGTTGTGATCGGAATGGGACCGGCAGGTCTGTTTGCAGCACTGATGCTTGCAAGAGCCGGATTACATCCGATCGTCTTAGAACGAGGGAAAGATGTCACAAACCGTATGAAAGATGTAGAACATTTCTGGGAGAGTGGCGAACTGAATTCTGAATCCAATGTACAATTTGGAGAAGGAGGAGCAGGAACATTTTCAGACGGAAAACTAAATACCTTAGTAAAAGACAAATTCGGAAGGAATAGATTCGTTTTAGAAACTTTTGTAGAACATGGTGCACCAGAAGAGATCTTATATGAAAATAAACCACATATCGGAACGGATCTTTTAAGAAATGTCGTTGCAGGGATCAGAGAAGAGATCAGATCTCTTGGCGGAGATGTCCGTTTTGAGGCGAAAGTGACAGATTTCGTGATCCAGGATGGAAAATTAACAGGGCTGATCATCAATGATAAAGAAGAAATTAAAACAGAAGCAGCGATCTTAGCACCGGGACACAGTGCCAGAGATACATTTAAGGTCTTATCAGATCGTGATCTGGAAATGAATCCTAAAGCTTTTGCGATTGGACTTCGTGTGGAACACCCGCGTGAGATGATCGACCATTCGCAGTATGGAAAGGGAGCAGATCAATATGATCTTCCAGCTGCATCATACAAACTAACATATCATGCAAACAATGGAAGAAGTGTGTATTCCTTCTGTATGTGTCCGGGAGGTTTCGTGGTCAACGCGTCTTCAGAGCCAGAACGATTGACGGTCAATGGAATGAGCAATCACGATCGAGCAGCAAAGAATTCCAACAGTGCGATCATCGCAAGTGTTACACCAGAGGATTTTGATGGAAATGACGCATTAGCAGGCGTAAGATTTCAGCAGAAATGGGAAGAAAAAGCTTTTAGCGAAGGAAAAGGAAGAATCCCGGTTCAGACATTAAAAGATTTCAGAGAAGGAAAGATTACAGAATCCTTTGGCGAGATCACACCGAATACCAAAGGATTGACAAGTTTTGGAAACTTAAGAAACTGTCTTCCAGAACCGGTCAGTGAAGCAATTTCGGAAGGAATGCAATATTTTGATACAAAGATCAAAGGATTTAATCGAGAAGATACGATTTTGTGCGGAATTGAAGCAAGAACATCTTCTCCGTTAAGAATCGAGAGAGATCAAGGATTTGAGAGCAATATCAAAGGAATCTACCCATGCGGAGAGGGAGCAGGTTTTGCTGGCGGCATCACTTCTGCAGCAATGGATGGAATTAAGGTTGCACAAGCCCTCGTTACAGTGTAAAATACCTTTCAAGGAGTGAATGTAAAATGAATAATCGTGAAAAACTAAAAGATAAACAAAGAATTGTCGTCAAAGTAGGTACATCTTCTTTGATCCATAAAGCAACAGGAAACATCAATTTATTCCGATTAGAGAAATTAGTCCGTGTTTTAACAGACTTACATAACAGCGGAAAAGACGTGATCCTGGTATCTTCAGGAGCGATCGGTGTAGGATTTAAAGCCCTGGGATTAGAAAACCGTCCGACATCCCTTCCAATGAAGCAGGCATGTTCTGCTGTAGGACAGGGACAGTTAATGATGATCTACCAGAAACTGTTTGCTGAATACAATCAGGGATCTGCACAGATTCTGATCACAAAAGAGACGATGCTCAATGACGAGAGAAGATATAACGCCAAGAATACATTTGAAGAATTATTAAAACTTGGCGTGATCCCGATTGTAAATGAAAACGATACGGTATCGACAGAAGAGATCGAGTTTGGTGACAATGATACCTTATCTGCTGTCGTAACAGCGGTTGTACAAGGTGATCTATTGATCCTCCTGACAGATATTGACGGACTTTATACGGATGATCCACACAAGAATCCACTGGCCAAACTGATTCCTGAAGTACCGGTCTTAGATGAAAAGATCGGAAGAATGGCAAAAGGAGCTGTAACTAAGGTCGGAACTGGTGGAATGGAAACGAAGATCGCAGCAGCCAATATCGTAACAGATGCTGGAGCAGATATGGTGATCGTAAACAGCAATAATTTAAATAATGTCAATAAAGTTGTTGCAGGAGAAGAGATCGGAACATTATTCTTAGCACACAAACGACCAGACTTTGATTTCAAGAAATATTTAACAGAACGCCCATATTTTAAGGCATAATAAGATAAAACAATGTATTATATAGAAAGGAAATATTACAGATGAAAGAAAAAGATATTCAAAGAATTAATGAATTATACAATCTGGATAAATCCATTGGGTTAACACCAGAACAGAAAGAAGAACAGAGAAAGTTAAGACATGAATACATCCAGTCTGTTCGTGCAAACTTAAGAGCACAGCTTAATAATGTAAGTATTAAAAATGAAGATGGATCGATTACTCCATTAAAACCAAAAGGATTAAACTAGAGCAGATTAGATAGAACATATTGATGATAGATGCAAACCGCACCGAAAAGGAGGCATTCATAATGTTGGAACAACTAGGAAAACAGGCAAAAGAAGCATCGATAATTCTTGGAAAAGCAGGGATTGAAGATAAGAATGAAGTATTAAGAGAAGCAGCCAAATGTCTGGTACAGAATCAGGAATATATCTTAAGTGAGAATTATAAAGATGTAGAGAATGCAAAAAGCAATGATATGAGCGAGGCGTTGATCGATCGTTTATCCCTGAATCCTGACCGTATCGAAGCAATGGCAGAAGGACTTCGTCAGGTAGCTGAACTACATGATCCAATTGGTTCTGTAGAACATATGCAGAAAACACCGAATGGACTTTTGATCGGTAAGAAAACAGTACCATTAGGAGTTGTCGGTATCATCTACGAATCAAGACCAAACGTAACAGCAGATGCATTTGCACTATGTTTTAAGACAGGAAATGCATGCCTTCTTCGTGGTGGAAGTGATGCGATCAATTCAAATCTTGCGATCACAAATGTGATCCAGAGTGCACTAGAATTCTGCAATATGCCAAAATACAGCATTCAGCTGCTGACAGATACAAGCCGTGAGACAGCTACAAAGATGATGCAGTTAAATGAATACTTAGATGTTCTGATCCCAAGAGGTGGTGCAGGACTCATTCAGAGTGTTGTAAAGAATTCTACAGTGCCAGTGATCGAGACAGGGACAGGAAATTGTCATGTATACGTAGATGAATTTGCCCAGAAAGACATGGCAGTTAACATCATCATCAATGCAAAGACACAGAGGCTTGGAACATGCAATACATGTGAGTCTCTAGTATTACATAAAAATATCATAGAAAGCCATGGTCCAGCGATCATTGAAGCTTTATTAGCCAAAGGTGTGCAAGTACGTGGAGATGAGAGGGTTTGTGCTTTAAATGACCAGGTCATTCCTGCAACAGAAGAAGACTGGGGAACAGAATACTTAGATTCTATCATTTCTGTGAAAACTGTCGACAGCTTTGACGAAGCAGTGGAACATATCAATCATTACAATACGGGGCATTCGGAAGCGATCGTCACAGATTCTTACCAGAATGCACAGGAATTCTTAAATCAGATCGATGCAGCAGCCGTTTATGTTAATGCATCCACAAGATTTACTGATGGATTTGAATTTGGATTTGGAGCAGAGATCGGAATCAGTACCCAGAAGATTCATGCCAGAGGACCAATGGGATTAGATGCACTGACAACCAGCAAATTTATTATTTATGGAAATGGACAGATCCGTAAATGATAGAATATAAAAGCCAGAATTGTAAATTATTTCAGAATCTTAAGAAAATCTGAAGAAAAACATAGAATTTTGTATGCAAATGCAAAGAAATTGTTAAAAAAACATTGAAAAATAAAAAAGACTATGGTATTATAAATCTTGTGTTCAAAGGAGTTTTCATTTTATGAGAACTCTTTTTTTTCGCAATGGAAAAAAATGTAAAGAAGAAAGGAAGGCTTAAAATGGCATTGTTTACATTTAGCGGCGGTGTTCATCCGGCAGATGGTAAAGAATTTGCAAAGAATTCACCAATCACCGAATACCTGCCAAAAGGAGATGTTGTTTTACCTTTAGGTCAGCACATCGGTGCTCCTGCACAGCCAATCGTTAGCAAGGGAGACCAGGTGTTAGTAGGCCAGAAGGTGGCAGAAGCTGGAGGATTTGTATCCGCGAATATTTTCAGCTCTGTTTCAGGAACTGTAAAGGCGATCGAGCCAAGAATGACTCCAGCAGGAGCAAAAGTTAACTCTATCGTAATTGAGAATGATGGAGAATTCAAAGAGGCTGCCTTTGAGGCAAAACCTTATGATCAGATGTCTAAAGATGATGTTTTAGCAGCGATCAAAGAAGCTGGAATCGTAGGACTTGGTGGAGCCGGATTCCCAACACATGTGAAATTAGCGCCAAAAGATCCAGATGCGATCGAATATATCATCGTAAATGGAGCGGAGTGTGAACCTTATATCACAGGTGACTACCGCATCTTAATGGAGACACCAGAACTTTTAATTGAAGGATTAAATATCGTACTTGATATGTTCCCAAAAGCAAAAGGTATCATTGGTATTGAAGATAATAAAAAAGATGCAATTGCTAAAGTAGAAGCACTAGTAAAAGGTGATGCAAGAATCAGCGTTGCTACATTAAAGACAAAATACCCACAGGGTGCAGAACGTTCTTTGATTTATGCAACAACAGGAAGAAGCATCAACTCCAGCATGTTACCAGCAGATGCAGGATGCATCGTAGATAACGTAGCTACGATCGTAGCGATCAAAGAAGCTGTCAAAGATGGTAAACCATTATACGAACGTGTTGTGACAGTTACTGGAGATGCGATCAAGAATCCAAGCAACTTTAAAGTACGTACAGGAACAAACGTACAGGAACTGATCGAAGCAGCCGGTGGATTTAAGACACAGCCTGAGAAGATCATTTCTGGTGGACCTATGATGGGTATGGCAATGTTTACAACAGATGTACCAGCTGTCAAAACATTCTCATGCTTCTTAGCATTCACAAAAGATGAAGTTGCTGCGAACCAACCAAGCAATTGTATTCGTTGTGGAAGATGTGTAAGCGTCTGTCCACAGAAGCTGATGCCAGCAAAATTATCTGTATTAGCAGATCATAATCAGTTTGACGAGTTTGAGAAACTTTATGGAGCAGAATGCGTTGAGTGTGGATCTTGTTCATTTGTATGTCCAGCAAAACGTAACCTTGCACAGTCCATGAAGACAGGTCGTAAACAGGTATTAGCTAACCGTAGAAAGAAATAAAGGAGAGATACATATGAGCGAAACATTATATCATGTGTCAGCCAACCCTCATGTAAGAGATAACGGCTCAACACAAAAGATTATGTTAGATGTTATCATCGCATTACTACCCGCTACAATTTTTGGTATCTATATCTTTGGAGCATCTGCGGCACTGACAGTTGCAATTTCTGTTGCTACCTGTGTTGTCGTTGAGTATATTTACCAGAAACTTATGAAACAGCCAATTACTGTAGGTGACTTAAGTGCGGCATTGACCGGACTGTTACTTGCATTAAACTTACCATCAGGAGCACCATTCTGGATGCCGATCCTTGGTGGAATCTTTGCGATCATCGTTGTAAAACAGGTGTTCGGTGGATTGGGACAGAACTTTATGAACCCAGCCCTTGGTGCAAGATGTTTCTTAATGATCTCATTTGCAGCAAGAATGACAACATTTACATATGATGGTGTAACAACAGCAACACCACTTGCTGTTATGGAACAGGGAAAAAGCGTAGATGTTATGAAATCATTCTTAGGATTCGTTCCTGGAACAATTGGTGAAACATCTGCATTATTACTGATCATCGGTGGAGCATACTTAGTATTTAAGAAAGTCATCTCTCCGATCATCCCATGTGTTTACGTTGCAGTTGTAGCAATCTTCGTACTGATCTTCGGTGGTCATGGATTTGATCTATCTTACATGGCAGCACAGATCTTCAGTGGTGGATTAATGTTAGGTGCGATCTTCATGGCAACAGACTACGTAACATCTCCAATTACAAAGAACGGAAAGATCATCTATGCGATCGTTCTTGGTATTTTAACTGGATTATTCCGTCTGTTCGGACCAATGGCAGAAGGTGTATCTTATTCAATCATCATTGCGAACTTATTAGTTCCACTGATCGAGAGAGTGACAGTACCAACTCCGTTTGGAATCGTAAAAAAAGGAGGTAAGAGCAATGAATAAGAATCTCGTAATGGATTGTATCAAATTATGTGTGATCACATTAATTGCAGGACTCCTTTTAGGTATCGTATATAATGTAACAAAAGCACCGATCGCCGCACAGGAAGAAAAGACAAAACAGGAAGCTTACAAAGCCGTATTCAAAGATGCAGCGAAATTCGATACAGTAAAATTAGACCAGAAAGACGTAGCAGCTGTCTTAAAGAAAAATGATCTTGGACAGAACACGATTTCTGAAGTTGTAAAAGCAGTTGACAAAAACGGAAAAGAACTTGGATACGTATTCTCTGTAACAAACCCAGAAGGATACGGTGGAGATGTATCTTTATCTGTAGGTGTTAGAGATGATGGAACAGTCAATGGTTATGAAACATTATCCATCAGCGAAACAGCTGGTTTAGGTATGAAAGCCAAAGAACCAGAATTCAAGAGTAACTTTAAAAACAAAAAAGCAGACAAATTTGAAGTTGTAAAAGATGGATCTGGTAAGAACGATGATTCTAAAGTAGATGCCATCAGTGGTGCAACGATCACAAGCCGTGCTGTCACAAGTGCAGTTAACAGCTGTGTTGCATATTCAAAGAGCCTGAAGGGAGGTAATTAAACATGAAACCAAATCCAATGGAACGATTGATTAATGGTATCGTAAAAGAAAACCCTACCTTCGTCTTAATGTTAGGTATGTGTCCTACATTAGCAGTAACAACATCTGCGATCAACGGTGCAGGAATGGGACTTTCAACAACAGCCGTATTAATGTTTTCTAACATGATCATTTCAGCATTAAGAAATGTCATCCCTGATCGTGTACGTATCCCAGGATATATCGTAGTTATCGCATCTCTGGTAACAATCGTACAGTTCCTATTACAGGGATATGTTCCAGCAGTTAACGACGCATTAGGATTATACATCCCACTGATCGTAGTAAACTGTATCATCCTTGGACGTGCAGAATCCTTTGCAGCAAAGAACGGACCAATTAACTCCTTCTTTGACGGACTTGGAATGGGACTTGGATTTACTGTAGCCTTAACAATTTTAGGAGCATTCCGTGAATTATTAGGAGCAGGTCAGATCTTCGGAATGCAGGTAATGCCATCTGCATACGAACCAATCACAATCTTTATCCTGGCACCTGGAGCATTCTTCGTACTTGCATGTTTAGTAGCGATCCAGAATAAAGTTAAGAGCAAAAAACCTAAAAAAGCCGGAGAAGCACAGAGTGGTGGATGCGGAGATTGTTCTCACTGCGGAAACAGCGCTTGCGGTTCCAGAAGCTTTTTTGATACAACTGTAGATGACAAATAAGGAGGATTAAGATGAAAAGTTTACTGTTAATTGCCATCGGTTCAGCGCTGGTAAATAACGTCGTATTAAGCCAGTTCCTTGGTTTATGTCCTTTCCTTGGAGTTTCTAAGAAAGTTGAGACAGCAGCCGGAATGGGTGCAGCCGTTCTCTTCGTTATTACTATCGCATCAGCAGTTACAAATTTAATTTATACATTTTTATTAGTACCAACAGATTTAACATACTTAAATACGATCGTATTTATCCTGGTAATCGCAGCATTAGTACAGTTCGTAGAAATGGTATTAAAGAAATCTATGCCAGCATTATATGAATCTCTGGGAGTATTCCTTCCACTGATCACAACAAACTGTGCAGTTCTTGGTACAGCATTAACAAACGTACAGAACGACTATAGTTTCATCGCCAGCGTAGTCAATGGTATCGGTATCTCTTTAGGATTCCTGATCGCTATTGTTATCCTTGCTGGTATCCGTGAAAAGATGGAATACAACAACATCCCAGAATCTTTCAAAGGAATGCCTATCACACTGTTAACAGCAGGATTAATGGCAATCGCATTCTTCGGATTCTCAGGACTTATTTAGGAGGTAAAGAAGATGAATATATCAGCAATTTTACTTGCCATGGTTGTTGTCGGAGGAACCGGTCTGCTTATCGCAATCTTACTGGGAATTGCCTCAGAGAAATTTAAAGTTCCTGTAGACGAGAAGGAAGTAGCCATCCGTGCAGAACTTCCAGGAAATAACTGTGGTGGTTGTGGATACGCAGGTTGTGATGGACTTGCAAAAGCAATCGCAAATGGAGAAGCACCAGTGAACGGCTGTCCAGTTGGTGGAGCAGCTGCAGCTGAGAAGATCAGTGCGATCATGGGTGTAGAAGCAGGAGAATTCGTGAAGAAAGTCGCATTCGTAAAATGTGCCGGAACTTGCGAAAAAGCATCTGACAAATACCAGTACTCAGGAGTTCAAAGCTGTATCGAAGCGATGAACGTACCAGGTGCAGGACCAAAAGGATGCGAATTTGGATGTATGGGATTTGGAAGCTGTGCAGCAGTATGTCCAGAAAATGCGATCTCTATCGTGAACGGAATCGCTCACATCGATGAAGAAGCATGTGTAGGATGTGGAAAATGTGCAGAAACATGCCCAAAAGCATTGATCGACCTTGTACCAGAAAACAAGAAAACAAGAGTACAGTGCAGCTCTAAAGAATTCGGTAAAAACGTTATGTCTGTATGTAAAGCAGGATGTATCGGATGTAAAGCATGCGAAAAAGTATGCCGTCTTGGAGCGATCAAAGTTGAAAACAACATCGCACAGATCGATTACGATAAATGTGTAGGTTGTGGATTATGTGCAGGTAAATGTCCAAAAGGAATTATTACAGGAAAGAAATTAGTTCCTAAGAAACCAGCACCAAAGAAAGAAGCTTAATCTTTCTTTATATCATTATAATAATAAAGAAGCAGGAGATTCGAGAGATCAGAATCTCCTGCTTTTTTCTGCTTCTATTCATGGAAAAAAAGAATACTATTATAATAGGAAGAAAAAGGATTCCTGACATGAAATTTCTCGAACTTCGGCAAAAAGATGTGATCAATTGTAATACAGGAGAATGTTTAGGCTTTGTCCTAGACCTCGAATTTGAAATCCATACGGGTAAGATCTGTTATCTGATCGTTCCCAAAACAACGAAGATGCTCATATGCGTTGGCAAGAATAAAGTTTACAAAATCCCCTACAAATGCATTGTAAGGATCGGCAGAGATACGATTCTAGTCGATATCAACGAAAAAGAATGCCTGAAATAAAAGAAAAGCTTTCTTTTCTACAGAAAAAATGATATACTTCAAGCAGTAAAAACACGGAGGTACAAGAAGATGAGATGCCCATATTGTGGAAGTGAGAATTCCAGAGTCGTAGATTCCAGACCGGCAGAAGACAACAATGCGATCCGTAGAAGAAGACAATGTGACGAATGCGGAAAACGTTTTACAACTTATGAGAAGATAGAGACAGAACCGTTGAGTGTCATCAAGAAAGACAAGACACGACAACTCTACGATCGAAACAAGATCCGGAATGGAATCGTACAATCCTGTCACAAACTCCCAGTATCCATGGGGCAGATCGAAGCAGCGATCGATGAGATCGAGACAAAGATCTATAACATGGGAACAAGAGAAGTTGAAACATCCGTGATCGGAGAGATGGTTATGGACAAATTAAAGGATTTAAATGAAGTTGCATACGTAAGATTTGCAGCCATTTACCGTGAATTCAAAGATGTGAACACATTTATGAGTGAATTAAAGAAATTATTAAAATAATCACAATTGTTTTGAATAAACAAGATTGTAAAAATATTACTTTTGTGATAAACTAACCATATCATTTTGAAACCAGCTTCCTTTTTGAGAAGAGAAGGAGTTGAGTATTATTTATCAGGAAGTAATCACAGGAATCGTCAGTGGAGTGAGTGGAAAGCTCATCCACGTAGAAGTAGAGATCAGAAACGGCCTGCCATATTTTACAATGGTAGGCTATCTTTCCAAAGAATCCATGGAAGCAAAAGAGCGGGTTGCATCAGCACTGCGCTCCATCGGCCATCCCTTACCGTCGATGAAGATCACCGTTAATTTATCCCCAGCCAATATAAGAAAGAACGGAACCGCGTTCGATTTCCCGATCGCCGTGGCCTTTTTAGGATGCCTGAATTTAATCGATGCAAGCAAGTTAGATGACATCTGTATCATGGGAGAATTAGGACTAAACGGCAAGATCAGAGGTGTAGGAAACTGTCTTCCGATCGTTTTAGAAGCAAGAAAACAAGGCATTCACAAGTTCTTTGCGGCAAGTGAAGATGAGAATTCTCTAAGAGGGATCGAAGATATTGAAGTGGTATTTATGGACAGTTTACAGGATGTCCTTGACTATTTTCATGGAACATATCATCAAAAAAGTTGCAGAAGTGCAACAACTTATCAAAAGGAAGAGTCAGAAGAAGACTTCAGTGACATCATCGGACAACAACATTTAAAAAGAGCGATGGAGATCGCGGTCACTGGAAGACATCATCTATTGATCATTGGTTCCCCAGGTTCAGGAAAAACAATGGCAGCCAGAAGGATCCCGACCATTCTTCCGCAACTATCAAAAGAAGAGAAGATGGAAGTTCAGGCAATCTATGATGCCACTGGAATTCCACGGTATTTAGAAGATGATACCAGGCCATTTCGCCAGCCACATCCAATGATCCCGAAAGCCGCATTCCTTGGAGGCGGCAAGACGCCGACGGCAGGAGAGATCACATTAGCACATCATGGCATTTTATTTCTGGACGAATTTATGGAATTTAAAACAGAATGTATCGAGGCACTCAGACAGCCATTGGAAGATGGAACGATCGATATCACCAGAAATGGGATCTACCACAAGTTTCCGGCAGACTTTCAACTGATCGCCACCATGAATCCATGTCCTTGTGGTTATGGATTGGAAGATGGGATCTGCCGATGTACTTATCATGAAAAAAAGCGTTATCTAAAGAAATTGTCCGGTCCGATCTTAGACCGTTTTGACATGGTCCTATGTCTAAGTAAAAAAGAGGCTGATACACAGAAGATACAAAAAGAGAGTCAAGAAACATCCGATCAGATCAAAAAACGCATCGAAACAACTATCCAAAGAGAAAAAAAGTTATTAAAAAACTATCAATGCAGTGATACCAGCCATTTAAGCCACATACAGTTAAACAAGCTCCTTCATTTATCCAAAGAATGCAAAGAGATTTTAGATATCGCCTATCGATCTGGCAAGATCACAAGGCGAGGAATGGATAAGATTTTAAAAGTAGCACTGACGATTATGCTTATGGAAAATGAATCAGAGATCAAACCAATCCACCTGATGGAAGCCATGACCTTCAGAAATACAGGATTTATCAAAGAGGTGCTTGAATATGGAAGATAAATTATATTGGTACTGGCTATGCGGCAAAGTCCGATTGCCGATCAAGAAACAAAAAGAATTGATGGATATCTTCATTCATCCAAAAGAACTCTATAAGATCAACCCAGAAATCTTAAAAGAACACATGACACAACTTGAATACGATCGTTTCGTTCATTCCAGAGATGAAACAGCGATCAAGAAAGGTTATGAAGCTCTGCATCGAGAAAATATCCGTTTTATCATTCAAAAAGAAGCTGCTTATCCGAATCGATTGAGAAAGATCTACGATGCTCCGTATGGGATTTTTCAAAAAGGTCAGCCATATGAAGAAAAAGAACTGTCAATAGCGATCGTTGGATCAAGATATCCGACAACTTATGGATTCGAAATCTCAAAAAAGTTCGCAAAAGAGCTGGCTCAGCAAGGCGTACAGATTGTAAGTGGACTCGCAAGGGGCGTAGATGGGACGGTTCACCGTGAAATAATCGACAAAAAAGGACAGGCTGTTGGGGTTTTAGGATGTGGGATCGATCTCATTTACCCAAAAGAAAATTTTCAGTTATTTTATGACATGTATGCGAATCAGACAGTTATTTCTGAGTACCCGCCAGGCAGTGAACCGCTCAAATGGCATTTCCCAGAAAGGAACCGAATCATCAGTGGATTAAGTGATGGAATCCTCGTCACAGAAGCCAGAGCAAGGAGCGGATCGCTGATCACGGCGGATTGCGGGCTTGATCAGAACAAAGAAGTGTTCGCGGTTCCCGGAATGATCACAGACAAACATTGTCAAGGGTGTCATGGATTGATCAAACAAGGAGCAAAATTAGTTGAAAATGTCGACGATATTTTAACAGAATTTTCAGAATTCACGGGATTTTCACGAAAATTTCCAAAGCATAGTGCAAAATCTCTTGCAAAGGCAGAAAAAAGGGTGTATGATATGTTGAGTTTGAAACCGAAATATATTGATGAGATCTTAAGTACATCCCAAGATTCTTATGAAGAAGTGATCCAAGCTTTATTTCAATTAGAAGCGAAAGGATATATTAAACAGATCCATCAGAACTTATATATCAAAAAAATGTAAACAAGGGGTAATACTATATGCCAAAATATCTAGTTATCGTCGAATCACCGGCGAAAGCCAAAACAATCAAAAAGTTCCTGGGCAGGAATTACGAAGTGATCGCGTCCAACGGGCATGTTCGCGATCTGCCAAAGAGTACCTTAGGAATAGATATCGAGAATGACTTTGAACCAAAGTACATTACGATCCGTGGGAAGGGTGAAGTATTAGCAGCTCTTCGTAAAGCGGTAAAAAAAGCAGACAAAGTATACCTCGCGACTGACCCGGACCGTGAAGGAGAAGCCATCTCATGGCATTTATATTACGCATTAAAACTGGAGAACAAAAACTACAGCCGAATCACATTTAATGAGATCACAAAAACAGCTGTCAAAGACTCCATCAAACACGCAAGAGACATCGATATGAATTTAGTCGATGCACAGCAGGCAAGACGTGTTCTGGACCGAATCGTAGGATACCAGATCAGTCCGATCCTCTGGGCAAAGATCAAACGAGGTTTAAGTGCTGGACGAGTTCAGTCCGTAGCTCTACGCCTGATCTGTGACAGAGAAGAAGAGATCAACCTGTTTATTCCACAGGAATACTGGTCCTTAGAAGCCTTATTAGATGTCAAAGGAAGCAAAAAGCCATTAGAAGCCAAACTGATCGGCAATAAAGAACAGAAGATCGAGATCCACAGCGAAGAAGAGATGAATGAGATCTTATCCTATTTAAAAGGAAAAGAATTTACCGTCGAAGGAGTGAAAGTCACAGAACGATTAAAGAAGAGCCCACTTCCATTTACGACAAGTACTCTTCAGCAGGATGCATCCAGCAAGTTAAACTTCGCACCACAGAAAACGATGCGTATCGCACAGCAGTTATATGAAGGTGTCAATATCAAAGGACAGGGAACCGTCGGTCTGATCACATATTTACGTACAGACTCCACACGTATCTCTGTAGAAGCCGATGCCGCAGCGAAAGAATATATCAAGGAAGCTTATGGAGCCGAGTTCGTTGGAGCAGGAACTGTTGCCAAGAAAGACGACAAGAAAGTACAGGATGCACATGAAGCCATCCGACCAACCTACATGACAAACTCACCAGCAAGCATCAAAGACGAACTATCAAGAGATCAGTTCCGTTTATACCAGCTGATCTGGAACCGTTTCATGGCAAGCCGTATGGCACCAGCCAAATACGAGAATACATCTGTAAAGATCGCTGCCGGAGATTATCGTTTTAATGCATCCGCAAGCAAGATCGCCTTCGATGGATTCCTATCTGTATATAACATTAACAATGAGAAATCCGAAGGAAATGTAATGTTAAAATCCATCGATGAAGATACCAAACTTACATTGAATGATTTAGAGCCAAAACAGCATTTTACACAGCCACCAGCTCATTATACAGAAGCATCTTTAGTTAAGACACTAGAAGAGTTTGGAATCGGACGACCAAGTACTTACGCACCAACGATCTCAACGATCACAGCAAGACGTTATGTTGTCAAAGAAAAGAAGAACTTATACGTCACAGAGCTTGGAGAAGCAGTCAACAACATGATGAAGAAAGCATTTGCAAGTATTGTCGATGTGAACTTTACAGCGATGATGGAAGGTCTGCTTGATATGGTAGAAGAAGGTAAAGTCCATTGGAAATCCGTCATTGAAAACTTCTACCCAGACTTTGAGATCGCAGTGAAGAATGCAGAAAAAGAATTAGAGAAGATCAAGATCGAAGACGAAGTCACAGACGTTATCTGCGATGAATGTGGAAGAAATATGGTCGTGAAGTACGGACCATATGGGAAATTCCTTGCATGCCCTGGATTCCCAGAATGCAGAAATACAAAACCACATTTTGAAAAAGTCGGAATCCCATGCCCAATGTGCGGCGGAGAAGTTGTCTTAAAGAAAACGAAAAAAGGAAGAAAATATTACGGATGTGAAAATAATCCGGAATGTGAATTTATGTCATGGCAGAAACCATCCACAGTCAAATGTGAAAAATGCGGAAGCTATATGATCGAAAAAGGTAAGAAGCTTGTATGCTCTAGCAAGGAATGTGGATTCGTATGCAGCATGCCAGAAGATGCAAAAGAGAAAGAGACTTCTGGGGAGTCAGTGTCAAAATAAGGAGAAAAAATATAGATGAGTAGTATACAATTACTAGATAAAACAAGAAAGATCAATAAATTACTTCATAATAACAATTCACAGAAAGTTGTATTTAACGATATCTGTAAAGTTCTGACAGAAGTAATGAATTCAAACGTCCTTGTCATCAGTAAAAAAGGAAAGATCTTAGGTAAAAATGAAGCAGACCACATCGAAGTGCTTCATCAGCTGATCTCAGGAAATGTCAAAGATTATGTTGATTTTTCATTAAATGAAAGACTATTAACGATTCTTTCCACCAATGAAAATGTCAGCCTTTCCACACTGGGATTTGAGTCAGACGTTGATGATTACTATGCGATCATCGCACCGATCGATATCGCAGGAGAGAGATTCGGAACATTATTTATGTACCGCCAGAGAGAAAATTATTCCATTGATGATATTATCTTAGCGGAATATGGAACAACCGTTGTCGGACTTGAAATGTTAAGATCTGTAAGCGAAGAAGTGGAACAGGAACGAAGAAAGAAAGGAATCGTTGATTCCGCGATCAGTACGTTATCCTTCACAGAACACAAAGCAGTGATCCATATCTTAGAAGAATTAGAAGGTAATGAAGGAGTCTTAGTTGCAAGTAAGATCGCAGATAGATTCGGGATCACAAGATCTGTTGTCGTAAACGCACTAAGGAAACTAGAAAGTGCCGGAGTTGTTGAGACAAGATCCTCTGGTATGAAGGGAACATATATTAAGGTAGTGAATGACTTTATATTTGACGAGATCACAAAGCTTGATTAATTCTTTTATAATTAAAGAAAAAGTTCTTGCAAAGAAGGACAAGGTTTGATATACTGTCATAGGTAAAAATAAACACGCTATTGGAATTCTGGTAAGTGCCCAAGAGGTTTGTCAGAACGATGAAAATAGCGGAAGCAAAAACTAAAGGAGATTTAAAATGAGCGTTATTTCAATGAAACAGTTACTTGAAGCAGGTGTACATTTCGGACATCAGACAAGAAGATGGAACCCTAAAATGGCACCATACATCTACACAGAGCGTAATGGTATCCATATCATCGACTTACAGAAATCTGTAGGAATGGTTGACGATGCTTACAACGCAGTAAAAGATTGTGTAGCACAGGGTGGAAAGATTCTGTTCGTAGGAACAAAGAAACAGGCTCAGGATTCTATTCAGGCTGAAGCAGAACGTTGCGGAATGTTCTACGTAAACCAGAGATGGTTAGGTGGAATGATGACTAACTTCAAGACAATCGAATCTAGAATCGCTAGACTGAAAAAGATCAAAGAGATGGAAGAAGACGGAACATTTGACGTACTTCCAAAGAGAGAAGTTTTAGAACTTAACAAAGAAAAAGACAAATTACAGAAGAACTTAGGTGGAATCGAAGAAATGGGTGGACTTCCAGACATGATCTTCGTTGTAGACCCTAAGAAAGAAAGCATCTGTGTACAGGAAGCACATACTTTAGGAATTCCTCTTGTTGGAATCGCAGATACAAACAGCGATCCTGAAGAATTAGATTATATCATCCCAGGAAACGATGATGCGATCCGTGCAGTAAAACTGATCACATCTGCTATGGCTGATGCAGTTATCGAAGCAAACCAGGGAATCGATGCAGACTCTGAAGAAGTTGCAGAAGACGCTGAATAATTTATTCACATTTTCATTTTAGGAGGAAAAGAATCATGGCTATCACAGCAGCAATGGTAAAAGAATTAAGAGAAATGACTGGTGCCGGAATGATGGATTGTAAGAAAGCTCTTACAAACACAGACGGAGACATGGACGCAGCAGTTGAATTTTTAAGAGAAAACGGTCTTGCAAAAGCAGCAAAGAAAGCTGGACGTATCGCAGCTGAAGGACTTGTTGCAGTAGCAGTATCTGAAGATGCAAAAGAAGCAGCAATCGTTGAAGTTAACTCTGAAACAGACTTCGTAGCTAAGAATGATACATTCAGAACATATGTAGCAGAAGTAGCTGATCAGGCTCTTACAACAAAAGCAGCTGATATCGAAGGATTCTTAGCAGAAGAATCTAAAGCAGAAGCTGGAAAAACTGTAAAAGAAGCATTAGATGGTAAGATCGCCGTTATCGGAGAAAACTTAAACATCCGTAGATTCGCTAAAGTATCTGCAGCAGACGGATTTGTTGCATCTTACATCCACGCTGGTGGTAAGATCGGTGTATTAGTAGAAGTTGCTACAGACGTAGTTAACGACGAGATCAAAGAGATGGCTAAAAACGTAGCAATGCAGGTTGCAGCTATTTCTCCAAAATACACAAGCAGAGATGAAGTTTCTAAAGATTACATCGAGCATGAAACAGAAATCTTAAAAGTTCAGGCTATGAACGAAAACCCAGACAAACCAGAAAACATCATCGAAAAGATGATCGTTGGACGTCTGAACAAAGAATTAAAAGAAGTATGTCTGTTAGATCAGGCTTATGTTAAAGCTGAAGACGGAAAACAGGCAGTTGGAAAATACGTAGAACAGGTTGCTAAAGCAAACGGAGCTAATGTTACAATCAAAGGATTCGTTCGTTTTGAAACTGGTGAAGGTATTGAAAAGAAAGAAGAAGACTTTGCGGCTGAGGTTGCTGCACAGTTGAAATAATTCTGTTTGGGAATTAATTGAATAGAATTTGTTTTTTTGTGGCACACATCCATTATGGGGTGTGTGCCTTTTTAAATATATTATAGTATAAAATAGAATATAAATTGTTTATTTAGGTGATGTAGGTTTATGTCAGAAAAAGAACCTCGATTCCATGGAGAGGTAAGCGAAAAGAGTCATAGAAATATGAGCAGGATACGTGGCAAAGATACAAGTATTGAAGTTGCGCTCCGTAAAGCCCTATGGAATAAAGGATATCGATATCGTAAAAATTATAAAGAATTACCAGGAAGACCAGATATTGTACTCACAAAGTATAAAATAGCAATTTTTTGTGATAGTGAATTTTTTCACGGAAAAGATTGGGACACATTAAAGGCAAAGTTAGCAAAAGGAAAAAATCCTGATTATTGGATTAAAAAGATTGAACGTAATATACAAAGAGACAGAGAAAAAGATCAAACTTTAAATTATATGGGGTGGACAGTACTGCATTTTTGGGGTAAAGATATTTTGAAAAATCCAGATGAATGTATACGAGTGATTGAAGAAACCATATTTGATATAAAGATTGGTGATATGGATGATGAGGAAATATAATGGTAGATGATAGAATGTTGGAATATGATGAAACAGATCCAAAATCAATTGAAGCATACGGGAAGAAATTGATTGGAATGACATTTCAAGATGTATGTGATCAAGATGATATGAAAAAATCAAATGTTGTTAGAGAAACTGAAGCATACGAGATTAAACATGAAGACAAGAAACGAAAAGGTGGCTTGGGTGAAATTATAGAAGAAAGATATTTTCACTATCCGGCGAACAATGATGCAAGACCTGATTTTGATAAAGCAGGAGTAGAATTAAAAGTTACTCCTTATAAACAAAATAAGAATGGTTCATTTTCAGCTAAAGAACGGTTGATACTTACGATGACCGATTATTTTAAAGTCGTGAATGAAGAATTTGAAGATAGCCATATGTGGCAAAAAGCAAGATTAATTTTATTAGTATATTATCTGTACCAAAAAGAAATAGAAAATAGATTAGATTATAAAATTGGATATGTTAATTTATTTACGCCACCAGAAGAAGATATCAAGATCATAAAACAGGATTTTGAAGTGATAAAACAGAAGATTAAAGATGGAAAAGCTCATGAATTATCAGAAGCGGATACTCTTTATCTAGGAGCAGCGCCTAAGGCTGCTACTTCGAAAAATAGAAGAAAACAGCCATATAGTGATGAACTTGCGAAGCCACGTGCATTTTCTTTTAAAACTTCATATATGACATATATTTTGAATCATTATATTATTCCGGGAAAAAATACATATGAATCTATTATTAAGGAAAAAACAGAAGAATCCTTTGAAGATTATGTAATTCACAAAATTGAGCAATATCGGGATAATACAGTTCATGAATTATGTGATAAATTTCAGATTCCATATAAAGATAAAAAACCAAAAAATTTAGAAGCAATGTTGACGTATCGAATGTTAGGCATTAAAGGTAATCATGCAGAAGAATTCGAAAAAGCTAATATTGTGATTAAAACAATACGTATTAATAAAAATAATAGAATAAAAGAAAATATGTCATTCCCGATTTTTAAATTTAAAGAGTTGATAGAAGAAGAGTGGGATGATTCTACATTTGGAAATTATTTGAGAGAAACAAAGTTTTTATTCGTTGTGTATAAATATGACGACAATGATGAATTAAGATTAAAGGGATGTCAATTTTGGAATATACCGTACGATGATCTTGAAAAGGAAGTAAAAGTCGTGTGGGAAAAAACAAAACAATTGATAAAGAATGGTCTAAAGATAGAAGTAAAGAATGGGAAAAATTGTAGTAATCTTCCTAAAATATCAGAAAATAGAGTATGTCATGTAAGACCACATGGACGAAATGCACAAGATACATATGAGTTACCTGATGGGCGGAGGCTTACGAAACAGTGTTTTTGGTTAAATAATAGTTATATATTATCACAGTTAGATAAACAGTTTAAAGAATAATAAAATTAAAATATTTTGATATAGATCTTTACAAATGTAAAAAAATGAGTTATTATATAAATAGAACATATGTTCGAGTACAAGGAATAAATGAGGTGTAATATAGTGAAGAAAACAGTTTGCGAATTATTTGCAGGTGTAGGTGGTTTTCGCTGTGGACTCAATAAAATTAAAACATTGGATGATTTTAAAAAGAATGAAAAATGGGACACTGTTTGGTTCAGTCAGTGGGAACCATCAGAAAAGACTACACAATATGCACATGATTGCTATGTGTATCATTTCGGTGAGCGTTTAGACAATAATGGAAAAGATACTACAAATTATAATATTGAAGATGTAGATAAGACAACGCTTCCAGACTTTAACTTATTAGTTGGAGGGTTCCCTTGTCAGGATTATTCAGTAGCTTCTTCTTTAGCAACTTCAAAAGGATTAGAAGGGAAAAAAGGAGTTTTATGGTGGTCCATCCGCGAAACATTAGAAGCAAAGAAACCACCATTTGTACTACTTGAAAATGTGGATCGTTTGTTAAAATCTCCTGCGAAACAAAGAGGAAGGGATTTTGGAGTAATCTTAGCTTGTTTTCGTGATGAAGGTTATACAGTTGAGTGGAGAGTCATAAATGCAGCTGAATACGGATATCAACAGAGAAGACGACGTATTTTTATTTTTGCATACAAGGATGATACGAATTATGCAAAGACAATTCAAAATAAAGAAATGTATCGCATTAATGATACAGAAGAACATAAACAGGAATCAATGGAAAAAGTAATCCTTAAGGATGGATTTTTTGCAAAGACATTTCCTGTAACTAAAGCAGATGTCGGTAGATTACGAACTAAAGTTCTTCCAAAAGAAGTTGGAGAAGTATCAGATTCTTTTGAATGTAATTTTGAAAATACGGGGATTATGAAAGATGGAATAATTTACACATTAAAGACAATCCCTGATTATCATGGAAATCAGATAACTCTTGGAGACGTAATGGAAAAAGGAACTGTTGCTGAAGAGTATTTTATCCCTGAGGAAAAATTATATTATACAGATCCGTCTATTACGCATAGTGATGAGACAGAGGAAAGACTTCCAAAGGAATCAAGACAGACTTGGCAGTATTTAAAGGGAGCAAAGAAATTATTGCGTGAGAGTAGAGCAACAGGACATCAGTATGTTTTTTCTGAAGGTGCTATTTCTATGATTGATGAGGAAGATAAACCAGCTCGTACGATGCTAACATCTGAAGGAGGATTTAGCAGAACTACACATATTGTGAAGGATAAACAGACTGGACGCATTCGATTACTTACAGCAGCAGAAGCAGAACGAATTCAAGGATTTCCAACAGATCATACGAAATATTGCTTAATGGATGGGAAAGTCGTTGAAATGCCATTGCGTAAACGTCGTTTTATGATGGGAAATGCATTGGTTGTAAATCTTGTTGCTGATATGGAGAAGACTTTGAGTTTGATATTTGATAAGGAAAACTAAATATGAAAGATAAGATTATTGTGGAGAATGAAAGTTTACAATAATCTTATTTTTTTGAAAAATTAAGGAAATATCTTATTTTCAATCAAATATTTTATTGGATCATGGTATAATTCTTATAGATAATATAAGTTTTAGGACAAATAGAAGAGTGATAAAAATATTGAAGCAAATTAAAGATAAGTATTTATAGTGGAGGATTGTGCTGTTGGAAGAAAAAGATATTTTAAAAAGACTAATAACGAATGAATCATTATTTAATTATATACATGTGGTCACACAAAAATATGATATTCTTCCAGATGATAAGGAGCATATAGGAACATATATTGAATACCAGGATATTCAAGAATTAAGAGAAGATTTTTTAGAAGAGTTGGGTGATTCAATTATAGATTGGATTTATAGTTCATCAAAATATGAATATTTAAAAAAAGAGGCTATGAGTAAAGGAAAATCAGATAGTGCTGCAAGTCAAGAAATTGGGAGAAAAGCAAAAAGAAAATTTAGGGGAAATCGTGATAGTGATCAATTACTTATACAAGGACAGCTAGGAGAATTATTATTGTATCATTTTATTCAACATTGTATGAAAGCTGTTCCATTATTAAGGAAAATGCCTATAATGACATCTTCTGAACATGAACGTTTTGGTGCCGATGCAATTCATTATAAGGTTGAAAATGATAAAAACATAATAATATTAGGCGAAGCAAAAACATATACAAGCAAATATAGATTTAATCAGGCTTTTGAAGATGCGCTTAATAGTATATTAGATACTTACACTCATTATAGAGATGAATTAAAATTGTATGTTCATGAAGATTTTTTGGATGACAAGATGAATAAAATTGCAGAAGATTTTTTAAATAATAAACTGAAACCAATCGAAATTCATTTGGTGAGTATAATTATATATGATGAAACAAAGCCAATCAATAAAACTAATCAGGATGAGATTCAAGAGCAAATTGAAACGATAATAAAATATAGGTATAAAAATTTTGATGATTCAAAGATTGAAATTGATAAAAATCCAATTTTAAATCGGATTACATATATTGTATTTCCTGTTTGGAAATTGAAAGAGTTGGCAGAAAAATTTCAGAATATGTTGTAATAGGAGGGAAGCATTTGTGGAACAAGAAAAAAAATCAGTTTTAAAGAGATGGCTTGAAATAGAATTTTATAAAATAGCAAACAAGGCAGATTTGATTTATGAAACGAGGTCTATTGATGTAAATTTAATATATGATTCTATTAGAGTATTAGACTATGAGACGATTATTTCGAAAAAAACAGATGTTAATTATGTAATTACGATAATTGGATTGATGTGGGAGCATGTTGATCATACAATATATGATTTAAAAAATATAATTGTAAAATTTTTATCGAGAATAGGATATCCAACGTCCGCCATAATATGTGATAAGAATTTTGATTCAAATGAATGCAGTTTTAGTAAGTTGAACAGCTATATAGATGAAATTTTATCGACTATAAATCAATTAAAAAATGAAATTGATATTGCAGGGAAAAAGTATTTATTGACAGATTTTCAAATGAAAATATGGAATAGTATGGACAAAGATAAGCTTATAGGTATATCAGCTCCAACATCAGCGGGAAAATCTTTTGTTATTTTATTAAAAATAGTGAAGAAATTATTAAATGATAAATTTGATGTTGTTTATATTGTTCCAACCTTGAGTCTATTGAATCAGGTAACAGAAGATTTTAATAGCGTTTTAAAAAGTATGGGAGTAGAAGATTATTGGATATCAAATTCATTTGATATGGATGGCAATAATAATAAAAGAAATATATATGTATTAACCCAAGAGAAGGCTATAGCAGCATTTTCGGAGTCTGATTTTGCATTTTCAAACAGAATGATTCTTGTGGCAGATGAGATTCAAAATATTGAAAGAATCAAGGAGGATACAGATCAAAGATCAAAAATATTATTTGATACATTAGTTGAATTTAGATATAAAAAAAATGTTCAGCAAATCATAATTTCGGGTCCAAGAATAGATGATATAGATAAGGTTGGAGAACATATATTTGGAATGGAGACAATAAATCATACAACTAACATAAGTCCAGTATTAAGTTTGACATATAGTATTAAGAAAGATAGAAACAAATATTATTTCAAACAATATTGTGCGCTTACAAAAGAACCGATAATAAGAGAAATAGAGAATAAAAAATTAATTGAGGGATATGGGAGAAAACAGTATACAGATAAATATTTGGCATATTTAACTAAATTTGTTGATAATATTGGAAAAGATAATCAAAATATTATATTTGCACCTACAACAAATTCTGCTAGGAAAATTGCATTAGCATTGAATCCTGAAGAAAGTAATAAAAACGCAACTCTTATAGAGTATTATAAAAAAACAGTACGAGATAATTATGCATTATGCCAAACTCTCGAAAAAGGTGTAGCATATCATCATGGAAAGTTGCCAATGCACGTAAGAAGGACTCTTGAAAAAGCGATTGTAGATAAAAAAGTAAAAAATGTTGTATGTACAACAACATTACTTCAAGGAGTTAATTTGCCAGCCCAAAATATATTTATAAGGAATCCTCATCTTTATGTAGCTAAAAAAAATAATGCACCAGAATTGACTAATTATGAAATGGCAAATTTAAGAGGAAGGGCAGGTAGACTTTTGAAAGATTATGTTGGACGAACTTTTGTGATGGATGAAGATGAATTTTCTGATACAGAGGGATATGAGCAATTAGAATTATTTGATGATGTTACAAAAGAGTTACCAAGTGGATATGAGCAGAGATTCGAAGAATTTCGTGGAGAAATAGAAGATATAATAATTGATAATACGCCGATAGATTCTACGATGAGAAAATATGGATATATAATTTCATATATACGTCAGACTGTGTTAAAGTATGGGATGAGTTCACAAGAAAGAATGAAAAATGTAGGAATAAATCTTTCTCAAAAACAAGTAGCAGCCATCATAATGAAACTAAAAGAAATATCAATTCCACATGAAATTTGTTACAAAAATCGATATTGGGATCCATTGATTTTAAATAAAATATATGTAGATTTTAATTTAGATGTACCGTCAACACCTAAAGAAAGAGGAGCGAAAGGTAAAATAGATAAAATTCTTAAATTATTAAGAGATACAAAGGAAACTTCTGAGATGTATAATAAATATATTCCGGAAAAATATCGAAAAGGTAGAAATAGAGGTATAATGGTTGCACTCGGTATAAAGTGGGCTAAGGGTGTAAAACTGTATGATATTTTAAATAATTCAAGATACGATGGTGACAATGGAATGGACAACATTGAAGAAACTATAGAATTACTCCAGAATATAATATCATTTAATATTCCTATGCTCCTAAAACCTATATATGATATAAAAAAACCTGATAGTTCTTTTTTAACATGCATGCAAACAGGAAGTTTTGATAATATTTCTAGATGTATGATTGAGATGGGAATTCCAAGGGAAACAGCTATAGATTTATTCGATACTAATTTTGCACAAGAGCAAAATTTTACAGAAAATAAACTAGAAATAGAAGAGATGATTAGAAGTAGAATAGGTAAAAAGTTTAATGATTTACCATATTGGGAGCAAGTACAATTAAAATTCTTAAAATAGTTTTTCTGAGTTCGTAGCACTAATATTAAATTAAGTTCCCATGGACATTAAGAAATCAATTTACAAAATAAATTGTACAAATAAGAACAAATTGTTCCAAAAATTCTAAACAAAATAATCATTTAATACAAAAAAGTCATTATCAGAAATCATTAAGTTTATTACATATTTATTCACAATCTCATACATAGGCGATTTATGAAGAAATTGTGTCTACATTTTGTTCGGAATATGAAAAGATACCGAAGGCAGAAATGAACAGAGTTCTTGGAAATTTATCTAATTTTGAAATTTTTAATTCTGGAATGGTAAATCGATTTAATGAATCGGGAGAAGCATATAGAATTATGGCAGAATCTGATGTAAGTGATGCTATTGATTCTAGTACAGGCAAAATGTATTCCGCAGGACATGTGTTTTGCAAAGCAACGGGAGTATCTGATGATGGACAGGAAAGTATAACTATTGGATATAGTAGTGCTTCAAAAGTTTGGAGTAGCGCATATAAAAATCTTTCAGATTATATTGGATGGGTTGAGGAAATTGGTAGAAAAATTATGTAAAAATATTAAGCATTCCTGTAATTCATAAATAATGTCAATAGATTGAATAATCTGGTGCTAATTGATCCATCTGTCCGGTGTAAAGTGAGCCACTTCATTTACAATTGTTTTTTCTACAGCTAGGGTATGAGATTGAACACATCTTATAAAGCCTGCTATCGCACCGCTGTGGCGGCAAGGGCTTGACAAGATATGTCCACTCTCATAAATAGCACCTAAGCAAAATCAAAGTGGATTAATGTTAGCCGGAATACCGGCTCACTCAACACCGGAATGATGGCTCTCGCGAGGCAGAATCTCCATAGATGAAAGAAGAACCTCACAGTATAATTAAGATATCATCTTGGTGGATGAAAAATATCTTAATTATCGGAGGCCCTTATAATGAATTATACACAGAATCAAAAGATTGAACAAGTCACAGAATCAACTTTAGTACTCGGAGTTGATATCGGAAGTTCTGAACACTATGTCAGAGCATTCGATTACCGGAAAGGAATTTAAGGTCCCGCAGACATTAAGAAATCAGTTTGACGAGTGCATCCATTACTGGAAAATTTACCATCTTTCCACATGGCAAGACCAGCTTCACAGACAGGATTTCCCTGAGGAAGAAGTTTTGGGCTTTTGGTATTTCGTTTGTTCAAAGGAATGATATATTTTCCATGATAGAGTTCCTGTACCTGATTATAGATATTTTTAACATCTTATCAGCAAGGAAAGTACACTCGGTTACAGGTAGAAAAGTATGTGTGTCAGCAAGAATGTCAAGTGCAACCGTGGAATCATAGACATTGGTAGTAGTGGTCAACTCATAAATGGGAAGACCTGAAATACAGTCAACGAGTACATGATTTTTGTAACCCCAGTAGAACTCATATTTTTTCTCGTTTGTCTGGTTAGAAGCAGTATGTACACCAAGTTTACAGTCGACATCTGCTTTAGGTTGGTTATCAGGTTTAAATTTGTTGGATAAAAATGATTTTGGATTATTCTGTGAAGTGTTTGCAGCGATTGGAGTTGAATTCAAACCAATAAAAGAGGTATCGATAATGCCTTGTTTTGAAAGATAAAGTACCTGAGATTTCATAATAGATGAAAGCATATCGTTATCGATCTGTTTTAGGAAACGATCGAAAGTCCAGTAAGATGGTAACGGGGCAGAGGTATCAAAGCCACAGTAATGGACGATAAGAAGGTTATTGTTAAGATAATTAACAAGATCTGTAATCATTGAAAATCCTTCGCATTTCATGACGATAAACGCACAGATCATAGCATGATTTGAAAAGCCTTTTCGTCCGGTTTTAGGGAATTCAGTAATAAAGGATAAATCAAGATTCAGAAAAAGTGAATCGTAAAATTTTGTAACTGGTTGAGAGGTAAAAAGGCGAATGTCTTTTAAAATTTCTTGACGATAGATAACAATCAGCTCCTTTCGGTGAATTGATTTTGACA
>ERZ507073.389-NODE-389-length-41630-cov-17.455779_pt1 | contig 41630 bp, 30 predicted proteins | sample MGYA00512290_ERZ507073 | MGnify/ENA metagenome assembly ERZ507073 | reverse complement strand
AATTAGTCAAGAGGGAAAATATTGTGACAGAAAACCTTATAAAAAACCACAATATGTTTTCGAAAAACGAATTTCGCCAATTTATATATGAATTTCGCCATTTTAGAAAATTTTGCAATAAATATGATATTATTCAAATACAAAGTAAGAAGAAATGAAATATATGTGAAAGGAGAATAAGAAAATGAGAAAAGAATTAAAAAAAGTCATTGAAAAAATTGCGATTAAAGCTGCTTCTTCGAATGTAAATGAAACATGTTCATGGATTACATATCAACCCAAAGTACCAGAATCGGTAAAAAAATTAAAAAAACATTGATATGGAAATACAGACCTTTTCAGAAGAAGAAAAAGAAGAAATCATCCGATATGGACTTGATAAAATAAAAAATTCCTGCATGATGAGTGCTGTTACACTGCTGATGGGATATGCCTTTCATGTGTTTTTACAAAGTATAGTTTTTCTTATATGTTTTATTGCTTTAAGAAAATACGCAGGGGGTTATCATGCTGATACACAAAAGCGGTGTTATGTAATTTCTGTATTGATTATTGCGGTTGCATTATGGGCAACCAGATATAAGTCTGATAATAGTGTGTGTTTTGTTTTTATACAAAGTTTAAATTTTATAATTCTGTGTTTTCTTGTTCCTGTGGATAGTAAGAATCGACGTCTGGAACAGTGGGAAAAAGAAAGATATGGAAAAAAAGCAAAAGTACAAATATTTTGTATGTATATGTTGTGTTTGATTTTGTATTTGGATAAGAAACAAAGTATAGCTGTTGCTATTGGCGTGGCAAACCTGACAGTTGGAGGATGCGTATGTGCAGGAAAAATGAAAAATATTTTACTGAAACATAAAGAACAATTTAGAAGGGGGAAGTAAACTGGATAAAAAAACGGGATATTATCAATGTAGTAGATGTACTGCTATAAAAAAAGCTTGAAAGAATTGACACTGTTTGTGTGTATATATGTTTTCGGGTCATGAGATTTCAAGAGATGAAGATATCAAAATTTTGAAAAATACTGTGAGGATTTATGTAATTGATATAAATTTTATATCTTAAAAAGCAGTTTGAGAATATCATGGACGGTTATATACAATTAAAAGATGATATAGTACACAAAAAAGTCTGGTAAAAACAGACTTTTTTGTGTACTATAAAATAAGCAGTTTTATTGATGCAAAAAAAGACATAGAGATATTGTAGCTTATATGATGAAGTAACTGGTATATTTTTTGCTTAATTATATAAAAAAATCATGGAGAAATATATTATTATGAAAAAAGTAAATAAATTTAAATTACTGGCAGCAGGGCTATTGATAGGAGTTGCTTTTTGGCTGTTAGGATCCGATTTCTTTACATTCATGATATGGTGGGAAATTTTATGGATTCTTGGATTGGTATTTATGCCGATAACGGCTCAGATATTCAAAGGTTTTGATGATAATGGATGGATGTATTCAAAGGTTATAGCAATAGTGATATGCGGATATGGAGTATGGATTTTGACTTCTATAAAAGTGTTTCACTTTACCACATTGAGTTCTATCGTAATTACTACCTTATGTGGGGGGAGCAGTATTGCTTATGGAATATATGGAAAACAAAGAAAGATTTTTCCGTGGAAACATATGGAACTTGTTTATTGGGAAGAAGTGATTTTCTTTGTTGTATTTCTTTTATGGACATATATGGCAGGATTTCATCCGGCAGCTCATGGAACTGAAAAATATATGGATTTTGGTTTTATGAAGTCTATGATGCGTAGCACAACACTTCCGTCAGAAGATATGTGGTATGCTGGCAAAGCTTTTAACTACTATTATGGTGGTCAATATTTTGCGGTGTTTCTTACGAAACTTACAGGAACAAAGGTAGAGATTACATACAATCTTATGCGTACCATGATAGCTGCATTTGCGTTTGTATTGCCATTTAGTCTTGTGCGCCAGATGCTTAAGGATAAATTAGGTAAAAGGGGAAGAGCATGGATAACAGATTTTGGAGGTATTTTAGCAGGTTTATCTGTATCCATGAGTGGAAACCTTCATTATATTATATATGGAAAAATTTTTACATTACTGGGGATAAGAGAAGATTACTGGTTTCCAAGCACAACACGATTTATAGGATTTGATCCACCTGTGACAGGGGACGAGACAATTCATGAATTTCCTTCATATTCTTTTGTTCTTGGGGATTTACATGCGCATGTGATTAATGTGTTTTTTGTTTTGGCAGTATTGGGGATTTTATATGCATGGATAAAAAGAAATTCCGGTAAAAGCTGGAAACAGAAAGAGATATTTCTGCTGGGACTGTTCCTTGGAATTTTCCTGTTTTCAAATACATGGGATTTTATGATTTATTATGTTGTAATATGTGGAACACTGTTTTTTGGAAATTTGAAGAGATATCTTAATTTTACAGATATGAAACCTTCAGATATGAGAACCGGTATAAAATGGAGCGTTGTGCAATGGATAGAACTTCTGCTGACTGCGGTGTTGATTTCGTTACCATTCCATTTACAGTTTAAAAGTGTTATGGTACAGGGAATCGGAATTGTGAAAATTCATACGGCGTTTTATCAGTTTTGTGTATTATGGGCTTTTCCATTGCTTATATGTGGATTATTTGTCGTATCTACGCTGATAAAAAATAGGAATTTTACAAATAAAAAAAACAGGAATTTATTTTACAAAATTAATGTTTCTGATTTATACGGAGTTGTACTTTCTCTTTGTGCAATGGGACTAATATTGATTCCGGAAATCGTTTATGTAAGAGATATCTATGAAAAAACAGCACCAAGAGCAAATACTATGTTTAAGCTGACTTATCAGGCATATATACTTTTTGCGCTTATGATGTCGTATATTCTGGTATTTTTTGTGGCAGACAGAATAAAAATTTTGCAAGAAACTAAATTGGATAATAGATATGAGAAAAAGGTAAGATTATCAAAAGTGCAGATAACCGTTGGGGGAATGGCAATAATACTTCTTATATCTACCTGTGGATATTTCATAAATGCTACAACAAATTGGTTTACAGGTTTTCCTCTGAAAAATAAATACCAAACTCTCAATGCAACTGCTTATCTAGAAAATGCCATTCCTGAAGATGCGGCAGCAATACGATGGCTGAATAAAAATATAACAGGTCAGCCAACTGTTCTTGAAGCTTGCGGCGACAGTTATAAAGACTATGACAACCGGGTTTCTGCTATGACAGGATTGCCGACGGTATTAGGATGGTATGTTCATGAATGGTTATGGCGAAATAATCTTGATGAAGAAAACAAAAGAAGAACAGACGTGGAAACTATTTATACTTCAACAGATAAAAAAGAAGTACAGGAACTGCTTGATAAATATGAGGTGAATTATATTTTTATTGGAAGCTGTGAATATCAAAAATATGAAGGGGTTAATGTAGCACTTTTAAGTTCATTGGGAGAAATAGTTTTTAAAAAGGAAAATACAATGATTGTGAAGCTGTAATAAAACAGATTTCCCAAAGAAAACAGCCACATAACCGAGAGAATATATTGATATTCATTGGGTATATGTGACTGTTTCTTTTTATTTTTTATGAGGTGACTTTTCGTTCAATTCTTAACTGCTGTCTGGTAATTTCTGCAATTGTGGCAGGTAAATCTGACTGATTCGGTTAAATTACAAAGTGCTTACCCCGTCATCATCATAACGGTCATATTCAGCTCCCTCATATCCGATCATTCGGAGCGTAGCCGGATTGATATCCTTTACTGTCTGCGCAACATCAGCAACCGGGATTGCTTTTCCTTTGCGAATAAACAGTGGAACTTCATTCAGGGCAACTTCTACATAGTGATGTCCTTTTTCAAGAATCTCCTGAGAAATTGTTCCGTCAGGCAGGAATTTTACGAACATCATTTCTTCCGGCAGATATACATAGCGGCCTTTTGCATTCTGTGTGTAAACTGGTGCAATCATGATTTCGTTTCCAAGGAGAAGCTGGTCCTCTACCTGAGTTGCGAATGCATCATCTGTGTAGTCAAATGCCAGCGGACGGAACATCATGTCGTCGTTTAATGCTGCTTTCATGTATTCACTGTACAGATATGGAACAAGGCGATATCTGACACCGATCACATGGCGGAAGTCTTCGATATTTTCAAACTGGTAAGCTTCCTGTTCTCTGGTTCCCAGAGCGGAGTGGTTTCTCATAAGAGGTGTGAATACACCAAGTGCCAGCCAGCGCAGTACCAGGTCACGTGTGGTATCTGCACCGAAACCGCCCAGATCTGCACCTGTGTAAAGGAAACCGCACATATTCAGGGATGGAAGCATCTTTAAGTTCAGAAGGATGTGTGACCACCAGGATTTGTTGTCTCCCATCCAGATTCCGCCGTATCTGTGCATTCCCACATAGGAGGAACGGGAGAACATCAGGAAACGTTTGCCAGGTGCGATTTTTTCAAATGCTTCACCTGCTGCACGGGTCATGTTATAGCCAAACAGGTTATGTACCTTGTCGTGGCGGATCTTCTGACCGTTTACATTGTGATAGAAGCGTTTGTAATCTTCCGGATTATTTGCAAGTCCTTTTACCTTTGCGCCGAGAACGAATCCAGATGTTTCTTCCTTGTCCATGAAGTTGTCTTTGATGTATTCTTTTAATTCAGCAACGCCTTCCGGTGTACAGAACATTGCAGGTTCGTTCATGTCATTCCAGAAACCGTCGATTCCTTTGGAAATGAGACGTTCGTATTTCTGTCCGAACCATGCTCTGGCATCTGCATTCAGGACATCAGGGAAATGAGTCCAGCCCGGCCATACAGCGGAAACGAAATCACTGCCGTCTTCACGTTTGCAGAAGTAGTTCTTCTCAACGCCTTCTTCATAAACATCATAGCCAGCCTCTACTTTGACACCAGCATCGATGATCGGGACAAGGTGGATGCCTTTTTCTTTCATTTCATTGACATAGGCCTCAAAGTCAGGAAAGTTTTCCTGATTGACTGTGAAATCTTTGTAGTCTTCCATGTAATCGATATCCATGTATACCATATCGATTGGAATATTGTTTTCACGATATCCGTCAGCAGCTTTTCTGAAGTCGTCAGCAGTTGTATATCCCCAGCGGCTCTGACCGAAACCAAATGCGAATTTAGGCGGGATATAGCTTCTTCCGATGATTTTGCGGAACTGTTTTACGATATCGTAAGGGGTTTCACCCTCGATCACATACAGATAAAGATCTGCATCCTCACAGGTGATCTTTAACTGGGAAGAGAGTGTGTAACCGATATCAAACTTCAGTTTTCCGGGATAATCAACGAAGAGACCGAAAGTCTGTTTTCCGGAGATTACGAGGAAGTTGTGTGCTCCGTAGAGGGAGATTTTATCTTCTGTATGGTTTGGCTGATCGGAACAGTTGCTTTCATAAACATATCCACGTTTGTTGATTCCGCGGTTTGATTCGCCCAGACCATAGACAACATCGTTGTCATCCATGTCATAAGTAAAAGAGAAGCCGTTCTCTGTGGAGATAGTTCCGTATGCAGGAGTTCCCTCAGAAGCCGGGATAGAAGTTACGATGGCATCGGTTTCAAATGGGGTTCCGTAAGTATATTTCTGAATCATTTTGTCATGTCCTCCTTAGGTTGAAAATGGTCAAATGGATAAAATCATCCGCTTTGCTACTTGATTCGGTTAAATGATAACTGAAACGTTTAAGTACTGTTGGAAAATACACATATGTTTTCCCTGATTTCATATTTACAATAATAGAGGTCTGAGAGGGTAAATGCTACTGAAATTATGACAAATTTATACGTTATTTTGACTTTTGATCAAACTGTGAAGCAGTAATATGGGTATGGTAAGCAGTGAAGTGGATGATTTTAGCTGTTTGCTCCGATAATCTGTTATGCTTTAATGCTTTATCTTAATAGATTTTTTTCTGTACATACAGCGAAAAAAGTGCTAAACTATTACTATTACACGAAAGAAAGGTTTGTTTATCATGCTTCAGACAATTGAATCCATCAATAACGTCGTAAATAATTTTATCTGGGGTGTCCCGGCTATGATCTGTATTATCGGCGTAGGGCTTTACCTGAGCCTGCGGACCGGTTTTGTCCAGATCCGCAAATTCCCGTATGCGCTTAAAACCACACTGGGAAGAATTTTTAAGAAGAAAGAGGCTTCTGACGGTTCCATGACACCTTTTCAGGCAGTCTGTACTGCGTTGGCAGGTACAGTAGGTACTGGAAATATCGCCGGTGTTGCCGGAGCTATCGCCATCGGCGGACCGGGAGCTGTATTCTGGATGTGGGTTTCCGCGCTCCTTGGAATGTGCACGAAATTTACAGAGGTTACCCTGGCAGTACATTTCCGTGAGAGAAACAGACATGGAGATTATGTAGGCGGACCTATGTATTATATTAAGAATGGTCTGGGAAAGAAATGGAAATTTCTTGCAGTTCTTTATTCTGCATTCGGTGTACTGACTGTATTTGGAACAGGTAATGCTACTCAGGTAAATACCATTACAACAGCAATTGATACAGCTCTTATTAATTTTAATGTGATCTCAGAGTCTTCTACAGGCAGTCTGAATCTGATCCTTGGAATTGTGATCACGCTGCTGGTTGGTATGGTACTGCTGGGCGGTATCAAGCGAATCGGAAGTGTTTCCGAGAAGCTGGTGCCCTTTATGGCATTGTTTTATATTGTACTTGCATTGGGCGTTGTGGTCTTAAATATCGGAAGAGTTCCGGCAGTTTTCCATGATATTGTTTATGGAGCCTTTAATCCGTCAGCAGTGACAGGCGGTGTGATCGGAAGCTTTTTCCTCAGTATGAAAAAGGGTGTTTCCAGAGGTATTTTCTCCAATGAAGCCGGACTTGGTACAGGGTCTATCGCTCATGCCTGTGCAGATACAAGCAAACCTGTAAAACAGGGTATGTTTGGTATCTTTGAGGTATTTGCAGATACAATCGTGATCTGTACTCTGACAGCACTTGTGATCCTTGTAAGCGGCGTGCCGGTAAATTACGGTGCAGCGGCAGGCGCAGAACTTACAATTTCCGGATTTACTGCTACATACGGAGGCTGGGTTTCTATCTTTACAGCAGTTGCCATGTGTTGCTTTGCGTTCTCAACGATTATCGGATGGGGACTTTACGGAGCACGCTGCATTGAATTCTTATTCTCTGCAAAAGTTATCCGCCCATTTATGATTGCCTATTCATTAGTGGCAATCCTTGGTGCAACTGTAAATCTGGGACTTCTCTGGAGCATTGCTGAGACATTCAACGGTCTCATGGCAATCCCCAACTTAATTGGTGTATTCCTGCTTTCAGGAACCGCCATTACACTTACAAAAGAGTATTTCGCACAGAAATGATAAAAACAGTCTGGAGAGTTTTCTTCAGGCTGTTTATTAGTTTACCTGATGCTTGATGTTAGGTTATTGTTCAGACCCTTGCATAGGGCATTAGTAAAAATGACGAATTTTAAATTTTTTTATTGATGTTATGTACTGTTTTTTATCCGTCATTTTTACTTTATCCACAACCACCCGGATTCGCTTTTTTGCGGCTTTTCCCTTATAATGTGTATATAGATTTCAACGATTTCAGGAGGGAAGTGAGTGGACATTGAACTTATTCTATTCACTTCCCTTTTGTATTTCATCAGGAGAAAGCAGGCATAGAATATTTTTACCATAAAAATGTGATGATCCAACTATGATCTGACAGAAAAATAACAGATTAAAATATAAATCAGCTGTTCTTTAAGTGAAAATGTTTTCAGTACTTCGTTCTTCCATACATCTTCAGGATAAACATCGCCCAGATAAGTATCCCGTCCACAGTACAGTCCATAAAGAAGCAGCCTTTTTCCCTCTCGGACAGCCTCCGGTTCCATGATTAGTCCCCAGCGAAGCTGATCCATCAGATGAAGATAAAGAGACACACATAAAACCAGATTGCTGTTTCTGTTTCGCGATAGAAGTATTCCTTCCAGCTCAGAAGCTTTCTTAAAACTAATATTGTATGCATGAAAAAGAATCTCATGCTCTGTATAAAAATCCCACAGAGTTCCCGGGGTGATTCCATATCTGCCAGTACGAACAAGAACCTGAAACTGTCTCGGACCACAGGCAGCTGTCTGTTTCATCAGGGCATGTTTTACTGCCATACGGACTGCCCTGCCAATCAGCTCTCCAAGCTTGGAATGTCCGGAGGCATCGGTAAGTGTCAGCTCTCCCTCCATAGCCGAGGCAATCACCATTCCGTCAGTACCAGAACCTGTCGCGATTTCTTCTGAATAACAGCTTCCAAGTAAGAGATGTGAAACGGCCGCTGCTTTTGCCTCCGAAGCAATCATCATTGAGCGGACCATGGCTGCCTCTGTAACATTCTGATTGATATAGATAAAAACATTGATCGTACCGGGTGGCAGCATCTCGTAAGCGCCGTTTCTTTCATAGTAAGAAGAAGGATCTCCCGGACACATTCCGTTTGAATCAATTCCCCCTGTAACAGCAGCAGTCACGGATAACTCCTGATAACAGATTTTCTCAACAGCACACAGTTCAGTCCATGCCGCTGTGCTGAGTGCGGTTGCTGTCTGCGGATCAATTCCCAGCTCTTTTGTATGAATGTTCAGGTCTTCCTCATAGGTGTTTCCAAGCATTTCACATTCATAGGCACCATTCATGCAGTTGATATTTAAAGCATGCGTGAGATGAGCAGTGATCCCGCCATTAAGAGGACTGGTGCTAAGAACCCTTGTTTTTCCCGGAAAAGAAAAAACAGTACATCCCTTCTTTTGAAAATAAGTAAAAGTATCATTCATAAACATTCCTCTTTTTTGTCTGTTCAATACAGATTTTGTTGTTATTAGGAAAAGTATTCTACTTTGAATCCTGACTGCTGGCAGTATCTGTCTACTTTAGAACCTTTATAACAGCGGATCGTAGCCGCTTTGTTGATGATCCATTCCCCGATAAATTCAGGATCATGGCGAATCTCCAGATACTGCAGGCGGTTACATCCATGAAAGATCCATTTTCCAAGGTATCTGACATTGGGCGGAATCACCACAGAGGTCAGATTACAGCACTTAAAAAAAGCACTCTCATCAAGAACTTCCAGCGAATCAGGCAGCTGCAGCGAATCCATTCCGCAGAAATAGAAAGCCTGCTTTCCGATAACCCTTAAATCCCCCCCCCGGAAAAGAAATACAACTCAGTTTCTTACATTTATAAAAAGCCCTGTCATCAATTTCTTCCAGAGAGGCAGGGAAAACAACTTCCGTAAGAGTAGCGCATTCTGAAAAGGCATTCGGACCGATAAATGTCAGTTTGCTGTTCGGGGCGAACTCCAGACTGTTCAGTTTCCGGCCATTGTTAAATGCGTTTTTTGGAATACTGGTAAGGCTGGCGGGAATTTTGACTTTTTTCAGAGAAATGCAGTCTGAAAATACCCCTATGCCAAGTTTTTGCAGATGTTCAGGAAGCTCTATTCTGCTTAACCGGGAACATCCCTGAAAGGCTTTGTTTCCAATCTGTTCCATTTCATAGGGAAATACCACAGAACGAATATCAGGTCTGTTAAAAAAGGTTTCTGCTGAGATAGCGCGGCAGTTTTGTGGAAGTTCCATATTCTTCTCAATATACTGTCCGCAGTTACGACGCGTAAGTGTCAGAGAATGTGACATAAAAAAATACTCCTTTGCTGATAGACAATGTTGTTTTCTCTGTATGGGAGTAGTATGGACTATGATAAAAATAACAAGGTACCGATAACTGCCGGTGTTCTATATTCCTTAAAAGGAACAGAGAAAACATATGTAAGGATGATACTTCTGTAAAAAAGAGAACACTAAAGAAGATCACCCTTCCATTTCCTATTGCGTGTAGTTAATGGCGGCAGTTTATAGCAGGTATTCTGACTCACGCAGTAACGCCATGTCTCTCCTTCTCGCATAACGATGCAATGGATATGAGATATGGCTGCACGTATACAGCAGCACGACTGTTCAGGATTCTGACCTGATTCCCTCTTAGCTGAAAGTCCGACATTTCTATACCGTGACTGACAGAACTAAAAACCGGTAATTGTCAATGAATGTTCGATTAAATTGTATTATACACTTTTTTGGAGAAAAGACAACAAATTTTTTGAGGGGGAGACAAAATCAGGGAGGGGACGCGCAGGGAAAGCGTTTCTTTTCTGTGCGCTGGTTATTGGATGTGTGGGGATTTGTATGATTTGCAGGTAATGTTTTTGGTTTTGAAATAGTAGTTGAATAGTAATTGAACAGTAATGTGTGAAATAGTGCTTGATTTTTGAAACAGCGTATTTTAGACTATAGATTATAGTGAAAATCTTATATTACTCGTGCCAGGTCTGGCGGTTCATAACGGGTTTCTCTGGCGTTCGCCGACATTTTCACAAAGATAATTTAAATTTTATAGTGGTAAAGCAAACGTTCCTGAATATTATAACATTCTGCCCGTTGGCTTTGCCTGAACGGGAGGTGGGAATAAAACAGTTCATGGTTGATTAAGGGTTGTTTTGGAGGTTCTCAAAGCTCTGGGAAAATGTTATAATAAGGAGGAATTAAATGAACAATACGATTTTTGATGATGTGTTCCGCACAATGGTTGAAAAGATACCACGGCTGGTTATACCATTGATCAATGAAGTGTTTCATACATCCTATCCGGAAGATGTAGAGATCACGCAGCTTCGCAATGAGCACCAGCAGGCGGACGGGGAGGTCATCACGGATTCCTGTCTTCTGATCGGGAAGAAGATGTATCATATTGAATGTCAGAGTACGGATGATACGACAATGGCAGTGCGTATGATAGAGTATGACTTTGCGATTGCTATTGAATATGCGGCAAAGCAGGGACGAAGGTATGAGATAGAGTTCCCGAGATCCTGCGTGTTGTTTTTGAGAAGTTCGGGGAATACGCCGGATTTTCTGGAAACGAATGTGATTTTTCCGGATGGGAGAAAGCAGATGTACCGCGTACCAACTGTAAAAATGGCTGATTATACAGCGGAAAGTATTTTTGAGAAAAATCTGCTGATGCTGCTTCCGTTTTATATCATGAGATATGAGAAAAGAGCCCATGATATGAGGGAGAATCCCCGGTTATTTCAGACATTGTTGAATGAGTATGAGGAGATACGTGTAAAGCTTGAAAAGGAACTGACAGGATCTGGAAGGTCGGAATTATATACGGATCTGATAAAACTGATTGTAAAAATCTCGGACTATATCTTCCAGGATGAAGAGAAGATCCAGAAAGGGATAGGTGATGCTATGGGTGGAAAAGTTTTGGAACTGGAATCGGAAAGGTTAAGAGCGGAAGGGGAAGCACGTGGCAAGGCGATTGGCGAATCTATTGGAGAAGCGCGTGGCAAAGCAATTGGCGAAGTCAGAGGAGAAGAACGCCTTAGTGTTTTGATTAATAAACTTATTCTTGATAAGAGAAATGATGAGATTCAGATCGTAGTGACAGATGCTAAAAAGCGCAGGCAGTATTATGATGAGTATGGACTCTAGAACAGAGGTGTGGAAGATCATTCCTTTGATTTGTATATTCCGCATTGTGGAGATTCTGTAAAAGAGTGTTTTCTCAGACGTATTCCGGGGATAATAAGGGAAGTAATTATTTGTAATCGGGATATTGACAAATTATGGACAAAATGTTAAGATGGTTTCGTAAAAAACGAATAGCGTTTAGCGCACATGTACAGCTCATTACTACGGTAATGATTGAAGAATCGTTGGGTGAGAATCCCAAACAGGGCTTTCGTCCCTTGTAGTATATTCAGTCTGCAATTCACTGTATTCTTGTAGAAGTATTCATAAGGGATACTTTAATATAAAGGATAGGAGTGGATTCTTGGTTTGTACATTGATATTCCCTGCCGAATCCGGCAGGGATTTTTTTTGCACTTTGATAACAGAATATCGGAAGTAACGTTATCTCTTTATCTTTAGCTTTTGGAAATCCGGTGAGATACCGGTACGGTTTCATCCCCACTGTAATAAGGACGAACACTGCGAAGCCATTGGAAATTATTTCTGAGAAGGGCAGTAAGTAGGTTAGAGTATGTCTGAAAAATACTCTGGAACTTTAAGTCAGGAGACGGGCTTTAGAGTGTGTGTGAAAATGAAGAATGGACATATGCAGGCAGAGCAGAGGTTTATTTTTTTGCACCCTTTTTTAGGGAAAACAGATATCAACGCAGTCTGAATGATTGTGAAAAGATATATTTTGCAGAATAACCTGCAAAAGAACAAACTATATTTTAATTTCAAGGAGGAAACGAAATGAACATGAAAGTAAGAAAAAGCGTGATTGCATTCTTAATGGCAACAACAATGGTAGGAAGCACAGCAGTACCGGCTATGGCAGATACAGTAACTGCAAAAGTGTCTATAAAGACAACTGGTTTAACAGGAAAAAATAGTGCGTCACCAGACATTGTGCCAGAAAAAGTTGTTACAGTAACAAATTCCAACGGTTCTGTTACTGCACTAGATGTTCTGAAAGCAGTTTCGGGATCTGATACTGAAACAAAAGAGACTTTAAATGGTAAAACTTATCATTATCAAGGAGTTTTAAGTTGGTATGATAGTCAGTATGGAAATTATATTCCAGCTGTTAAAATGGAAAATCATGCTAATAGCGATTTAGGGAAAGTATTTGCAGATGATGGTACAGCAAATAAAACAGCAAACTCTCTTGCTAACGGAAGAGGAAAATATTTCAAATTATCAAATCTTAATACAACAGAAACAGAAAGCATGAAGGTTACAAAAAATTCAACCTGGAACAATATAGTACATAAAACAGATTGGCTTTCTGAGAAAGACTATAATAATTATTCAGGTTGGATGACTATTATTGATGGTAATACAGATAACTTAGGTGTTGATACTGTACTTTCCGACACTAAAGAACACACTGTATGCTTAGATTTTTCTATGATGATGGGATTAGATCTTGGATTTTCCAGTTATGTTCAGCAGGGAGATCAGTGGATTCAGGTTCCGGGTTGGAAATAAAGTAAATTTTAATAGCAAATAAAAAGATGAAGATACTAATGCTTTATAAAGTTTCACTTTATAAAGCATTAGTTCTTCGTCTTTTTCATATTATTTTAATTTTAGGGTGTAAATAGATATGAAGAAAAAGAAAAAAGAAAAAAAAATCTTATATCAGTTAATATTCTCAGCTTTTCTATTATTTAGTAATGCCTATCTTGTAAAAGCTAATTCAGATATATTATCACAAGATTCAACAGGGAAATACTGTATTAATACAGAACAAGATTATTATAATTTTATCGAAAATATACAAAATTATAATAATAAAACGGTTATACTATGTAATGACATTGACATTTCAGATGTTCCAGAAGCAACATCTAGTTTTGGCGGCATATTGAACGGAAAAGGACACACCATTACATATGCTTCAAAAGAAGCAAAAGAAAACATTGCTGTATTTCCTTTTCGTATAAATGACAATGGAATTGTAGAAAATATAAATGTACAAATTGATGAATCATATGCATATAATAGCGAAACAGATGAATTTCAAACTGTCTTTTCGCAATGTGATGGAATTGCAAAAGGAATAACAATTAAAGGAAACGTAACTTGTATTTATGACGATGAAGATGAAAATGTTTCAATAGGTGCAATCGAGGGAAATGGAACTTTAATGGATTCTTCCATAGCGATAACTTACGATTTGCAGAGTGAAAAAACAATCGAAGAAATAGCTGAGGATATTGTTGAGAATGATTTAGAATTTGAATTTTGTCAATTAGGAACAACTTATACTGGAATAACTTACCAAAATTGTATAGGATATGGACAGTATTCGGAAGCAATAAAGTCATTAGCAGATGAACTGGAACCCAAAATAGAAGATGATACATGGGGATATCTATGTGTTTCATTTACACGAAAAAGTTTTTCTAGTACGTCAGCAAGTGCAACCAATTGTTATTATGATAAAGAAAATATGCCAGACATTAAAATCAGGTCTGAATATATTGCAAATAGAGATAATAATAAAGAGTTTCCTAATTATGCTGATTTTGGCAAAACTACGTCTGAAATGAAAAACCAGGGAACTTATGAAGGGTTTGACTTTAATAAAAAATGGACTATTTCCCCAGAAGATAATAATGGCTATCCATATTATAATCTACAAACCGAAGAAATAACTCTTAAAGTTCAGGCTTCCACTGAACCTAAAGTATGGAGTACAAGCGTAAGCAGAGGTTATAATCGTTTTGTTGATTATGCTAAAAATTATCATTTCCCATATCGAGTAGATATTATAGATGGTGAAAAAAAGAATATTTACGATGACGGTGATAATAATGTTGTAAATGTGATAGGTGTAAAATTTACAGATTTAACTGATGAACAACAATCTATTATTGAAAAATATGGTATAGAAGTAGTTTTGCCATCTGATGATGTAAAGAAAGATATAAAATCTGCTACAATTGATACGAGTTTTTTAGGCGAACGTCCATTAAGCGTAGAATGGATTAATATGCCTATTTTGAAATTTAAAGATGGAAAAGAAGCACAAGCAGAAGAAGATGGGTATAGTTTCAAAGTTGAAGTAGTTGACGGTACTGGTGAAGTTGTAGACAATGGAGCTAAGGGAAACTCAAGTAATCCAAGTCATTGGCCATCTTACTATGAAAAAGCTAAAAAGGCTTGTAACATTATTATGAACTATTGCCAAAATAAAAATGCCTTTGGATCTAAAGAATCCCCATCCTATGAAAATACAGATATTTGGGCCATTTTTACAGCAGCTAGATGCGGCTATATTCCATATGGAGATACAAATTATTTTGACAAATGGTTTGCAAATACCAAAGAGTATTTGCAGTTACTTAAAAATCAGGGAACTGATGTTTCTCAATGGAAGACAACAGAACTTTCAAAATTAATTTTAGCTATTGAAGCTATTGGATATGATCCAAGGGACATTTCGTCTGTAGACCTTCTTTCGGCAGTTGGATCAAGAAAAAGCACAGAACTTACTTATACAACTGTATATGCTATTAATGCAATAAAAGCAGGTGGGTATACCGCTGACACTTTTAAAGATACAGAACTTAACCAATGGGCACATGATACAGCAAAAGCTTTGTCAAATGCCGAAGACAAAATTTTTGCAAATGCCGACAATACCATAGGATGGCAGCCACTTATTTTCTGGTACAAAAAGCCTGGTTACGATGATGTAACAGAAGCTGTAGACAAGGCATTACATAAGCTTCCAGCAATTGCACAACGTTCAACAGGTTCATTCTGTACACCAGGATTTGAAACAGGATGTATGTCTTATGGAAACAACGCATGGAATGATGCACAGGCAATGCTTTTTGCAGGAACGTTTGGTGTAAATGTTTTAGATTCTTCCAGTGGATATACGAAAAATGGAAATAATATCCTGGATGCATTTTTTGATCTGGTAGATGTAGATGGTGTTCTTGACGGAAGTATTCATGGATTCACAAATTATGATGTTCCGCAGATTGCACGTGGTCTGGATGCATTTATCAGACAATATGAAAAAACATCCAGCTTCTGGGAATTTACAGACGTAACCGTTCCAACCAGATCCGTTAACGACATGATCCTTGCCCTTAACGATAACAGTTCGAAAGAAGACATCAAAGCAGCGAGAGAGGCTTACGATAAATTAGACGAAACTCACAAGGCAATCTTTAACAAGGATACACTCAGAAAGCTTCTTGCAGCAGAGACTGGTTCAGGTAATTCTATTGAAAAAGCTATGGCAGCCATTGATGCGATCCCAGCAGCGGATAAGCTGACAATGGATGACAAGGCGGCTGTAGAGAAGGCAAGAACTCTTTATGATTCACTGAATGATGAAGAGAAATCTGTAATTACAAATTACTCTAAGCTGACTGAAGCAGAGGCTAAGATCAGAGAACTTGAGAAACAGCAGGAGCAGAAAGATAAGGATAAGAAAGCAGCAGAGAAGGTTATCGCTGATATTGATGCGCTTCCTTCTTCTTCTGAACTGACTCTTGATCCGTATGTTCTGCAGCTTCTTGACCGCGTACAGGCAGAGTACAATGCTCTTACAGATGCGCAGAAAGCTCTGGTTACGAATTACAGTACGTTACAGTATCTGAGAAATCTGATTCCTGATCTGAAGGCTGCGGCTGCAGTTGTTGATAAGATCAAGGCGATCGGTGAGGTTACTTCCGATAATTATCAGAAGAAACAGGCTCTTGTAGTGGAAGCCAGAACGGCTTATGATGCCCTGACAGCAGATCAGAAGAAGCGTGTGACAAACTATGCAGAGCTTGAAAAAGCAGAATTGTTTATCAGCAGACAGAGTACGGATGAGAAGGTTGCTTATGTGATCTCCTTTATCGATGAACTGAATATCACTACTTCATCTTCAGGTGCTCTTTCTGACGGACCTCTGAGACTGACAGAGAAGAATAACAATGTTCCAACAGAGAAGATCTGGAATGACTGGAAGGCTTATGTGGTAAATGCAAGGGCATTGTATGATACGCTTGATGACCAGCAGAAAGCCCAGGTTACAAATACAGCTTCCCTGGAGAAAGCAGAAGGTTATATTTACCAGCTGAAAGCCGATGCGCTCAAGGCAATGCTTAAAGCACTCCCGGATGCGCAGACAGTACGAGGATATGAGGCACCTCAGCCGACTACAGTTCCATCAGCACAGGAGGCAGCTTCTGTTGAAGAGGAACAGGCGGTACCGGCACAGTCTGAGGGATCTGATTTCTCAGATGGAAGTGCGGACGCATTCAGCAGTGATGAAGTTGAGGAGCAGGCAGCTGAGACAGTGGATATCCCTCAGGCAGAATCAGCTGAAGATACTGAAGATGTCCAGACAGATGTTGATTTCTCCTCTGATGAAGAAGTTCCGGCAGCAGGTGATACCTCTAAGCGTGAACTTACAGAAGCAGAGCTGAAACAGATTGCAGAAGCCAAGAATGCTTATGACAAATTAACAGAAACAGAAGAGAAGAAATTCAGAAGCGAGAACACCGCACTGGTTGAGAATATGGAGAAGCTTCTTGCCATGGCACTGACTTATGAGAAAGGCCAGAGTGCATATCAGCAGTTCTTCGCAGATGAAGCAGCACAGATTTATGCAACAGTAAAAGATCACCCGGTAGACAGAGATTCCTACGCAGATGTTAAGGCTTTCCTTGACCGTTATGCTAAGGATTATCAGGGACAGGAAGATGCCATGGCAGGCCTGAAAGTCAAAGTCGGCAGTCAGGAGATGACTTTTGCAGAGGTTATCGCAGCACTGACGGCACAGGCTGACAAGGCAGGTAAGGACATTTCAGATGCACAGCAGGCAGATGAGTGGATCAGCAATCTTCCGACTGCTGTTACCAAAGAGAACATTGCAAATGTAGAAGCAGAGCTTGCAGCACTTCAGAAGCTGATCGACGGCATGAGTGTGGAAGGCAAGTCCTATATGTGGAATGCGAAGCAGTTAGGGCTGATCAAGACGATCGTGGCAGATTACCACATTGAACTTGCGGGCAAACAGGGTGCATTTAAGGCAGATATGCCTGCAGATCTTCAGACAAAGGCAATCAACTATAAGACTGTCCAGATCAGCTGGAGCAGCGTGGATAACGCAGACGGATACATGGTATACCGCAGAACTGCAGACAGCGGATGGAAGAAGATCGCATCCCGGGTAACAGACATTTCCTATAAGGATCAGAAAGCAGTTACAGGAACAACCTATTATTATACTGTTAAGGCGTACTCTTACGCATGGGGCGAGATGACTGTAAGCAGCTATGACAAAGATGGTGTTGCAGGAAAAGCCAGACTTGGCAAAGTAAAGATTGCTACGGCAAATTCTGAAAGCTACAGTACGATCCGCGTAACATGGAATAAGGTTTCCGGTGCAAATGGATACAGAGTATACCGTTCCACTTCAAAGGATGGCAAGTATACAGCGATTGGTTCCACTGCAAAGAACAGCGCAGTTACATTCCTAGATAAGAAAGCAGTTACCGGTAAGACTTATTATTACAAAGTACGTGCTTACCGCAATGTAAGCGGAAAGAAAGTATACGGAAGCTATTCAGCAACAGAGAAAGCAAAGGCAGTACTTTCTGCTCCGACCCTGTCCGCAGGCTCAACTTCAAAGACAGCAGTGCTTGAATGGAGTAAGGTAAAGGGTGCCGATGGCTATCAGGTATATGCCAGCGATTCCCAAAATGGTACCTATACCCGCATAAAGATCACCAAAGGTACAGGTGCGACAGACGAGAGCCTCCTCACCGGAAAGACCCGTTACTATAAAGTACGTGCTTACAGAAAAGTAAACGGAAAAGCAGTTTATGGCTCTTTCTCAAAGATTAAAAAAGTAACTGTTAAATAATAAAATCAGTATGCAGTGTGTTATCAACACACTGCATACCCCAAAAGAAGGTAAGAGAATGAAAAAAGCATTTATAATTATAATTTTATGTATGATTTTGCAAATTTTTACAGTTACTGTATATGCAAATGATAGCAATGTAAATATTGTAAGCGCTGATAATTATGAATCACGGGAATTTAATCAATGGAAGCGCGCTAAGTATAATTTTTCATTTAATGTATCTACCGAAAAGAAAACTATAAAGGCATTATGTAGTGCTGTGTTAACTGCAACTGGAACAGCAATTGGATCTTGCGGAGGTGAAGGAGCAGCTATAGCAGGAAGTGCAATTGGAGCGGGAATTTCTTCTTATGCGAGTGATTGTATAGAGGAACATTACAGTAAATTCAAAAAAAAGGGATATGGTACTTCAATTACAGCTATGTATGGTTCAAAATTGCGCGTGATTATATCAATATATTCAGATTCAGCAAGAACAAAATTAGTTTCTGAATATAAAATGTCTACAGATTCCTATCCTGTATAATTTATATATATGAATAAAATAAAAATATTTTTGCTGACTATTTCATTAATGTTTTTGGCGAGCCTGGCAGCTATATTTATATCAAGAGAATTTATATTCCACAATAAAATTTCAGATTTGAGCTGCCTGTTAAACATATGGAAAGATACTTATGGATGGAATTTTCTGATAAATGTAATAATCGCTCTGATAATTGCTGCAAAATTTGGAAAGAATGATACAAAAAAATAAGGCAGATGTCCTTTCTACCTGCTATATGACAGGGGGAGAGTCATCTGTCATTTTGTAATTTCAGGAATTGCGGGTGCTATTTTACCCGGATGTAATTTTTTAGATTAAAAACGCGGAGGAAACAAATGAATAAACAATGGATGGCACTGCTTCTCAGTACAGGAATTGCTGTGACCGCATGTCCTGTACCCGCAGCCCAGATGCCACCGGCTGAGCAGATACACGGGGAGGCAGAAGAAACTTCTGTCCCTGTACAGCATGATGATTCTGACGACAGAGAAACTGCGAATGAATTCCAGTCTGACACCGAACCATCTCAGTCAGAGACAGACGATGGCGCGGCCGGAAATGAAGAAGAAAATAATGAAGCCGGTGAAGAAAAGCTGGATATACCAGCCATGATTTCCTGTATTCAGGAAGCAGCGGCGCTCGAAGAAATTGATCTGTCCTCAGAAACGGTCTCGAAGTTCTTTCTTGCCAGTGACACCTATGACAGTCTGACAGAAGAGGAGCAGGCAGAAATTGATGCCGGAGTCAAAGAGGCTCTTGAAACTGTCCGAAACCGTATTGCGGCACTGATTTCTTCTGACAGTGGAGTGACCGCCACGGGAAATCCCTGGTATGTGCAGACCCATGTGCAGGAGAACCCGGATCAGGAACAGACTATACAGGAGCTCTCCGAAGCATATCCGGGGACTCTTCCACAGCTTCTTTATGATATAAATATTTCCTATACGGATATCCGTACAGGAGAAAGCTATCAGCCAATGACGATGATCTCTCTGACATTTCCTGTCCCGGATGGATATGAGAGTCTGACGAAACCGAGGGTTCTTAGAAGTACCGGGGATTCGTTTATGGAACTGACCCCTCAGACGACAGAAGATAACCGCTTCTATCTGGACAGTGCCAGAACTTTAAACCATCTGATCATTGCTGACTTTCCCGCAGGACTTCAGGGAATCTCTCTTAACAGTAAATCCGTTAAGATCAACCGGGGGCAGAAATACACCCTGAAGGTGGTTCCGATACCGGAATCGGTTACGGAAGAGTATACAGTGACATGGAAAAGCAGTGACACTTCTGTTGCGAAAGTAAGCAAAAAGGGAGTTGTCACAGCAGTAAAGAATGGCAAAGCTACGATTACCGCTTCTGTAACACAACACCCGGAAATGACGGCCTCCTGTAAGGTAACGGTCATGCAGGGAGCAAATGCCCTGAAGAAATCGGTCAGTCAGGTTATGGCAGAGACCAGCGCCTATATGCGTGCAACAGATACCAATCCTTCTGTTGGCAGCGAATGGTATGTGCTTGGACTGGCGAGAGGCGGTTTAAGCCTGAAGGAGAAATATTTCTCTACCTATTATAATCACACGGCAAATTATATCGAGGAAAAGAAGGGAATCCTTACCAATACTTCCAAATATACAGAGTATTCCAAGAGAATCCTGGTCCTGACCTCAGAGGGGAAGGATGCCCGCAATGTGGGTGGTTACAATCTGTTTCAATATATCTCTGATTTCAGCCTTGTGAAGGAACAGGGATTAAACGGTCCGATCTGGGCACTCCTTGCCCTTAACTGCCACCCGGAATATTCTTTCCCGGAGAACCCGTCTGCGAAGGAGCAGAATTCGGAATCTGCGCTGGTGAATTTCCTGCTGCAGAGTGAACTCCCGGGTGGCGGATGGACGCTGATGGGAAGTAATGCGGATTCTGATATTACCGGCATGACACTGCAGGCGCTGGCACCGTATTATCATAAATCAGGTTATGAGAATGTGACTGCTGCCATTGACAGAGGGCTGAATAAATTGTCGGAAATGCAGAACGACAGCGGTGGATATTCCACGATGGGTGTGGAGACAGAGGAGTCCTGTGCACAGATCATCACGGCTTTATGCAGCCTTGGGATTGACCCGGAGACGGATTCGCGTTTCATCAAGGGCGGCCACTGGACAATAGAGAATCTTCTTTCCTATCATATCGATGGAAGTGGATTTATGCATGTAAAGGCGGGTGCCGGAAATAACGGCGGGGCGGCAGCAGGCACTCTGGACGGGATGGCTACGGAGCAGGGATATTACGCACTGGTTGCCTACCAGCGCCTGAAGGATGGCAAGACGAGCCTTTATGATATGTCAGATGTGAGTATCAAAAAAGGTGGCAAGGGAGATGGTTCCGGTACCGGTCTGAAAGAACCCACGCCGATTCCTACCCCGACGCCGGTTCCTGCCACAACACCGTCAGGCGGCAATACGAAAACGCCGGGTGGATCCGGGAAATCTCTGGGTGGTAAGTCTTCCGGCAGCAAAAGCTCCACGGGTTCCGAAAGCTCAGGAAAGGATAGTGGCTCCGGTTCAAAGGATTCTAAAAACAGTAAATCAAAGAACAGTAAGTCATCAAAGGATAAGAATTCCGGCGGCTGGGATTTCGAAGCAGAGCCTTATACAGAGTCGGAAGAGACTTCACAGATGGATACCGGTGAGGATGGATATCAGGAAACTGCCGGGGAGAGTGGAACCGGAAGTCTGACCTCAAAGAAGAAAGAATATGGTATGATCTTTGGTTTTGCGGCAGGCGGTGCTCTGGCGGGAGGACTGGCAGGCAGCGGCATTAAGGCCGGAGTGAGGGCTCTTATTAAGAAGCGGAGGAAGAAGAAATGAGGATAAAGAAAAAGGGACTTGCCCTGTGGCTTGCACTGTTTCTGGGGGTAAGTTCGCTCTCAGGTTGTGGCGGCGGGGATGACGGCATGACACAGCTTTCCGAAAAAGGAGCTGAGATCTTAAACAGCACGGAGGAAGATTCTGATACAGATGTGGAACCTTTGAAGCAGAAAACAAAGCTTCCTGAGGACGGAATCATCACCCAGGCACAGATGGAAACGATCGCCGGAAAGGACGAAAAGTATTATTTTACCGGAAAAACGGACAGCGGGATCAGTTATAAATGGACTTACAATGGAAGCCAGATTCAGAATCCGGTGGAGCAAAAACTTCTGGTACAGTGCAGTGAAGATGGAACAGAAGAGGTAAAGAAGCTTGCCAATGATGCGCCTTATGCGTTGAAAGTCACACTGGAGAAGATGAATCTGGCAGCGCCTGCGAAGCTGACCCTGAATCTGAAAGAAAAATGGGACGCGGATAAGGTTCTTTACTGTCTGAAAGAAGATGGAAAGCTTTATCAGCTTGATACTGCAAAGATTACTACCAGAGAAACCGGAAAGAAAAAAACAGAGCGCACAACACTTACCTTTAACGTGACTAAGACAGGAGGAGATTTCTATCTGATCGGCGGTTCTACCACAGGTGAATCTACGGATGAATCCGATGACAAATCCAAGGGCACTGCTGATAATAAGGATACACAAAACGGTGAAAATTCCACTGGAAGTTCTGGCGGTCAGTCCAGCACAGATGGAAATACCAGTTCCGGACAGACAGACTCTTCCGGCGATGGAACAGGCAATACAGACACTTCCGGTGGCGATGACAGCTCAGATACAGCCATGACCTGTACTTTCTCTATCGAGTGTTCTACGATCCTGAATAACTGGGATGATCTGAAAGAGTCCAAGGCAGAATTTGTGCCTGCGGACGGCTGGATCCTGTATCCTTCGGAGGTGGAGTTCTATGAGGGGGAGACGGTATTTGATGTGCTGAAGCGTGTATGTAATCAGGCCGGTATTCAGATGGAGTCGGAGTGGACACCTATGTATAACAGTTATTATGTATCCGGTATCAATAACCTGTATGAGTTTGACTGTGGCAAGGATTCCGGATGGATGTACTGTGTCAACGGCTGGTATCCGAATTATGGCTGCTCGAAATATACGCTGGAGGACGGCGATACGGTAGAATGGCGTTATACCTGCAATCTTGGCAGGGATGTGGGGGATCAGTATTATGACTGATGCTTTTTCCAGGTGCCATCCTGTTTTAAATTTCTTTTATTTTGCCGTGGTGCTGGGGTTTACCATGTTTATCCAGCACCCGGTTTACCTGGCAGTCTCTTTTGTGGCTGCCACAGCTTACTCCATGTGGCTTAACGGAGTAAAGAAGGTTCTGAAAATCAATTTTCTTCTGACGCTACCGAGTCTCCTTATCGTGGCACTCTTAAACCCGATGTTTAACCATTACGGAGTCACACCGCTTCTTTATATAGAAAGCAGCGGAAACTGGGTTACGCTGGAGGCAATGGTATATGGAATCGTTCTGGGATGTGTACTTTTTATTATGATTTTGTGGTTCTCCTGCTATAACCAGATCATGACAAGTGATAAATTTATCTATCTTTTTGGCAGGATTATCCCTGCGATGTCTCTGATGCTGTCTATGGCGCTTCGGTTTGTGCCTCACTTTATGGCCCAGCTGAAGGTGATCCGCAATGGACAGAAATGCGTGGGGATGGATGTGAGCAATGGCAAATGGTTTAAGAAGATCCGTTATGCGTTAAATATGGTGTCCATTCTTGTCACATGGGCACTGGAAAATGCGATTGAGACGGCTGATTCCATGAAAAGCCGTGGCTATGGGTTAAGAGGGCGTACGGCTTTTTCTATTTACCGTTTTAACAGAAGGGATAAACTACTGGGAACTATGCTTGTCGGGTTTTGTGTGATTTTCGGATATGGATGTTACCGGGGAGCTGCTTTTGCACAGTACAATCCCAGAATCCTGCTTGCCGGTTTTACTGTTTTCGGAAGGGTTCCGAAGCAGTCGTGCAGTCCGCTGCTGGCTGCTGTCACATTTGTCAGCTTTGGTGTGTTCTGTTTTCTGCCGCTGATTCTGGATCTGTGTGAGGAATCTGCCATGAAGAAAAGCAGAAGCCACGTACAGGGAGAGATGGCAGTGACCTACAGAAAGATTTATGAAGATATGGAAGGAGAAGCGAGATGAAGATAATAGAAGTGAGAGATTTTTCCTTCCGTTATGCGAATGGCAGCAGGGAGTCACTGTCTCATGTGTCACTGGATGTGGAGGAGGGTACCTTTAATGTGCTGTGCGGTAAGAGTGGCTGTGGCAAGAGTACGCTGCTTCGCCAGCTGAAGTCGGATCTGGCTCCTTTTGGCAGCAGTTCCGGGAAAATCTGTTATTATGGGCGGGATTTGAAGGAAGTCGGCCACCGGCAGCAGAGCCAGGAAATTGGCTATGTACTGCAAAATCCCGAAAATCAGATCGTGACAGATAAGGTGTGGCATGAGCTTGCATTTGGTCTGGAAAGTCTGGGGTATGATACGCCTACGATTCGTCTGAGAGTGGCAGAGATGGCAAGCTATTTCGGGATTCATCAGTGGTTTTATAAGAATGTCTCGGAGCTGTCCGGAGGGCAGAAGCAGCTTTTAAACCTGGCGGCGATCATGGCTATGCACCCGAAACTTCTGATTCTGGATGAGCCGACTTCTCAGCTTGATCCGATCGCGGCTTCTGATTTTCTGGAAACGGTGAGAAAGATTAACCGGGATATCGGCACTACCATAATTCTGACGGAGCACCGGCTGCAGGATGTCATTCCGTGGGCGGACAGGGTATATGTGATGGATAAGGGCAGTCTGCTCACGCAGGGGGCGCCACGGGAGATCGGTGAGTTCCTGAAGAGGGAACATCATGGAATGTTTCTGTCTATGCCGGTTCCCATGCAGATTTATGCAGAGGTAGAAAATAATCTGCCATGTCCGCTGACTGTAAAAGAGGGAAGGAACTGGATCACACAGGTGATGGCAGCAACTTCTGATACAGTTTCTGTTTGTGAAGAAAGTTATTTTTGTAAAAATAAACAAAAACTGCAAAAAAAGCTGAATACAGTCAGAGATAAACTGCTGTCTGGTTCCAAAAGCTCTATGCCACCGGCTATTGAGGTAAAGGATGTGTGGTTTCGTTATGAAAAAGACGGAAAGGATGTTGTGCAGGATCTGAACCTGGAAGTAAAGCAGGGAGAATTTTATGCGCTTGTCGGTGGAAACGGAACGGGGAAAAGTACGACTTTATCGCTGATCAGTCGTGTCCGTGCTCCCTACAGAGGCAAGATTCTCCTGAATGGGACTGATATCCGCAGGTATACGGATACCCAGCTTTACAGAGGGTATCTGGGTGTGCTGCCACAGAATCCCCAGAGCATGTTTATCAAGAAGACAGTCCGGGAGGATCTGTATTCTATCATCGGTGGGGCAAAGGAGAAGAAATCTTCCGAATACACTGCCAATATGAGGAAGGCAGAGGCAATCGAGGGAATCGTAAGTCTGACCAGACTGGAAGGACTGCTTGACCGTCATCCGTATGATTTAAGCGGTGGAGAACAGCAGCGTCTTGCACTGGCTAAGGTTCTGCTGTTGCAGCCGAGGCTTCTTCTGATGGATGAACCAACGAAGGGGCTGGATGCAGAATATAAACAGGAACTGGGAGACATTTTAAAGAAGCTCAAAGCTCACGGGATCACTATCTTTATGATCTCGCATGATGTGGAGTTTGTCGCAGAATATGCAGACAGGGTCGGCCTGTTCTTTCAGGGAAATGTGGTGACGTGTAAGAGTGCAAGGGATTTCTTTGCGGGAAACAGCTTTTATACGACTGCTGCCAATCGCATGGCAAGGCATTATTTTCCTGATGCTGTTACCGGAAAGGAGGTGGCTGCGTGCTTGAAGGCAAGGCTTTAGACCAGTTTATGGACCGTTTCTTCGGGGATTCCTGTGCACAGAGCCTGCCCGGGGAAGAGGAATCCGGACAGGAATTAGAGGAATATGAACTGAAAGAGGATGGAATCATTATCCAGCCGATCCATAAAGGAAAGATTGAGAAGCGTACCTGGATTGGTCTGATTATGTTTCTGGCTTTTGTTCCGCTGGTGCTTTTTATCCTGGTTCATAAGTTTCATGGTAAGCATGATGTAGTGATCAGTCTTTTAATACTTGCCTATGCCACGATCCCGTTCTTTATGGTATTTGAGGGCCGGCATCCACAGGCAAGAGAGATTATGGTCATTGCCGTAATGGCGGCTCTTGGGGTCGCAGGCAGGAGTGCTTTCTTTATGATCGGAAGCTTTAAGCCGATTGCGGCCATCGTGATCATTACCGGGGTTTCCTTAGGTGGTGAGGCGGGGTTTCTGTGTGCCTGTCTGATCATGATGATCTCAAATATGTTTTTCGGGCAGGGACCGTGGACACCCTGGCAGATGTTTTCCTATGGAATGATCGGATATCTGGCAGGAATCCTTTTTCAGAAAGGGATTCTCAAAGCCAGGAAGGTGGATCTGTGTATTTACGGATTCTTAAGTGTGTTTCTGATCTTCGGCGGGATCATGAATCCGGCATCTATTCTGATGGCATACGGATACATCACAAAGAAGAGCCTGATCGCGTTTTATATCTCAGGTGCACCGGTAGATCTGGTGCAGGCAACTTCTACGGTAATCTTCCTGTGGATCCTAAGCAGGCCTCTGCTGGAGAAACTGGAGAGAGTAAAAAGAAAATACGGGCTGCTGCAGCGGCCCGAAAATAAGGAGGAAAATGAATATGACAAAGAATAAGCTATGGCAGGCCATTAAGGGGCTGACTCTTGCAGCCGGAATGGCAGTGGGGATTTTTGCGCTGGGACAGACCGATGTTCTGGCAGATACCCTGACGCTGACTGTGGAGAAGAACACGATCGGCCAGGGTATGATCCTGGATCCTGTACAGGTGGAATTTGCGAAAGGAGAAACCTGTGCAGATGTTCTGCTCCGCGGGTTAAGTGAGAACGGGATTACGCCGCTTTATGACACAAATACAAGTTATGGTTTCTACTTAAGGGGAATTGCCAACTGTGACAGTGGAAGCCTGAATCCACCGGCATGTATCCAGAAGGTTCTCTCCGAGACTTCCACCTGGACCGGTGATGCCTATAAGCTTACTGATAACAAATATGCACCGGATCTGACAGAATTTTCCTACTGCTCCGCATCCGGATGGACGTATACTCTGGATAATGTATTTATGGGTGTCGGAATGGGTGCGAGTCATCCGTCAGACGGAAGTGTCCTGCGTGTTATGTTTGCCCTTTGCGGTGGTACGGACATTACAGGATGTGACCCGTATAATAATAACAGGCAGATTTTTGAGGCGGCAGATAAGAGCGAGCTTATCCGCATGATGGGAAAGGCAAATGCAGAGCGTTCCAGATGGTCCCAGGTCAGCGGATTCTCCGGTGCATATGCCGAAGCGGACAGTGCGCTGACTACGCTGGATGCGTCTGCAAACAGAGTTTATGAAGCGGTTCAGCTGCTTAAAAGTATTGAGTCAAAGCTTCCGGTAGCACCGAAGCTGATCAGCTTAAATGCTTCTGATCTGACTCTTACAAAGGGAGACAGCTATACACTGACTTATACGATTGTTCCGTCTGATGCGGTGGGAACTGTAAGCTGGACTTCTTCCAACAATTCTGTTGCAAGTGTAAACGGTGGTGTGGTAACAGCAGTGGGAGAAGGTTCTGCGGTGATTACTGCGAGAGTTTCCGGAAGTGTCTATGCGACCTGCAATATTTCCGTTTCTTCCAGACCGGTCAGTGTGACAGGGGTGAGTATTTCTCCGTCCAGCCTGAATCTCTCAACGAAAAGCGGTTCCAGGACACTGGATTACACGATCACGCCAAACGGCGCAAAACCGTCCTCTTTGTACTGGGAATCTTCCAACTCTTCTGTAGTAACCGTAGATGGCTCCGGCAAGGTAACTCCTGTGGGTGCCGGTTCTGCAGATATTACACTGACTACGGACAATGGAACGAAAGGCACCTGCCACGTGACTGTTACAGCACCGGCACAGAGCATTGCTTTGAGTGACAAAACGCTGACTCTGGCAATTGATCAGGGAACCTATACCCTGACCTGGACATTCAGTCCGAAGGGAAGCGGCGGGGAACTGGTATGGACCTCTGATAATGCAGGCGTTGCCAAAGTAGACCAGAAGGGTGTTATCACACCTGTTTCTGTAGGAGAAACCGATATCCGTGTAAAAACAGATCAGAATGTAACCGCAGTGTGCCATGTAGTTGTAAAGGGTACTGCAAAAGACCTCTTTGCAGCAGGAATGCCAGAGATCACAACCTGCAAGGCGGCAGGAAATACAGTTCTTCTTACTTGGAATAAATATGAAAATGCAGATTCTTACATTATTTTAAGACGTAAGATGGGTGAAAGCAAATTCGCAAAGATTGCTACGGTCAAAGACCTCTCCTATACAGATACAGCGTTTTCTCCGTCAACTCCTTATTATTACAGTGTACAGGCTGTTTCCACCAAATGGGGCGGTGCTATTAAAAGCAGTTATGACAAAAACTTCTCTGTAACAACCAATGGAATTGCACCGACACCAACTCCGGCACAGACAGTAAAACCGAAAACCCCGGCTGTCACAGTAACTGCCGGTAAGAAACAGGCTACACTGAAATGGAAAAAGGTAAGCGGTGCCAAAGGGTATGTAGTATACCGTGCCACATCCAAATCCGGTAAATATAAGGCAGTATCAACGATTAAAAAGGGAAGCACTGTTTCTTATATAAATAAGAAGCTTACGTCTAAGAAAACATACTATTACAAGGTGCGGGCATATCGTACCGAAAACGGTAAAAGAATATACAGCAGCTATTCTAAAGCAAAGAGCGCTAAGATCAAATAATATAAATTCACACAAGTCCAGTGTGTTAGAAAGCATATTGCTGTGAACAGAAACGATGTTAGAGCGTGTTTGAAAAATTAAAAATATAGGATTGTGCTATTTAAGAAAATATGTTATATAATACAATATATAGAGAGTTAATTCTCTATTCGCATGATGAGATGAGTGACGGTTCTGACTCATCGGTAAAATAAATATAACCGAGAGATGAGATGAGTGACGGTTCTGACTCATCGGTAAAATAAAATATGACCGAGCGAAGAGTATAACGAGAGGGAGTTCATTTTCCCTCTCGTTTATATGTATATAAGGAGAAGAAAATTGGAAATTGACTATGCTGTTTATAGCCTTTCAGATGAATTTTACGAGAAATATCCGAATCCGCCATATAAAGAACTTTTAAAGAAAAAGGAAAGAAGATATGCTTGTTTACTTATTCAAAGTCATTATGGATATTTTATATGCATTCCATATAGAACAGAGATTTCCCATAAATATGCATATCACTTTCGCAAATCGTCTCGTTCGCAAAAACATAGATAGGACTTGATTATACTAAAATTGCTATTATAAAAGATATTTCGTAACTATTCAGCAGTCTACTATCTCGCGAGGTGTTTTGGCATGAACATGCCAAAATCCCGCAAGCAGGATTCTTTCTTGTGGATTTTGACTCGTAACTGTGAAGGTACTGAACAGTTACAAAAGGAGAATAATACAATGGTTCCAATCGCACATATAGAAAATAATTTTCCAACCAAATTCGGTATTCCCAGGCAGAGTGGCCGTGTAGGGGCGCTTAAAGCGAGAATCGTATTCGAACCGGAATATCGCAATGTGGATGCCTGCCGTGGTCTGGAGGAGTTTAGTGATATCTGGCTGATCTGGGAGTTTTCGGAGGCAAAGAGGACAAAGTGGTCACCGACTGTCCGCCCGCCCAGACTTGGGGGAAATGTGAGAAAAGGAGTTTTTGCCACAAGATCTCCCTTTCGTCCCAATTCCATAGGATTATCCTGTGTGAAGCTTGAGAAAGTAGCTCTGGATGAGCCGGACAGCCCTGTACTTTATGTAGAAGGTGCAGATCTGATGAATGGAACACCGATTTTCGATATTAAACCATATATTCCTTATGCGGATTGCCATCCGGAAGCAACAGGAAGTTTTACCGAATATTCCAAAGATCATCATCTGAATGTAGAATTTCCCCAGGAGCTTCTGGAAAGAATACCCGGGGAAAGCAGAGAGGCTCTGATCGCAGTGCTTGCGGATGATCCCCGTCCTGCTTATCAGAATGATCCGGAACGGTCTTACGGAATGCCTTTTGGCGAGAAGGATATTCATTTTCGGGTGGATGGAGATATCCTTCGTGTTTATAATGTGACAGAATTTGTAAAAAAACAGCAGGAATCTTCGGCAGATTGTGGAAAATAACCATTTTCGGATATTTCTGTAAGAAAGGCTTGCAAAATTGGCGTTTATTCAATACAATATTAAACAGACTTTATGTTGGTAGAGTGACAAAGACTGATGGGAGATCGGTCTGACAATATTTAGTGACATATGAGGAGCAGGAAAAATGAAGAAAATTGTTAAATTCGGAGGAAGTTCTCTGGCAAATGCAGAGCAGTTTCAGAAAGTAGGGGAGATCATCAGAAGTGATGAGAGCAGACGTTATGTGGTTCCGTCCGCTCCCGGAAAGAGATTTGACGGAGATACAAAGGTTACAGATTTACTTTATAAATGTTATAATACTGCAGTTGAAGGGGAGGATTTCATCCCGATTCTGCAGGAAATCAAGGGAAGATATTATGAGATTATCCGCGGACTGAACCTTGATCTTTCTCTGGAAGATGAATTTGCTCAGATCGAAGCTGATTTCAAGGCACAGGCAGGTACAGACTATGCAGCATCCAGAGGAGAATTTCTCAATGGTAAGGTGATGGCAGCATATCTGGGTTATGAATTTGTTGATGCAGCAGATGTGATCCGTTTTGATAAGAACGGAAATCTGGATGCCGAGAAGACAGACAGACTTCTGTCCAAAAAGCTGGCAAAATGTGAACATGCCGTTATCCCTGGATTTTATGGCGCTGGTGAAGATGGAAAAGTTAAAACTTTCTCCAGAGGAGGTTCTGATGTAACCGGTTCTCTTGTGGCAAAGGCTATTAAGGCAGACCTCTATGAAAACTGGACAGATGTTTCCGGTTTCCTGGTAACAGACCCGCGTATTGTTAAAAATCCGGAAGTGATCGAGAGCATTACCTACAGAGAACTCAGAGAGCTTTCTTATATGGGTGCAACTGTTCTTCATGAAGATGCGATCTTCCCGGTTCGTAAAGAGGGAATTCCGATCAACATCAAAAACACAAACAGACCGGAAGACAAGGGTACTTTTATTGTTGAGAGCACATGCAAGAAACCGAAATTTACAATCACAGGTATTGCAGGTAAGAAGGGATTCTGTTCTATCAATATTGAGAAATCCATGATGAACAGTGAGGTTGGTTTCGGACGTAAGGTACTTCAGGTATTCGAAGATCAGGGAATCAGCTTTGAGCATGTTCCATCAGGAATCGATACAATGACTGTATATGTACATCAGGATGAATTCGAAGAAAAGGAACAGCAGGTAATTGCCGGAATTCATCGTGCAGTACAGCCGGATTTCGTAGAAATGGAATCTGACCTTGCACTGATCGCTGTTGTAGGACGTGGTATGAAATCCACCAGAGGTACAGCAGGAAGAATCTTCTCAGCACTTGCCCATGCAAATGTAAATGTGAAGATGATCGACCAGGGTTCCAGTGAGCTGAATATCATTATCGGTGTGGAGAACAGAGATTTTGAGACTGCGGTAAAGGCAATTTATGATATCTTTGTAATTACCCAGATCTAATTGAGAATTGCAGGAGCTCCTTCACAGCGGAGCAATTTGTGGATATGATGTTTATCAATCATAGGATAAACAAAATAATGGACCGTCAGAAATCAGCATAGAGATTTCTGACGGCTTTTTATATTATAGGAAATTACTCCGTAATGTTCCTATAACATAAAAAAGCCCTCCGGGCAGGATTGCACTGCGACGGAGAGGAATTATGTCGCTGAAGCGACCCGTTGCAGGCGGAGAATCCTGCAAGCAGGATTCTTTCTTAAATTCAGGAGTTTTTACATGATGATGAATTCTGTGTTATAATGAACGGACGATGTTGGATAATTATTTGATAGCTATTGTTGCGTGAGGTGTTTTGATATGGATAAGCCGGTGGTTCGTATTTCCGTCAGAAATCTGGTGGAGTTTATATTAAGAAGCGGGGATCTTGACAACCGGGGAGGATCTTCTGACAGAGAAGCAATGCAGAAGGGCAGCAGACTGCACAGAAAAATACAGGGCAGGATGGGAAGCCATTACAGAGCGGAGGTTTCTCTTAAATATAAAACAGAATATGAAGATGTAAGTATCCAGGTAGAGGGCAGAGCTGACGGAATCTTCACAGAGGATGGACAGTGCTGGATCGATGAGATCAAGGGTGTTTATGCAGATGTCAGTCAGTTGGAGAAGCCTGTGGAGGTTCACCGCGCACAGGCAATGTGTTATGCCTGGATCTACGCACAGGAGCAAAAACCGGAGAAGATCGGAGTGCAGATGACATATGGGAATCTGGACACAGAGGAGCTTAAGTTTTTCAGAGAAGAATATACGCTGGAAGAACTCGGACTGTGGTACCAGAATCTTTTGGACAGGTATCATAAATGGATTGCATACCAGCTTGCATGGAAAAAAGAACGGAATGTGTCCATGAGTGATCTGGAGTTCCCTTTTGAATATCGTGAGGGACAGCGAAAAATCGTATCCGGTGTATATCACACTATATCCACAGAAAGACAGATTTTTGTCCAGGCACCTACAGGAGTAGGAAAGACCATGTCCACGATCTTTCCGGCAGTGAGAGCAGTTGGTGCAGGACTGGGGGAAAATATTTTCTATCTTACAGCAAAGACCATTACCAGGACTGTGGCTGAAGAAGCTTTCTCCATATTAAAGGAGCATGGACTGAAATTTAAAGTGATAACCATTACCGCGAAGGAAAAGCTGTGCTTCTGCGATAAAACAGAATGCAATCCTGAGAACTGTCTGTGGGCGAGAGGACATCTGGACAGAGTGAATGATGCTGTTTTTGAACTGTGGACCACGCAGGACAGCTATGACAGGGATACTCTGCTAGAATATGCGAAGAAATGGCAGGTGTGTCCCTTTGAAATGTGCCTGGATCTGGCAGTCTGGGTGGACGCTGTGATCTGTGATTATAATTATGTATTTGATCCCAATGTTTATCTGAAAAGATTTTTCGGGGAGGGTACTTCCGGAGAATACATTTTTCTGATCGATGAAGCTCACAATCTGGTGGACAGGGGAAGGGAAATGTACAGTGCCCATGTGGATAGAGCGGATGTACTGGAGGCGAAGAGACTGGCCGGGGATTACAGCAAAGGTCTGGTGCGAGCACTGGAAAAAGTGAACAGACAGCTTCGAACTCTGGAAAAGGAGTGTACAGAGTACGAAATCCTGCCAAATCCCGGAGCAGTTTCTCTGGGAATGCTTCAGGTGATGGGGGAGATGGATAAGCTCCTGGAGGAACTTCATGGAAAGGAACTTCCGGAGCAGCTGCTGGAATTTTACTTCTGTGTGAGAGATTTCCTGAACATTGATGAACTTCTGGATGAAAATTATGTGGTTTATACAGAAATGGGAGAAGGGGGAAAGGTGATTTTGCGGCTTTTCTGTGTAAATCCTGCAGCAAATATTCATAGATGTCTGGAAAAGGGAAAAAGTGCGGTGTTCTTTTCTGCGACTCTGCTTCCCATGGATTATTACCGTGCACTTTTAAGCACCAGAAAGGATGACTATGGGATTTATGTGACTTCTCCTTTCAGGCAGGAGAACAGGTGCATTCTCACAGGACGGGATGTGAGCAGCAGGTATACCAGAAGAGGATATGAGGAATATCACAGGATCGCATCTTACATTGCCAGAACTGTATGGACAAGAAAAGGAAATTATATGGTATTCTTTCCTTCTTATAAATTTATGGAGGATGTTCTGGAGGTGTATGAGAATGAGTTTTCAGCGGAATGGGTTCGCTGTATTTCGCAGACATCGGGAATGAATGAGAGGGAGAAAGAGGAATTTCTGGAGGAATTTTCTGCATCAGAGGGAACGCTGGTAGGATTTTGCGTAATGGGCGGGATTTTTTCAGAGGGGATTGATCTGATGGGAGAGAAGCTGATCGGAGCAATCATCATAGGGACTGGTCTTCCTCAGATTGGAACAGAAAGGGAGATCCTCAGGCAGTATTATGATAAAAAGGGTGTGAATGGATTTGATTATGCATACAGATATCCGGGGATGAATAAGGTGCTGCAGTCAGCCGGGCGTGTGATCAGAACCCAGGAGGACACAGGGATCATACTTCTGCTGGACGAGAGATTTGCAGGGAAAGATTACAGGAATCTGTTTCCTGCTGAGTGGTCTGACAGGGGAAACTGTACTTTAAATACTGTGGAAGAACAGCTGGGAAGCTTCTGGAACAGGATAAGAGAAAAGAACTGAACACTGATACTGAGATTCTGGTCTTTGCTGGAAAAAAGATAAAAATCTTGCTATCCTGAATAAAACAATATATACTTTGCTTACTGTGAATGGGATGTGAAAAGAAACCGTAAAAGGAGTTTTGCATGAGAAAAAATAGACAAACAGCGAAATATCATATTAAAAGTTATATCATAGCCGGAAGTCTGGCCGGAGCCATTTCCATGGCACTGGTTTTGCCGGTTCCTGTTATGGCTGCACAGCAGAGTCTTGCATCTGTCACCGGGCAGGCACAGATTCAGCCCATGGGAGACGGAAGCGGGAAATATATGATGAAGAGTGACGGATTTTACTGTCTGGATGTGAATGGCGCCGGAAGTACCCAGGCGGAGATCCATTATTTTCAGGATTATGAGATAGACGGAACTGTATTTGACGGATATTATTACCATGATACAGATGGGAAATTCAAAGCCTGCAGTCCTCATATGGAGCATCTGAAAGGTGTTGCAGTGTTTGGGGATAAGACAGATGAGGAAGCTGATACACAGAATGCCCAGGAGGCAGAGAAATTTGACGGATATTACTTTGTGAACAATCTGGGGCGTCTGTCAGCAGCACCGCAGGTAAGGTATATTGACAATCTGGCAATAGACGGGATTACTCTGAATGGATATTATTATTTTGATGAAAATGGCAGACTGGTAACCGAGCCAGGTATCCATTCACTTGAGATGGACTGTTATGAAATGAATTTTGACGGAAGCTATTATTTTGGCGGTACAAATGGCGCCCTGCTTCAGAAAAGCACAGTGACGGATGATGGTTTTATTGTGGATGATACGGGAAAGATCGTGAATATGGATGATCTTGGGATGGATAATCTGAAGCCTCAGCTTGAGAAGATGCTGTCCGGATATCAGGGAACCTGGAGTGTTTATGTGAAAGACCTTAATGAAGAAAAGGAAATCCTGATCAATGATACTTCCCTTTATTCTGCAAGTTTGATCAAAGCCTTTGTAATGGCAAAGACATATGAGGACATGGAGCAGGTAAAGGCAGATGAGGCAAAGAAATTAAATACTGCAGATACAAAAACTGTAGATGTAAAATTAAATGACCTGCTGTGGAATATGATCACAGTCAGTGACAATGAATCCTGCAATGAACTGGTGAAGCTTCAGACAGATTCCCTTGATTTCAAAAAAGGTGCGGAGGATATTAACAAATATCTGGAAAAAGAGGGCTATACAGAGACAAGTGTGCAGCACACCCTCCATCCTGCAGCATCCGCACAGGAGAGTCTGGGTGGCAGAAACATGACTTCTGTAAAAGATTGCGGCACTCTGCTTGAAAAAATCTACAAGGGGGAATGTGTCAGCAAAGAGGCGTCAGAAGAAATGTTAAATCTTCTGTCAAATCAGGAAAACACCTGGAAAATCCCCCAGGGACTTCCGGATGGAATAAAATCTGCCAACAAGACCGGCGAGACAGACCAGGATCAGCACGATATCGCAATTGTCTATGGCGAAAAGACAACTTATATCCTATGTGTGATGTCTGAAAACTGCCCGGAGAGTACGGCGGTGACGAACATACAGAATATTTCAAAGATTGTATATAATTATTTGAACCTGTAGCCGCCAGACCTGCGCGGAATGATTGATTTTTATAGGAAAATCATGTATAATACCAACGAACTATGCCTATAGAAAAAGTTTAACCGAATCAGGCTGTGAAACAACTATTCAACTATGAGCAGATAGTCAAACGGATGATTTTATCCGCTTGATTCAGGAAAGTCAGGAGGAAGAATTTAAATGCGAGTTGATGCGGACGATTTTGCCCGACCTTGCAGCTGCGGCAGGGAACACCAGATTGCAGTGAAAGAGATTTTGATAGAAGCCGGAGCTGTAGAGAAGCTTGAAGAAGAGATGTCAGAGGGAATGCTCAGAGAGTACATATCCCCGCTGGTCATCTGCGATACCAATACCTATGCAGCAACAGAAGAACTTATGGAGGATATCTATGACAGGTGTCAGGTACTTGTTCTGGATGCAGAGGGACTTCAGGCAGACCGGCATGCAATAAAAATTGTGGAGAACAACATGGAAGAGGACATTGACCTGATCCTTGCAGTAGGAGCAGGCACGATCCATGATATCAGCCGTTATATTGCACATAATTACAAAGTACCTTTCATTTCAGTGCCTACCGCAGCAAGTGGAGATGGATTTGTAACAACAGTAGCAGCAATGACCCTGGATGGAGTAAAGAAGACTGTGCCTTCAGTAGCTCCGATCTGTGTATATGCAGATACAGATATTTTTTCAAAAGCACCACAGCGCCTGACTGCAGCCGGGATTTCAGACCTGATGGCGAAATACATCTGTCTTGCAGACTGGAAGATCGCGAACCTGGTCACCGGAGAGTATTTTTGCCGCGAAACTGTAAAGCTGGAAGAGAAAGCGTTAAAAACTGTGAAATCTTCGATTCAGGATATTACAGAGGGAGAGGAAGATGAATGCGAACAGCTTATGTATGCATTGATTCTTTCCGGACTTGCAATGCAGATGATTGGTAATTCAAGGCCTGCGTCCTGTGCAGAGCACCAGGTCACACATCTGTGGGATATGGAAGTGATCAATGGTCCGCTGGATGCACTCCACGGAGAGAAGGTTTCTGTAGCAGCACTTCTTGTACTGGAAGAATACAAGCGTATCGCTGCAGCCATCACACAGGGAAGATGTCACGCAAAACCCTATGAGAATGAGGACGAAGAGCTTCTGAAAGAAACTTTTGGAAAAAAAGGACTTCTGGAAGAAATAAGAAAAGAAAATGAGCCGGAATTGTTAGAAACTATTTCACCCCAGCATCTGGAAAAATGCCTGAACGGGATAGAGGAGATTATTGATGAGCTTCCCAGTGAACAGACTATGTTCCATTTGCTGGAGAAAGCCGGATGCGCGAAAACCGTTTATGATATCGGACTCGATGAAGCGGCTGTTTTGCCAAGCCTCAGACTTGCTCCTTATACAAGGAGACGGTTAAGCTTATTGAGAATCAGCAAGATGCTGGATATAAGAGGAGAATGATTATGCGTGTTGGAATGGGATATGATGTACACAGACTGACCGAAGATAGAGATCTGATTCTGGGTGGTGTGAAGATAGACTGGGAAAAAGGTCTCCTGGGACATTCAGATGCAGATGTACTGATCCATGCAGTTATGGATGCACTTCTGGGAGCTGCTGCACTGGGCGATATCGGAAAACATTTTCCGGATACAGACCCTGCATATAAAGGAATTTCCAGTATTCTGCTGCTGGAACATGTGACGAAGCTTTTGAGAGAGCACCATTATGAGATCGGAAATATAGATGCAACGATCATTGCACAGAAACCAAAGATGGCACCTCATATTCCACAGATGAGAGCCAATATGGCAAAAGCAATGGGAATCAATGAGTCTCAGCTGAACATTAAGGCCACTACAGAGGAAAAACTGGGATTTACGGGAAGAGAAGAAGGAATTGCATCTCAGGCGATCTGTCTTCTTAATGAAAGAAAAGAGAGTTAATGATAGAGAAAACTGGAGGAATAAAACATGAAACTTTTTAACACACTGACACGTAGAAAAGAAGAATTCGTACCTCTTGAAGAGGGAAAAGTTCGTATGTATGTCTGCGGTCCGACTGTATACAACCTGATCCATATCGGAAATGCACGTCCGATGATCATCTTCGATACCGTACGCCGATATATGGAATACAAAGGATATGAAGTAAACTATGTTTCCAATTTTACAGACGTAGATGACAAGATCATCAAGAAAGCAATCGAAGAGGGCGTAAGCGCACAGGAAATTTCCGAGCGTTATATTGCAGAGTGTAAGAAAGATATGGATGGCATGAATGTAAAACCTGCCACAACCAATCCACAGGCAACCCAGGAAATCAACGGAATGATCAGTATGATCCAGACTCTGGTTGATAAGGGATATGCTTATCCGGCAGCAGACGGTACTGTTTATTTCAGAGTTAAGAAGTTCAAAGAATATGGCAAACTTTCGCACAAGAACCTGGATGATCTGCAGTCCGGCTTCCGTTCTCTGCAGGTGTCCGGTGAAGACCAGAAAGAAGATCCACTGGATTTTGTTCTCTGGAAACCGAAGAAAGAGGGAGAACCATCCTGGCCTTCACCATGGTGTGACGGACGTCCGGGATGGCATATTGAGTGTTCTGTTATGGCGAAAAAATACCTTGGTGATGAGATTGATATCCATGCAGGCGGAGAAGACCTGATCTTTCCTCACCATGAGAACGAGATCGCACAGAGTGAATGCTGCAACGACAAAATCTTTGCAAAATACTGGATGCACAATGCATTCTTAAATATTGATAACAGAAAAATGTCCAAGTCTCTTGGAAACTTCCGTACTGTTCGTGAAATCAGTGAACAGTATGACCTGCAGGTGCTTCGTTTCTTCATGCTGAACGCCCATTACAGAAGTCCGCTGAATTTCAGCGCAGATCTGATGGAAGCTGCAAAGAATGCATTAGAGCGTATCACAGATGCAGCAGCAAACTTAAAGGACAGAAAAGCAGCAGCACAGACAGAAACTGCAACAGATGCAGAGAAAGAACTGCTTGCACAGGCACAGGAATTCGTAAAGAAATTTGAAGAAGCTATGGATGATGATTTCAACACAGCAGATGCACTGGCAGCAATCTTTGAACTGGTTAAATTTGCAAATACAAATGTATCAGAGGCAAGTTCCGCAGAATTTGCAGGAACACTTCTTGACACAATGGTGAAATTATGCGATGTACTTGGTCTGAAGGCTGTGAAAACAGAAGAAATCCTTGATAAAGAAATCGAAGACCTGATTGCAGAGCGTCAGGAAGCAAGAAAAGCAAAGAATTTCGCAAGAGCAGATGAGATCAGAGATGAGCTTCTGGCTAAGGGAATCATCCTTAAGGATACCCGCGAGGGAGTAAAATGGAAACGAGCTTAAATGATATGAGTGGAACAAACGGACTTAATGAAGAGAATTTGAGTAGTTTGAAAGGCATGCTTCATCAGTTGTTTCATTTGGAAGATAAAGACTTGCGAACATATTCTCCGCTGACATTGGCGTATATCGGAGATGGCGTCTATGAACTGGTGATCCGCACGATCCTTGTAAAAAAAGGCAACTGTCCGGTGAACCAGCTTCACAGAAAAGCCAGCAGTCTGGTTAAGGCAGGAACTCAGTCTTCCATGATGGAAGTAATCGAGCCCATGCTTACAGAGGAGGAACACAGCGTTTACAGAAGAGGAAGGAATGCTCATTCTCCTACAATGGCTAAACATGCAACCATGGCAGACTACCGCAGGGCAACAGGGTTTGAAGCTCTGATGGGCTATTTATATTTAAAAGATGATTTCAGCAGGATCATAGAACTGGTCCGTGCAGGGATTGGAGAGGATAAGATATGAGTGAACAGATAGAAGGACGCAATGCGGTTCTGGAAGCGTTTCGTTCCGGCAAATGTGTAGATAAGCTTTTTATCCTGGACGGATGCCAGGACGGACCGGTCCGCACTATTGCCAGAGAGGCAAGAAAAAAAGATACGATTATTAATTATGTGGCAAAAGAACGTCTGGATCAGTTAAGCGAGACAGGCGCACATCAGGGCGTAATCGCTCAGGTGGCAGCCTATGAATATGCAAGTGTAGAAGATATTCTTGCGAAGGCAAGGGAAAAAGGAGAAGATCCCTTTATCTTTATCCTGGATAATATTGAGGATCCTCATAATCTTGGTGCGATCATCCGTACAGCAAACCTTGCAGGTGCACATGGGGTGATTATTCCCAAGAGAAGAGCAGTTGGCCTGACTTCCACAGTTGCCAAGACTTCAGCAGGTGCATTAAACTATACACCTGTTGCAAAAGTTACCAATCTGGGACATACCATCGATGAACTGAAAGAACAGGGCATGTGGTTTGTATGTGCAGATATGGGCGGTGAAACCATGTACAATCTTAACCTGACAGGTCCGATCGGCGTAGTGATCGGCAATGAAGGTGAAGGTGTAAGCAGACTGATCCGTGAGAAGTGTGATTTCGTGGCATCTATTCCTATGAAGGGTGACATTGATTCCCTCAATGCATCTGTGGCAGCCGGAGTACTTGGATATGAGATTGTACGTCAGAGACTGCAGAAGAAATAAGTTTATCTCAGTCTGAGATAAAGGCTTCGTGAGGATGTGCAGCGATTATTAAGAGGAATTTTTGCAGCAGAAAATTATTCCACAATATTGTTATGCTATAAGAAGCCCTCTGGGCGAATGATAGAGATTTTCAGAAAAACGGAAGGGTTAAATTGATGAAACAGTATGACGGAATTAAAGATGAAGAATTAATTTCCCGTTTCAAAAACGGGGAATCAGAAATCCTCGACTATCTGATGGAAAAATACAAGAACATGGTCCGCAAGAAAGCAAGGACCATGTTCCTGATAGGCGGGGAGAACGATGACCTGATACAGGAAGGCATGATCGGACTGTTTAAGGCAGTCCGCGATTACCAGCCGGACAGGGATGCTGCATTCCAGACCTTTGCCAGTATATGTGTGGACAGACAGATCTACAACGCCATCCAGAGTTCCAACAGGCAGAAGCACCAGCCACTGAATTCCTATATTTCCCTCAGCGAACAGGATGGGGAAAATGAAGAACATCTTGGAGATAACTGGGGAGAGAACCCGGAGTCTATCATTATTGACCAGGAGAATGTCCAGGATCTGGAGCAGGAGATAACAGCAACGTTAAGTCCAATGGAGAACCAGGTTCTTGAATATTATCTGGCAGGAAACGGATACGGAGAGATTGCCCAGATCATGGGAAAAACACCCAAATCCATAGATAATGCATTACAGCGTATCCGAATCAAGATCAGAGAGCAGTTGGAGCAATATCAAAAATAGAAAGATATCTGTATAAAACCCAAAAATAAAAATCAAAAAGTTAAAAATAGGGATTGACAATACAAACAAGTTCTGATAGTATATTTAAATGTGAGCGGTAAATCCGACACAATGCTGATGTGGCTCAGAGGTAGAGCACTTCCTTGGTAAGGAAGGGGTCACGGGTT
>ERZ507073.324-NODE-324-length-47402-cov-15.913490_pt1 | contig 47402 bp, 42 predicted proteins | sample MGYA00512290_ERZ507073 | MGnify/ENA metagenome assembly ERZ507073 | reverse complement strand
CAATCAAGGGATTAGAGTAAACCAAACTAAAAGGTTCGATTCCTGGTGGCACCACTTTTAGAGAAAGCAAAAAGAAGTAAACTCCTGATATTCAACGAATATCGGGAGTTTTTATTTTTATCCGCTATGCAAAAAACAGCAAATTTCAACCTACTTCGGTGGAGCAAAAGGTGGAGCAAATCAGGAGATATTTCATCTCCACCTTTTGTCTTTGTTTGACTCTGTCTGTCAGCATGTTACATAGCGAAAGTCTCTCCACTTTTCCATAATTTTGTATCACTTAAAACAAGTAGAAAAATGATGGAAAGAAATTCATTTAGTGTTTTGTTTTTCCTAAAGAAAACAAAACTATTGAAGAATGGTGAAGCCTCTGTATGTATGAGAATTACGGTTAATAATGTTCGTTCTGAAACGAATATCCGTAAAAGTATTACCCCTTCCCTATGGAATCAGGCGAAAGAATGTTCTCGAGGTAAAGACCGCAAATCAAACGACCTAAACAAGTTTATCGAAGAAGCCCGAATCAAACTGTATAATATCCATTCTGATTTGAAACAGGAAGGCTTACCTATCACAGCAATGATTCTCCGCGATAAGCTCTTTGGACTGGAAGAAAAGGAAGCATCAAGAACACTTATAGCCACTTTTCAAGAGCATAATAACCAATGTAGACAGTTAGTAGGTAAAGACTTTGCTTTGGTTACCGTTCGCCGCTACGAAAGTTGTAAACGGTATTTAGCCGAACTTGTCAAAATTAAATATGACAAAGAAGATTTACCGCTCAAAGATATAAACGGAGAGTTTATTCGGGCTTTTGATTTCTACTTGAAAACGGAAAAGGAATGTGCTCAAAACACTGTCATTCGCTATATGAAGTGCCTGAAAAAAATTACGAACCTATCTCTTGCCAATGAGTGGATAAGCAAAGATCCGTTTATGGGAATAAAGTTCCATGAGAAAGAAGTTCATCGTGAGTTTCTTACTTGGGATGAACTTCAAACTGTTATAAACAAAAAGTTTGAATTACCTCGTATTGAATTAGTTCGAGATATTTTCATCTTCGGGTGCTACACGGGGTTGAGTTTCATAGATATTAAGCAACTGACGGCTGAACATATTGTGAAAGACAGAGAAGGAAACTTTTGGATTCGGAAGGCTCGTCAGAAAACAAAGAATATGTGTAATATTCCGCTATTAGAAATTCCGCTAGCTATTATTAAGAAGTATAAGGATAATCCAAAGTGTCAAAAACAGAATGTTTTATTGCCTGTCCCCTGCAATCAGAAAATGAATAGTTATCTGAAAGAAATCAGCGATTTGTGCGGCATTCATAAGGAAATTTCCACGCACACAGCCCGCCACAGTTATGCGACTTCAGTTTGCCTCGCCAACGGTGTAAGCATTGAAAATGTAGCGAAAATGCTTGGTCATTCGAATATTAGCATGACGAAACGGTATGCAAGAGTACTTGACCAAAGTATTCTGAACGATATGCAGAAAGTGGGGAACTTATCTACAACTTAGTATAGAGACTGTCGATTATATTATATTATATTAGAAAGGTGCTTTTCTGTTGAGATTGGCACCTTTTTAATCTGTTATCTAGATGTGATATTAAAATAATGAATTATAGTTCTTCGGAGCTTCCGATTATAATCTTTTCTGCGATTACTCTCATCAGTATAATTTCTTTTAAAAGTTCTTTATCATGTTTAAATGGCAGATATTTCATTTTATCCGTTTCTTTACTGTGTACAATGGAGTTTCGCGTTTTATACACTCGTTCTCTTAAATTTTTCACAACAGTCTGCTTATCTTCGTTAAAATTAACCCTATTGCCTCTAGAAAAAGATACCTCATTTTGTTTATAATAATCAATAAGGGTTTTGTCATATCCCTCTATTTCATTTTTTATATCTTCAAAATCAGGAATGAATCTCTCTAATACTAGCCGAAGTGCTTCTGGTTCATTTATTTGAAATTCCTCGTTTCTGTATTTGAGCTTTTCTTGTATTACTTTTATTAATACATTTAAATCTTTAGCTCGTTTGTATGAAAAAGAAGGAGCAGTAATAGTATTTTGCAAAGTCTTGAGAATATCATCATTGTATACTTTTTCAAAAAAATGCTCTATAATGTGATAAAAAGACAAAAATTGCAAATCTGCGCTTTCTGAAGAAATCGCTTTCTGATAAAAAAGAATTAGGTCTTGTAGATATTTTCTTTTAGGAGCTTCAATATCATCTATCCTTGCTCTTCGAATTCGACCAATTCTAACAGCCCTAAAAAAATCTTCAGTTATATTGGTTGGTAGAAAAGCCAAGTCTGTATTAAAACCTAATGTAAATAAAAAACTATAACTATTATTTTCAAATTCTTTTAAAGTCTTGTCCTGCGATGATATGATTTGCAATGTTTGAAAGCGAGGTATTAGTTCCTTTAAAATATCTAAAAGTTCGCAAATATCGGATTGATTGTTATATGCTCTATTTCGTAAACGATAAAACATTACAGGTCTTATAGAACCTTCACTTTTGGATAATTCATATAGACTCTGTATAAAAAATACTAAATATTCGTCCGAAGGTTGCCCTAATCTATATTTAACTCCGTTTACGTTGTCGTCTTTTTTGATTTCCTCTTTACCTCCCCAATAGTGTACTCTAGACCCAAAGGAAAGTGACACTTCATAGTGTTGGTTATTAGATAATTCATAACCCTCAATCGTAGTCATAGTGTCCAGATTTGCACATATCTCTTTATATCTATTTTTCTTTAGCCGAAATTTAATATTATCATATATATAATATTGATAATGACTGGTGTCTTTATCTAGTTTAATCCTAAAGAGTTTCTCTATGGCTTGATTGAATTCTAAAAGTGTCATATCATCGTTGTATTAACTATTTCTTTGCAAAAGTACATATAAAAAAAGACTTAGAGATCATTTCTTAAGCATTTCTTAAAATATTCATTTAAAACGAATTACCATTAGCGACTCTGTTCTAACCACTTCAAAATCTCGATTCCTTATACAAAATCTTCCCCTTAATCTGAATAAACGGAATTTTGCTTGTATCCCGCCAGTCCTGTAAGGTTCGAGATGAAATATGAAGTATCCGGCAAACATCACGGTTAGATAGGAATTTTTCACCGTTCAGGTGCGGAGTACGGTTTTTAAGGGCTTACTGTATGGTATCCAGTAGTTCGCCCAATTCCGTGAAGAAAGAAGCTATGTCCGCTAATTTCTTGTCTAATATTTCCATTATTGTGTCCTTTTTAGTTCCGCATATAGTCGCCCAATACGGAAATGGTTAATATATCCAGTTTAATATTATGGCTGATAGCCGTCCGTTTCAGATTGTAGTTAATAAAAAATCCTTCTTCATCTTCCTATATCTCGTAGGTAGCAAGACTTGCCTGTTTGCTCGTTTCGTTCATGTGGATAACACTAAGTGAATAGCTTTCTCCGCTTCGGTATATGATAACTGTCGGATTCAGGTTTATGCTTTCCCAATTGCCGACCAACCTATCTAAGTTGATATTTTCTGTTTTCATTTTTGCTCTTTGCTTCTTTGTGACTGACTGATTAAATTCTCAATATCCGATACCCGGTAATAACATTTACGTCCAATCTGCGAATAAGGCAGTATGCCGTTATCTCTATATGACTGTAATGTTCTCGGTGATATTTGCAGAAAACTACAAACATCATTATTCTCTAACCATTTTTCTTTGTCCTGATTATCTCCGCATAGATTCTTTATCTGTCGGATAAAATCTTCAAAACGCCCTTTCATCTGCTCGAACGTTTTGCTTTCGATTGCTACTATATCCATACTAAAATCTGTTTTTACTGACTACTGAATTTTTCTCATTGCAATGATTTTCAGGTAAAGGAAAGCAGATTTCAAGCAGGTTTTAAGAAATGGGATGCAATGGCGGAAAGTGGCTGTGTCTGGCGTAAATACTCAATTCCCAAGACATATTTTTTTCTTTTTTTAATTGATATACAACTCATTCATGCAGGGAATAGATAAGGCAACACTTTTTAGAAATTTACTCTTTTTGTGAAGCAAAAAGGAAGAAATTTCTAAAAACCGCTTGCGGCTCGGTGTTGGCGTTCTATTACCGCAATGTACCTTTGTAAATCAAATAAATAAAGAATTATACTATCTCCTATCTTGAAAAGATGAGAGGAGATTCTTCACTGATATTGCATAATTAAAGCCGTCTATTAAGGAGAAACCTAACTTCTTGCCAAATGAACTGCTTTTCTCATTGGTTGATTCAATTCCGACATACTTAAAACCATATTTTAAAGCTATTTCTGTTAAAAAACTGACGAAGTGAGAGCCATCCCTATCTGTTCTTTTTGAAAGCTGATTCGGGCTATAATTAGACAATCAGAGGGAAACAGGCTTTCTAACTTTCGAATACGCAAATAGAAGTCTATCCGGATGTTCCTTCGGGTGGTTACGATATTGTCGGGAGTAAGATATACAAGAGAACAATGGTATCTAAATCGCTTCATCAGGTATATATCTATCGCTTTGCGTATTTCTTAGTATTCATTCATATCATCAATGTTTGACGTTTACTTTCTTAATCCCCGTTTGGACTTCTTTTTCTTAGGTCGTTTAATAGATTGTTCATCATTGCCGTTACCCAGTCCGGGGGTGAGAATACCCAGAACAGAACTTAATCCAACATCCGGTAGAGCGATTGTTTGTTCTTTTTTTCTTTCACCGGAAACTATATTTTGTGAAGTGCTTTGTATTTGGGCAGTTTCTTTCATCTCCCGTTTCTGCATATTGAGCTGGTCGGATATACTGCCGTTCTTCATGGTGTTATAGTATTCAAAAGATTCCGTTAATTCCCGCTTATAACTGAATAGCTTGTCAAATCCCTGTTCTGCTTGTTGGAATAGGTTCTTCCTGTCAAAACCGCCCTTAACTATTCCTTTCTTGGTGTTCTTGTGATTGGTAAGCGGGGATAGCTTTTTCTTATTTGTTTGGTCTTTCCGGCTAACTATTAAATGACAGTGCATATTTAGTTTATTGTTCGACCTGTCCCGACTGAAATGTATCTTTCCATAGAATTTTATATCTTTTGCTGACAACCCTTTGTTGAAGCTCTTAGCGTATTCAGTAATAACTACTTCACGGATATACCGCTTCATGGCTTCGGCTTGTTCCTGTTCGGTGTTACCCATTGCCCGAAGTTCCTTTTCTGACGGGCTGACATGGATAGCATAAAACTTGGCATCTGTTTTAAGTAGCTGACCAATATTGCTGTCTATATCTTTTATAACCTGTGATTTATAGATGTTATCATCCGTTAGATTGAAAAAACCTTCGGTATAGATTCCCTGCTCCATACGCTCTAAGTCCTCATGTTCGCAATAATCCGCTAATCTTCGGCTACTGCCTGCATTATTATACGTGCCTTTGGACGGTGGCGGGAAATCTATATTCATAGGGTTACTCGTTTATCAGGTCGTTTATTTCAGTTCTTAGGTTCTCTTTCCGCTTACCGTCCATTACTCCGCAAGTGGCAAGTTCCGAATACAGGAAAATCAGCTTCAAAAGTTTATTATGATTCCATTCCTGCTTCTTTGATGATGAACTTATAGCCCTAGCAAGGTCATTGATTTGTTTGGCTTGGTTGTTAATTACGGTTGCGTGTTGGTTGAATGTTTCGCTTATTTTTTTCAGAACATTATCCTGCAATTTCCTTGTGGTTTCTATCTCTGATGCTATTAATTCTTTCTGTTCTTTCACGGAAGCATCAAATTTGACGACTATTGAATGGCTTGTGCGTATCATCGGGGTAAGCTGGTCTTCCTCGTACTTCCGAATGAAGCGGATAATATCGTCCTGCCGTTTGTTGATTTTGGCAAGTTCCGTCTTTACCGATTCCGGAGCATCGGCAGGGTTGATATGGGCTTTATCCAGATATAGGAAAGCCTGTTTTGTAATCTCTCCTTTTTTCAGTGAATAGCGTTTACAAAGTTTTTCTATCAACTTGTCCGTTTCCGCTTCTATCGCTATTGTCGTAAATATGATATTTCTATTCTGTTTTGCCATAGTTATAACTATTTTATAGCTATTTATATTTACAACTTGCTCAAATAGAATTGTATATCAATTCGAGTTATAGCAAGTGTTATAACTGTGCTTTATCCTAAAGCACTAAAGCCGAAGGCTTTGCCCCGCAGGGCAAGAGGGAAGAACAGGACTTGTCCAGTTCCCTCTTGCTTCATTTAGCGAAACGAGCCGAGCCACAGGGCGAGGTGATTTCTGCTAAATGGGGAGCGATGGCACATCATCAGGCGGTAACATTACCCGTCTTGTTTTGCAGTGGTTTGCTTATCGAGTTGGTTTTCCTTTTTGAACCGTTCATAGGTCTTACTTTCGGCATTTTCTTGAATAAATGTCCGGATGTCTGCTGCACGGTAATAGGTCTTATGACTTATCGTAAAGTAAGGGAGTTTGCCACTTGCCCGATACCGTTGCAGGGTTCGGAAAGATACTTTTAGCAGGAAAGCTAAATCCTGATTGTCGAGTATTTTATCATTTTCGTCCAATACCTTGTCAGTATTGATTAGCGATTTCAGGTCTTGCCCGATTTCAGAGAGTTTTTTAGATAGTCGCTCCACCCACTTGTCGAAGTTTTCGTTGTCTATATACATTTTGCTTCATTTTTTAGTTGAACATTCAGTTTTCCAATCGATTGATGAAGCAAAGGACGGAAGAATAAGGAAATAAAAATAGAGGAGTCCGGTATTGACCCCTCTATATTATAAATGCAAATTATTATTTATCAACCTGTTGCAAAATCATCTTTTTTCATCTTTATTTTTCAGTGCTTCCGCTTGTCGTTTCTTATATTCTTTAATAAGGACGGCTTTTAAAGCATCCAATGTTTTGGTGAGATTACATGATTTGCGTTTGAAGAGTTCGCTTTGACGGTCATAGATACCGTTAAAACTAAATCCGAAAGCCTGTTCAAAGACTTCCGAAAAAGCAATGATAGTTGGATTCTTGCCTGTGTTGTCGATGATACCACCCAACAACATCAAAGCTGAAAGAATTTCAGTCATACCCATAATTCCAAGATGTTGGAACTTAGGTATGACCGATAAAGGTGATTCAAATGTCAATGGAGTTGCCAAAGGAAACGATTCAGGATGTGTAATTTTGAAATTTAGTAGTTCCAGTTCTGTGCTAATAATTGCCAGTGTCTTTTGTAAGAATAGCTTTTTAAGCGCATTTTTCCCCCTGCCCGTAAAGAGGTACTGTTTCGAGTGAGGCTATCTCAATACGGGTAGCTACAAGAATACGGTAGACTGTGGAATAATCACTTCCATCCCCCACGATTCTTATTTGTTCAACAAATTCGCCATAAGCATTTTGCATTTCTTCGTTACTTACTTCCTGTGAGGTTTCAGACAATAGTCCGAACATCCTCATTTGTAATAAATCATTCATAAGCATAAATTAATTGAATTATATCAAGGAACAGCCTTGTATACTGAATGATTAATGCATTAATTGAATATCCCCTCTTTTATTTGCTTAAGAATGTAAACTTTAACTCCGTGTTTTTCTCCGTCCGTTATAATGTCTTCAAACATTTTCTTCATTTCATTAGGTGAATGCTGGGTATGCCCGTCAAACATAAGGCATAATGCTTCATTACCATAAACCTTCTTGGCTATTGGAATTGCAATAAAGAAAGGTAAAAAGTAAAGCCCATTAGCTTTTACTGCTTTCGGATTATAACCTAACTTTTGACATACCTCTAACCCTTCTCTGATAGCCTTTATTGCTTCCTTTAGAATATCAGAGTTGCTCGCAAAATTCCGTCCGCTTTTAGCTTTCATGATTCCCGCAGACAATCCAGCAGCAACTGCATAGTGGGTTATAAGCCAAATTTTAATTTGATTGTAGATAATTGGTTTGAGATTGGCATCTTCAAATGCATCAGCTATTTTCCGTACTCGTTCAGATATTTCTCCATTCGGTTCTCCTAATGGAGTATGTGATTGTTTTAATCCAGAAATAGCACTATATATACAACCTGCATCTCTGCCACCGCCTACCATAAAGGGAAATCCGAAAAAATATTGTTTCTCGGAAAGATATTTATTAATGCTATCCAAATCATCAATCCACATGTTTTGAAAGAAAAGAATATGAGCGTTTCCTGCTGACTTGGAAAGAACAGGTAGTATTTCTTTCAAATGAAGATTGTTTGTTGTTACAATAATGTATTCAAAATTGTTATCTGCTGACAAGGAATCTATAACATCAGGCTTAAAAACAATATCCTCTATTTCCTTTTTTCCTCCTCTAAAATCTGCACAGTGGATATGAATGCCTTCTTCCTTTATAGCTTGTTTCTTTTCAGGTCTAACCAAAACAGCTATTTCGTGACCCGCTTTTGATAATTGCCAACCGTAGGTAGTTCCTACAATTCCCGCTCCGTAAATTAGTATTTTCATATTGGGTTGCTTATATTCTTATATCTACAAAAAAAGATTGAAACAATGACCTATTATCAGAATAAGGGTCTGCATTTGATAAAAACTCATTCGGAGTGTAACCTGACAGAAATTTCACTTCTCTTATTAAATGAGATTTGTCGTAATATCCACATTTGCAAGCAATTTCATTTAGATTTGCTGAAGAATTCGTTTGCAACGAATGTAGCGTTTTTGAAAATCGGTTTATCTGAATGAACTCCTTTGGGTTTAATCCTACATATTCTGAAAAAAGTCGTTTGAATTGTTTATATCCAAGACAAGCTCTGTCAGCCAATTTAGAAATATTGCTTTCTCCCATTTCTATTGATTGAATAACTGAAGTATATCGCTTATAGTTATAATCTTCGCCACTATTGAGATATCCTAACAAAAAATTCTCTATCAAACAGACAACTCTTTGCTCATCAGGAGTGTCAAGCAAACGTATTTCTAATTCTTTAAATCGTGGGCTTAGTAAGTCCAACCCGACATTTTGTCCTTTAAGCTCACTACCTGACATATTCAATAGCATTTTAATACCAATAGGCTGGAAAACGACTATTACGATATTCAGATTGTCAAAGCACATATTTACGGGTCTAACGGATTGTCCAAAAAGATATGACTTCGGATACAAGCCGTATTCTTCCGAATAGATATTACCTCCCCGATTAAATATTAGTCCTGCGTATCCAGAAGGAATAGCACGTTGTTTGCCTTGACATGTGCTATCTGCGGATAGAAACCAATATTCCTTGACATACGGTGCAAGTAATGGTGATGGCGATATAGACAAAAATCTCTCCATATAAACAATTTAGGCAAAAATAAAGCATATTATTTAAGATTGCGGTGTACAAAAAGGACATTTTTGCTTTATTTGTAGCAATATGAAGCAACTTTCTGCTTCGATGGGGATATTTTCAATATAATAGTCAATAAAACTATTCTTTAAATTTCCAAATTACGACGATTCTCCTTATATTTGTAGTAGGAAATGTGTTGTGAAGAATTTCGCCGCAAAGCAGTGCAAAAATTTGGTGGAGCAATAGCGGGAGATTACTTCTTTTTTGAAAATATATCTATAAGAAATACAGCCACTTAAGTCAAAATGACGATTTCTGGTGGCACCACTTTTAAGAAAAGAGAAACGATGTAAATCCCTAACTTTCAAAGAAGTTTAGGGATTTTTCATTTTCAAGAATAGGTAAAATAAGTGGGACTAAAGTAAACTATACATCCTTATTCGGGGGATAGTTTTAGAAAGCCTAAAATGTTACACAGCACAAGTGCTACTTCGTTTTTTTACAGCACATTGATCTATTTTACATAACCGGGTTCTCGGTTCGATTTCCTAACTTTGTATCATTAAAAATTGAGCCGTATGGAAAGAGAAATATTCAGCGTGTTGTTCTTCATTAAGCGTAGTAAAACGTTAAAAACGGGAAAGTACCTCTGCGTGTGAAATTCTATCAGATTTACCAAGACTTGGAATTGGAGGAAAAGATTGTCTCCGCACGTGCCATAGTAAACCGCTATCAGGGAAAGGACGAAACTTTCAAAACATTATATAATGTGTTCAAGGAGTATAACGACAACTTGGAAACTCGAATGAAACAGATCCCCAATATCCAACTTAAATTGACCCCCGATTTATTTTTCCTAAAATACAAAAAACATCATATAATCAACTCATTAGCTTTCGATTTGTGCTGGGTTTGTAATTTTTATTTACTGCCAATATAGTCATTCATTTCTTCCCGCAAATTTTGCGTAAGGACTCTCCGTGCAGCTCAATTCTTGCGGCTTGGTGAGTTATTCTGTCCATGACTGCGCCGGCGATTGTCTTCTTGCCGATGACATCATACCTGTCTTTGACAGGCAATTGTGATGTAATCAGTGTTGATTTCTTACCATATCGGTCTTCGATGATGTCCATCAGATGCATTCTGCTTCCGTTGTCCAACGGTTGCAAGCCGAAATCATCCTGTATAAGCATATCCGTCCTTTCTATCTTTTTCAGCTCCTACAGGATGCTACCTTTTACCTTGGTGGCCTTCAACTGCCCTAAAAGTCTGGAAGTATTGGCATACAGCACTTTCAATCCTTTCTGGCAGACTCTGTATCCCAAGGCTGTGGCAATGTAGCTCTTTCCTGTACCGGAGCTTCCCATGACAAACAAGTCGCACACCTCCTTGACAAATCTTGTTCATGCTGATTGATTTATTGGGAATACTATCTGTTTTGTCTATTTAATAGATTAATGTAGAATTATGAACTGATTCTGTAACTCTTTTAATGTTTTTTGGGTGGGGCAATTTAAATTGGATTTTGGGGAACTCTTTAGATAGGACAATGGGGGACAGTTTATACCAAATTTTCCACCTGTCAATACACAGAAGAATTTTCATTGTTTATTACCGAAAAATAGAAGCAGTCTCTACAAAAAAAGACTGCTTCTGCTTCATTTCTAAAACAAATCAAAAAACAAATATGCTCAACTATTAATCTTAATTTTCTTTTAAGAAACGGATGATAACACAGGTTTGTCTGATACGGAAAACAAGTGTTCACTAAGCGCCTTCAAAGCATGCACTTTATCTTCCGCTTTCATCACCAACGATACATTACTACTACTTCCGCCGTATGAAATCATCCGTACGGGAATATCTTTCAATGCATTGATGATGCGTGCCTCAAAACCGACATTTTGCCATTCTAGGTCACCAACAACACAAACAATCACCATATTCTTTTCGACTGTAATCGTTGCGTATTTCCGTAATACACCCACAATCTCGTCTATATGCTTGTCATCATCAATCGTTACGGAAACCCCGATATCGGAAGTGGTCACCATGTCCACCGGCGTATTGTAATTATAGAACGTATCAAACACGATGCTCAGAAAATGAGGTGTCGGTATCGTATGGAGCGACTTGATCTTGACATACGTGATGTTGTCTTTGGCGGCAACAGCTTTGATCGTACCCTTTTCCACCGTATTCGAGATCAATGTACCCGACGCATTTGGCTGCAATGCGTTCAAGAGGCGTACCGGTATGTTCTTTTCCTTGGCAGGCAGGATGCAAGTCGGATGTAGTATCTTGGCACCGAAATGTGCCAACTTAGCGGCTTCGTCGAAGTTCAACTGCCTAACAGGAGCGGTGTCATTGACAAACCGTGGATCGTTGTTGTGCATCCCGTCAATATCCGTCCATATCTGTATCTCTTCTGCTTGGATAGCCGCTCCAATTAGAGAGGCGGTGTAATCGCTTCCTCCTCTTTCCAAGTTGTCAATGCTGCCGTAAGCATTCCGGCAGATGAAACCTTGCGTAATATATATTTCTGCCTCTTTGTTTTGCTCCAAAAGTGTATTTAGGTGTTTAGCGATATATTCCATGTCTGGTTCATTGTCCATTGTAATTCGCATGAAGTTCAACGCTGGCAATAAAACTACCTCCACTCCTTGTTCTTCCAGATAGCAGGTCATCAGAAAGGTTGATATTAGCTCACCCTGCGCCAAGATTTCCTTTTCATCGAACATGCTGAAAGGCATATTAGAGAAAGACCAGACATGTTGAGACCGTTCAAGCATGTATTGCATGGCCCTTTCTTTGTAGGTATCGCTTTGGTATAATTCTTCTATATGATTGACATAAGCTTGTTCCAAAGCAGAAAGGATCGCATTGGCTTTTCCCGGATCTTTCTTATGGAAACACTCAGATATCTCCACTAAAGAGTTTGTTGTCCCTGCCATGGCAGAGAGTACTACTATTTTCTGTTCCTGATCGCAAATGATTGATGCGACATTCTTGATCCGCTGGGCAGAACCGACTGAAGTACCACCAAATTTTAATACTTTCATTAGACTATCTGATTTTTGATTTTACTTTTTATACATTGAATCTGATCACGAACGTGCTACCTTTACCGACTTCGCTTTCGATACGGATCGTACCACCATGAGCTTCCACAAAGTCCTTGCTGATGGCAAGTCCCAAACCGCTACCTTGTACTTTTGTTCCCGGCACACGGAAATAGTGGTCGAAAATACTTTCGTGGTAACGCGAGTCAATGCCCTTTCCGAAGTCCTTGACATAGATCTCGACGGCTTTGTCGATCTGTCGTGCACCGATGATAATCCGTCCGTTCTCCGACGAATAACGGATGGCATTCGATAACAGGTTGGTCACAACCCAAGCAATTTTCTCGCTGTCGACAAACAATTTGGTGATCTTTTCAGGATACTCCACTTCGATCTGACAGTTAAAACGCTCGGCCTGTACCCGGTTCGCCTTGATGGCATAGTCGATCAGTTCGATCGGTTTGGTAATCTTCGGATTCAGGTAGAGCTTACCGCTTTCTACCTGTGACATCTTCAACAATTCGCCAGTGATCTCCAACAAACGGTCGCTATTTTCCTTTATGTTCTTGGAAAGGCTCTCCTGTTCTGTATTCAGTTTTCCGAACCGATTGTCTTCCAGCAGTTCCAAGCTCATCATGATAGCCGATATCGGTGTCTTCAGTTCATGAGAGATCGTTGAAATAAAGGTTGTCTTTGCAATATCTTTTTCTTTAAATTCGGTCACGTTCTTCAACAGGATCACATCCCCGACATACTTACTCTCCAGTCCAGTCTGCCTGTTAACGTTGATCGGGATGTATTTTACTTGAAAATAGCTTTCCTTGTTGTCCGCATAGATTTTCAACGGATCCTTATTGTCATCGGGATGTACCAACTGGCGGATCAAACGGCGCAGCAGATCATTTTTTAACGCCACTTCGGGAGCCGGTTTGTCGATAATGTTTTCCCGTGTCAAATTCAAAACAGTCAAAGCCTCGTCATTGACAAACAAAATCTTCCGTTCCTTACTCAAGCCTATGATAGGTTCTGCAATGCTGTTGATAATTGTTTCTATATATTTTTTCCCTTGCAGGATATCTTCCAGCGAACTGTTCCTGTATTCGGCCAAGCGCTCGGCCATCTCGTTGAACAACGTGGCTATTTCCTTAAACTCCGGTTCATTGCCCAAATTAAGCCGTTTGCTGTAATTGGCATTGGTGATTTCCTTGATGCCATCCGTCAATTTCCGGATCTGTACGCTGACCGAGCGTGGCAGGCGAGCCAGAAAGAGGAAGGCGATCACGATACAAGCGATCCCTACCGTCCAGATCCAAAAGAGAGACCTTTCCGCCGTATGGACAGCCACTTCATTCTTTTCATAAATGGCAGACATATTGACTGCCATAATGGTATAAATCGTCTGGCGTATCTGCCGAATCGATTCATCATCCATGTCATCCAACGCCTTTTCACAGTTCGAACTTAATCGGTTAGTCAGTATGTCTTCATCCTTCTCTGTCAGATTTTTTTTCTGAGCTTCCAACCCGGCCTCAAACTCTTTTCGGGCATTCGGATTTTCCCGAATGGCATCCAGTGACTCGAGCATCTGACGGGAATAAAGGAGTGAATTGTAATTATCCGCTAGGATATTCTGCGTGTCATCCGATACATTATGAATGTTTTTTATAGCCAATCCACCTAATAAAGTGATCAGGACAAATAAAAGTCCTATCCCATAAGTCAACTTTGTTTTTATATTCATATTCATGGAAGGATTTTTATGCTAATATTATTAAATCAATGCCTAATTGAGCCAACTCTTCTAACATGTTCCGATAGTGAACCATCGCAAGGATAGCGGAAGGATATTTTAAAGCTGGTCGTCCGATACATAGCGTACTGATTTGCTTTTCTTTACAAACCTGTACGATCGCATCCGTTATATGTGGGGATTGCACTTGAATGATTTCTCCTCCAAGTTCCGTTGCCAACTTGAAATGGTTAAGCAAATGCCTTTGACTTGCCAACGGAATCCTGTCGGAACTTTCTCTTGGGGTTTGTACATACAGTACAAAAAACTTGGAATTATATCGGGTTGCCAACCGTGCGACTTTCCGTATGATCTTACGGGGAGTTTTCTCATTACTGCTGATGCAGGCCATAAACCTTTCGTGGCGTACGCCGAGATTCTCTGGAATGGTATTCTCCACTTTTTTTTCTACCCGCAAAGCTACCTCTTTCAATGCCAACTCCCTAAGCTGAAGAATATGTTCAGCCTTAAAGAAATTATTTAATGCTGTTTGTATCTTATCGGGTTTGTATATTTTTCCGGCTTTTAACCGAGCCAGCAATTCGTCAGCGGTAAGGTCTATGTTGACCACTTCATCAGCCTGCTCCAGTACGATATCAGGAATACGTTCCTTGACCTCAATGCCAACCACGTCCTGCACCATCTCGTTAAGTCCTTCTATATGCTGAATATTGACCGCCGTGATCACACTGATACCGGCATCCAGTATATCCATGACATCCTGCCAACGCTTTTCGTTCTTACTGCCTTCGACATTGGTATGAGCCAATTCGTCAACGATGACAACTTCAGGATGGATACTGAGAATCGACTGCAAGTCCATCTCTTCGATCTCTTTTCCTTTATAAAATATCTTGCGGCGGGGGATGATAGGCAATCCTTCCACCAAAGCCTCCGTCTCGACTCTCCCATGTGTTTCTATATAACCGATCTTGACATCGATACCGCTTTCCAGTAATTGGTGGGCATCAGATAGCATCCGATACGATTTACCTACACCGGCAATCATGCCGATGTAGATTTTAAAATTGCCACGACGAGACTTTTTCAACAAATCTAAAAAATGTTGTACACTTTGTTCTCGGTCCATGCGTATTATTATATCAAGGTCTTAAAGAAATTCCCAAGACAAGATGGGCATCCTCCATACGAGGGTTCCAAATTGCCTGTGTAAAAATAGGTAATGAGAAAGAATCCGTGATTTTGATATCTTTCGTTGCTTTCAATGCAACATTCGTTACTGCAAATCCACTATTTACATCACCTCCATACGTAGTTATTCCCGCATCATACGGAAGAACACCACAAGTTGCATTCAGATCGACGCCCTTCACTGTGAATGGAAAATTCAACTCCACATAAGAAGAATAGTTTTGGTTTCCATTTTCATCTTTGTCTTGACCGGCAAACATGAAATTCCAAGTGATAGACAAAGGTAACTTCTCAATAGGTAAAGTGTAAGCCAAACCTGCTTCAAAATGGTGATCTGTTTCATGGCTTTTGAAGTTAAAATAACGGCAAGAGCCTTGCCCTGCCCACCATAAGCTAGCGACAGATAATGTAGGACCAGCTGATCCGAATGTATACGCTGCCGTTAAATCTATCTCTTTAGCCGCAGGCATAGATGTAGAGTTTGCTCCCTGAAAATCGGTAGATCCCCAGGCTGTCAAAGAGAAATTACCTACCCCCAGTGATAGTGTCGGCTGGAAGCTAGCACCAGTTTGGTAGAAACCACGCCAAATATAGGAACTTACCAAATCTCCCTGTACAGAAAAACTTACTTTACCATCCTCTTCCTGTGCATTAGCCAACGTAGAAGATGCCATTGAGAATACAACTGCCAAGGCTGCTACTTTTTTTACGAATGATTTCATAACCTAAATCTAATTGACTTATTAAAAATTTGTTATTTGTTATTTGATGCTTGATCAAGCGCAACATTTAATTTCAATACATTTACTTTCTCCGTTCCGAACATACCCAATAACGGTTTCTCAACATGAGAATTGACGATACCCATTACCTTTTCTTCCGACCATCCACGAGCGTCCGCTACACGTTTGGCCTGTGCATAAGCGGCTTTCGGTGAGATATGGGGATCCAAACCGGAACTGCTGGCCGTGATGATTTCAGCCGGAACTTTTTCACGGGTTAGGTAAGGATGATGAACCAAGAATGTATCAATACGTTCTTCCAACAAAGCTAAATGTTCTTCATTGGAAGGTCCCTTGTTACTACCTGCCGAACTGGATGCATCGTAACCGTCACCGGCATGGGAAGGACGTCCCCAGAAATAAATATCTTGCGTGAAATTCTGACCAATATTGGCGGCCCCCACTACTTTTCCATTCAATGTAACCAGTTCGGCATTACCCTTATTCGGTCCTGCCACTTGGGCAAACAACCACAAAACGAAAATGTAGAAAACACTGAAGAACAAACAAAATGCAATTGTCAGTCTTAATGATTTAAAAAGATTTGATATCATAATGAATTATTGTTTTATTTTCTTAACCTTCCTCCTATCTTCATACAGAGGGAGGAAGGTTTTTAATATTGATTTTACTTTTACATGAATAAACTTACAATCATATCTATCAACTTGATACCAATGAACGGGGCAATTACACCGCCCAAACCGTAGATCAGCAAGTTGCGACGAAGCAATGCGGAAGCACCGATCGGTTTATAAGCCACACCACGTAATGCCAGAGGGATCAGAATCGGGATGATGATCGCATTAAAGATGATCGCACTTAGGATCGCTGATTCCGGACTGTGCAGGTGCATGATGTTCATCGGGGCCAATGCCGGGATCGTAACCATGAACAGAGCTGGTACGATAGCGAAATACTTGGCCACGTCGTTAGCGATACTGAAAGTAGTCAGCGTACCGCGAGTCATCAGCAACTGTTTACCGATTTCGACAATCTCGATCAGTTTCGTTGGGTCGTTGTCCAAATCAACCATATTACCAGCTTCCTTGGCAGCCTGCGTACCACTGTTCATTGCGACACCAACGTTTGCCTGAGCCAAGGCCGGGGCATCGTTCGTACCGTCCCCCATCATGGCGACCAGCTTACCGTTTTCCTGTTCCTTACGGATATAGTTCATCTTGTCTTCCGGTTTGGCTTCGGCGATATAATCGTCTACACAGGCTTTTTCAGCGATATATTTTGCGGTCAACGGGTTATCACCGGTTACCATTACCGTCTTCACACCCATCTTACGCAAACGTTCAAAACGTTCTTGGATACCCGGTTTGATGATATCCTGTAACTCGATCACACCAATGATGAAATCATCCTGTGAAACAACCAGCGGAGTACCGCCGTTACTCGTGATCTTCTGAACCAAATCGGCCACCTCTTTCGGATATTTGTTGCCGGCAGCCTCACTCATCTTACGAATAGCATCAAAAGCTCCTTTACGGATGCGAGTACCGTTTGCCAAATCCACTCCTGAACATTTAGTTTCTGCCGTAAACTTGATCATCTTTGATCCGGATGTATTCAGATCATGTACACGTACACCTTTTTCACGTCCCAATTCCACGATTGACTTACCTTCGGGTGTATCGTCTGAAAGAGAGGACAGTAGACAAGCTTGTACAAAAGAGTGTTCGTCAATGCCGGATACCGGATAGAACTGGGTTGCTTTACGGTTACCGATCGTGATCGTACCGGTCTTGTCGAGCAGCAAAGTATCAATGTCACCGGCTGTTTCAACCGCCTTACCGGATTTGGTGATCACATTAGCAGACAACGCACGATCCATACCGGCAATACCGATGGCAGATAACAAACCACCGATCGTAGTCGGGATCAAACAAACGAACAAAGAGATAAAGGCCGCGATCGTAATCGTCGTGTTGGAATAATCAGCAAACGGTTTCAAGGTACCGCAAACAACAACGAATACCAATGTAAAACCTGCCAGCAAGATTGTCAAGGCGATTTCGTTCGGAGTTTTCTGGCGAGAAGCGCCTTCCACCAAGGCGATCATCTTATCCAAGAAACTTTCACCCGGTTCGGTCGTCACTTTCACCTTGATCTGGTCGGACAATACTTTCGTACCGCCTGTTACAGAACTCTTGTCTCCACCCGCTTCACGGATCACCGGAGCAGATTCACCTGTGATGGCGCTTTCATCGATAGAAGCCAGACCTTCGATAATTTCACCATCGGAAGGAATCGTGTCGCCGGCTTCACAAATAAAGATGTCGCCTTTCTTCAACTGAGAAGAACTGACCGTTTCGATCTTGTTACCGACACACAATTTGGCAGGAGTTTCTTCCCGGGTCTTACGCAAACTGTCGGCCTGTGCCTTGCCTCGTGCCTCTGCAATCGCCTCTGCGAAGTTGGCGAAAAGCAACGTGGCGAACAATACAATAAACACTAAGATATTGTAACCGAAAGATCCTTGTGTCGTATCACCGGTGGTAGCCGCCCAAATCGTAACAAACAACATGACGAATGTCACCACCTCCACGATAAACATGATCGGGTTACGGAACATCATCCGCGGATTCAACTTAATGAATGATTGCTTCAAACTTTCTATAACGAGCTTCTTTGGAAATAAAGAAGCAGTTTTGTTATTTCTCATCTTCTTAATCTGTCAATTAGTAAATACTAAAATATTCGGCGATCGGGCCTAATGTTTGTGCCGGGAAGAATGACAAGGCAGCAACGATGACGATTACGAAGAATGTCATCACACCGAATGTAACCGTATCAGTCTTTAATGTACCCGCACTCTCCGGAGTGTACTTCTTGTTTGCCAAAAGACCTGCAATAGCTACCTGTCCGACAATTGGCAAATAACGTGAAATGATCAGTGCCAAACCGCAAGTGTAGTTCCAGAAATAGGTATTGTCGCCTAATCCTTCAAAACCGGAACCGTTGTTAGCAGAAGAAGAAGTATATTCATATAACATTTCACTGAAACCATGGAAACCAGGGTTGTTCAACCAGCCACCCTCGCTCTCTACGAATTCAGGGGCATATACCCATACGTAGGAAGAGATAGCCGTAAAGATCAAAATCACGAATGGGTGAGCCAACGAAACGATCGTTGCAATCTTCATTTCTCGGGCTTCTACCTTTTTACCTAAGAATTCCGGCGTACGTCCGACCATCAAACCGCTGATGAATACGGCTATAATCAAGAATGCATAGTAGTTCATGAAACCTACGCCGACACCACCAAACCATGTATTGATCTGCATGTTCAACATCTCCACCATACCAGAAAGAGGCATTGTACTGTCGTGCATACCGTTAACGGAACCATTAGAGGTGACGGTCGTAGTCACAGACCACAAAGCGGTTGCGCCCGGACCCAGACGGGTTTCCTTACCTTCCATAGCACCGCAAGACTGGTCAATACCCATCTCGTCGATTTTCGGGTTACCTGCCATCTCATAGTGAACGTTACAGAATACCCCCAAAAGATAAGCAAACAGCATCACACCATAGATCACATAACCTAACTTTTTACGTTTCAGATAAAATCCCAAAGCAAATACCAATGCCATCGGAATGATCAGAATAGACCAACATTCTACAATATTGGTCAGGTAAGTCGGGTTTTCCAATGGGTGAGAAGAGTTTACTCCGAAGTAACCACCACCATTCGTACCTAACTGTTTAATCGGAACGATTGCAGCTGTAGGACCTTGTGAAACAGTTTGTTCAGCTCCTTCCAATGTCGGGATTGTCATTTTGGAGTCAAAGCCCATCGGCGTACCTTGTATGATCAGGATGAACCCCACGATCAGAGACATCGGGAAAAGGATACGTGTACAGCTGATCACTAAATAGTGCCAGAAGTTGCCGATTGTTTTAGTTGTTTTGGCGGCCATCGACTTCATAATTCCAGCCATGGCAGCCATACCTGTTGCAGCAGTGATGAACTGGAACAACATGATGACGAACAACTGTGTAAAATAAGTCAAACCGCTTTCTCCGCTATAGTGCTGCAAGTTACAGTTAACCATGAAACTAATACACGTGTTGAACGCCAAATCTGGACTTTGTCCGCTGTTCCCATCAGGATTCAAAGGAAGATATCCTTGCGATACCAACAGGATCATACCCCAGAAGAACCAAAATACGTTTATAATAAGCAGAGATTTCAAGAATGCCTTCCAATCCATCTCTTCATTGGGGTTGATACCCGCCAACTTGTAAATAAATCTTTCAATTGGAGCCATGAAACGCATGCAGTCGTTTCCCTCCTTATACACCTTGGCGATATGCTTTCCCAGCGGGTAACTGATAACCAGCAGCAGCAATATCTGCAATGCTACACCTAAAATTTCTGTATTCATCTTTTCACTTAAAAAAACTAATTACCATTAAAACTTTTCGGGCTTAATTAGGACATACATCAAATACCCGAAGATCAATAAGCAAAGTATAAACAGTGCTAAAAACATAATTTAATTCTCCTTTCTTACATTAAATTTTCTCAAACCAGTCCACACACTTGAAGAAAAACCAATAGCATGCTACACCGGTAGCACACAAGAACAAAAATGATAACGTATCTTCCATACTTGTCTTTTTTAATTGTTAATACTATTTATTTGTTTTCCACCCTACTATATGCCAAAGCTGTGCCAAAAAATCGAGTTCTTGCACAATACATTGTTTATCAGTTATATAATCAAAAAATAATATTATTATGTAATATGCTCAATCCTTTTCAAAAGGAAAAAGATATTTTCATTTTGAAAAGGTATATAAAAAACGCAAGCTGCCTGTTTTAGGTAAACCTACCGGGTATGCAAGAACAAAGTGTTCCACATTATAGTCCATAGGCTTCCATCTTCCTATAAAGTGTGGTTAAGGCTATCCCAAGAGGACGAGCAGCTTCGGGTTTGTATCCGTTAGTATGTTGGAGAACTTTCTGAATGTGGTGCTTTTCAACGCTGACTAGGTCCAATTCAATATTATTCCCCGTATTTTCAGATAATTGACATTTCCTTTCCATGGACATCGTTTTATGGCTGCCATATATTTTTTATGATCACTTTAAATCTCACCAAAATCTTTAGATATCTGCCCTGCACAGGCAGGCTTCCAACAATCGAAATTTCTCTTTTTAGCTAAAATCATGTTATTGATTATAGGCAATTCGCAACTTTCGCTGATATATAAAATAGCATGTCCTTGAGCTGTTGTTTTCAATTGTTTTCTTAATGTGTTCCAAGCTTCTGTATCAGAAATAAAATATTGCGATGCGGTAGACTCCGTTTCATACACCAGTTTGTATTCATTCAGCACCAATTCATTTTCCTGATTTGTCTTCTTTTGAGGATAGCATAAATAGGCAATTCCTGTCAAAAGGATGATTCCTGTAAAAGTATTCAGCAGATATTTAAAATAATAATCATTTTCGAAGACATAGAATTCATTGATGCTACCACATATACATACGCTAGCCACTAACAGTAATATTACCGTTATCCGTTGCTTTAAAAATTTCATCCGCATATTCTTTTCCATTTGTATCCTAATTTTTGAAATCAAATCCTTTAAATAAGCCGTGAATAAATTATATCCACGGCTCAAAAAGAAAAAAACAATTCAAATCTTTACAGAATGAATGGAGAAAAAGATTTTGGTACACATAAAACAACTTTAATTGCAATAATATATAATATGAAACTCATATCCTTCTATGAGCAACCAAGTACTTCTTGCAAGGCCACCATTTTTCAATCCTGTTTTTCAAAATGAAAAAATACCCCAAAACACCAATCCAGCTTGTTACTAGTAACAGAACGATAATCTTGTTTTTGATCCTTTGAGGAACATCTTTTTTTATTAAATTGCTGATTGCCCATACAGAGGCAAGCGAGCCTAACTGATAAATAAAAAATACCATTTTGTTTCTTTGTTGTTCTACATTGTTTCTTATAGCAGACAACCGAAGATGAATATTAATGATACTTTCTTCGGAAATCTAAACTGATAAAGATAATGCCAAAATCAGACCAATTTAAGAACAATAAACATAAATCACTATATATCAATAGATTAAAAATATCAATTCTAAATTGAAAGTAAAAAAAACAACTAAAATGAAAAACACTTTTTCATTTTGGTAATATTACTTAGGCTTCCCTATTTGCAAACATCTGTTTATCAATGACAAATACAAATTGGTATGGATTTTGCTTTGTGTTGTATATAATATTTCAAATATGAGATTATTTATCATTTCGAATAGGTTGCCTGTAAAAGTTACACGTTCCTCCGATGGAAAATTTGTTTTTTCACGGAGCGAAGGAGGGCTGGCTACAGGTTTGAAGTCATTGGACGTTGATTGTGAAAAACATTGGATTGGTTGGCCTGGCGTCTGCGTAGAACAAAAGACGGAAAAAGATGACATTTGCAGTCAATTGGAAAAAAATAATTATCATCCGGTATTCTTATCCGACAGGCAGTATGAAAATTACTACGAAGGATATAGCAACAGTACCCTATGGCCCCTCTGTCATTACTTTTTTGCTTATACGTTATATAAAAAGAACTTTTGGGAATCATATAGGGAAGTCAATGCTGTTTTTTGTGAAGAGATATCTCGGATAGTTGAACCTAATGATTGGGTTTGGGTACAGGACTATCAGTTAATGCTGTTGCCGGGCATGCTCCGTGAGAAGTTTCCCAACCTTCATATCGGGTATTTCCACCATATTCCGTTCCCTTCACATGAACTTTTCCGGATTCTGCCCGAAAGGGTCGAGATCCTGAACGGACTTTTGGGAGCCGACTTTGTCGCTTTTCACATTCACGATTATATGCGTCATTTCATCAGTGCGACGGAACGCATCCTTCATAAGAATTTCAATCTGGATGAAGTTCAAATGAATGATCGTGTAACCCGTGTGGATGCATTACCGATGGGGATAAACTATGATCTTTATCACAATGTGATAGCTGATGACAAAGTCCACCACGCAGTAGAGAAAACACGACTTCTATTTGGAGATCATAAGTTAATCATATCGGTAGACCGACTGGATTACAGCAAAGGAATATTGCACCGTCTTTACGGATTCGCCTCTTTTTTGAAAAATCATCCGGAATATCACGGGAAAGTGACATTGGCGATGGTTATCGTCCCCTCTCGCGACCATGTAGGCAGTTATGCCGAATTGAAAACCAAAATAGACGAGGAGATCGGTTCTATCAATGGAACTTACTCTACCATGAATTGGACTCCGGTATGTTATTTTTATCACGGTTTCTCTTTTGAGGAATTAGTAGCGATGTATTATGTTGCCGATATAGCCTTGGTAACCCCTTTGCGCGATGGTATGAATCTTGTGGCAAAAGAGTATGTCGCTACCAAACAAGATAATCCGGGGGTACTCATTTTAAGTGAAATGGCCGGTGCTTCGGTTGAATTGTCTGATGCTTTATTGATTAATCCAAACGACACGGACCAGATCGAACAAGCCATTTGCCGTGCATTGAAAATGCCATTGGAGGAACAAAGAGAAAGGCTTCAGCGAATGCAAGCCATCCTTTCGGTTCAAACCGTAAACAAATGGGCTGCGGATTTCATGAGAGAATGGCGGCAGACCGCAGAGAAAAACAAACGATTACAAAAGAAAAAGATCTCCGCACAAGACCAGAACGAAATCAAAACATTATATGACCAAGCGAAAAAGCGCTTGATTTTGCTGGATTACGACGGAACATTAACTGCATTCAAAAATCATCCGGAAGATGCTGTTCCAACACCTGCATTACGAGACCTGTTACAGCGTTTTTGTTCCGACTCTCGGAATCATGTAACCATTAATAGCGGGCGGGACCACTATACATTGGAGAAATGGCTGGGAGATCTTCCTCTGTCTTTTGCCGCCGAGCATGGTGCATTTTACAAGGAAAAAGGCGCATGGCATAAAAACATAGGCAATCGAGAGTGGGATTCGGAGCTATTGTTTATTCTAAATTTGTTTGTAAGCAAAACCCCGTACTCTCATCTTGAGACAAAAGAAGCTGCTCTTGCCTGGCATTATAGAGAATCGGACGCCTGGCTGGGAGAGCTGAGAGCACAACAGCTAACAAAGGCTATAATGCCTGTTTGCCTGAAAAAGGGATTACAAATCATGCAGGGCAACAAAGTCGTGGAAATAAAATCTCCAGAATGCACAAAAGGTTCGGAAGTAGCTCGCCTATTATTGGCTTCCCGCTATGATTTTATACTAGCAATGGGAGATGACACGACGGATGAGGATATGTTCCGGGCTCTTCCAGTATCCGCCATAACAGTTAAAGTTGGAATTGTATCTGAAAAAGCCAAATACAATCTGTCCTCGCAGGAAGAAGTATTGCCTTTTTTGGAAAAACTGTCGGGTGAAGGTGTTAGTTACGGAACGACTTCCAAAAGCATAAAAGGTCAACTGAAAGCCACCGTTGATTTTTTTAAAGGATTGTGGACAAATAAAAAATAATTTTTATGGACAAGTTAAATTACGGAGTAATAGGAAATTGCTGCACTGCGGCTTTGATTTCGGATAAAGGCAGTATAGATTGGTTATGTTTCCCTAACTTCGACTCACCTTCCATCTTTGCATCATTGCTCGATCGGGAGAAAGGGGGATATTTCGGCTTCGAGGTTTCTCCGGATTATCAAATATCGCAATCGTATGTTCCTCATACAAATATTCTTTCGACCAACTTCGTATCAGAAGAAAATGAATTTGCCGTTGTAGATTTCATGCCTTGTTACCATCTGAGCGATGCGAGCAATTGTTATCGTCCGGCAGAGATCTACCGATATATCCGCAGAATCAAAGGTACTCCCCGTTTTAAAATCAACTATGAGCCGGCTCCGGACTATGCCCGTGGAAAGACAATTTTCAACACGACCTCGGAATATATAGAGACCTACTCTACTTCTAACAGCAAAGATAGGCAATATCTTTATTCCTCACTACCTTTGCACAACATCTTGGAACAGAAAGAAATCGTACTGGCTAAGGACGAGTTCTTGCTACTTTCATATAACGAGAAAGTAATACCTGTCAACATTGAGCGTGAGAAACTGGAATACTGCCGGACGCTGGTTTATTGGTTGAATTGGACTGACCGAACCAAGAAGTTTACGGTCTATAACGATGTCATTGAGCGAAGTCTCCTAGTTTTAAAATTGATGTCTTTTTATAATGGAGCCGTATTGGCGGCCATAACAACTAGCCTACCGGAAACGATCGGAGAAGTCCGTAACTGGGATTATCGTTTTTGTTGGCTGCGCGACGCCTCCATGTCCATTGAAACTTTGTTCCAGATAGGCCATGTGGAAGCCGCAAGGCGGTTCATGAGATTTGTCCAGTCTACTTTTGTTTCTCAACACGATACTTACCAGATCATGTACGGTATTCGCGGAGAAAGAAAATTGACGGAAGTTATTCTGGGACATCTTTCCGGTTATAAGAACTCACGACCCGTTCGGATCGGTAATGATGCTTACCACCAGCTTCAAAATGACTCGTTCGGCTATTTAATGGACCTGATCTACCAATACTATCGTTTGATGCCCGGTACATTGGACGAGGTGGAAGATATGTGGGAAATGGTAAAAAGTATCCTGACGAATGTGATGATTGACTGGAAAAAACCAGACAAAGGCATTTGGGAGATTAGAGGAAAAGGACAGCATTTTGTTTCCTCCAAAGTTATGTGCTGGGTCGCATTAGACAGGGGAGCTCGTATTGCAGATTTATTAAACAAACCGACATACCGGAGACGTTGGTCGGAAGAAGCGACCGTAATCAAAGAAAATGTCATGAAAAACGGTTGGAAAGAAGAGATGCAAAGTTTCTCGCAAGCCTACGGTAATTCCGACCTTGATGCGTCCTTGTTGTTAATGGAACCGTACGGATTTATCGATCCGAGAGACATACGCTACCATAAAACAGTGCAAGCGATAAAGAATGCGTTACTTTACAAAGGGTTGATGTACCGTTATAAATCTCATGATGATTTCGGACTTCCCTCTTCCGCCTTTACTATTTGTACGTTCTGGCTCATTCGTGCTCTTTATGTCATAGGAGAAAAAGAAGAAGCACGTAGTCTGTTTGAGGAAATGCTTCATAATTCAAATCACTTGGGACTTTTCAGTGAAGACATTGATTTTGAAACCAAGGAGCAACTGGGGAATTTTCCTCAAGCATATTCCCATTTGGCACTAGTCAATACCGCTATATTGTTTTCGGAAGAGGACATACGACTGTTTTTTAAATAAACCTTCTGTATCTCTTTCATTTTGGAAATATTTTTTCACTATGCAAGGGGCTACACTAATAAACGCATGAAGCATACTCCATATTGATAACTTCAAGACTTTTATAAGTAAATTACCATTATAGACCGGCCTTAACCCATATTTTTCTTTATCCAATCGTATCCACATATAGAAGAAAAGCATCATAAAGGAGCCCATCTCTGCCAAAGAAGAGGCAATTGCCGCCCCCGAGATTCCTAATTCCCTAGTGAATATCAAATAAAAATTTAAAGGAATATTGATTAATACCGCTATGGCAGCAGCCCAAGATAGAGCTTTTGTATGCGTTATCCCCACTAAAAAAGAACGTATCGCTAAAAATGGGAATGAAAACAACAATCCAAAGCTACGCCAATCCAAGTATAGGATTACCGCTCGATAAATATCCGAGGAAACGATCAGCTTCTTTAGTATAAATGGGGAAACCGTATGAATGAGAAGGTAAAGAAAGATAGCCAATCCCAAAAGGAAAAATAAGCCTTGAAAAAAGGTCTTGCCGGTTTCCTTGTAATCTTGCTCTCCATTCCTTCGAGCTACCATTACTTGCAACCCAATGCTAAACCCAAAACCAAGCATATAAATCGCCAAATAATAAATTCCGGCGATAGCGGACGCTCCTAATTCTATCTCTCCAACGTGGCCTAAGAAAACAGCATCCGTAATATTGATTAATTGTTCCATTAAGATGCTCATCATTACAGGAAAGTTGATGAGCCATATTTGTTTATATGTATAATTCATTGCTCAACTGTATAATAGTGCGATACAACATACCGCTTTTATGCAGTATGTTATTTCGTAATCCATAAAATAAAAGGATATAAAATCTCCGTGACAAATAAAGCTGTATTTGTCAAATAGCTGAATAGCTTTATTGGATAGGGCTAAAAGAAAAAACGGCTAAATAGACGTCTCTATCCAACCGTTCAAAAGATCTTCGCGATAATCTTTTGTGCTCACAGTCAAGGTTAAACTCGAAAAACATATAACTTCAAAATGAATTTATAACATCATTTTGTTTTGATGTTGGCAAAGGTAAGCCTTTATTTGTAAATAACAATTTTTTATCATGTTTTTTTTACTATTATATCTTTTTTTCTTCTCTAGAATATTTTCGTTTTAATTTATGGTCTCTTTTGTGCTCGGATATTCAAAAAAACACAATGGAAAGTTCAAGAGATGAAAGCAGGACATAAAAAGGGTGTGTCATGACACACCCTCTTGTGAAACCATAAAAAGGATTTTCAGCCACAATGGAAATAAGTATTGACCAGCTTCAACATCTCTTCCGGATTATTCTCTAGGTCCTTGCGTAAAGAAGCGTCATCATAAGATTCCAGTTTATGGATGATGCCGTCTATCATACTCGGACTAAATACGTTATATTTTTCAAAAACAGCACGCTGTTGTCTTAAACGGGCGGCTGAGGCTGCGCAACTGTCTGGGAGTTGATCCAATGTCTTTAGGCGATCTTGATTCTCTTCCTTATGAATATTCACGTTTACATAAGTCTTCTCAGCGATCTCCAAAGCATCGTTGATCTCAAAACCATGGCGGCACGCAACTGCCAATCCTGCCAATAATTGGTATAAATCAGCGGAGCCATCCGGTGAGCGCATCTCGACCGTTTGCTTTTGGCTCGTATCATAATGGCTGGCAGGTTCCAATGGGTTCGCCAAAGCACACATGTCCGTTTTTGCGGCCCAACCTAGCGGAACACGAACTAAAACTGAACGATTCCGATCTCCCCAACAAATATTCGTAGGTGCTTCTTGGTGTGGAACCAAGCGGAAATATGAGGTTGGGTTCGTATTTCCAAAAGCCGTAATAGAGGAAGCTAAGCACATCATTCCAGCGATAGCCTTACGGGCGGTTTCGGATAAGATACCATTCGCTAACATCTGATTCTTGCCATCTTTCATGATACGCATATGGACATGCAGACCGGAACCTGCTTTTCCCACCGTAATTTTCGGAGCGAAAGTGATGTTATATCCATATTCATGCGCTAGATTGCGGATCGCCCATTTTGCGATCATCAATTGATCCGCTGCATTTTCCGCAGGACATGGTAAGAACTCGATCTCATTCTGCTCATAGATCAAACCATTTAACGTAAAGTTACCAACTTCCGAATGACCATATTTAATTTGTCCCCCGGCTTGCGCTATACAGTGCATGCACTCCGTCCGGAACTCATTGAACTTAGCGTAAGGAGCGGATTCATGATAACCTTTTTGGTCGGTAGCAGGGAAAACGCCTTCATCCGGTGCGATTACGTAATATTCTAATTCACCCATTGCCTCAAATTCCATTCCCGTCACCTCATGAAAAGCCTTACAAGCTTTATGCAAGGTATATTCCGGGGAACTTTCTAAGGGTTCTCCATCCTTATTGAAGAATGAGCAAAGCATGGTAAGCGTAGGTAATTCCGCAAACGGATCCTCGAAAGCCGTACGGAAACGGGGCACCACATACAGGTCACTACTTCCCGCCTCGATAAACGAGAAAAGACTAGAGCCATCCACACGCTCACCGCAAGTCAAGATCGCATCCAGATAGGCCGCATTGTTGATTACAAAGTTTAGTGTTTTCAAACGTCCGTCGCCTGCAGGATACATAAAATTAACCATCTGGATATCTTTCTCATAGATATAACGGATAATGTCCTCTTTCGTAAACTCGGACGCTGGCTTTTGTAAAAACTCCACTAATACGTTGGGAGTCATTTCTAGTTCTTTGTTCATGTCTTATATTGATTATGTTTATAGTGTAGAGAAAAACTTTCCTTTGGAACTGCTAACCGGAATCAAGCTAGAGATCGCTTCAGCAACCTCTATAGGTCGGTCAGACTCTATGATGTCCACACCTTGACGGATGATCATACGGTATGCTTCAGCACGACTTTCGGGTGTGGATAGTTTATCGTCGGAGGGAGCGGTAGATATCATGCACATGACACCTCTTTCATGTAACATATCGATCACCTCACGGACTTCGGGGGTAATCTTCGGACCTACGTAAGCCATGATATGATTCCAAGGTATACCGTTATCCTCATAGTCTTGAACCGCCTCTTTCGTTTTCACGAAAGCCTCAAACATGAAATTCGGATTTTTCTCGTAAAAGAAACGAGCCGAGGCACCATCATGAACCGTAATCATTACATAAGGTTCCGCTTGCATATCGGTAATCAACTGAGCAGTGCGCTCCATCGGAACATCCTTCTTATCAAGGATTAGGATTGTTTTTCCACGGGCCCAACGAATCGCTTCCTCTAAAGTCGGGATACGATAGTTTGTGATATTTCCTTCGGGATCCTTCAAACGGAAATTTTGCAATTCTTCCCAAGTATAATCAGAAACTTTCCCAGTCCCATTACTGGTACGCTCCAGTGTATCATCGTGGAAAAGGACGATAACACTATCTTTGGTTAACCTCGGATCTATCTCGAACGTGGCAGGAGTATAAGAGAGGGTATTTTCAAAGGTTTCCATACTGTTCTCAGGATAGCCTTTTCCCCGTCCACCTCGGTGTCCACTAATTAAAGGAATTCGGTCATCGGCATATTGGTAGAAAGATATCAAATCATCTACATTTGATATCTGTAGCGTATTCATTCCGTTGTATTCAAGCTCCTCCTTTGGCGTGTTCAATACGCAAGAACCACAAAGCAGGGCCAGCATTAAAAATCTGGCGGATAAATTGATTTTCATTTCACGATCGTATTTTAGGTGAATGATTCTTTCTATCCGCCAAACTTACACAAAATAAATGATTTTACAGAGTTAGCACCTTAATATTCGTCAACTTTCTGGTCTACACGGAACTTATCCAAACGTGCTTGCAGGCGAGTTTGGATATCAGCATATTCCGGATTATCGTATAAATTATTCAGCTCATTCGGATCACTTTGCAAATCGTAAAGCTCATTGCAATTAATCGCGTCATTATGCTCATTCTTCTCTCCATAGAAATGGATCAATTTATAACGACTGTCACGTACGCCATCGTGGCGACGTACCATATGGATAGCTGGATAATCATAATAATGATAATATAGATACTCACGCCAATCTCTTGGTGTCTCGCCTCCAAACAAGGGGACTAAAGAAGTTCCTACCATATAATCAGGTTTCTCGATACCGGCTATATCCAGATAAGTCGGGGCATAGTCAATGTTCTGTACTAAGGCCGTACATTCACTTCCCGCCTTGATTTTAGCAGGATAACGGATAATCAACGGCGTACGGAAAGATTCCTCATACATGAAACGTTTGTCGAACCAGCCATGTTCACCCATGTAAAAACCTTGATCCGAGGTATAAACGATCACGGTATTATCCATAAGCCCTTCTTTTTCCAGATAGGCGATCAAACGCCCTACCTCATCGTCAATCGATTTGATGCAACGTACGTAATCCTTGATATAACGTTGATATTTCCATTTAACCAAATCCTCACCTTTCAGGTTCTCGTTAATGAATTTTTCGTTACGAGGCTTATAAGAAGCGATCCAAGCCTCCCGTTGTTCCGGGGTCATACGATCCAAAGAGGCCTCCCAACCACCAATATTCCATTCCTTTTTATAAGCCTCCTTATCTTTAAGCTCATCTACCTTCAAATCATAAACCAAAGTCATATTTTTGTCTATACTCATCTCTTGTGTACGTGCGGCATCGCAACGAGTAGCATAATTATCATTGAAAGTATCTGGATATGGGAACTCTACATCCTCATATAAATCCATATATTTCGTATCCGGCATCCAGTTACGATGTGGAGCCTTATGATGAACCAGCAGGCAGAAAGGCTTATCCTTATCCCTCTCTTCCAAAAACTCGATAGCGTGATCGGTCGTAAGGGTCGTCGCATATCCCTCTTCTTTTACATACTTGCCATTCGATTCTTTGCTTTTAAACTCCGGATTATAATAATCTCCCTGATCCCATAACACATGATAATAATCAAAACCTTTCGGCTCACATTGCATATGCCATTTACCGACAACACCTGTTTGATAACCGTGCTGTTGTAAGATTTCAGAGAAGAATACTTTTGTCGTATCAATACCTTTTCCTAATTGTCTTTGTCCGTTTTGATGGCTATAAAGACCGGTCATCAAACAAGCACGGCTAGGAGTAGACAGAGAATTCTCAACGAAAGCTTGCCGGAACAACATTCCTTCTGCAGCCAAACGATCTAAATTTGGTGTTGGTGCCAATTTACCTAGCGCATGTCCATAAGCGCTAATAGTTTGATACGAATGATCATCCGTCATGATATGGATGATATTAAGCGGCTTCTCTGCCACTTCTTTTTGCCCGGTTCCGCATGCGGAGAATAAGAAGGCCGGAGCCAAGAAGACCCCATAGTTAATCGCATTCTTCATGTATTCAAAATTTTAAAATTACACAAACGTACAAAAAACAGAAATTATCACCAATAATACTTCCGGGCTATCTCAGCCATAGTCGGATATTTACTATCCTCATCGTCATATTGTTGTTTCAATTCCAACAGTTTTGTCTTCAACTCTTTAATCAACGCCTTTTTCGATGGGTCGTGATACAGGTTCTTCATTTCCATTGGATCCTCTTTCAAGTCATACAATTCCCATTCGGGAGTTCTGGACTCATTCTTGGTCCCGGTCATTCCCAACGACTCTCCATAATAGAATATCAATTTATAGCGATCCGTACGGATACCATAGTTGGCTGTCACGTTATGGTCGTTATCCGCATTCATCCAATAGCGGTAATACATAGCCTGTCTCCAATTAGCTGGGGTCTCATTTCTCAAATTCGAGCGGAAACTTTCTCCCTGCATTTGGCTAGGCTTGTCCATTCCGGCATAATCCAAAAATAGAGGAGCGAAATCGATATTCAATGTTATATCCTTATTATCCGTGCCGGGTTTGATTTCTTTCGGATAACGGATAACAAACGGCATACGCAAGCATTCCTCATACATCAATCGTTTATCAAACCAACCATGTTCCCCCAAAAAAAATCCTTGGTCTCCGGTATAGATGACAACCGTGTTTTCCGCCAATCCTTGCTCATCCAAATAGTTCAAGATACGCCCTACGTTTTCATCAATACCAGCGATACAGCGCAAATAATCTTTAATATACAATTGATAAGCCCAATGGCGCAACTCATCACGGCTCATATCCGTAGGTATATCCGTTTTCACATCCGTCTGCCTCAAATGCTCCATGCTCATCCGTAGCAACTCCGCATACTCTCCCTTGCCCTCATATGTGTCCAATAAGTTCTCCGGCTCCGGGATCGTTACATCTTTCAATAAATCCTTGAAACGCTCGGCGGGTGTCCACGGTCTGTGAGGAGCCTTGAAATGGCACATCATAAAGAAAGGCTTGCTCTTATCTCGATTTTCCATATATTTGATAGCCTCACTTCCTATCACGTCGGTAGAATGCCCTTTATACACTTTACCCGTTCGGGGATTCGCATGCGGATCATTCCCCCATGTACCTTTTTCTATAAGCATCGGGTCATTATAACGGCCCTGTCCAGGCAAGATATTGTAATAATCAAAACCTGTAGGTTCCGCATGCAAATGCCATTTACCGAATATAGCGGTTTGATATCCTGCTTGCTGCAAGCATTTCGCTACATTCGGATGATCCGGATCTAATGGATCTTGCAAAGTATATACACCATTCTTTTGGCTATATTGTCCTGTGATAATCGCTCCACGGCTCGGGGTACTGATTGAGTTCGTCACAAAACAATTCCTCAATATTGCGCCCTCATGCGCTATTCGATCAATATTGGGGGTCGGTAAGACCGTTGATAAAATTCCACCATAAGCACTTACCGCCTGCGAAGCATGATCGTCAGACATGATATAAATGATATTCGGTGTCCTATCATTCTGTGCCATGGCTGTTTGAACAGCACTAAAGTCATATAGGAAAATGCTTGATAATAAAATGTATTTGCATTTCATCGTATTTGTATTAATTTATTATACCAAACTTTTATAAAGCTATTAATAAAAAAGGATATATTATAATCCTTCATAAATCATACTTCTTGCGAATCAGTAATGCCCTTGATTCCGATGATCCGTGTGAGGTCTCACGGTTCGTTTCAAAGGGATATTCATTCCATCCGTAGACTCCAGCCAGTCATAAATCTGAGCATTCAATTGTTTGATTGTCTCTTTATATTCAGGTTCCGCAATCAGGTTCGTAGTTTCATACGGATCATTTTGCAAATCATAGAACTCATTCGTATCCCAAACCCCATGATAACGGATATACTTATAACGATCGGTGCGGATACCATGCATCGTTGGTGTCTGCGGAAATTCATATTCCCAATAATACTCGTAGAAGATATGATCTCTCCAATCCACCTTTTCTCCCTTGAGCAAAGGCAAGAAAGAATATCCCACCATCTGCTCAGCCTTTTCTAAACCCGCACAAGCCATAATTGTAGGAGCGACATCTACATTTTGTACCATATTCTCTATTACCTTACCTCCCTCAAACATACTAGGGCAACGAACCAACATAGGAACTCGCACAGATTCCTCGTAGAACTGTCTTTTGTCGATCAATCCATGTTCTCCCCACGCAAAGCCATTATCACCCATGTAAATAACCAACGTGTTATCATCTAACCCTGCTTCTTTCAGATAATCCAAGACAGAACCGATACTTTCATCTACAGAACGCAAGGTCTCACAATATTTACGAACTTGAACATCCCAAGGACGGCCATGGTAGGAATAGTCCACCCCATGCCAACTTTCTCTTTGACTTTTCACCCAATCCGGAGCCATTTTTTCTCCATAATACTCTTTTCCAAACGCAGCCTTTCCTGTTTTCTTATCAATAGTCGGCAACTCTTTAATGCCATAATGAGGCGTATTGAAGTTCGGAGGTAATACCAATTCCTTATTTTTATAACAATCCTTATGGCGCTTTGCGGCTGAAAAATTGTCGTGCACACCCTTATGAGACAAATAGACAAAGAACGGTTTATCCGCTTGTTTTTGTTCTTTCATGAATTGGATCGCATGGTCGGTCAAGAGATCCGTAACATAGGTACTGTCTTTATATTGTATCCATTCCCCATTTGTATTTATACGAGGGTTATAATATTCCCCCTGCCCCTTGAAACCTTCCCAATGATCAAAGCCTGGTTGAGGAGCCCCTGAGTCATTTCCCATGTGCCATTTTCCAAAGAAAGCAGTTTTATATCCACACTCCTGCAAATATTGTGGGAAAAAGATCAATCCATCAGGAAGAGGAGCGGCATTATCAACCACCTTATGGCTATGTGAATACATGCCGGTCAAGATGGAAGCACGGCTGGGAGAAGAAAGAGAGGTCGTAACAAACGCATTTTTGATATGCGCTCCTTCCTTGGCCATCCGATCCATATTAGGAGTTTCCAACCAAGGGATCGTATTCATGAACCCCATATAATCATACCGGTGGTCATCCGAGAGAATAAAGACAACATTTAATGGTTTCGTTTTTTGTGAAGTATTGTCTGCTTCCTGATTTTTAGGCTGGCAGGCCAAACATTGACTTACGATAGTCAATGAAAACAAGGTATTATTGATATTTGTATTCATATTGATAAAAGTTGAGGAGCTGTAAGTTTTACAGCTCCAATTAACATTTTATGACCAACCCGGATTTTGCGTTAGCTCAGGATTCAAATCCAATTCCCGTTGAGGAATAGGCATGAGAATCATGTAATCCTTTATATTACTAGCAATGTCCGTCTTATTCTTCTCAGCGACTTTCGCTTCGTATGTGCTGTGCTCTTTCATCCGTTTTATGAATGTACCTGTACGTACGAGGTCAAACCAGCGATGTCCTTCTATCGGAAATTCCAAATAACGCTCTTGTAAGACTGCTGCCCGGAAAGCATCTTTAGACAAACCCTCATAATTTTCAGAAGAATCACCAAACGCACGCTCTCGAACACGATTTAAAACTTGATGAGCTTTCTCTGATTCTCCGATTTCATTTAACGCTTCCGCATACATAAGCAAGGCATCCGAATAACGGATGATATGCATATTGATCTCACAGAACTTAATAGCCGTTAATCCATCTTGCCAATACTTGCCAAACAAAGGAATACTTGATATCAATTCCTTTCCATTTACAGGGTTCGTATAATGCGTTCTTAAATTCACGGCTTTACGTTTATCATTTTCCTTAAAGGTATTATTTAATTCCATAGTGGGAATATCCGCCTCATTAGATCCACTAACTCCGATCGGTTCAGGCAAAGAATATTTGGGTCCCGTTAAACTCATTTCATCATTATGAGGTAATGGGTCCGCCTTATATTCAATATAAAAGACAGCCTCTTTACCAGCTTCAGTATCCAAGTTCCAATTATCTCCATACTCCACATGTAAACCATACCCATAAGCACCTTCTTGTTCAACAACCTCTGCCAGTTTTTCCTTTGCTTTGGAATAATCACCTTTCGTCAAATACACCTTTCCTGCTAAAATCTTGGCAGCACCTTTTGTCGCACGCCCTATATCTGTAGTCCCATATTCTGAGGGATAAGGAAGGGCACTTTCCGCATCTGTCAAATCAGATAGAATCTGTTCATAGATCTGCTCTTTCGCAACTCTCGGCCCCATAGCATCATCTATTGTCTCTAACTGAGTCACCAAAGGAACATCTCCAAAAAAGCGGACTAAATTGAAATAATAAAGAGCACGTAAGAATTTTGCTTCTGCTATAAATCTTTTTTGTAAATCAGGATTCATAGTAACAGATGGAATGTTATTAATAGCGGCATTAGCTTTCATAATGCCCGAATAATTATTTTGCCACATATCTCTAATAAATGTGTTTTCCGGGGTGTGACGCAAAAATTCCAAGTTCTGTAGAAAGGCATTAGGCATACCAAGACCGTTTTTCATCCCATCACATGTAAGATCACATAACATATACATGCACCTACTATAAATACTATTAAGTTGTTGATAAGTTGCATCAACTGCCGCTTGGGCATCTTTCTGACTCGTGTAAAAGTTATCCACGACCAGCCTGTCTATTGGTTTCTCGTCTAAGAAAGAACACTGTACATTGAACAATGAGAATATTGATATACAGCCAAATATTATATATTTATTCATGATAATACAATTTAATTATTACTTAATATCAAGTTTTATACCAAACATAAATGTACGAGATTGTGGATAGCCACCGAAATCTTCGCCCGCTTCAAGCGTAGAGGCACCTCTATAACTAACTTCAGGGTCATATCCCCGATATTTTGTCCATGTTAATAAATTTTGTCCAGTCACATACAGACGCAAACCTTGGATATGCTTTAAGTTTATTTTAGGAAAGCTATAAGATAGTGATAACGTTTTCAATTTCAGATAAGAGCCATCTTCTATAAATCGATCACTTACCAATAAGGCTCTATTTGTTGTTGCCTTTGGGTATATGTTACTCGGATTTTCCGGTGTCCAACGATTTACCATGTCCGCATAAGCATTTTGCCCACCTGTTGGATTCTCCAATTCCATGGCATTATAATTAAGAATCTTATTTCCATAGGAATATTGTAAGAACACATTAAGTTCGAAGCCCTTATAAGCAAACGTATTTGTTAATCCTCCGAAAAATTTAGGATTAGCGTCTCCCAATATTTCCCTGTCATTAGCGGCATCTACCTTTCCATCACCATTTAAATCCTTATATCTACGCAAACCAACACCAATAGGTGAAGCAGATGAAGTTTGTTGCTTACATTCTTCCTCATTTTGAAAAATACCATCAAAACGATATCCATAGAAAACACCAATGGGCTCACCTACAATCAAGCGACGTACAGAGCCTGTTTTTAAATGCCCATCGCCTTCTGCCATTTCCTTATACTCTTCTCCGCCTAATTCAAGAACTTTATTCCGATTGAAGGCGATGTTAAAAGCGGTTGTCCAACTGAATGCCCCTGTCAAATTATCACTTTCTATTGATAATTCATATCCTTGATTTTCTATGCTACCTATATTCTTCAACATGGTTTGATATCCAGATGTAGCAGGAACTGCAACACTATACAGCAGGTCTGTTGTTTTCTTCTTATAATAGTCTGTTGTGATGCGTAATCTATTATTGAACAAGCCTAAATCTAAACCAATATCAAATTGTCCGGTGCGCTCCCACTTTAAGTCAGGATTAGGAATTTTGTTTGGGAAAAATCCTGATACGAGTTGATTCCCTAAGATCCAATTACTAGTACCTAAAGTTGCCAATGATTCATATACACCGATCTCCGTATTACCTGTAAAACCATAACTGGCTCTTAACTTTAAATTCGAAATGACTTCTTTTACAGGCTCCATAAAAGCCTCTTCCGATATTCGCCACCCAGCAGAAGCGGAAGGGAAGAAACCATATTTGTTGTTTGTCCCAAAACGAGAAGAGCCGTCAACACGGGCATTCACGGAAAATAGATACTTATGTTTCAGCGTATAATTAATACGAGCTAAATACGACATCAAACTCCATTGAGTAGCGTTGGATTCCGGTTTGTTATAAACAGAACCAGCTCCCAGATTATTATAAAGCATTACATCATTCACGAAATTTGAGGAGGATCCCATTACATATTCCGCATTATTTTTTTGCATCGTAAAACCACCCAACAAGCTTAAGTCGTGCTCCTCTGCAAATGTTTTATTCCAAGTCAGTGTATTTTCGTTCAGCCAATTTATACTTTTATTTACACCTACATAAGCCGAGGCAACTCCTCCAGACTGATAAATATTGGACGGGGTATATCTGTTTGTCTTATGATACATCACATCCGCTCCCAATGATACTTTCAGTTTTAAATCCGGAATGATCTCCCATTGTGCATAAATATCTCCAAGCAAACGTGAAGTCGCATTATTAAATTTCCGTTCTTTTGCTGTCGCTACCGGATTTGGAACTAATATTCCAGGAACATTAATTTGAGTGTATGCACCTGTCAACTCATCTTCATATACAGGCTGTATAGGATTCATTCTTAATGCACCAGAAATAGTTCCGTCTTCTCCTCCAGTATCAGTTGCTACGGAATTACTAATCGTATGGCTGGCGGTCATGTGTGTTCCCACACTAAAATTCTTGAATATTTTACGATCCAAATTCAAGCGTATGGAGTAACGCTTGAAATCAGAGTTGATAACAATTCCCTTCTGATCTGAGTAATTGCCCGATATTGCATATTGTGTCTTCTCGTCACCACCCGAAAAACTTAATTGATATGTTTGCGTACTTCCTCCACGAAATATCTCGTCTTGCCAATCTGTCCCATTACCGATCTTTGCGATCTCAGATAAAGCCGTAGCATCATAATAGGGTTTTAATCCATCATTTGTATAAGCCTCATTCACTAATTTCGCATAATCTTGCGCATTCATGACATCTATCTTCTTGGATACGTTTGATATTCCAAAACTTGCCTCAAAAGAGATAATATCCCGTCCCTTTTTGCCGCTTTTTGTAGTAATCAACACAACACCATTGGCTGCACGCGCTCCATAGATCGCCGTGGCAGCAGCATCTTTCAAGATCTCTATAGACTCAATATCTGATGGGTTTACAGTAGATAGACCACTCATCTGTGTCTTACCCCCCGTATTCCCGAAACCGCTACCACTATAAACAGGGAAACCATCAATAACATAAAGAGGTTCATTACCTCCTTGTAACGAGCTACTTCCACGTACTCGGATAGAAGCTACGGCTCCCGGCATACCAGAGGTTTGGATTACTTGCACACCTGAGGCACGACCGACCAAACCTTGATCGATAGAAGTCATTGGCGTTTGCTGTAATTCCGCTGTTTTAACAGAAGATACAGAACCAGTCAAATCACTCTTCTTCACAGAGCCATAGCCAATGACAACAACTTCATCAATATTTTGGGTATCCTCTGTCAATTGGATTTTAAGGGAATGTTGTTTGCCAATTTTTACCTCCTTGGTCATATAACCAATATAGGATATCAAAAGTATATCCTTTTCTGACGCATCTAAACTGAAACGTCCGTCCATATCGGATATGCTACCTATTGAGGAACCTTTTACGACAACATTAGCGCCAATTATGGGTACATTCGCCTGATCGGTAATGACACCTGTGATCTTACCATCTTGTTGGGTTATCTGGGGGTGTTCATTTTTTTTGTAAATTATGATATGTTTATCATCGATTGTATAAGACAAACCTTGTTTACTGAGAATACTATGTAATATTTGGTTGATGCTTTGCTTTTTAGCTTTTACTGAGATCTTCTCATTAAGATTAATCTCATCATTCTTGTACCAAAAAGAGTATTCGCTTTGTTGTTTGATCTCTTCTAGCGCCTCCGAGATCGTTACATTGTGCAGGTTCAATGATATTTCCGCTACTTGAGAGTAACCCGTTTTCGCGGATGCGCAAAATAAGCTGAGCATACATAGTACAACAGATAGTCTCATGATGTTATATGTTTTTTTTAGGTTAACATTAGGCATATAATGCCTTGTGTGTGAAATAAATTTCATACTTTTGCAATGATTTAAAGTTTTTAATTGTGTTGCGATAATTAAGACTTGAGTCTTTAGAAACGGAAGATGTTGGTAGCATTTTCCGTTTTGTTTTTCTCTATTCCCTCTTTTTTCTATTTCATAGGCATATCGATTTAACGTTTATAACTCATTTGATTTACTTTTTCGAGATCGTGATTTGATCCCCTTCTATCTCATACTTTATAAGTCGATTAGCGGTCATGACCCGGAGGATTTGGTCTATGTTCTCTCCCCGTACGAAATCACCGGTAAAAGCTGCGTTCCTCAAATCATTCCCGAGGATCTGTATCCTTACGTTGAAACTCCTTTCCAGTTGCTTAGCGATTTTCTCTAGTGGATAGTTGGTGAAATAGAATTTACCACAAATCCACGAAGTATAACTTTGTAATCTCACTTCTCTCTTGATAAAGCGATGTGAGGCTTTCATATATTTTATTTGCTGTCCCGGCATTATCTGGATGAGATTTTTAGTGTCAAGTCCGACACCGACTTTCCCTTCCGCTAAAGTCACCTCTATATTATCATCGTCATCATAGGCCTTCACATTAAACTTTGTTCCTAATACTTTCACCTTAACATTTTCAGCGCTAACGATAAAGGGATGCTCCTTGTCGTGCGATACCTCGAAGAATGCCTCACCGTTCACCTTTACCTCCCTCTGCCCGGAGACGAAAGCTGCCGGATAACTCAATGTTGTACCGGCATTGAGGATCACTTTCGTGCCGTCAGACAGGACTACGGAGGATCGCATTCCCATCGGATTCACCATCTCTATCATTTGGCTGTTCAGTTTCTTGTAACCTTCATGGAAAGAGATATAATTGGAGATGCTGAACAAAAGCGTGACGGAGGCGGCGACCGCAGATATTCTCAACCAAAACCTTCTGCGCAAGCTGCGTTCGATACGGTTGTTGACCTCTAGGAAGATATCTTCCCTCATTTCGTCACCCATTTGCTTTATGATCTCTTTTCTTGTCTCCATATTTCGTCTTTCTTATAATAAGGAGTAAGGATCGGTGAAATTCGTTTAAAGAGAAAGACGTTTTTTTTAAAATGTTTGAAATATGTCCTAGATACATAAAACATCCAAATAATTGTCGTGTAGAAAGTCATTTTCACCTAGTATTACTCCCTTCTGTGTAGAATATATACTTTAAGTGCTATAGGATATATACTTCAAGTGCCTTGGAATATATACTTCATTGGCTAATTTGATTTTATTGGAAAATGGATATTAATATGAAAACAAACGAAATATCAGGAAAATCCGATTTCAACCGTTTTATTAACTTCTCCACCGCAATCTTCATTTGCACTCGGACCGTACTCTCTTGGATGGATAGGATTTTAGCGACCCCCTTGGTACTTAATCCTTCCTCACGGATCATCAAGAATATTAGGCGACATTTTTCGGGAAGCTCATCAATTGCCAGATTAAAAAGTTCCCGCATTTCTTGCGATTCCAACATACCCTCAGGAGTAGCTTCTTCCTCTGGTTCAAATGAATATAACTGATCCATCTGGATTTTATTGACACTATTGCTTCTTGAAATATGACGAAGCGCTTCGTTGCGTACCGTTATATACAAGTAAGTATCTATATTGTCTATCTCTTTTAAGCGTGCTTTTGATTTCCAAATAGAAAAGAACACGTCGGACACGACCTCCTTGCAAGCCTCTTTCTCTCCAAGGCAATAATACGCAAAACGGAATACCTGATCGTAATACAAATTATAAAAGCGCTCAAATGCCCCTCTGCCGTCTGAAGAAACAGAAGATAACAAGTTCTTAATATTTTGTTTAGATACTTTCATGCCCTTTTATGCTTAGAAAAAAAGCGGGTTGTCGCCCACACTTCGTAAGGTATCGCCAGAGACCTATGCACACGTAGACAAGCAACCCGCAGATATAGCGAGGGCTTGTGCCTTGTGTGCTGTTAAAACTGGCGATTTCAACGAAGTAAGGCACTTCCAAAATTTTCACGATACAAATATAAGGTTTTTATCACATTTAAATCTCTTTAAAACGTACTATTGATTTCTGTGAGATCATTATCTTTGTACGAAACATATCGGTGAAATTATGGACGAGAAAGTGCTCGAGAAATTGAAAATCTTGGCCGAGTCGGCAAAATATGACGTATCCTGCGCTTCCAGCGGAACCTCCCGTTCGCATAAGAGCGGGGCTATAGGAAGTGCCGCGGGATGGGGTATTTGCCATAGTTTCGCTGAGGACGGACGGTGTATCTCGCTTTTAAAGATCATGCTGACGAATTATTGTATGTATGATTGCGCCTACTGCATCAACCGGCGAAGTAATGATTTACCGAGAGCTACGCTTTCCGTTACCGAGTTGGTGAATCTTACGATTGAGTTTTACCGGCGTAATTACATTGAAGGATTGTTTTTAAGCTCCGGCGTGGTCCGAAACCCGGATTACACGATGGAACGGTTGGTGAGAGCCATCAAGGATTTGCGCCTCGTACATCACTTCAATGGATACATACATATGAAGAGTATCCCCGGAGCCAGCCAAGAATTGGTAAATGAGGCTGGGCTTTACGCCGATCGTTTAAGCGTGAATATAGAGATCCCGAATGAGGCGAGCTTGCGGACTCTAGCTCCGGAAAAGGATTTTAAAAGCGTATTTGCCCCTATGCGTTATATCCAACAAGGTGTATTACAAAGCGCCGAGGAACGCAAGCGTTTCCGGTATGCCCCACGATTCGCTCCCGCCGGGCAAAGCACGCAGATGATCGTTGGCGCTACGGCGGATACCGACAAGGATATACTTCGTCTATCATCGGCCTTATATCAGAGACCTACGATGAAGCGTGTTTACTATTCGGGATTCATTCCGGTAAATGCGTATGATAACCGTCTTCCGGCACTTACCACGCCTCCGCTGGTCCGTGAGAATCGTTTATATCAAGCGGATTGGTTATTGCGTTTTTATCAATTCAAGGTAGATGAGATTGTCAATGACGCATATCCGGATCTGGATCTAGACGTGGACCCGAAGTTGGCTTGGGCCCTGCGGTATCCGGAGGTCTTCCCGGTAGATATCAATAAAGCGGATTACGAGATGCTTCTTCGGGTTCCGGGAATTGGCGTGAAATCGGCAAAGATCATAATCGTTTCCCGGCGTTACGCTAATCTCGGTTCAGAGCAGTTGAAGAAAATAGGAGTGGTCATGAAAAAGGCTAGCTATTTTATTACTTGCCGGGAACTCCCGACGCAGACCGTGAATGAGGTCAGCCCTGAAACCGTCCGGCAACTATTGACGAGAAAGAGCGGAAAGAAAGTAGACGATCGGCAGCTTATACTGCCTTTTATAGATTAACGCCTGTTTTATAAGAAGGATTGATAATGATTATATTTGTTTACGACAAGACTTTTGAGGGATTGCTTACCGCTGTATTCGATGCCTATTCCCGTCGAACTTTTCCGGATTTGTTAGTAACCGAGGGCGAGCCATTTCCATTGTTCTATGACGAGGCGATCCGGATTTATACGGACGACCGGAAAGCAGAGCGGGTATGGAAAGGGCTTGAGAAGAAAATCTCCAAGTCTTCTCTTTCCGGGTTGACGGTAACTTGGTTGTCGGAATTACCGGAAGTAGACCTGTTGTTATTCAGATATATCCGCAAAGCGATCGATGCTCCAGCCACGATTGAGTTCAATCTTGGTGACCCGGACATATTGGAAACGGCCAAGATCTGGAAGAAAGTAAACAACGAACGCTTGCGAGTGATGCAATTCTTTCGTTTCCAAAAAGCGGCGGATGGAACTTACTTTGCTGCCATCGCACCTATATATAACGTATTACCTTTGGTATTACCTTATGCGCAAGACCGTTTCGCTGATCAGCAATGGCTCATTTACGACTTAAAAAGAGAGTATGGATATTATTATGATCTTAACGATACGATAGAAGTCCGTTTCGAAGAGAAAGATTCACACTTATTGACCGGATTGCTCAGTGAGGATATCATGGATAAGGATGAGAAACTTTTTCAAAGTATGTGGAAAGAGTATTTTAAGTCTATCGCTATCAAGGAGCGTTTAAACCTGCGGCTTCATCGCCAACATATGCCGGCTCGTTTTTGGAAATATATGCCGGAGAAGAGATAATAGTATAATTACTATTAATCAGCCAATTACAGTTTTTGTTAATTTCATTATCGAAAAACTAAAGTTTTTTCAGCAGGAAACTAGAGTTTCTCCATTGGAAAACTTTTGTTTCATCTAAGGAAAACTAAAATTTCGTGCTATAGAAAAAAATGTTTCTCTCATATAAAACCAGCCTGTTATTTAACGAAAAAGGGATGAACTTAATATCAAGTCCATCCCTTCTTATTACAATCAACACGTTTCTCCTATAGCTCACGAATCCAGATATTACGGAAGCTGATCGGCTCGCTAGGATCGCCATGGCTCTGCAGGATGATAGGGCCTGCGCCATGTTTCTTCACTTGCGGGAAACCGATCCACTCTGTCGTACCCAATATCGTCGTATGGTTCTGCAAAACCACGCCGTTCTGGATAACCGTTACGGTTGGATGCGTACGATAAGAACCATCTTCCTTGAAAGTGGGGGCGGTATAAATGATATCGTATACGTTCCATTCGCCCGGTTTACGCATGGCGTTGGCCAAAGGAATGGATTGTTTGTAGATACTACCCGTCTGGCCGTTCACGTAAGTCGGGTTATTGTAGCAGTCTAACACTTGAACCTCATACATCCCTTGCAGGAAAATACCGCTGTTACCTCTCGACTGGCTCTCTCCAGTGATATTCGTCGGGACCTGCCACTCAATGTGCATCTGGAAATCGTTGAATTTCTGTTTGGTCTGGATATCACCTTTCTTCTTGTTTACGGTAAATACACCATCATGCACATCCCATTCGGCGGCACCGCCCTTTACGCTCTCCCAAGCGGAAAGATCCTTGCCGTCAAACAAAACGATAGCGTCGGAAGGAGCCGTGAAACCTCCACCTTTTAAATCTGTACCCGGAGTGACTACCGGCGGAACAGGTTCGTAAAACTCGGACATCTCATGCGTGATACCCGCATAACCTGTAGGCATCTTGAACTCTTTTTTCTTGTCTTGAGCGACAATAGTGACGCAACCCGCTAAAGCGAAAGCCGCAACTGTAAGCAATCTTTTGTTCATGGTCTAAAATGATTTATTAGTTAGTTAACATTTCTTGCTGCAAATATACCGTTTTTTGCCGAAACAGATAACGATTTGTCAGAAATCTTATTGATTATGATCAAATAATCTTTTCTCGGCCAACTGCTCAAACTTGGTGTTCGGACGACCGTAATTGCAATACGGATAAATACTTATACCGCCTCTCGGTGTGAATATACCAGTAACTTCGATATATTTCGGATCCATTAATTTTATCAAGTCCTTCATGATAATATTCACGCAATCCTCATGAAACGCCCCATGGTTGCGGAAGCTGAATAAGTAAAGCTTCAAGCTCTTGCTCTCTACCATTTTCACGTCGGGGATATAATCGATATGAATCGTAGCGAAATCCGGTTGTCCGGTAATCGGGCAGAGACTGGTGAATTCCGGGCAATTAAACCGTACCCAATAATCATTTCCTTGATGCTTGTTCGTAAATGCCTCCAATACCTCCGGAGCGTAATCCTGTTTATATACGGTAGAGCCACCTAATAAGTGCAACTCTCCTTCTTGTTTTCTCTCGTCCATTTCTTTAAATTTACTTTTGATTCTCTTCTTTCCTTTTCAGGTATTTCTCCAATCCGTCCTTGCGAAGTTTGCAAGCGGGGCAATGCCCACATCCCTCAGCCATAACACCGTTATAGCAAGTCAGCGTCTGCGTACGTACTAGATCAAAGACGCCCAGCTCGTCCGACAATTCCCAGACTTCGCTCTTATCCCGGTCCATAAGCGGGGTATGAATTACGAATTGCTCATCCATCGCCAGATTTAATGTTACGTTAAGAGAACGCACGAACGTATCCCGGCAATCCGGATAACCACTATAATCAGCCTCGGAGACACCCGTTACCAAATGATAAATCCCCTTACCACGGGCTAAGATAGCGGCGAAAGTAAGGAATACCATATTACGGCCGGGCACAAACGTATTCGGATAGCTATCCTCCGGCTTCTCTTGATCCATCTCTATGCTCGCATTCGTAAGCGAGCAATTGGGATCTAACTGGCTGATAAGCGATACGTCCAATAACTGAAAAGGTACGTCCGCATCCGCAGCGATCTTTCGAGCGACCTCTATTTCCAAGGAATGTTTCTGTCCGTATGTGAAGCATACGGCCTCTACACGTGAAAAATGCTTCTTCGCCCAGAAAAGGCAAGTCGTGGAATCTTGTCCACCCGAGAAGCATACCAAAGCGGCATCTTGTTGTTTCATATCTTTCTTGTTTTTAATACGTGGTTTAGCAAGCACACGGAAAAGACATCTTTTCAGCCACAAAGATACGCTTTTTTTTAATTCTTTCGAGCGGCGATAAGCAACATCATCGGACGGCGAAGTTCGTCTCGCATCCCGGGAACCGTATCCAGCATCGATTCGTCCGGTTGAGGCTCCACCAGATGGGTGATACAGAAACCCGCCTTGATCAATCCGTTCACGTAAGTCGTAAGTGTCTTATGATATTTGGTTACATCCTCTCCCAAAAAACGAGCATGCCGGATTCCCTCTTGAAAATAATGATCCACCGGCCAATGCGCAGGTTTCCCTTCCGAATCGTAAATCCAATCTTGATTGCCATAAGCAGTAAAAACGGGATGTTCCACAGAGAAGACAAAGACACCCTCTTGCGTTAAACATTTATATACCTCTGTACAAACCGTATCGAACGACTCGAGATAATGGAATGTCAAGGAGCTGATCACGATGTCAAAAGAATTTGGAGCAAAATCAAAATCCTCGATTGCTATTCTTTTATATTCGATCGACGGGGAGGGATTTATCTCCCGTGCCTTGTCCAACATTTTCCCGGAAAGGTCAATGCCTAAAGCGAAGGTCGCCCCTCGCTCTATGGCATATCGACAATGCCAGCCAAAACCACACCCTAAATCCAATACACGCTTTCCGTTAAAATCAGGCAACATCTTCTTTAGCTCATGCCATTCTCCTGCTCCTCTCAGCCCTTGTACAGAGCGAGACATCTGACTGTATTGACCGAAAAAGCGTTCATCATCATACTTATTTTCTTTCATATTATATATTGTAGGGATATCTTGGCCGAAGATATGACTATGCCTAAATTTACTTCACAGATTTTACTGTTATTTTCTAAGGTACTTC
>ERZ507073.263-NODE-263-length-53582-cov-7.353709_pt1 | contig 53582 bp, 64 predicted proteins | sample MGYA00512290_ERZ507073 | MGnify/ENA metagenome assembly ERZ507073 | reverse complement strand
AATAACTTTTAATGTCGGCCTTTTCATAGAAGACGATTTCTCGTAGCGACTAAAGACACAAATATAGGCTATCGGTTCTCTTCCTGGGCGTCTCTCTCTTAATGAATTAAATAGTAACCTCAACTATTGCAGTTTTTTTTATCCTGTGATAGAATAGTAAAGATTAGGTCATAATTTATGACTATGGGAAGGATGTGCCCGAGACTTCTGAAAAGAGCATTGGAGGAAACAGTGCTTTTTTCAGTGGTTTCGGAAACCTTCCCTCATTAGATAAATATATTTTTTCAGGAGGTTTAAGTAATGGTAAAACAGTTTTCTATGGAACTGGCAGGAAGAACACTGACAGTTGAAATCGGAAAAGTGGCAGCGCAGGCCAATGGTGCCGCACTTATGCGCTATGGTGATACAGTGGTTTTATCCACAGCAACAGCTTCAGAGAAGCCAAGAGAAGGAATTGATTTCTTCCCTCTTAGTGTTGAATTTGAGGAGAAGATGTACGCAGTAGGTAAGATTCCTGGAGGATTTAATAAGAGAGAGGGTAAGGCATCTGAACATGCAGTTCTTACATCCCGTGTTATTGACCGTCCAATGCGTCCATTATTCCCTAAAGATTACAGAAATGATGTAACTCTGAATAACTTAGTTATGGCAGTAGACCCTGATTGTTCTCCAGAAGTAACAGCAATGCTTGGCGCTTCTGTTGCAACATCTATTTCTGATATTCCATTTGATGGTCCTATCGCCGGAACAAGAATCGGTCTTATTGATGGAGAATTTATCGTAAACCCTACAGCAGACCAGCAGTTAGTTTCTGATCTTGCACTTACAGTTGCTTCTACAGCAGAGAAAGTAATCATGATTGAAGCTGGTGCGAATGAAGTTCCAGAAGATAAGATGATTGAAGCTATCTTCAAGGCACATGAAGTAAATAAGGAAGTAATTAAGTTTATCGATCGTATCGTAGAAGAATGCGGAAAAGAGAAACATGAATACGAACATGTAGACACTCCAGAAGATTTATGGAATGATATGGTAGATTTCATCACTCCAGAAGCTATGGAAGAGGCAGTATTTACAGATGTAAAGCAGGTTCGTGAGGAGAATATCCGTCAGATTAAAGAGAAGTTAGAAGAACGTTACGCAGAAGAACACGAAGACTGGCTTCCATTAATTGATGATGCAGTATACAAGTTCCAGAAAAAGACGGTTCGTAAGATGATCTTAAAAGACCATAAGCGTCCAGATGGCCGTGCTATTAACGAGATTCGTCCATTAGCTGCAGAGATTGATCTTTTACCTAGAGTACATGGTTCAGGTATGTTTACTCGTGGACAGACTCAGATCATGACAATTACAACTTTAGCTCCATTATCTGAAGCACAGAAGATTGATGGCCTTGATGCAAATGTAACTTCTAAGAGATATATGCATCACTACAATTTCCCAAGCTACTCCGTAGGTGAGACAAAGCCTAGCCGTGGCCCGGGACGTCGTGAGATCGGTCATGGGGCATTAGCAGAGAGAGCTTTAGTTCCAGTACTTCCAAGTGAGGACGAGTTCCCATATGCAATTCGTACTGTTTCTGAAACATTAGAATCTAACGGTTCTACTTCTCAGGCAAGTATCTGTGCATCTACTTTATCTTTAATGGCAGCAGGTGTACCTATTAAGAAACCAGTTGCAGGTATTTCTACAGGTCTTGTAACAGGAGACAGCGATGATGATTACATCGTATTAACAGATATTCAGGGCCTTGAGGATTTCTTCGGAGACATGGACTTTAAGGTTGCCGGTACACATGATGGTATTACAGCAATTCAGATGGATATCAAGATTCACGGTTTAACACCAGATATTATCCGTGAGGCAATTTCTCGTACAAAAGAAGCTCGTGAACATATCCTTACTGATGTTATGGAACCAGTAATCTCTACACCGAGAGACCACGTTGGAGAATATGCTCCAAAGATTATGCAGATGCATGTAGATCCAGATAAGATCAGCGAGATTATCGGAAAACAGGGAAAGACAATCAACGCAATCATTGATGAGACAGGCGTTAAGATTGATATTAATGATGAGGGAAGAGTAGATATCTGTGGTGTAGATCAGGTAATGATCGACAGAGCAATGGAAATCATTCGTCTTATCGTAGAACCTGTAGAAGCAGGCAAGATTTATGAGGGAGAAGTTGTTCGTATTATGAACTTCGGTGCATTTGTACAGTTAGCTCCAAATAAGGATGGCCTGATTCACATTTCTAAACTTTCTAAAGAAAGAATAGAGAAAGTAGAAGATGTTGTTAATATCGGTGATAAAGTAAAAGTAAAAGTTCTTGAAATTGATAAGATGGGAAGAATTAATCTGGCACTTCGCGAGATTATCAAATAAATTATTTTTACGAGGGGGCAGTGAGGTTGGAGTTCCTTTTAGAACAAATCAGCCAGATTACGCATGGTGTTGTACTGAATAGGATAAAGCCAAAGATATTAAGTGAGGGAGCAGAGTATCCCATTCTTACGATTAGTCAGTTAATTGACGAGGAAAATGGAGTGTGGGATTATGAAGTTCCTACGGCTTTGGTTGATAAAAAAAAGGTGAAGAATTTAAATCTGGCAAAAGAGCATAGCATCGTAATCGGACTGACCTCCTTCCATCGTGCTGCCGTACTGGAGAAACAGCATGAGGGCAAGATTATCCCATCCAATTTTGTTTCGATAGAATTTCAGAATGGGATAATGGATCCCTATTACTTTGCATGGTATTTTAATGAACATCCAGAGATAAAAAGGCAACGGATGATTGCCATTCAGGGAAACTCTTCAGTTAAGGTATTATCTGTACACATGATTCGTCAATTGATGATTGAGTGTCCGAATTTATCAACGCAGATGTCAATTGGTAAGCTGTACTATTATCAGAAGCGGAAAAAAGTACTTCTTATGGAAAAGATGCGTTTAGAAGAGGCAGTTCTGACAGAAGAAATGATGCACCATTTAGAAAAATTATAAAAGGGGAAACGGATGGACGAAAAACAGTTACAATATGAATTTTTGTCAATTTTAAGTGAGAGTCATCCGGGTCTGACATTTGAGGAATACAGAGATAGTTGTGTGTTCCTCTTATTTTATCAGTATCTTTGTTTAAAACATGGTGACTCACTAGAAGAGGCTTATAAGCCGGGTGAATTAGTGAAGATGGCAATACGTGGAAAGCTTCAGGTAGCTTCCTTTTTAAAATTTATGGAATCCGCTTCCTCTTTTTTGCATCTTTTGAATAAAGATTTTCAGCTTACAGAATTTTCATTTTATAAAAGCCTTGAAAGAGTACATTCTTTAGAAAAACAAAAAAGTTATGCAAGATTTTTTCGTAAATTTCTAAAAAAAATTGATGGCTGGGATTGTAAAGAAGAATTACTCAGGCAGTATCCAAAACTATTTGTTTTGCTGATCGCAGAATTTGCAAAGTTAAAAAAAGATACCTATATATCGGAAGAACTAAGCGAACTATATCATAAGTTTTTTTGCAGGCGATTTCATAAGAAAAAAGGAAAATGTAAAGTTTTATTTCCAGAATTTCAGTATGGTATTTTGGCATCTTCCATTATAAGTACAGAAAAAAATATAGAGATTTATGGCTATACAAAGGAACAGGAATATATTGATATTTTTACGATTGTATGTTATATGAGAGGAATTCCATTAGATTCCCTACATCTTTTCATGAAAAAGGACTGGAGAGCAATCAGAGATCTGCCAGATGGAGCAGATAATATCCTTATTTTTATGCCGGAAGGTGTAGAAGCAGGAGAATATATAGCTTCACCAAAACTTTCTCTTGGAAAAGAACAGTTTTATGCTGGAACGAAGGGGGAATTTCCATTTTTACTGACAGCAATTTCCTGTTTAAAAGAGAATGGATTTTTGGCGGCAGTTTTTCCTGGTGCGATGCTTTACCGGGAAGGAAGAGAAGCGCAGATTCGTAAGTATCTTGTGGAAGAATTGAATTGTCTTGATACAATAATGCTGCTTCCGGATTCCATATTTCACTCTATAGGGCAGGCCGAGGCAATTTTATTTTTCCAGATGAATCGAGAACGAAAAGATATCTTGTTTTTTGACTGCTCGGAGATAGAAAGTCTTGATAAGGAACAGATAGATACTATAGATCAGCTTTGGAGTGAGAGAAAGACAATTCCTGGATTGTGTGCCTGTGTGGAGAGGGATGAGATAGAAAAAAATGAATATAATCTTAATCTTCCCCGTTACATTACAAAAGTTGTGAAGGAAACAGCAATTGATATGGAAAAAGGTAAGGCACGAATCAGGGAAATTGAGCAGGAATTGCAGGAAATTGAAAACCGCATCGCAATTTATCGTAGAGAGTTAGGATTGTAAATCGGAAAGCAGACAGGGAGGAGCACCATGCGAAAAAAGAAGAGGATACCTGTTAGTATCATGCTGTTAGTATTCTTATTTCTTCTGACAGGATGCACATTAGGGGGCACTAAGCAAGAGGCAGAGACAAAGGTAGATTATTATATCGGCGTGGTAGATGATAATGCACCATATTATTACGAAGAAGATGGACTGCCAAAAGGATACTATGCAGATTTTGTTGCAGCAATGGCAAAAGAAGAACCATTTACTTATAAATTTGTTCCTGTAGATGCATCTTCTTATAATGAAAATCTTTCTAAGAAGTCTATAGATGGCTTTATCGGAGCGACAAATGCATCCTCAGGTAAGAATATTTTGGCAAGTAAGTCATTCTACACATCTAATATTTGTGTTTTAGCGCCAAAAAGTTCTAACATTTCGACTTTAAAACAAATAAAAGATAACAGTATTGCAGCACCTGCCGATACAGAAGAGGAAGTATTTGCGAAATATCTTGCAAATCGTTATAAGGGGCGGGCAGTTCCATTTTTGTCTGTAAAAGAAGCACTTTCAGATATTGAGGCTGGTAATACACAGATACTCGTTGCAGATAAGGAATATTATAAGCAGCACAAAGAAACATTTAAAAGTTGGAAGGTTCTTAAAACAAGCCATCGTTTTCAAAATGAACATCGGCTTTTTATGCAAAAAGATGGAAAGCTGCAGGAGATTTATTCTAAAGGAATAAAAGCTTTAGAGACAAACGGAAGTCTAGAGCATTTTTCAAACACGCTCTAAAGAATATTTTCACACAGGATTAAAAATAGATAAAACACCCAGGAATTATTAAAAAAGGATATAATTCTTAGGTGTTTTTTCTTTCAAAATGAGCATGCTAAAGGGAAAGCTGCTTTCGGAAAAATCGTTTTATAAGATTAGAGCGTGTTTGAAACATGCTACAGGTGTAAAAGATTTCGGAAGCACATGAAAATATAGAGGAGGATGCTCATGAATACGCAATTAGAAAGTTTACTAGAACTTGGAGAAGTATTACTGGAGAATAACGGGACGGGGCAACATATTTTATTTTTATCTGTTATCGGTGAGATAGAAGGGCATCATTTATCATCAGACAGAATAAAGACAACAAAATATGAACATTTATTACCGCTTCTTACCCAAGTACAGGATAATCAGGAGATAGATGGATTATTTCTCCTGATTAATACGGTGGGAGGCGATTGTTCCTGTGGCCTTGCGGCAGCAGAAATGATTGCATCTATCAAAAAACCGACGGTTTCTCTTGTGATTGGAGATAGTCATTCTATTGGAGTACCTCTTTCAGTAGCGGCAGATCGAACATTTATTGCACCGACGGCAACGATGATTCTGCATCCAGTACGACTGAATGGTACGATTATTGGTGCGCCGCAGACATTTGAATACTTTCGGCTGATACAGGATAGGATTGTTACATTTGTAGAAGCACATACAGGAGTTGCGAAAAGCAGGCTGGAAAGAATGATGATACGTCAGGGGATGATGGTAAAAGATTTAGGAACAATTCTTGTAGGAAAAATGGCGGTGGAAGAAGGAATTATTGATGAAGTTGGTGGTGTTTCTGAAGCGCTTTTCTGGCTGCATCAGGAGATTGAAAGAAGCAGGAAGAAAAGACAGGAGAAAAAATGATAGAAAAAATGTGTTATTTATTTTAAGAACGCATCTTTTTTTCTGACGGTATTTGTGATATGATGATAAAGATATCAAACTTAGAAAATAAAGGTGTTATGTATGGCAAGTAATAAAACAAACGAGAATAAGACAAAACGAAAAACAACAAAGAAAGTCACAACAAAGAATAATGTGACCAGAAAAACTACAGCGAAAAATCATACTTCGGGAACCAGAAAAAACGCATCCCAAAAGGCAGAAGGAATTCCGATGAGCAGTGAGATTACGTTGGTTGTTGCTTTTGGTCTGGTCGTTCTTATGATGTTTAGTAATTTTGGACATTGTGGATTGATCGGAAAGTGGCTGGCCAGCTTCTTTTTTGGTATTTTTGGCTGTGCCCAGTTTGTTATGCCAGTATTTTTCTTCCTTGGTATAACAATTTTGGTTGCCAATGATTACAGTACGTTGGCAATGAAGAAGTGTGGTGCAGGATTTGTCATTTTGATGGAAGTATCGGCCGTATCGCAGTTATTATATAAAGATACGACAGTGACAGTGCATGATTTATTTTCTGTGGCGATTAATAATCATGCAACAGGAGGAATTATCGGGGGCGGAGTTGCGTTTTTATTAAGAGAGGGATTTGGAACAGCAGGAGCGATGGTTGTTCTTATCTGTGTATTTTTGCTCGCATGTATTTTGCTGACACAAAGATCTTTTGTTTCTTTCTTTAAAAAGATGGTTAAGAATGTGCGGGCTTCAAAAGAAGAGTGGGAAAAGTCTGCCGAGAAACGGCGTTTAGAAAGAGAAGCGGCAGCAGCAGAAGACAGATTGATCAATTTAGAAGAGGAAGAGGAATCTTCAGATAAGGCGACTTCATTTTTGAAGATGAAGAGTGGCTATAAGAAGACTTCGGATAAGAAAAGAGCAAAACAGTGCGAAGAAAAGGTGAAAGAGCTAGAAGAAAAGAAGGAGAAAAAGAACCCGAAAAAGCAGTCATCTACGTCAGCAGAACAAGAGAAAACAATAAAAAATATAAAGGTGAATGTCCCGGTGTTTACTTCCTCTGATGAGGTGAAAAGAAAGGATTGTGTAAGGGAACTTCATCCGCAGATTTATCCATTCACAGAAGAGGATGGGAAGACAGAACCATTTAAAGGTAAGTTAGATTTCAGTGCGTTTACATTCCCAGAGGAAAATACCTCATTAATTTCAGAACAGGCACAAGAGAGTACTTTAGAAGTGCAAGAAGAAAGCTATGCCCCACCATATAAAGAAAAGGGAGCATTCCATACTTCACTGCCAGAAGAAATCCGAATCAATGAAGATTTGGGTAGTTTGATAGAAGAAGTTTCTGAAAGTATTGTATCTGAGGCAGAAGCCATTTCGGAAGAAAATGTTTATCCGGATGCGGCTGATCAGGCGATTGAACAGAAAGAAGTCCCTGAGATAGAAGCAGTAAAGGATATGAAGGAAAAACAGGAAGAAAATGAGGAGAGCAGAATCTGGAAAAATGGGGCTGAGATAAAGCAAAGAGATACAGAAGCAAAAGATAATGCTTCGGAAGTTAACGATAGGGATATTGCCATTCAAGAAAAGCAAATGGCAAGGCAAGATACCATTAAGAAAGAAACAGCTCAGAAAGTATCATCTGTAGAAAGCAAAGAAGTAGTTCCAGATAGAAAGAAAGCAGAAGGAAAAGATTACCTGTTTCCTCCCGCAAGTCTTCTTATAAAAGAAGAACAGGGACACTCCTCTGGCCAGCAGCAGTATTTACAGGAAACAGCGCAGAAACTGTATGAGACATTAAAAAGTTTTGGAGTGAATGTGACAATTACAGATATAAGCTGTGGCCCTTCTGTTACGAGATATGAGATGTTCCCGGAACAGGGAACAAAGGTAAGTAAGATTCTTTCTCTGACAGACGATATTAAGCTGAATCTTGCAGCATCTGATATCCGAATCGAGGCACCGATTCCGGGAAAGGCAGCAATTGGAATTGAGATTCCGAATAAACATAATCAGACCGTACATTTTAGGGATTTGATAGAAAGTCAGACATTTAAAACATTTAAATCCAAATTGGCTTTTGCAGTTGGAAAAGATATTGGAGGAAAGACCGTAGTAACAGATCTTGCCAAGATGCCACATTTATTAATTGCAGGAGCGACAGGATCTGGTAAGTCAGTGTGTATCAATACTTTGATTATGAGCATTTTATATAAGGCAGCACCGGAAGAAGTCAAGCTTATCATGATTGATCCTAAGATGGTAGAATTAAGTATTTACAATGGAATTCCACATCTGCTTATTCCAGTTGTTACTGATCCGAAAAAGGCATCAGGAGCATTAAACTGGGCTGTAGCAGAAATGACAAATCGTTATAAGAAGTTTACAGAAACTGGTGTTCGTAATATTGAAGGTTACAATAAAAAGGTAAGGGAACTTCAGAAATCTGGAGAGATTGATCCAGAAACTATAAAAAAAATGCCACAGATTGTCATTATTATCGATGAGCTTGCAGATCTTATGATGGTGGCTCCTGGAGAAGTAGAAGATGCTATTGTAAGATTATCACAGCTTGCAAGAGCAGCAGGAATTCATCTGGTTATTGCAACACAACGGCCATCGGTTAATGTTATCACGGGGCTTATTAAGGCAAATGTACCATCAAGAATTGCATTCTCTGTTTCTTCTGGTGTAGATAGCCGTACAATTATTGATATGAATGGAGCCGAAAAGCTTCTTGGTAAGGGAGATATGCTCTTTTATCCGGCAGGATACTCTAAACCGGTGCGTGTGCAGGGGGCTTTTATTTCCGATAATGAGATTAGCGATGTGGTTACATTTTTAAAAGAAAATGAAGATGTGGCAGTATACGATACAGAAGTAACTGAAAAAATTGAAAATAAATTAAAGAGCAGTGCGGTTTCTCAGGAAAGAGATGAATATTTTGAAGCAGCAGCCCGCTTTGTTATTGAAAAAGACAAGGCTTCCATTGGAATGCTGCAGCGAATGTTTAAGATTGGATTTAATCGAGCAGCAAGAATAGTGGATCAGCTTTCGGATGCAGGAATCGTGGGTCCGGAAGAAGGAACAAAGCCGCGGAAAGTATTAATGTCTTCAGAACAGTTAGAATCCTATTTTGAGGAATATTTATAAAAATTGCAAAGAATTTGTAAAGAACTGGCGGCAGGACTTTACGAAATGAAAAATTTGTTGTATTATTAAATATCTTGTGGCTATTTAAAGTGAAGATAAATATCGTTAATGTGTTTACTTTTTGATTTTAAATAGGTACAATATCTATGTATAAATACATAATAAATGAAGAAAAGAGGAGATACTATGTCTTTAAGAATTGATGGAAAAAAGATATCTTCCGATATTAAAGAGGAATTAAAAGAACAGGTAAAGCTGTTAAAAGAAGAAGGCATTTCTGTATGTTTAGCTGTAATTCAGGTAGGAAGTGATCCTGCATCAAGCGTATATGTGAATAATAAAAAGAAAGCATGTGCGTATATTGGAATTGAGTCACAGGCTTATGAGCTTCCAGAAGAGACAACACAGGAAGAACTGCTTAGTTTAATTAGCCGTCTGAATAAGGATGATCATGTGAATGGTATTCTTGTACAGCTTCCAGTGCCTGCACATATGGACGAGAAAGAGATTATTCAGGCAATCTCTCCAGCAAAGGATGTTGATGGATTCCATCCACAGAGTGTAGGTGCTTTATCTACAGGAGAGCCAGGCTTTGTATCTTGTACTCCAGCAGGAATTATCCAGTTATTAAAACGTTCCGGCATCTCTATTGATGGAAAAGACTGCGTTGTTGTTGGGCGCAGCAATATCGTTGGTAAACCGATGTCCATGCTTCTTTTAAGAGAGAATGGAACGGTAACAATCTGCCATTCTCATACAAAAAATTTAAAAGAAGTATGCCAGAGAGCAGATATTTTAGTAGCTGCGATTGGAAAGCCAAAATTCTTTGATGACAGCTATGTAAAAGATGGGGCTGTCGTAATTGATGTAGGAATCCACAGAAATGAAGAGAATAAACTTTGTGGTGATGTTGATTATGATAAGGTAGTAGATAAAGTTTCTGCGATTACTCCTGTTCCAGGAGGAGTAGGCCCGATGACAATCGCCATGTTAATGAATAACTGCGTAGAAGCAGCGTTAAGGATGAATAACCGATGAAAAATGTATTATTTGTATCACTAGGATGCGACAAGAACCTCGTAGATAGTGAAAAGATGCTTGGACTTTTAAATGAAGCGGGATACCGTGTGGCACAGGAAGAGTCCGAGGCAGATGCGATTGTAGTAAATACTTGCTGTTTTATTCATGATGCGAAAGAAGAGAGTGTAGAAACGATTCTCGAGATGGCAGAATGGAAGAAAAAGGGCAGACTCAAGGCACTTATTGTAACAGGATGTATGGCACAGCGGTATCAGGATGAGATTCAGCAGGAGATTCCAGAAGTGGATGCAGTAATTGGAACAACGGGATATACAGAGATTGTTCCGATTCTTGATGAGATTCTTGCTGAGGCAGAGGCATCACAGAAAGAAGCTGCAGTAGAAGAACCCAAGGAGAAGTCCTTTGTAAACTGTTGTCCTTCTATTGATTTGCTTCCTGCTTCCTTAGCAGATAAACGTGTAGTAACAACTGGTGGATATACTGCTTATTTAAAAATTGCAGAAGGATGTAATAAGCGCTGTACATACTGTATCATTCCATATATTCGGGGACATTATCGTAGTTTCCCAATGGAAGATCTGTTAGAGGAAGCAAGAAAGCTTGCTGAGGGCGGGGTAAAGGAATTAATTCTTATTGCCCAGGAAACAACGGTTTATGGTATGGACTGTTATGGAAGAAAGGCACTGCCAGAACTTTTAACAAAACTTTGTGAAATCGAAGGAATTGAATGGATTCGTATTTTGTACTGTTATCCGGAAGAAATTACGGATGAATTGATTGCTGTAATGAAGAAAGAGAAGAAGATTTGTCATTATCTTGATATTCCAATTCAGCATAGTGAGGATACGATATTAAAGCGTATGGGCCGCCGCACCAATAGAGCAGAATTAGTTTCTCTTGTAGAGAAGTTAAGGAAAGAAATACCGGACATTGTTCTTCGTACAACTTTAATTACTGGTTTTCCTGGTGAGACCGAAGAAGAATTCAAAAATATGGTGGACTTTGTAGACAGTATGGAATTTGACCGACTTGGTGTATTCCCATACTCAGCAGAAGAAGGAACAAAAGCTGCAGAGATGGACGGTCAGATTACAGAAGAAGTAAAGGAAAGCCGCCGGGATGAGATTATGGCATTACAGCAGGAGATTTCTGCTGATAAAGCTGCAAGTCGAATTGATGATGAAATGTCCGTTTTAATAGAGGGTTACTTATATGAAGACGATATCTATATTGGAAGAACTTATATGGATGCGCCGAAGGTAGACGGAAATGTATTTGTCCGGGCGGAGGAAGAATTGATTTCCGGTGATATCGTTCCTGTTCGCATTACGGGAGCAAATGAATATGATTTGATGGGAGATGTTATTTATGCCGATGAATTTACCGAATAAGCTTACAATTGTAAGAATCATTATGATTCCATTTTTTGTATTTTTCCTGTTAACAGATTTCGTTGCAGGTTCTAAATGGATCGCTACAGTACTGTTCTGTGCAGCTAGTATTACAGACTTTTTAGATGGACATATTGCAAGAAAGTATAATCTTGTAACAAATTTCGGAAAGTTTATGGATCCACTTGCAGATAAAATGCTTGTTTCTTCTGCGTTTATCTGTCTTGTAGCACAGAATAAGATCGCTGCATGGATTGTTATTGTTATTATTGCAAGAGAGTTTGTTATTAGTGGATTCCGTTTAGTAGCCAGCGATAGCGGTGTTGTTATTGCAGCAAGTTATTGGGGCAAGTTCAAAACAAATTTCCAGATGTTTGCAATTATTTTACTGATGCTTAATCTCGGAGAAAACTTCCCTGCATATGCTGGAGGAATACATATCGCTGAGCAGATTCTTATATATATTGCATTAATTCTTACGATTGTTTCTTTAGTAGATTATCTTGCAAAGAACATTGATGTGTTAAAAGAGGGAGGCAATGAAAAATAATGAGTTCCGATCGGATTATGGCAGAAGAACCAATTGAAAAGAAAATTACACGGATTTTGATTCACAGGAAGATGACAGTAACTGCTGCCGAATCCTGCACAGGCGGTCTTGTAGCAGGCACGCTTGTAAATGCCGACGGAATTTCAGAAGTTTTTAAGGAAAGTTATGTTACTTACTCTAATGAAGCTAAGCATAAGCTGCTTGGTGTAAAAAAGGAGACTCTTGAGAAATATGGTGCTGTCTCAAGACAGACAGCGGCAGAGATGGCTGAAGGTGCAGTAAGAGCAGCGGGAGCGGATGCCTCTGTTGTTACAACAGGAGTTGCAGGTCCAGGAGGGGGAACAGAAGAAAAACCGGTAGGGCTGGTTTATATTGGATGTTGTGTAAAGGGACGTACGATAGTGAAGCGCTGTTTTTACGGCGGGAATCGTCAGGGGGTTCGTCACAGCGCAGTAAAAGAAGCGTTGGAGATTCTATATTGCCAGCTTCTCGCAGATAAGTATTAGAGTATTTTTTTATACATTTTAAAGTATGTTTAAAAAATCAAAAGAGAGAAAACGTATAAGATGTATTTTACTGTCAGATAAGGATACATTTTGTACGTTTTTTTGTTTATGGACTTGATTTTTTGCGCTATATGATATAGTCTATATAACACAGAAGATATCTTAAAAGAATGGGATGATAAATATGAGAATAAAACTTGATTTTAACAGCCCGGAGGCAATCTACATACAGCTTCGCAATCAGATTGTCATGCAGATCGCGCAGGAACAGCTCCATGAGGGGGATTCCCTTCCTTCTGTGCGTGGCTTAGCAGGAGAACTTGGTGTGAATATGCATACGGTGAATAAGGCATACGCCATGCTGCGCCAAGAAGGCTATCTGAAGCTTGATCGAAGAAAGGGAGCAGTCATTTCTGTACAGATTAGTGACAAATCAGAAGAGATGATGAAGGTGAATGGATACATGCAGATGATTGTAGCACAGGCAATCTGCAAAGAGATTACAAAAGATGAGATGAAACAGTTAGTAGAGGAAATGTATGACACATTTCTTATGATAGAAGAGGAAGAATAGAAAGCGAGGATAGGAATGAGAACAGAATATAATAACTATGCTTCCCAGGCATTGGAGAAAGCAGCGCAAGATGCAGCTTCATGCCACCAGAAATATATAGGAACCGAACATCTTATTCTGGGACTTTTAGCACAGCCAGATTCTCTTTCTGGACGAGTACTTTATGAGAATGGTCTTAACTATGAGAATTTTTTAGAGGCAGTATTGGGAGAATCAGCAGCATTAGGAGATAATGCGAATCAGACGTTTCTCGGATACAGTCCTAAAGCAGAACATGTTCTTTTGACAAGCGAAGAAGAAGCAATTCGCATGCATGCACAGCAGATAGGGACAGAACATATTTTACTTGCGATCATCAAAGAAAAAGATTGTATTGCGCTTCGTTTGATGAAAGGCATGAATATTAATCTAAAGAAAATTTATGTAGATGTTTTAGTTGCGACAGGGGTAGATTCAACGAGAGCACAGAAAGAATTCCAGTCACTTACTGCACCAAAGAAGGCGAAAAAAAAGAATTCTATGGTCGCAGCATATTGTGTGGATCTGACAGAGAGGGTAAAAGAAGGGAAGTTAGATCCGATTGTTGGAAGAAGCCAGGAAATTGAGCGAATGATTCAGATTTTAAGCCGCCGTACAAAGAATAGTCCCTGTCTTGTCGGTGAGCCGGGAGTCGGAAAAACAGCAATCGTAGAGGGGCTTGCACAGTGGATCGTGCGTGGAGAAGTGCCAGAAATGCTTTGGGACAAAAAGGTAATGACATTAGATCTTCCAGGAATGATTGCAGGTTCTAAATACAGAGGAGAATTTGAGGAGAGAATTAAAAAACTCCTTCAAGAAGTGATTTCCAGAGGGGATATTCTTTTATTTGTTGACGAGATTCACACGATGATTGGAGCAGGAGGAGCAGAAGGCGCGATTGATGCTTCTAATATTATGAAGCCATTTCTTGCCAGAGGAGAGATTCAGTTAATCGGTGTGACAACTCGTGAGGAATATCGAAAATATATTGAAAAAGATGCCGCTTTTGAAAGACGTTTTCAGCCAGTTGCCGTAGAAGAGCCAACGAAGGAAGAGGCAGTTGCAATTCTTAATGGCTTAAAGGAAAAGTACGAACAGCATCATCATGTTCATTATACTGCCGGAGCAATTCAGGCAGCCGTAGAATTATCAGAACGATATATCAGTGACCGTTTTCTTCCAGATAAAGCGATTGATGTTATGGATGAGGCTGCTTCTAAAAAGAGAGTCGGCTTATACACAATGTCTGATGAAATGCGGGCATTAGAAGAACAGTTTGATAAATATGGAAAGCGAAAAGAAGAGGCACTTGCGGAGGGCAATCTGCGCAAGGCCAAAATGAATAATACAAAGCAGAAAACAGTACTGGAAAAACTCGAAGAACAAAGAAAAGTCTGGGAGCAGAAAAAAGCAGTCAGCCGTGTTAATGTTACAGAGAATGATGTAGCAGAGGTTGTTTCTTCCTGGACAAAGATTCCGGTAACTCGTATCAGCCAGAGCGAATCACAGCGTCTGCTTGGTCTTGAGGATACGTTAAAGAAAAGAGTAATCGGGCAGGATGAGGCAGTAAAGATGGTTGCAAAAGCAATCAAACGTGGCCGTGTTGGGTTAAAAGATCCGAAAAGGCCAATTGGTTCTTTTATGTTCTTAGGACCAACTGGTGTAGGAAAGACCGAACTTTCCAAAGCACTTGCTGAGGCATTATTTGGCGATGAAAATGCGATGATCCGTGTTGATATGTCCGAGTATATGGAAAAACATAGCGTATCCAAACTCATTGGTTCTCCTCCAGGATATGTGGGATATGAAGAAGGTGGACAGCTTTCCGAGCAGGTACGCCGCCATCCATATAGCGTTATTTTATTTGACGAGATTGAAAAAGCACATGGCGATGTATTTAACATTTTACTTCAGGTACTTGATGATGGACAGATTACCGATTCGAATGGAAGAAAGGCAGACTTCAAAAATACTGTTATCATTATGACTTCCAATGCCGGAGCACAGCGAATCATGGCACCGAAGAATCTTGGTTTTATTACAGAAAGAAGTGCAAAGGAAGATCATGAGCGTATGAAGTCCCATGTAATGGAAGAAGTGAAGCAGATCTTTAAACCAGAATTTATCAACCGTGTGGATGGTATCATGGTATTCCATACATTAGAAAAACCAGAACAGAGGAAGATTGTAGAATTGCTGTTAAAAGAACTTTCTGACAGACTTTCAAAAAATCCAGGCTTCACTTTGGAATTCTCTGATAAAGTAGCAGACTATGTCCTTGAAAAAGGATATGATCCACAGTATGGAGCAAGACCGCTTCGTCGTGCTATCCAGAATGAATTGGAAGATTTTCTGGCAGATGAATACCTCGAAGGCCACATTAAAAACAATGACAGAATTCTTCTCGATATTAACGATGGAAAGCCAGTTGTTAAGAAAGCAGAAAAGAAGAAAAAGTAGAAAAATACAACAAACACACTCTAGATAATCTGCAATAGAAATTTTGTAAAATAATTTTTAATAATTATGTGTTTTTTGTAAATGTCATATATTGCAGGCTGAAATCCACATAAACAGTAGTTATTAGTGGATTTATAAAACCTGCAATATATGAAAAAGGGGCAAAAAGGGGCAAACGTAGTTTTAAAGGATTCTTATGCTTTGCACCTGCATCTCATCTCTTTTCCGCATTTTTTTCGTAACATGAAGATATATCTTTCTTGTAATCTGAGAATCTTCATGTCCAAGGCGGCGGGAGATTGTTTCAATATCTACTCCCTGCTCTGCCAAAAGAGAGGTATGAGTGTGCCTGAGAGTGTGAGGCGTGATTTTCCGCCCTAATGTTTTTTGACTTACCGTACTTAACTGGTAGTGGTAACTTTCATAGACAAGGGGCTTGCCTTTTCGCTGAAAAATCAAATCGCTTCCGTAAATCAGTTTATTCGCGAGAGCTTCTTTCTTTAGTTCTCTTGCAAAATCTAGTAGCTCATCCTGAATATACACACGTCTTTTTGAGGAAGGCGTTTTTGGAGTATCAGTAAGTTTATTTATGTAATCATAGTTACTGATTATGTGGATATGCCGATTCTTCAAGTCTATATCTGCAGCTGTAAGAGAAAATGCTTCCCCAATACGAAGACCAGTAAGGACAAGAAAGCGGGTAAGTGTTATCCAAGGTTCCTTTTTCATCCCTTTGATAAGTTTTGTGACTTCATCAGATTCTAAATACTTTTCTTCAATATCTTCCTCAGTTTCAGTAGAGGTGGCTACCTTTTCTAATTTATCCAGATAGGACTTATCGCTTATATAGTCGTTTTTAAATCCCCAAGTAATCATTCTTTTAAACACGGAGATTCTCCCGTTAGCAAGAGAAAGGTCTTCGTCTAAAGAGGTGATGTGTTCCCGGACATAACGAGCAGTAAGATTATTTGCTATACAATTTTCTCCAAGCATTTCTACAACTTTTCGACTATTACGTTTTTCTGAACCGTAAGAACTTTCTTTCCAGGTTCTTCTTTTGTCGTTTAGCCATTTTTCTCTGAGTTCGGAAAGTGTGATATTGGAAATGGTTCGCGCATCAAGAAGATTATCTATTTTAACGAGAAGTGCCCTCTGTGCCGTTTTTCTGGCCTGAGCGGTATTCTTTTCGGTAGTAATAGAAACTTTCTTCTCCTTCCCCGTCACTGGGTCTGTGTAGCGTTCTACGTGTTTATATTTCCCGTTTTTGGTTTTCTCGGTCCACATATAATCATCCTTTCGTAAAAATGGGTATAAAAAATACACCCTGTTAAAATTACGGATGCTGTGGTATAATCTAGTTGTTCAAGTTAGGTTATACAGTCAGCATCCATGTTGACAAGTAATCTATGAAAAAGCCCGGTGTTGGTAGCACTGGGTTTTTCTTATTTATTCAATCCCATAATTCATATCCACAACTCCCAGCGGTTCAAAAAATATCATGTAATTATCTATTACAGTACATTTTCCATATTTTAAAAGGTAGGCATCCAGTGCATCTTTTAAAAATGCTTCTGTAACATCCAGATGCTCTGCCATTTCGTGTAGATTCCTACAGCCATATTGGTAAGCGGATAATATACCAGATAAACCAATTTGTTTATTGTAAGCCCACATCCGGGCTTTTCGTTCTTGTTTTACATTCTCTATCTCTGTCTGGTCTAAGATGTTTCCGGCACTGGTATAATGATGTCCAAGTTCTTCTGCGAGAACACAGGCTTTTTCGATGGCTGTGTCAATATTTTCTCCAATAGCAACGACTCCATCACAATATAATCCCTTGATATTATTACTTTCAAATGGATAATCAACAACATCTATACCGTCCTTGCAGGCTTCATCTTGTAACTTTTCATATGTATTCATAGTACACCTCCCACTCTAGCATATTGCATTAATTACCTTACTTACGTTTGTTTTTAACAAATTCAGCAAATTGACGGATTTCTTCCAGCTCGTCAGGAGTGTATTCGGGAGCATCAAAATGTGCGGCCAAAGTATTTGGCTTAGAATCATCTACGAAATATTCTACATTTACCCCTAAAGTATCGGCTATTCTTAGAAGAACTTCTATATCAGCCTTCTTACTATCCCTTTTAATAATGGAATATATTGTTTGTGGGGAAACCCCAACTTTTTTTGCCAATTCACTTGGATTGGTATTGTTTGCTTTTATTAATTCGGCAAGCTTGATTCCTATTCCCATCTTTTTATCTCCTGCTTTGCTTAATGCCCTTTTATTTACGCTTATTTTTAACGAATTCAGCAAATTGACGAATTTCGTTTAATTCGTCTTCTGTATATTCATTGCCGTCAAAATGAGCAGCAATGGTAACGGGTTCATCATCAAGCCCAAGCAATGTATCAGCAGAAATGTTAAGGATTGAAGCAATTTTTTTTATCGTATCTACATTAGGTTCTCGTTTTCCACTTTCATATAATGAATATGTTGATTTAGCAACACCAATATTTTCGGAAAGTTCTTTTTGAGATAATCCAGATTTCAGTCTAGCTTCTCTCAAATTATCATTAAAGTTATCACCCATCTTTTTTACCTCCTGTTATATATGATTATAATTGCGAATTGAAAATGTGTCAATAAAAAAGTTTGCAAAATGAAAAGAAAAGTATTGACAAGTTTGCGAAAAGCAACTATATTATAATTACAGTTTGCAAAACGCAAACAAAGAAAGGAGTGAGATAGATGTTTAGAAATTTAAATGCGGAGCAGGCTCGACTTGGTTATACAAATCAGAAAATGGCAGATTTAATTGGAATATCACGAATATCTTATGAAAACAAGAAAAAAACAGGTAAATTTACAGCTCTTGAAGCGAAGAAGATGTGTAAGATATTCAAAGTTAAATTTGATTATTTATTCGAAACAGAAGAACCAGAACGCAAGAGTAGTTAGGAGGTGAAAGGATGTTCAGATGTTATAGAGGTTCTGATGGAGAGGTTCGTTCGGAAGCGGATAAATACGCAAAAGAAATCATAAATAATCTTTCGGAAAAGAACTTCACATATGAGGAAGCAGATTTTGTTTTGGAACGAGCAAGAGATATTTTGAAATCCCACTGCAGAGTGCCCAAATATAAAGAAGGAGAGTTATGACAATAATACAGGCTACAAACATCATAATATCCACAGTAGCGATTCTTTTAAGTGTTGCACTGTGGATATACATAAAATTAAAACGATAAAGGGTTACGAGCAGGACAATACAAAGATAAAATTTTCTTTTTCAAATTAGTATGGAAAAGAAAATTTGCTCGGCTATTCACGTCAAACTTTACTTCGGCAGAATCGTTCTTTTCAAAAGTTGCAAATATTAAGCAAGAACTATTTCCTGCAAGATTCACAGGAAAGTCAGTTGAAAAGAATTCGTAAGTGCGCTCGGTTCCTGGTGGAATAAAGTGCTCTTTTATAAAACGTCTGGTTAAATCAAAGGTTTTCAGAGTTCCGTCAGTCATTTCTACAGAAATAGAAGATACTGAGAGCGGTACACTAGAAAGATTGTCAAAGATAAAAGCAAATACATATTCTGAATAGTTTTCTAAATAATCAGATTTAGTAATTTGGTACCCTTGACAGCTGACTTGAATCTTAAATCTCTCTTTTATCAAAGTTCTAATCCAAGATGCTAAAGAGAGAAAGAGTGCCAGAGACCCTATAACAGTAGAAACAATATCGGCAACAGTCATTTTATTTTCCTCCTTTCCCATGTACTCGGTATGGCGATACCTGTATAAAAAGAATATTGGAAAATTTATGAAAAGTCAAGAACGATTAGAATAAAAAGAAAGGCGGGATAAAAAACGTGAAAGCTACGAAAAAGCGATTTAATGAATTGGATACCAATGAGAAAATACTGAAAGTTTGCTTTGCAATCTTTTGGCCAACACTCGTGGGTTGGATAATTTGTTGCATAATTGAAATTTTAATTGTTTTCAAGATAATTACATAAGCCTCTATGAAATTTATAGTTAGGAGGTGAGAGATACGCGAGGATATTATTACCCACAAAACGGAAATGCAAAAGCAAAAACAAACATTCCAACAGGAACTTTGCAAATTGAAGTGTCTAATTTACCAGAATTTAAAGAATTGTTGGAACAGGCAAAAAAAGAGAGCGACCAATTGCGGACAACAATTAGCCGACTCAGTAATTTTGATTTAAAGGTAAATTTTTCTGTAAAAGAATGAGAGGTGAGGAAGAAGGCTTATCACCGCTCGTCTTTATCCCGTAAGCAGAATCAAGGAGGTAATGTAGAACAAATGAGAAAAGACCCGCTTACCTATATTGCAGAAAAGATATTAGAAAAGCTTTGCTTAAGAAATACAAAATCTAATCAGGCGTTTATAAGCGCAATGTTAGGATATCTCACTGCACTTATCATAATTTTTATCTATGAGTTTGCATTTAAGTAAACTCGAATTGAAAGGAGCATAGAACCAAAATGGACGCAAAAAGACATATCAGAGAAGAAGAACGATTAAATCGGGCGTTGAGTGGGAAACTTCCAGAATTCTTTAAAGATTTCTATGAAGTATTAAAAAACTACGACATTGATTTAATGCCCGAAATGAGTTTTGACTGTTGCAAATATGCATTAGAAGAAATTCGCTTGAAAGATATTGAATTTCCAGAGTATTCAGTACCCAATGCTATCGCAGCAGGGGTAGAAGAAGCCGTTAAAGTAGCACAGGGAAAATTAACAAAGAAAACCTACACACCACAGGTAAAGATTACAACAGATGACATCACAAATACAAAGGTATTTATAGACGATAAAGAACTGAAAGGAGTAGCCGGAGTTTATTTCTCGCAAAGCTACAATGAGAATCAGGGACTCCCGAACTTATGCATTGCTTTAAAAGCAACCAATGTTACCCTTGATGCCAAAATACTCCCTGCATTGCCAGAGCCATTCAATCAGCATTATATCCCAATAGGGAAATTGATGTCTTCTGAACAGATTCCAAAAGAGAAAGTTATCAAGCTTTGCAGGGAGTGTGGAATCAATTTGTCCTAAACATTATCAAGCTCGGCTGGAGCAGAGGCAAGAATGGGACATCCGTCCTCGCAAGGATTAGCACAAGGAGGTTTACTGATTCCTTTTTCCCAACAATCTGTGTTGAAAATATATGTAACAGATGCAGTTAGTTCCTTGCTGAGCTTAGGACAATATCCACTTACTTTATAGTATTTTTCCATATGTTTCTCCTTTCTATAATACTTGGATGTTTCAGCATCCTGTAACAATATAATAGGGGAAATGTAAAAAAATGTCAATAAAAATATTGGAAAGGAGGTAAATTTTGTGGAAGATATAACCAGAATCGTAGAAACCATACACGGTCAACCATACTATTCGAATAAACAACTCGCTAAAGCGTTCAGTGTCTCAGAAGGAACAGTTTGCCGTAGAAAAAAAGGAATCGAAAAAGAAAGAAAAAGATATGGTAATTATGCCATCATTTCTTCCGGAACAAATCTCTATGCCTACATAGATTACGATAAGTATCACAAAGACTTGGAAGACCCGATTATGAGAAAACACGTTCCGAATTACGACCCGATGCAGGTGGCGGAAGCCTGTGGATATGGAAAACGTGTAAGAATGCTTAAATAAAAAAATGTGCCTGAGGGAGCGGCAACTCCCAATGGGCACATAGCAATAAAACCAATTACAGTATACTCCAAAATGGAGAAAAACGAAAGGAAAAATTATGCTTAAAGTTAATTTAGCAAGAGGAATTGTAGAAATAGCCGGAAATGATATGGATTATATCTCGGAATTAGAAACGGCGGTTTGGCTGGTAAAGAATTCGATTTCGGAAGAAATGCACGGACAGATGAGAGAAGCATTTGAAGAGGCAATGCAGGCAGAGGAACGACCGTATCTGATTTGTGAAGAGGACTTTACAAGACGAACGAGAGAACTGTTAGGTGCAAAAAACGAAGCGAAAGAAGAAATCCCGTTAGATGCAGAAGATGCAGAATATTTATTCCGTAAGATTCATTTAGCACAACAAGCCGGAAATGCAATATTACTATCCTATGATAATTACGGCATGGATGTACATATTGCAGTAGGTCAGTTTGATATAGCAAAAGGATTTGATGAGGCGTTTCGCATGTATGCAGGCGAAAAAGGAGAGCGTGAAACGTATGAGAGTTGCATCGAATACCTTGAAGAATTAATAGAAGAGGGGATGAAAGATGGTAATTAATTTTGTATTGCACAAGTACCGACAGACAAAAGCTGCTCTTGAACTGCAACCTGCCTCATCGCGTCTCTTGGAGCGGAAAGCTGCATTAAAGTGGTGGATTGCAAAGGACATAAAGGAAAATGGAGTATTCCAAGAAAAATAAAGAAAATCCGGCGAAAATAATTCGCTGGCAGAACGGACAACTAGTGTGTTTCTGTGGAACGATGGCAGAAGCAGAAAATTATGCAGAGCAAAGAAGCAAAGTGATTAAACAGAATTATGTGATTGTATGAAAAAGAGGAGTCAAACATTTGACTCCTCTTAAGCAAATACCAAAGGATGGTACATGCCAAAAACCTATTTAGAGTGTACTATCTGCAATTTAAAATGTCAAGAAATAATCGGGTGAAAGTCCCGTATAAAGCTTGATAAACGTATTAAGGATAGGACCAGATATGAGTTATACGAAACATATATATAACCTCGGCAATGCAATAGAGGTAGAGGAAAAACACACTTACAGACTTCGCTCTCCAGGAATGAAACGAGAGAAGAAAAAGAAGCTGACCCCCGCACAAATGAAAGCAGTCAATCAGAAAAATAAAGAGAAGAAATGTAGAAGAAGATTGAGAAAGCATTTCAGGGAGAATGATTATTTTGTATGTCTTACTTACAAAAAAGAGGAACGTCCTTCCGATATGGCAGAAGCCGGGAAAGATTTTTCGGACGCTTTGAGAAAAATTCGTAAGGCGTATGCAAAAGCAGGATACAAGGTAAAGTGGATTCGGAATATTGAAGTAGGGACGAGGAATGCATGGCACATCCATTTGGTTATTAACAGGATACCAGATACAGATTTAATTCTTCGGAAAGCTTGGAAAAAAGGTAAAGTAATCTGTCAGCTCATGTACGAAAAAGGTGAGTTCAAGGACTTGGCAGCCTATCTTACAAAGACTCCGGAAACAGATAAACGCTTAAGAGAGTCAGAACATGATGCATCAAGGAATCTTCCATTGCCAGAGCCGGAGAAAAAAACGTACATGCACTGGAAGACCTGGAACAAGATTCGTGTACCAAGGGGCTATTACATAGACAAAGATTCCGTTTATGAGGGGGTTAATCCTATCACGGGATATCCATTTAGAGAATATACGCTACTAAAGCTGAAAAGGAGGGAATGATGGAAGTACATATCTACATAGAAACCGACAGTAAAGCTCCCCAAAGACAACTTCGCAAGTATGGATATGTGCTGGAGTGTAGCTTAAGAGGAGCGATATGGACGAAGGAAAAGTTTGGGGAAGCGGAGGGAACATATCACAGCGTAGTTCTGCGAGCATTGATAGAGGCAATGAAGAGACTCACTAAAGAGAGTGAAGTGCATATCCACACTGAAAATGTGTATATCTTGTCCATGTTAGAGAAAAATGTGGACAACTGGGAGGCAAATGGATATATGACTTCAAAAGGAAAGCCAGTTGCTAATGCAGATCAGTGGAAAGAACTTCATTCTATCGCAGAAAATCACTTGCTCTTGCCAGAACCAGGACGACACGCTTATACAAGCTGGATGCTTGGAAAAATGAAGGAGAAATAATATGTTTGATAAATTTGGTGAAATGGATTCTTACAAGGAAATCAATACACTTGCAGAGAATTTGTTCAACGAGAATGACATTGAAAGCCTGAAAGAAATGGCAAAAGAAAACGGCATTACAGAGGACTTCGTAGAACTCTACCTGCAGGGAGACATCATGGAACTGTGTGACGCAGAAACAGCAGCATATGGAAAGATTGATGTCGAAGTGGCCGAACTCAAACTAAAAGGAATTATGGAAGACTGGGTAGAGTACTTAAGAGTGCAGATTTCGGAGAATGAATTACTTGCTCATCGGGTGAGAACAAAAGGAAAATCTTTAAAAGGCTGCATAGCGGCATTACTCAAATGGTCTTTTAAAAATCAAGTTCCAGTGGATAAGGAGATCTTAAAAGCAGCGGAAGTAACAGCCGGGAAGGTAACACTTGGTATCCCGAACATGGGCAAGGCAAAAGAAATCATCAGAAATTACTATCTGGGAGGCGAAAAAGAGTGAAAAGGGCAAAGTTTTTAAGAATACCCCCAAGCGCATTTACAAACATGAAGAACAAAAAAGAAGTAATAGCAAAAAGCCGAATCCTGGAAGCTGATGGTGAAAAGGTTGTAGAGATTAGCTTGTACCATAAAAAACAGTTAAAAGCTCGCTATTTCGCAGACAAAGAAAATCATTATGCCTGGATCAATAATAAATGGACAACCTGCAGGTTAGATAACGTAGCAAGAATGTGCAAGGGCTTACCCGCTGAAAAAGAACTTTACTATTGGGATAACAAAGGATTTATCTGGGACACAAAAGAGGATAGACAAAGAGCATCAGATTTCTTGGATTCATGCGATGTTGATGATTACGAAACCAATTTAAGCGAAATCAAGAGAGCAAGAGCGAATAAAAGAAAGTCTGAAAGGATTGAAAAAGAAATGTCAGACATTCCTTGCGTTACGGAAGATATGGAACGTTGGCTAGATGAAAAAGTATTTCCGGGACACATTTTATTTTCAAAAAGAGAGGGTAAGGGGACGATATATACCTGTACTGCCTGCAAAGGGAGAGGAACGGTAAAAGAAAAATGGAAACATAAAGAAATTGTCCACTGCCCTAAGTGCAATCAAGTAGCATCTGCAAATAGTCGCCAGAAGCAAAAAGTTGAACATGCGCCAGTAGTGATATTACAGAAATGTAATGATAAATGGGTAGAACGACAATTTAAAGCGGTATGCCGCTGGAGCAAGGAAGGCAAAAAAATTGAATTATTTGAGCAATGTCGAGCACTTATTCCAATAGGGAAAACACACGGAAAAGTCTATTATGGAATACTCAATGATGCAGATGAGTTTGAACAAGATTTCTGGGATAAGAATCCGGCCGGAAAACGCTTTTGTCCATCATATTTGTATCCTAAAAATTTAAAAGAAGTTTTACCATGCGGAAACCTAGAGAGGAGCGGTATGGATATTCTTGCAAATAAAGGAATGAAGTTCTATGTGAATAGATATATCATGTGTTTCCATGCAAGAGAATATTGGGAATATCTCGTGAAAAGCGGATTATACGAATTAGTAACAGAAATCTGTAATGGATATTGGTGGGGAGAAATTTCAATACTGTCTGCAAAGGCCAGAAATCTAAAAGAACTCTTAAGATTAGATGGAAATCGTGTAAATCGAATGAAACAGATTGATGGAGGAGTTAATGAATTAGAGTGGCTGCAATATGAACAAGAGCAGGGAATTAAAATCTCTAAGGAAAGTCTGGAATGGTTGTCAAAGAAAAAAATGACCTTATCAGAATGTAAAGAAATCTTAAATAATTTAGGAAGCGTCAACAAAATGGTTAACTATTTGAAAAAGCAAAGAGTAGCACCAAGCAAGGCGATAACAACTTGGAGAGACTATCTTCAGATGGCGCTTTTAGAAGACTACGATACACAAGATAGTATAGTTCGTTTTCCGAAGGACTTAAAGCTTCGCCATGACCAGTTAGTAGAACGTAGAAATGCAAAGAAAGAAAAAGAAAGACTAAACAAATATGCAGAATTAGATAAGCAGATACAGAAACGCCTGCCAGAAGTAAAAGGATATTTCTATGAAGATGATACATACATGATTATTCCGGCCGGTAAGTGCGAGGAGCTAATGAAAGAAGGAAGAGAACTTCATCATTGCGTAGGAGCAAGTGATATTTACATGAAGAAAATGGCAGCGGGAGAAACGTGGATTTTATTCCTTCGTAAGAAATCAGATTTAGAAAAAGCATATTACACAGTGGAAATTAACCTGAAAACAGATAAGATCATACAGTTTTATTCAGAATTTGATAGACAGCCAGATAAAAAAGCAATTGAGAAGTTGCTGAACAAATATACAAAAAGACTTAAAACAATGAAACAACCGATTATGGCAGCGGCAGTATAGGAGGCAATATGGAGTATAAACAGATTACTCTAACGGAATGGTTAGATATCAAGAAAAAGTTAAAAGAAGGCATATCATCAGCAAGAGATAAAATAAATGGCTTAAAGAAAGATTTCGTAAAAATCGGTTACCTCTTACGCAAAATAGATGATAACGAATTATACAAGCAAGATGGCTATAAAAGTATCGCAGAATTTGCCAAAGCAGAATGCGGCTTATCTCCATCAGATACAACAAGATTTATTCAAATCAATAAAAAGTATTCCGTAGACGGAAATTCCGAAGAACTCCGGCCGGAATTTTTAGAGTATGGCCAAAGCAAGCTTGCAGCTATGTTGGCCCTTCCTGACTCTGACTTAAACATGATTACTCCGCAGACGAGCCGGGAGGACATTAGAGAATTAAACCGTTTTAACAAGTCGGATCCGAAACAGGGAGCGGACAGCGACATAGAACAGCTTATTAGGGATTTCTATGTGTCACAAGAACTTGTAAGAAAAGCGGTAGCAGTAAAGGACGACGTAAAAGAATTACGAGAATTAATTGCTCCGAGCGGAAGCCGGTCTTTTAGAAAAGGCAAATGGTTCATCATGTTTCACGAAAACAAGATAAACATCAAAGAATACGCCGGAATAGTAAAGGAGATTTCTTGGGAAGAATTTACCGCAACAACAGCTAAAGTCTTAGAAAAATACGAATTAGAGTATATTTCAAAAAAACAGGAGGAGACAGATGGACATAGAGAAAATAGCGAAGACAATAAACAAGACAGCATCAGAAGTGGAGCGGATGATGAACGAAATAGTACTAGGGATAGAGGAAATGTCGGAAAGACAGAAGAGAACGAGAACATACAGGAGCCTCAGCAGAGTGAAACAGAACATGAAACCGATAACAATATCCCTGAACCCATCACAGAAAAGAACGTGGGATACCCAGAGAAACCAGAGGGAGAGAAGGAGCAGGAAAAGGAAGTAATTGCGCCGGCGCAAAAACCGTCAAAACCCGCATTAATCCCAAGTAAGGAAGCAGATTTAAAAGAGGATAAAATCATCCGTTGGGATAAAATGAAATCCATGTCTATCCCAGAAGTGGCCGAAATTCTCCTCATAGGATACAAGAGCCATCACCTCACATTCAACAGTATTACGGATGTCGAGAACTGGCTAAGCGAGGAGATGGAGAAATAGCTGGACAACCTCCAGAGGTTTTACATATTACAGTAACTTATCAATGCTCCATGAGAGCTATATGCCATTAATATTCCTCCGGATTTGTTCCGGAGGAGAAAGGAAACTGAATTGAAAAGACGAAAGAAACATAAAGCAAGTATTCTTCAAGAAAAAGGAAGCCCATGTTATTTGTGCATGAAGATGCGGCCGCACTACGAATGGCAGAAAGCAGTTCATGAACATCATATTTTCGGCGGATCCAATAGAGATAAATCAGAAGCAGAAGGATTAAAAGTCTATTTATGTTTAGAACATCACATAAGCGGAAAAGAAGCAGTGCATAATAATGCAGAGTTAATGAGAGAACTTCGCAAAGATGGACAGAGAGCTTTTGAAAAAACTCACACACGCGAAGAATTTATGCGACTGTTCGGAAAAAATTATTTGGAGGAGGAAGAATGAGAATTGATAAAAATAAGCTTGAACTTGCAAGGGCTAGAAAAAATATAAGTGTAAAAGATATTATAGCAGCGGGAATTCCAAAACCTACGTACTACAAGATGCGAAGAGGAGAAAATATTTTGCCGAACACAGCTGGAAAATTAGCGAGGATTTTAGATGTAGACGTTTTAGAGATTGTTCAGGAGGAGAAAGATGGATTATAAAAAAACTCTATGACTCATTAAAATTTATTAAAAAAACTTGCGAGAGCTATCAAAACAATGAGGGCTGCGCCGAATGCCCCATGGGGAGTGAAGGCGGTATATGCCACCTGACGAAAGGAGATTACCCTTCGGAATGGCAGCTAGAAAAGCCGGCGGTAAAGATAATGAGGTAGCCTATGAGTCATGAATATAGAATCTTAGAGCGTCTGCTTATTGAAGGTAAAATAAGCAGACAGGAATTTAAAGAACGTATAGACGCAATTCAACACGATACTTATGAAGACTTAGCAATGATGTTATTTAAAAGGAAAATCGGCGAAATGGAGTTCGTGGAGCGGTATAATCGGTTGATTGAACGGGATGCTCAAAAACACTGGGAACCGATTCGGCCCCATGAACATATATAAGCGAAACTTTACAAAATAACATAAAAAACAAGAGACACTTGACTTGAAAACAGTGTACATAAGAAATAATAACTAGTTTATTTGTAAAGTGAAAAAACATAAGAAATAATTATGTGATTAATAAATATTTACATGAAGAGGGACAAAATGAAATTAACAAAAATATTAGGAAGCATGGTAGTAATTAGTACGGTGTTTATAATTTATCTGCTCTTATATTACGGAATGTAGAAGAAAGCATGAGATCATGAAAGACTATTAAAGGAAGAGGTGATTCCATTGGAAAAGTCAGTCCTAATTCAGTATTGTGATATGCAAGCTGAAATAAAAGAGCTTAGGAGGCTCATAAGAATGACAGAAGAAAGGTTAGAGAAGATTGAGCAAGAGGGAGCAGTAAGCGATGTAGTGTCAGGCGGTATGGGAGGAATACAGCATTTTGTAGTTGAAGGATTTCCTATTCCCGAACATACTAAAGTAAAGCAGCTACTTATTTCGAGACGAAAACGCTTGAAAATGAAGGAAGATGAACTCCTTGAACTTACGAATCAGATAGAAGAATACATAGAATCTATCAAGAAAAGCGAAATTCGAATCATGTTCAGAATGCACTATATTGAGGGATTGACCTGGAATCAAGTGGCTCATCAAATGAATGAGATGTTTTCTAGAACAAAAAGAATTTATACGGAAAATAGCTGTAGAATGAAAGGAAATAGGTTTTTCGAAGAAGAAGAGTAGAATATTTTTGAAAAAATTTAAAAATGTTCGGTCACGTTCGCTTGAAGTATGATAAAACTTAAAGTGGAAACAGAAGAAAGACAGCACATCCTTTTGTTTTCATCTTTTGTGAGATATTTTTTGCCAGAGAGACACCCTGCAAAATGCAGGGTGTTTTTCTTATACAATTTTGTAATTTGACGACACAATGTACAGCACCTGAGCCACAGTGGGCAAGGACTGTGATACTTGTCAACCTCCTTTCTAGTAGGCAGCAATCGGTTGTCTATTAAGGTGCTGGCATACGTGTTTCAATTTCCCCTTAGCTCAGTGGTAGAGCATAAACTGAATGTCCCGGGTTCGATTCCCGGAGGGGGTATAAACAAAAATAAGAGGTGGTGATGATGCCGAGAGCAAGAGATCCCAATAGGGATAAAGCTTTTGAAGTTTATAAAAAACATAAAGGAAAGATTCAAAACAGAGAGATATCCAAACTGCTTAATGTTCCAGAAAAAACAGTAAGTGGATGGAAATGTAAAGATAAATGGAATCAAAAAATGAATGGAGTACTCCAAAAAGATACGGAGTACTCCGAACAAAAAAAGAATATAAAAAAACAAGCCGATGTTGAAGAGGTTAATCAGATTATAGAAAATCCAGAATTAACTGATAAACAGCGGCTTTTTTGTATTTACTATGTAAGAAGTTTTAATGCTACAAAAGCATACCAAAAAGCATATAAATGTAGTTACGAAACTGCAGTAGTAGCGGGACCTCGTTTGTTAGGAAATGTTAGGATAAAAACCGAAATTCACAACCTCAAACAAACCCGCCTCAATCGGGAATTTCTGTCCGAAGAAGATGTCTTTCAGAAATACATAGACATTGCGTTTGCGGATATTACAGACTTTCTAGAATTTACTACAGAAGAAGCTCCAGTGATGTCAATGCACGGACCTGTAAAAGTAGAAAATCCTAAGACAGGACAAAAAGAAATCTTAAAACAGAAAACGAATGTTGTTAGATTCAAGGACTCCTCGGAAGTAGATGGGACAATCATTTCAGAGATAAAACAAGGAAGAGATGGAGCAAGTATAAAATTAGCAGACCGCATGAAAGCCTTACAATGGCTTTCGGATCACATGGACATGGCAACTGCAGAGCAGAAAGAAAAGATTAATCTCTTAAGACTTAAAGCAAATACTTTCAATAACGATGAGGAAGAAACAGAAGACGACGGTTTCCTGGAAGCACTTAGAGCCGAGGTATCTGGAGTATGGGAAGAAGAGTAAAGAAAGCAGCCTTTAAGTTTAAACCGTTCTCAAAAAAACAGAAGAAAATTCTCACCTGGTGGATGCCAGAATCACCAGTTTGCAACATGGACGGCATCATAGCAGATGGCGCAATCCGTTCAGGAAAGACAGTCTCCATGTCGCTCTCCTTTGCGATGTGGGCAATGGAGACATTCGACAGACAAAACTTCGGTATGTGTGGAAAAACGATTGGTTCTTTCAGACGAAACGTTCTCTTCTGGTTAAAATTAATGCTCACAAGTCGAGGGTATAAAGTCGAAGACCATCGTTCCGACAATCTAGTTATCGTCAAAAGAAAAGGAAAAGAGAATTACTTTTACATCTTCGGTGGAAAAGATGAAAGTTCGCAGGACCTTATCCAAGGAATCACCTTGGCCGGGATCTTTTTTGATGAAGTTGCTCTGATGCCAGAGTCTTTCGTAAACCAGGCGACAGGGCGTTGTTCTGTAGACGGCTCAAAATATTGGTTTAACTGCAACCCAGATGGACCTTATCACTGGTTTAAACAAAACTGGATAAACAAATCAACGAGTTATCTGGGAAAAGAGCAAACAAAGAAAATCAAAGAGGAAGCGGCCAAAAAAGGAAAAGCTCATGGACTAAAAGAAATCTTGTACTTGCACTTTACAATGGACGACAATCTTTCTTTGTCGGAGAAGATTAAGCAAAGATATCGTGCGATGTACACAGGAGTTTTCTTCAAACGATACATCAAAGGATTATGGGCAGCGGCGGAAGGCATCATTTACGATATGTTCGATGAAAAGAAACATGTAAAAGATATCCGGGAATTCTATAGCTTGCTGATAAATAAAAATCGTTATGTTTCCTGTGATTATGGAACCCAGAACGCTACAGTATTCCTTCTATGGAACAAAGGTGTGGATGGAGTTTGGTACTGCACAAGAGAGTATTATTATTCTGGCCGAGATAAAGGCAAACAGAAAACAGACTCAGAATACGCAGACGATCTAAAAGAATGGCTTGACGGGACACAGATAAAAGCAATCATCGTAGACCCTTCCGCAGCATCCTTTATTGCAGAACTACGGAAACGAGGATACAAAGTACTCAAAGCAAAAAATGACGTATTAGACGGAATTCGTCTCGTAGGAACATTATTAAATCTTTGCAAGATTTGTTTTGAGAAATCCTGTACGAATACAATCGGAGAATTTGCTTCTTACATCTGGGATGAAAAAGCCTTAGAGCATGGGGAAGATAAACCGGTAAAACAGTTCGACCATGGATGCGATGCAGCACGTTACTTTTGTTCTACGATATTAGGCAATAGGGTAGCGAGAATGAAGAAAGCTAAGATAAGAAGGTGAGAACAATATATACATTTACAATACCAAGGGAACGATTTGACGAGAGTAGCCCGGACAAACAGATGCTCCGTCAATTAATCAGTAAACATATCAGCCTGGCAAGCAAACTTAGGAAAAATATAGAATACTACGAGGGCAAACATAAAATACTTGGAGACACCGAACGGGAAAATAAACTTGTATGTAATCATGCAAAAGATATCTCTGACACAGTAGTAAGCTACTTCATCGGCAACCCAGTCTCCTATAAATCTTCTGCTGACATTACAGTACTAACGGATGCTTTAGAGGATGCGGGAGCGGATGAAGCGGACGGAGACAATGGATTAGAGCTTTCTATCTACGGATTAGCCTATGAATATATTTATGTGAAGGAGAATGAAACAACTCTCTGCATTAAAAATATCTCAGCAGAGAATACTTTCATGGTAAAGGATGACAGCATTGAGGAGAATGAGCTCTTTGCTGTCTATTATTATGTCAAGAAAGATGATTCCGGAAGATCTCCAGACCACTACATGGCAACAGTTGTGACAGTGAATTATAAATATGAGTTAGATATCGAAAATACCCCAACGATACAGCCAACAACGGAAGTTCCATATATTCATCACATGGGAGAGATACCGATCATCGAATACCAGAACAATAAATTGGCGATTGGAGACTTTGAACTACAGATTCCCCTTATTGATGCATATAACGCACTGATGAGTGACCGTATCACCGATAAAGAGCAATTCATTGATGCGATTTTGGCAATTTACGGTACATTACTTGCGGACGATACGGTAACGGACGACGAGGGGAAAGAAGAAGACGGCATTAAAACAGCAATGCAGAAAGTGAAACAGCGAAAGGTATTAGAAATGCCAGGCGAGGGAGCGAAAGCGGAGTATCTCACCAGAACATTCGATGAGAGCGGCGTGGAAATCTTAAAGAAAGCAATCGAACAGGACATCCATAAATTCTCCCATATCCCTTGTATGACAGACGAATCCTTCGGTGGTAACGTTAGCGGTGTGGCGATGGAATTTAAACTATTAGGCATGGAGAATATCACAAAGATTAAAACACGCTATTACAAAAAGGGACTTCGAAAGAGACTTCGTATCTTTGCCAATTTTCTCAACCTGAAAGGACAGCAGATAGACATATCCGGCATCACACCGACATTTACAAGGGCTCTGCCAAAGAATCTTCTTGAGATTTCTCAGATCATAGCGAATCTCTGGGGAAAGATAAGCCGAAAGACATTGCTTTCGCAAGTTCCTTTTGTAGAAGACGTTGACGAAGAATTAAAAAGATTAGACGAAGAGGAAGAGAAAGCGATCGAGAAACAGCAGGCACTATTTGGTATGCAGGAAAATACACCACCGGGTAACAAAGATACAAAGGATGATGTAGATGAGTGATTACTGGGAGAATAGAGCGGCATGGGACATGTATCATGCAATGGAAGACGCAGAAAAGACTGCACAGAAAATAGCAAGGATTTACCGAAAAGCATTGACCCAGCTAACCTATGCAGCCAGAGATGTATTTGACAAGTACCGTAAAGATTACGGACTTTCTGAAGTAGAGGCATGGGAACTCTTAAATAAGATGCAGGATAAAGCATCCATAGATGAACTCTTATTAGCTCTCAGAAACGAGAAAACAAGAAAAGGAAGACAGGACATTCTAAAAGTATTAGAAGCTCCGGCATATACCAGCAGGATAGAGAGATTCAAAGATATGATGCGGCAGGTTGATTTCTTGATGCAAAATGTATATGAACAAGAAAAGCAATTTGACACAACCTTTTTTGAGAATCTGGCCAGAGACAGCTACTATAAAACCATTTATAATACCCAAAGACAGACGGGCTATGGATTTGCTTTTTCTAATATTTCTGAAAAAGAGATAGCTCATGCATTGTCAATAAATTGGTCCGGGAAACACTATTCCAAACGTATCTGGAAAAACACGCAAGACCTTGCAGAAACGATAAAAGAAGAAATGGTAATAAGTCTCCTTACAGGAAGAACTGACAGGGAAACAGCACAGACCTTTGAGAAAATATTTAACACTGGCATGATACAGGCAAGGCGATTAGTAAGAACAGAATCAGCCTTTGTACATGGAGAACTACAAAAGAGAGCTTATAAAGAAGCAGGAATAAAAAAATATCGTTATGTGGCAATTTTGGACTTAAGGACCAGCGAATTGTGCAGGGGATTAGACGGTAAAACATTCTCGGTGTCAGAAGCAATGACCGGGAAGAATTACCCGCCAATGCATCCATGGTGCCGTTCTACGACGATAAACATTGTAGATGATGAAATCCTCAAAAACATGAAAAGAAACGCCTACGACCCCGAAACGGGGCGTACAATAAAGGTTCCTGCCAATATGACCTATAAAGAATGGTATAAGCAATATGTCAAGGGAAAACCAAAAGCTGAAGCACAAGAAAAAGCAGTAAAGAATGTAGCCAGAGATCGAAGACAATTTGACTCATATCAAAAAGTTTTAGGAAAAGATATGCCGAAACATTTTGCAGACTTCCAGGAAATGAAGTATAATGAACCTGAAAAATGGGAACAACTCAAAGCATTAAAACAATACTTTGAAAAGAATCCTGGAAACACTAAGACAGATTATGAGATTGGAAAGGCTCTCAAAGATTCTGGTATTAAAGGAATTCCAAAAGTAAATCCAGAAAAGATAGATGTTTCTGATTATACATACGATACAAATCATATCAATGCAGAACGGGCACATATGGTTAGACGCGAAGAGGCAGAAAACTTTATAAAAAAATCAGACATTTCACTTACCAGATGGAATGGACGGTTTGTAAACTATTATAGCAAAGATGGAGCGGCATATGTAGACGTAGAAAATAAAAATATAAGAACAGCTTTTTCGAGTAAAGAATTTGATGAGAACACTTTGAAAATCAGGAAGGCGGTGGAAAAATATGCAGGAAGAAGTCATGTGTCCAATACTCAAAAAAATGATTGATAATGTATTGTGTTATGACATTCATATGGTCACTGAGGGACTTGCTCCTGATTGGACAGTGCCGGAAAGCGTACTTTTAGTACCTGAATATAAAGAAATTTGTATGAGATGTAAAAATCATAAGGAATAGTACCACTTATCAAAAGGATAGGTGGCATTTTTATTTCAGAAAGGAGGATACATGGGAGTGTTTAAAATGCAGCGGAAAGCGGTCACAGCAAATACAGAATACGCTTTTAAATTTGATGTGACAGGAAGAGAGTTTCTTGTGAAGAATCTTACAGAAGGTGATATCTATGTCGGATTTATCACAGGTGAAAATAACAATGAAAGATTATTGATCCCGGCCGGAACAGCACAGGTTGTAACAGGAATGACAATCAAAGGCTCTGATACAATCTATATCTTTTCAACCGTTACCCACGGGAAGGGGGTAGAAGTACAGTGTCTGAGTTGGTAGCATATGGATATATAGGGAAAGACAAAGACGTTTTATACCGAATGGGAGTGAAAAAGACATATCCTTATATCCTTGTTTTGAGCGGTAAGGCATTGATTCTCGGCGGAAAATGTTTAATCGTTAATTATTAGCACGTTAAATACAAAAGAGTGTTTAATGTGCTATTTTTATACTCATTTTTAATAAAAAATATGAAAAGGAAGGTAAAAGACATGAAAAAGTATGTTGGAACAAAAGTAATTGAAGCAAAACCAATGAATCGCGGTGACTATAATAAGTATAGAGGCCGGGAGATTCCGGCAGACGAGAATCCAACAGATAACGGCTATTTGGTAAAATATCCAGATGGTTATGAAAGTTGGTCTCCGGCATATGCATTTGAGGAAGCTTATAGAGAATACGATGAGAATAAACTTCCGGCAACAGCAGTGGGCATGATGAGTGAAGATTACAAAGAGCGTTTCAAAGCAGAATATAAGCAGTTGGAAATCCGCTTTGATGGATTAAGAGGAATGCTCAAGAAATGGGACGAGGGAACACTTGTCTTCGAACCTACTTGCCCACGCAGCACTTATAATATGCAGCTTAAAGCCATGTCGGACTATATGGCAGTTCTCGAAGCAAGAGCGGTAATGGAGAATGCGGACCTAACAATTTAATTGCGCCAGCACAACGAGGAGACGAATGCAATGAAAGTCAAAGTTATTAAACGATACAGTGATGTTGTATTAAATAAAATCAAAGAAAAAGACGAAACCTTTGAAGTAAGTAAAGAACGTGCCGAACATCTTGTAAAAGAGGGCATGGTGGAGATTATCAAAGAAGGAAAGGAAACACAGAAATGAGAAAGAAGATTTTATTAGCAGTAACAGCAGCAATGTTAGCCACAGGAGCATTAGTGGGCTGCACAGAAGCAAGTCAGGTATCTTATAATGTTTCGCAGGAAGCGGATAACTTCAACGTCTTAAGAAGATTTGCAGTTATCAACACCAGAACAGACAAAGTAGAGTTCGAAGTAGTAGGAGCCTTTTCTTTAGATGCTTCTAACAGTAAGAAAATCAGCTTAATCTGCGAGATGGAAGACGGTACCTACAAGAAACAGATTATCGGTCTGAATAAAGATTCTATGTATGTGATTGAAGACTTAGGCGGCGCAAAGGTAAACAAATATAAGTACGAAGTAAATTATATCCCAGAATCTATTGTACCGTTTACCGCCACAAATAAAAAATAGGAGGTGATCCAGATATCTCCCTAAAAGACGCAGGGTGAAGCGTCTTATTTTTATGTCTTTTTCCGTCAGACGTTAAAGAAACGGGTAACTTCAAAACTGAATGGCCTGGGCACGAGTGTGAATTGGCTGGGCGGAAAGGAAGAATAATGAAAGAATTTAAACACGAACACAAAATGAAAATGAGATTACAGTTTTTTGCTGATCCAGGAGGAAACGGTGGCGGACCCGAGGGTGGGGACGATAACGGAGCCAGAACGGAACCAGTTTCTTTTGACGACTTTTTAGCAGAGGAAGGGAATCAGGCAGAGTTTGACCGCAGAGTACAGAAAGCAGTGAATACAGCTGTAGGAAAGGCACAGGAGAAGTGGGAAGCCTTAACAGATGATAAGCTTTCCGAAGCAGAAAAGCTGGCTAAAATGACAAAAGACGAACAGAAAACCTATATGCAGAACAAAAGGGACAAAGAACTTTCTGAAAGAGAGCAGAAAGTGGCAAGAGCGGAACTGATGGCAGAAGCAAAAAATACTTTAACTTCTGATGGCCTTCCGGTAGAACTTGCAGAGGTTCTTGATTATACGGATGCAGATTCTTGCAAAAAGTCAATGCAGACTGTAAAAGATACCTTCCAGAAGGCAGTAGAAGCAGCAGTCGATGAAAAATTAAAAGGCGATAAGCCGCCAAAGAAAGCAACAGAGACAGGTGGACAGGACAACCTTGAAAAGCAGGTATACAATGCAATGATGGGTATTTACAACTAAAAAAGGAGAGTGAGAATATATGGCACTTAATACATTAGCAACTGCAACTTTATTTCAGACACAGCTTGATAAGATTGCAGTTCAGGAAGCAACAACCGGCTGGATGGACGCAAATGCCGGTCAGGTAAAGTATAGCGGTGGAGCAGAAGTAAAAATCCCTAAAATGAGCATTCAGGGAATGGGAGATTATGACCGTGACAATGGATACCAGAAGGGCTCCATAACACTGGAATACGAAACTAGAAAAATGACACAGGATAGAGGTCGTTTATTTCAGTTAGATCCAATGGATGTGGATGAAAATAATTTCGTAACAACGGCTGGAGCGGCCATGGGAGAGTTTCAGAGAACACAGGTAATCCCAGAGATTGATGCCTATCGTATCTCCAAGATTGCAACAGAAGTTCTTACAGCAAATAAAGCCGGCATGATTGGTAAAGGTTACACACCTGGAGCAACTGGAACTTCTGCCCTTCGCAAACTTAAAGAAGGGATTAAAGCAGTACGCGATTATTATAATGGACCTTTAATCTGTCAGGCAACATCGGAATTTATTATGGAATTGGAATTGGAGCTTTCGGGCAAGATTACAGCAGTTACTTTTTCGAAAGCTGGAATTCAGACGCAGGTGCCATCGGTAGATAATGTACCGATTATCTCAACACCTTCCAATCGAATGTATAGTGCAATCAAGATTAATGATGGAAAGACAGCAGGACAGGAAAAAGGTGGCTATGAAAAAGGGACTTCTGCAAAGAACTTAAACTTCTTCGTTTGCCCGACAACCACACCGATCGCAGTCACAAAACAGGATATCATGCGTATCTTTGACCCGAACGTGAACCAGAAGTTAAACGCTTGGCAGATGGATTACAGACGTTTCCATGATATTTGGGTATTAGATAACAAATTAGATTCTATCTATATCAGCATCAAGGAGGCATCATAATGAGATTGATTAATGAAAATGTAGAAAGAGAAGCGGAAGGCGCGGATATCCAGAAGTGGAAAAACAAAGGCTATGCCGAATTAGAGACAGAAGAAATTCCTTCTGATTCAGCAGAAGACAATTCAGAAACAGAGGATTCCCCATCTAAGGAAGAAACTCCAGAAGCTAAACAGAATTTAGAAGAACTTACCGTACAGGAATTGAGAGAACTCGCAAAGTCAAAAGGTTTAGAAGGGACAAGTTCTTTAAATAAGCAGCAGCTTATTGATGTATTAAAGGAGGAGTAATGTGCAGGAAGATGTAGAAATCTTAAAAGTTCTTACTGGATGCACAGACGAATCTCTATTAGGAGTTCTATTAGAGGATGCAAAAGAAACGGTTCTTTCTTACACAAACAGAAAAAATTTGATTTCTCAGCTAAGAAAACCGATGCGGGATCTTGCTCTGATTGCTTATAACAGACGGGGAACCGAAGGGGAAAAGAACCGGAGCGAGGGTGGGGAGTCTTATAGTTTTGATGATGCACCAAAACAGATTTATGATATTTTAAATCGTTACCGGCTTGCTCGTGTGGGAGGAAAAGTTTATGAGGCTTCGAGAGAATAGACTACATACATATTACCACCGAAAGAGGATTGTAGAAAAAGATAACGAAGGCTGCGTAACAGAACGGTACGATTTAGATGTGCCGTTCCGGGGTGAATATTGGCCAGCGTCAGGAAAAGTACAGGCGGAACAATATGGCAGTCGCTTAAACTATATCAAGAATCTTCGCATAGCAGAAGGTTACAGAATTGAACCAGACGAAGATGGACACCTGCACTATATTCTTGATAGTGGCATTGACATTCAAGAACTTGATGGAATCAGTCTCTATCAGGCGATAGAAAAAGAAAGAGCTTTCGAACCGAAACTATTATGTATCGGTAGCAAAGCTCTTATTTTGGGTGGCAAAGCGGTTCTTTTTCACACGAAAACAAGGATCGTCTACAAAGCAGACCATAAAGTCGTAGCGATAAAACCATATCGTTTTCTCACGCTGGAGGTGGAAAGCCTATGGCAGTAGAGGGAATGGAAGAACTCGGCAGGAAATTAAGAGAACTTGCACAAACAAACCTTACGCAGGCAACAGCACAGGCGATTGAAATAGTAAGGTCGGCAGCAGTCTTAAATTGCCATGAAGACACCGGAGAACTTAGACAGAGCATCCACACAGAAGTAAGGCAAAACGGTGACACTGTACAGGGCATATGTTACACAAATAAAGCCTATGCCCCGTATATTGAGTTTGGTACAGGCAAAAAGGGACAGGAACATCATGCCGGGATTTCTCCAGATATCTCACCAGTTTATAAGATGTCCCCGTGGTGGATTCATGAAAGCCAGGTAGATAGAAGGGTAGCGGAAAAATACCGCTGGTTTTACATTGACACATCACAGGGGCGTTTTTATCAGTGCACAGGTAATCCTGCTTACCCTTTTATGTATCCAGCCTTAAAGGATAACGAAAAAGAAGTCTTAAGTGCATTTAGAACAGGATTTAAAGCAGAAATGAAAGGAAAATAAATGAAAAATGTAAAAGACCAGATTTACGCTGCACTGTGTAAAGTAGCAGATAACGTCACAGACGTTTATCCTGCAAACTGGGCGCAGTTCCCGGTGATCCAGTACACTGAGGAAGACAACAGCGTTATTGAACGCACAGACAACAAAGAAGACAAAGCAAAAGTCAGATACCGCATTGATATCTGGCATAACAAGAGTACGTCCGAGACGGCAATGCAGGTGGACAAAGAAATCGCAACACTTGGTTTAGTACGAACGGCCTGTATGGATGTGCCTGACCCTTCGGGACTCAAACATAAACAGATGAGGTATGAAGGGATCATTGATATGGATTCAGACCTTGTATATTGGAATAATTAGGAGGCGAACATATGTTAGCAAATGGAACGAAATTAGGCTACAAAGCCAGCGGCGCGGAATCTGCATTTAAGGATCTTCCTGGATTAAAAGAAATCCCGGAAATGGGAGAAGATATTGAAAAAGTAGATAATACCTGTTTAACAGATCCCCATAAAGTCTATGAGAAGGGAATTGGAGATTTGTCAGATATGAAGTACAAGTTTAAGTACGACAACAGTAAAGCAGAATCTCCATACAGAGTTTTAAGTGATGCAGCAGACAAAGGAAGTGTATTAACCTTTCAGGAAACCCTCCCGGATAAGACGACGACAGAGTTTACAGGACAGGTAGCAGTAAAACGTACCGGCGGTGGAGTCAACGGTGTAATCGAATTTGAGGCAACTATCGCTGTACAGTCAATCAAACGTACAGATCCAGCATAGGAGGTAGAAGATGAACGAAAATCTTGGCGGATTAGATGAAGTAAATGAAACAGAAGAAAAAGTAGTAGAGATTGAAAAGAAGAGAAAGCCTTTTCATTACTGGACAGTAGCAGGCAGAGACTACAAGTTAAAACTGCAGGCAGGCTCTGTTGAAAGAGTAGAAAACAAATATCACCAGAACATCATAAACATGATTGATGAAATTCCACCCCTTTCTGTTATGCTGACAATCATTCAGGCGGCAATGGAAAACTGGGAACATAACATGAGTTATACAAAAATCAAAAAACTGTATGACACGTGGACAGAGGAAGATGGTGGAGATCAGTTCAGTCTTTATACAAAAGTCATTATCCCTACACTGGTTGTTTCGGGTTTTTTCCCGGCAGAGCAGGTGGAGGACATTATGGAAGAGATGAAATAACTACCACAACAGAGTACCTGATGTATCTTTATCCAGAAGCGTTATATGCCGGCATCAGCCCGGAACGCTTCTGGAGCTTATCTCTTAATGAGATTATTGATTGTTTAGAAGCACATTACAAAAGAGAAAAAGAGAGAAGAAAACGAGAGATATGGGATAATTTCATTCTGGCCGAAACGATAACAGAAAACTTAGCTGCAGCTTTTTCAGAAGACGGGCAAGTAATAAAAGCTTGGGATTATTACCCTGAATTATTTGCAAAAGAAAAAGAACTAGACGATGAGAGAAGAAAACAGGAAGAATTAGAGCGATACAAAGACGCTTGGCGAAAACGTATCGCACAATTTGAGAGCCAGGAATAATCTTGGCTTTTATTCTTGAAAGGAAGGGGGTGGAAATGTGAGCGAAGACCTTGCAAAATTAAAAGTTACGATAGAAGGAGACTCGAAGTCTTTCAAAAGAGAGATGAGTCAGAGCGAAGCGGAAGCAAAAAGAGCCTCTGATGCAATCAAAAAAGCAATGAGTGGCATTAATTTTAAAAGTAAACTCGGCAAAGAAGAACTTGCCGCAGGCAATCTTTTAAAAAAGACACTGTCTGATATAAAATCCGGTGGCCTCCCCCAATCCGTAAAGGACTCGATGAAAGATTATGTAAAACAAGCCCAGCTTGCGGCAGGCATCAAAGTACATACAGAAGAGTACAAAAACCTATCATCAGATATTGATGCGGCAGAAAAAGCTTTGAGTAAGCTGGAAAGAGAACAGCAACGGTTATCGGTTCTAGGAGAAGATAAAGGATTATCCAGTGAATATCAAGACTTGACAGAGAAAGCAGAAAAAGCGCAGGCAGCTATTGAAGAACTGATCATGAAAAGAGGACAGCTTGAAAAAACAGGAGAAGATGTAGAATTTACTCCTAAGTATCAGAATCTTTACGATTCAAGAATGAGTGAAAATCAAAAGTTAAAATTTTTAGAAAATCAGAAAAAAGAGCGGATGAGTCAGGGACTTCCGATGACGGATGTTGATGCATCTGGACAAATGTTCAATCTGGATGAAGAAATCGTAAAGACAAAAAAACATTTACAAGAGCTGGAAGAGGAAATGGAGAGCCTTGAAGGAAAAGATAAGATGCTCCAAGCGTCCGAAGCAACAAGAAAGTTATCCTCCGAAATCGAGGCTACAAAAGAAAAACTTGCTCAGTATAAAACGGAAATGACGGGATTAACTGCTGCTGGGTTGGATAAAGGAAGTGGTACCTGGATTAAAAATCAGCAGGAAATCAGCAAAACTATAGCGATGCTGGAAAGGTACAGGGCAGCACAAGGCGGAATGGTTGCAAATGGACAGGATGTTCAGAGTGTGACTTCCGGCAAATTAAGCAGTGGTAGTGGACTTGAAACAGCAGGAACTACGGCATCGTATTCTTTAAAACAGATACCAGCGAAGATGAAAGAGATTACTTCGTCTATAAGTAATACTGTAAAGAATATCCCCGTGCTTGGAACAGTGATTAAAAATACCGCTTACATTGGTTCAAAAGCATTAGGTGGCTTACGGACCGCGGTAAATTTAGTCTCGAAAGGATGGGGCGGTCTCAAAAGAGCAGTCGGAGGATTAAGGGCAGTATTTAATTCTGTGTCAACCGTTATCAGGAGAACTTCTGGAGCATTTGCTGCACTGATTCGAAAATTCACCTCCGGCATCCCCATCATAGGACGAGCCAGAAGATCCATGAACGGAATGGGCCAATCCGGCAGAGGATTAAGAGGAATCTTAAGCACACTCGGCATGACAGCGAGATTCATGTTTGCGAGTTTTGTTATACAAGGAGTGTTAAGTGGCGTAAAAGAAGGAATGCAGAACCTGTCTAAGTATAGTAAACAGACAAATGCGGACCTCTCATTATTGATGTCATCACTTACGCAGCTTAAAAATTCTTTGGCCACTGCATTTGCCCCGATTCTTACAGTGATAACACCGATATTAAACGCTCTCATTCAGAAGATCATCACGGTAGTGAACGCGTTTGGACAGCTTACAGCAAGCTTGGCCGGACAGGGAACTTTCGTCAAGGCGAAGAAAGTTAACCAGGATTATGCGGCAAGTCTTGATAAGAGTTCAAAAAAGGCGAAAAACTTACAGCGAACTCTTATGGGCTTTGACGAGATCAACAAACTAGATGATAAAAATTCTAGCTCAACAAACAAGAGTGGATTAAGTCCTAACGACATGTTCGAGACAGTTGAAATTCCGAACAAATACAAAGATTTGGCCAAGATGCTAAAAGACGCCTGGGCACAAGGAGATTTTACGAAAATCGGCCAGATGGTTGGGAAGAAAATCAATGAAGCCTTAGAGAATATTCCGTGGGATAGAATCAAGAAGACGTGTAACAAGATAGCAAAAAGCATTGCTACCTTCCTAAATGGCTTTATCGAGACAGTGGACTGGGGGTTAGCAGGAAATACAATCTCCCAAGGACTTAATACAGCATTTGGCTTCGCTAATACCTTTGCTAAGAATTTTCACTGGGACTCTCTTGGAAAAGCGGTTGGTGACGGCATCAACGGCGCAATGGAAGGGCTTGACTGGGATCTGATTCAGGAAACAGTCCGAAATGTTGTAGGAGGCATTGTTACATCAATCAACACCTTTATCAAGACAACGAAATGGAATCTTGTAGGAAAGACCATTGGCAATGGCTTAAATACAGCCCTGGAAGCGGTATACATGGCAGTTACGAACTTCAAGTGGAAGAAAGCTGGGAAAGCCCTTGCAGATGCAATAAATGGTCTGTTTGATACGTTTGACTGGGCAAAGGCCGGAAAAACACTCTCGAATGGAATCAAGGGAATATTAGATTTTGCGATAACTGCTATTGAAAATGTAAAATGGGACAAAGCTGTAAAAGGCATTGAAAAATTTTTCGAGAACATTGATTGGACTGGTATAGCAAACAGGGTATTTGAGCTGATAGGAGCGGCATTTGGTGGACTGGCAGCACTTCTTGGCGGTTTGATTGGAGATGCAGTTAAGGGTGCGCAAAAATATTTTAAAAAGAAAATAGAAGAGTGTGGCGGCAACATTCCAAAAGGGATCCTAAAGGGAATCAAAGATGGAATAAAAAATATTGCCAAATGGATTAAAGACAATATTTTCAAACCATTCATTGATGGATTCAAAAAGGCTTTTGGAATACATTCTCCATCAACAGTTATGGCAGAGCAGGGCACTCATATTATTAGCGGACTTCTGAAAGGCCTTAAGGATAAAATAAAAGATGTCCTTTCGTGGATAGCAAAGCTCCCAGGTGAATTTAAAGAAAAGCTTGGCAATGCGAAAGAATGGCTAGTAGATAAAGGAAAAGATGCAATCGCCGGCATAAAGAATGGCTGGAATGCGGTAAAGAAATCAAACTTACTGGATCATGTAGCGAAGATTAAAAATGAGATTTATCAGAAGATAGGAGATGTGAAAGGTAAGGTAACTTCCCGCGGCAAAGAGGTTATTACTGGATTAAAAAATGGTCTGGACAATAACTGGAAGACAATGAACAACACTTTGTCAAATCTTCCTTCGAAAATCTCAAAGGCAATCCCCAACCTGTATAAAACCGGAAAGAATGCGATTCAGAACTTTGCAGATGGCTTTGCTTCCGTAAGGATTAAACTTCCTCATATTTCAACAACATGGAATAGTCACAATGTAGGAGGTCTAAGTTTTTCGACCCCTTCATTTTCCCTTAACTGGTATGCAAAAGGAGGCTTTCCTGATGCGGGAGAGATGTTTGTCGCACGAGAAAATGGCCCAGAGATGGTTGGACGAATCGGAAACAAGAACGCAGTTGCAAACAATAATCAGATCGTAGATGCTATCCGGGCAGGTGTATTTGAAGCGATGGTAAATGCTTTGGAAAGCTTTAATAGTGATAAGAATCAAAATACAGATGTACATATCTATCTGGAAGGTGATTCGAAAAAGTTATTCAAAGTCGTCAGAAAAGAAGGGCAGCAGTATCAAAAGTCAACCGGGAAACCGGTGTTTAGTTAGGAGGTGGGCAGATGAGTAACGAGCTAATTATTGGTGGTGTAACAATGCCCACCCTAAAGCTAAATGGCCTCACAATCACAAAGGAAAAAATCTGGTCTAAAAATACAGGACGGGCAGCCAGTGGAGAAATGGTTGGTGATCTTATTGCCACGAAATACACTTTAAAATGCGCCTGGCCACCTCTGACGAGACAACAAGCAACGATAATAGACAAAGCTATAAAACCGGCATTTTTCAATGTTACATTCACAGACCCAGGTACAGATTCAAGAGTGACAAAGAAATTTTACGCAGGCTCACTGGCTTACCCTGTTTATAGTTATTACAAAGGTGTAAAAACATATCAGGGGGTAGCGGTAGACTTGATAGAGAAATAAGGAGGACATTATGTTAAAAGGAACAAGATCAACAACGTTAAGTTATAGTTCTATGGTTGACGGAAAGACAGCAGTCTATATGACTGCGCAGATTCCAGAGTCAGGCAAAAGTAACTACAGCAAGAATATCCAGGACAAAGAGTTATATGAAGCAAATAAAACAGAATGCCGTAAGGATATGGCGGCATTTGATGAAATGCTTTATCAGATTGAAGACGGAAGAGATGGAGGAACTACAGATGAAGTTAAAGAATAGAGATATCGTTAATTTTATCAATGGATGCACAGCGTTAAAAGAAAAGAAACTCCCAATCAAGATTGGATATGCGGTTCACCGCAATATATTGAGTCTTGCCGAAGCGGCAGAAGCCTATAATGTCGCTCGCGAGAAAATTATTGAGGAACATGCGGAGAAAGACAGTGAAGGAAAGCCGGTTGTTAAAGATAATAGCTATGTATTTAAAGACACACAGAGATTTAATAAAGATTTAGAAGAACTTCTCAGTATCGATACGGAAGTGAATCTTCATACAATCTCAGAGAAAGATATCGAAAAATACGATGATTTCCGTTATGATGCCTTAACGCTTTCTGATATAGATACACTTTGCATCATGACTGAGACTGAGTAGGAGGTGGTCCTGTGTATCAGTCTACGAAAGCCTTCAATAATTTGATACAGCAGGATTCCAGAACATTTAAATGCCTGCTTACTTGTGATGATGTATCGATCGAGAATATAAAGAGTGTGAAATTTACCGGCGGTTCAGAGGGAGAAGATGATTTTTCACTCGGCTCTACAGTCTCACAATATGTCACCATAACAATGAGTTGCGCCGGCGCAATTGAGGGAAAAGAGTTCTTACTACAAATTGGCATGGATATAGATTCCGTAGAAGAATATATCCCAATCGGCTACTTTACCGCCGGAAAACCTTCCAAGAATGAGGAGCAGATAGAATTCGCCGCATATGACCGTATGATGCAAACAGAACGTCCTTTCTCGATAGACGGCACAACAACAGATACAATCTCGGTATTAAAAAAGATTGAAGAAATAACAAAAGTTCCGGTGGCAACATCGGGGCTTTCTTCTATTTCGATGCCAATCCCGAAAGGTTATAGTTGCCGAGAAACCCTGTCCTATATTGCTCAAATGTATGCCGGCTTTGCTGTATGTAATAGGCAAGGGCAAATTGAAATACACACTTACGAAGATAATAAGTACACCATAGGAACGGGACGCTACTGGGGCAATTTCGAACGTAATGATTATTTATTCACAGTAGACAGATTAACCTGCTACACAGGCCAGGACAAAGATGGAAATAGCATTTCTATTTCGTCCGGAAGTGGAGCAAGAACAATAAGTTTCTCCAATCCTTTCATGACACAGGGCATACTTGATAGTGCCTTTCAGAAGTTAAAGAGCTTCTCTTATATGCCGGGAACACTAAAAATGCTTGGTGACCCTAGATTAGACGTGTGGGACATCATCACGGTGGAAGATTTAAGCGGAGAGTCTTATAAAGTCCCTGTAGCCAAATTGGAGTGGGAATATGATGGAGGCTTAACATATTCTATCGAAGCGGCCGGACTGTCGGAAGCTGAGACAAATGACAGTTATAAAGGACCTCAGACAAAAGAAATGGAACGGTATTATGCACAACTTGTTATGATCGATACCGCAATAATCAATAAGCTTGATGTAGATACCGCAAAAATCACATACGCAACAATTAAAAATCTGGATGTTGTAAAAGAAAATGTGCAAGAAATTAACGGAGAACTTGGTAATTTCAAGAACCTTACAGCGGATAAATTCACAGCGATTGATGCAAAGATTACAAATTTAGATGTCGATTACGAGAAAGTAGGAATCCTGGAAGGCGAATACGCAAATTTAAAAAATGTGCTTATGGGCAATGCTGGAGTAGGAGATTTACAAAACATTCATCTGACATCTGAAAACGCTGTGATTGACTCAGCTTTAATCCGAACAGCAGTTATGCAGACGGTTTCTATTTCGGACTTACTGGCTGGAGATATCAGCACAAATAAATTTAGAATCTTATCGGACGATGGCGGCATCCTGATTCAAGGAGCAACGCAACAGTGGAAAGATGCAGACGGGATAATAAGAATGCAAGCTGGACGGGATGCGAATGGAGATTTTACTTTTGCTCTTTTCGATAAGACGGGAAAGGGTATCTTACTTGATTCTACAGGCATCAAAGAGGGGGCTATTGCAGATGGACTTATTGTAAATAAGATGGTCAGTGATGATGCAGCAATCTCAGCAAATAAGTTAGACATCGACAGCCTCTTTACAACAATTAATAACAGTGTTCAGACAATCAATAGCAGCCGAATCTGGTTTGATGAAAAGAATCAGACACTAAATCAAGTCTACACTCAAATGAGCGAAGACGTAGAATCGGCAAAAAACGAAGCCTCAAATGCAAGTCAGAAAATGACAAGCATCGAAACAGGACTCGAAGGCATCCGGGCAACTTTAAGTGAGACAACAAGTGAAGTCAAAGAAATATCTGATAAAACACTGATATACAACACACAGTATACTGATAACGGAGATGAGACTACCACAATCTCAGCAGTGCTGTATAAAGCGGGCAAAGATATCACAAGAGAATATCCGGAGAAAAATTACTCCTGGCGAAAAAAAACAGAATCTGGCCAAGAATTTCTTGGATATGGATATTCAATTACAGTAAACAATGAAGACTATATGTTCGGCGGAACAGTAGTTGGACGCTTTGCAACATATAAACAATTAGCATTAATATTAAACGGCAAAATACTCATCTTGAGTAAAAAAGCAATATGCTTTAATGCCGAAGAATAGGAGGAAAATATTATGTCATTACCAGCAGATGGAGTAAACGCAAACACACTCGCAGAAACAACAACGATCCCAACCGGAAAAAAACTCATTTTTTTAGACTCAGATACGAACGAGGGAGGAATTATTACCCTTGAAAACCTGACAAAACAGATCTTATCAAACCTGACCTCACAGACCTTTAATTTGGACCAGGGAAATAAGACTTTACTAGCAGCTCTTAATGAATTAAATAGTAAGACTTTCCCTACTCGATTGACCGATGCATTTCAAGATACGCTACAAACGGGAATCTCTATCGCAACTTATGTAACTCAAACGGCAAATGCTCCAAGTGAATACGGAATAATATTATATCTAGCTCATAACAAAGATTCCAACAAATGGTATATCGCTATTGCCTTTGGAACAGTCACAAATGAAGCTTTTATTTCTAGAAAAATAAATAGTGGACCCTGGAGCAATTGGGAGAAAATTTCTGTTACAAAATAGTAAGCCTGGAAAGAACATTATCTCTATCGCAGGATGTACCGCTGCACAAACTTCTTTGTCGAACTATCTTAAAGGGAAAACGGCAAAAGTAACCTTTTTCGCTTTTTACTCTTTGACTGAGAATCCCTTTTCTTTCGATCAAGGATTTTGTATTGCTTTTAATTCTTCCGGTATAATGCAAGACAATTTATTTGTCCTTGTAGGTATTAGTCGTGACGGAAATAAAATCGAAACCAAACAAATGAATATTAAATAGTAAGGCTCAAAAGCTCTTTTTTATCAATGCCATTCCTGGCATTACAGGAGTTTCTATTGATATGATTGCTAGAGATATTATTGATAATCAGTTACCAAACAATGATGAATGCTTCTATTTTGTTTCTTTTACAAGTGGATCAAGATACCGAATGATTGTACAAAAATTTATATCAAATGATTATGCAGCATATATTCTGTTCGGATATGCAAATACAGAAATTTCATATCACGTTAAAACTAACAGAATATGGAGATGATTTCCCTCTTCCCATTTAATTTAATTGTGAACAAAGCACTTCTTATGGCAAAATTAAGCCATAGGAGGTGCTTTTTATGACTGAAATTGAGAAGATTCAGAGCAAAATTTTAATGAGAATGCAGGAGGTTTTAGATAATGAACAATTACAGAAACTTGAGAATGTGCTTGTATTGGAATTTCACAATATTGAAGTAAAGCAGGAGTGTACAGACTTAGTAACTTCGGAGCGGCACTGGGAGAAAATACTTCGAACGTTCTTAGCCAGTAAGCGAATTGAGAATTGTAGTGAAGGAACGTTAAAAAGTTACAATGATTGTGTAACACGACTGATAACAACATTGAATAAAAAATTACAAGACATCACAACGAATGACATACGGTATTATCTTGCTATGTATCAAGAGACACGGAAAATATCCATGTCTTATCTTGATACAATTAGAAGATATTTATCTAGCTTCTTTGCCTGGGTATCTGATGAAGGATATATCCCCAAGAATCCAATGCGAAGGCTAAAGAAGATAAAAGTACCGCAGGTGATTAAAAAGCCTTTTACACAGGCAGAAATGGAGCACTTAAGATGCAGTGCGGAATGTCAGAGAGACATTGCGATAATGGAATTTCTATATTCGACAGCGGCACGTATAGGTGAAGTCATAAGGCTTAACAGAAAGGATATTAATTGGGAAGGGAAAGAGGTAATCATTTACGGAGAAAAGGGAAAGAAAGAGAGGAAGGTGTATCTAACAGATGAGTGTGCATATCATCTAAAAAAATATCTGTTCGCAAGAACGGACATGAACCCAGCCCTGTTTGTGAGCAACAAGCAGCCACACAGCCGTCTGGGAAAGCAAGCAATACAGTCGATGTTGCGGACACTGGGTAAAAAGACAGGTATCCATGCTCATCCACACAAATTCCGGCGGACGCTGCTGACGGATGCAGGGAATAGAGGAATCCCGTTGCAGGAGATACAGGCTTATGCGGGTCATCAGAAGCCTGATACGACTATGCTTTATGTAACTGTCAGTGAGGAAAATGTAAAAGCATCTTTTAGACGTTACATAGCCTAACGCAACGTTTTATAATGATTTTTCAAACCGGCAGAAATGGCGGTTTATTCTGCGTGGAAAGAAAAAGAAATTCAAGGGAGAAGGCAAGGAAAAAGAGGAGAAGCAGACTGCTAGGCTAAATGGGAAGAGTGAAAAAAATATTAATGATAGGATGAGTTTATAACAATATTACTTTTAACATGCCTCCATATCCGCCATGATTAATTAATAAGGTTTCGTTATCAATGATTTTAACATCTCCGATAGAATATTTTTCAGATTCATTCCCATCTTTAATGATTTTTATCGTGCGTCCAGTAGCATCACTTTTGGTTGAAATGGCAAAAATAAGATAAGATATTTTATCTGAATTGCCCGCATTGAAAAATATAGCACCAAACGAATAATCTTTGAGTTTGGCCGTATATGTAACATTTGAGCCAATACCTTTGCTTTCAAAAAAACTCTTACTATTTCATTGGATAATTTTTAAAAATAGCAATGGTATATTCTCCAGTAGAGCAGTTCGTGTAAAACTTGGTGCCATCGTTCGCATTGCCTTCAATTCTTATAGTTGCGTTGTTATGGGTTCCACTGTAAGCAATGCTGGAATTAAATGCTGTTATTCCTATTACAATACCGCCGATATTTGTACTTTTATCATGGAAAGAGCATATCCAAAAGGAATCTAAAGAAATAGCAATCTTAAATGTTCCCTCGGGATCGGTTTCTCCATGCATGACAGAACGAATCGGACTCTTACTATTTTGTAAAGTTTAATTGCTTGCATCCGTGCCGGTTAATGCATACCATCCGTACCAAGCCTTATCATGATATGTACGAAAATAAAGTGTATTACGCTTCCTAAAAGGAGATATAGCAATTTCTAATTTTCTAGTTGCAAATCTTTGCACATGTATTACAAACCAGAAATGTGCTGCAACGGAAGTATCAGGGGCACCTGGATCGGAAGAAGGTGTAGTATCACCATATGAAATAACATAAAATCCTGTCCTTTCGTTTTCTATATCAGCAAAAGATGAATTAATCTTGCACTCCATAACAGCCTTACTATTTGATTTAGAGTTTTTTAATGCAAACTCTAACCCACCAGGTGCCTGCTGTAATTTTTAGTATATTGTTTTCCAGAGATATATCTTCTTCGCTGGAAGTTGCAGTAGTATATATTCCGCCTGTTTTTTCGTCCGCTTGACGAGAAACAATTACTGCACAGTTAACGCTACCATCGTTGATATTACCATTACCGAGCTCATAATATACCAACATATAAATCGAATGATCTTCGAGTGAAACCGTATATTCCTTACCCGCTCCAATTGTAGTTTCGATGGTTTTGCCCTTACTATTTAAGATAAAGCAATATGTTTTAATTCACCTTCTTCAAGTTTCACATAATAAACACAAGGGGTCGAATAACTTACTGCGATACCAACACCATTAGTTTTTTCGTTGAGCATATAAAATATATAAATGCAACTACCAGTTGCGGCGGCTCCAGGCGTATTGCTTATTGTGCGAAAAAAATGCAATTTGCTACTAGGCAACGTTAAAACATATTCCTTCACATCCGTTCTTATAACGGGGGAATTTGTTGTAATTTTATTACTATTTTATATTCATCCAATTGCTCCAAGTTCCGTCATTCGAACACGAACGAATTTTTAGCGAATTATTCGCAGAATCCGGAACAAAAATTTGGGTGCACCATTTGCCGTAAATCCAGAACAAGCAGAGTGCATATCCTGTATAGCCGGGTCGATTTAGCGTGTCAGTACGGGCGATAAGTACGGCAAGAGAAACTTTTGAGCTGATATATTTTGATGTATCAAGATTAAGGTCTGCAACATCTGACTCAACTCGTACCTTACTATTTTATTGTTTTCCAACCGGACCATTTTCCACCATCACTAGCATTACAAAAAATTTCGTTAGTAGAAATTCTATGAAAAATTAGAGAATGGCTGTTCTTTCCTTTTGTTCCGATGGATACGCAGAGATACGACGTTGCTCCAGAAGGACCTAATGAAGTTGCAACATTCACATATCCTATAGATGGGTAAGGAATATCATCTAATGAATTATATATTATATTTGTATTTATATTGGCCAGGTTACTATTTGATTCACAAAAGAATACAGAAAGGAGGTAGAAAACATGAGATTAGAACAAGAAGTAAACATATTCGCTAAAGATGCAATAAAAAGAAGATTTCTAGCTGCAGAGACATCCGTGTCTGTTACACAAGGGAAGATAGCAGCTCTCATCAGTGAGAGCGAGATTCAAGAGCTGCAAAACAGCGGAACTACAATGTACAGTAAACTTGGAAAGTTGGATTTGAACATCTCTGGACTTACGCAACAATACTCAAATCTTGCAACAAAATACGATTCTGTGACAAATCAGTACACAGCACTCGATAGCAAGTTATCTGAGTATAAAACCACCGTAGATGGATTATCAGCAAATCTTTCGCAGGTTAGTACTAGACTAAGTAATGATTACAGTACAACAGAAACAATGAATGCAGCTATTAAAGCGGCAGTAGATGAAATTTCGTTATCTATATCAAAAACATATGTCACCTCGGAAATTCTATCTTCTACGAAAAGTGATTTAGATAAACAAGCAAAAGATTATGCTTCAAATGCAGAAAGCTCCGCGAATGCCAATACGGATAAATTGTTAAAAGATTACGCAAGTAGCAGTGATTTAAAATCTGCAAAAGATAGAGTGTCTGTATTGGAGGCATGGAAACAAGAAGCTTCTGTCAAGATAACAGATTCTTCAATTGTAGCTACAGTTACAAATAGCACACAGTGGGCCGACAAAGCAGATAAAACTTCGCTCATTAGCCAAATTAATATGTCTACAGAGGGAATTACTATTAATAGTAGCTTGATAAAACTAGAAGGCTTAGTAACGGCAAACAACTATTTCAAAATTAATACAGATGGAAGCGTAGAAACTAAAAAAGCGGTAATCGGCGGTTGGAATGTAGATAATACAGCAATATATAAAGATATTGTATCGGGCGATACTACATATCGAGTATATTTTCAACCGCCACTGCAAAGCGCCCCGGATAGCACTTGGATATTATCTTGTCAAAAAAAGACAGGAGAAGGCTCTACTTTTTATGGGAGTTTTGTACTTTATTCTGATGGAAAAGCCAGATTTGGAACGACTTATTTATATCCAGACGGCTCGTGCGCATTAGGAGAAAACTTTAAAATAGATACCTCCGGCAATATGACAGCAGGTACATCAAAGATAAACTCAGATGGTTCTTGTATATTTGGAACAAATTTTAAGGTAGATAAGGCCGGAAACATGACAGCAGGTACATCAAAGATAAACTCAGATGGTTCTTGTATATTTGGAACAA